>Ga0209310_1000027_pt1 | contig 346497 bp, 263 predicted proteins | sample AD_UKC030_MetaG_FD_184415 | JGI IMG/M metagenome (GOLD analysis project Ga0209310, IMG submission 184415) | Active sludge microbial communities of municipal wastewater-treating anaerobic digesters from USA - AD_UKC030_MetaG (SPAdes) (version 2) | ecosystem: Engineered > Bioreactor > Anaerobic... | reverse complement strand
CCTGCGACGCGGGCGAGAGCTGCGACGCGGACGGCCTGTGCCAGCCCGGCTGCAGCCCCGACTGCCAGGGCCGCGAGTGCGGAATGGACCCGGTCTGCGGCACCCTGGACTGCGGCGCCTGCGACGCGGGCGAGAGCTGCGACGCGGACGGCCTGTGCCAGCCCGGCTGCAGCCCTGACTGCCAGGGCCGCGAGTGCGGACTGGACCCGGTCTGCGGCACCCTGGACTGCGGCGCCTGCGACGCGGGCGAGAGCTGCGACGCGGACGGCCTGTGCCAGCCCCAGGGTGGGCACGCCTGCGACACGGCCAGCGCGATCACCCAGCTGGGCACCTACACCGGCAGCACGGGCGCGGCCGACTCCACCGACGTGGGCACCTGCGGCGGCGACGGCCCGGAGGCGGTCTGGGACTTCACCGCGCCGGCCGACGGTTGCGTGTTCGTGTCGACGGAGGGCAGCGAGTACGACACGGTGCTGTACGTTCGCAGCGAGTGCGCCGACATCGACGCGGAGCTCGGCTGCAACGACGACGCGGCCGGGTCGCAGTCCGAGGTCCAGCTCCAGGTCGAGGCCGGCACGACCTACTCGATCTTCATCGACGGCTTCGACGCCTACGCCTACGGCGGCATCGTGCTCACCCTGAGCGACTGCGGCGCGGTCGAGCTCTGCGACGACGGCGCGGACAACGACGGCGACGGCCTGGCCGACTGCGCGGATCTCGACTGCGCGGAGTTCCCGGCCTGCGCCACCGGAGATTGCTGCGCCGCTCACGCCACCCCGGGCTGCGACGATGCGGTCATCTCGGACTGCGTGTGCGCCCAGGACCCCTACTGCTGCGACACCGAGTGGGACGCATCCTGCGTGGGTGAGGTGGACTCCCTGGCCTGCGGCACCTGCGGCGGCGCGGCCGAGGTCTGCGACGACGGCGCGGACAACGACGGCGACGGCCTGGCCGACTGCGCCGATCCCGACTGCGCGGGCGACCCGACCTGCCCCGACTTCTGCCCGGGCTACACCGGCGCCGACACGTGCTGCCAGAACAGCGACCCGTGCGGCTGGGCCGCGGACAACTACTGCGACTGCGACTCGACCTGCGCCTGGGACGTGGATGACTGTGGCGGCACGGCGGAGATCTGCGACGACGACACGGACAACGACGGCGACGGCCTGGCCGATTGCGCCGATCCCGACTGCACGTTCGACCCGGCCTGCACCAGCGCCGAGATCTGCGACGACGGCCAGGACAACGACGGCGACGGCCTGGCCGACTGCGCCGATCCCGACTGCGCGGGCGACCCGGCCTGCCCCGACTTTTGCCCGGGCTACACCGGCGCCGACACCTGCTGCCAGAACGCCGATCCGTGTGGCTACGCGGGCGACGGCTACTGCGACTGCGACTCGACCTGCGCCTGGGACGTGGACGACTGCGGCGGCGGGCCGGACTACTGCCCGGGTTACGCCGGCACGGACGAGTGCTGCCAGAACGGCGACCCGTGCGGCTGGGCCGCGGACGGCTACTGCGACTGCGACTCGACCTGCGCCTGGGACGCGGGCGACTGCGGCGGCGGGCAGGACTACTGCCCGGGTTACACCGGCACGGACGAGTGCTGCCAGAACGGCGACCCGTGCGGCTGGGCCGCGGACGGCTACTGCGACTGCGACTCGACCTGCGCCTGGGACGCGGGCGACTGCGGCGGCGCGGCCGAGGTCTGCGACGACGGCGCGGACAACGACGGCGACGGCCTGGCCGACTGCGCCGATCCCGACTGCACGCTCGACCCGGCCTGCACCGCCGCGGAGATCTGCGACGACGGCGCGGACAACGACGGCGACGGCCTGGCCGACTGCGCCGATCCCGACTGTACGCTCGATCCGGCCTGCACCGCTGCGGAGATCTGCGACGACGGCGCGGACAACGACGGCGACGGCCTGGCCGACTGCGCCGATCCCGACTGCACGCTCGATCCGGCCTGCACCGCCGCGGAGATCTGCGACGACGGCGCGGACAACGACGGCGACGGCCTGGCCGACTGCGCCGATCCCGACTGCGCGGGCGACCCGGCTTGCGTCGGCTGCCCGGTGATCGACGCGCTCGACTGCGGCGGCGTCGCCTCGAGCAACAACGGGTCCGGACCCAACGCGTACGGCACCTACTCGTGCGTGGGCTGGGACGAGAGCGGACCGGAGGTGGCCTACACCTTCACGGCCCAGGCCGACGGCCAGATCACCATGGCCCTCTCGGCCATGACCGCGGATCTGGACCTCTTCATCCTCGGGGACGACTGCGATCCGGCGGGTTGCCTGGCCTTCGGAAACGACGAGGCCACCTTCCCCGCGGTGGCTGGCCAGACCTACACGGTCCTGGTCGATGGCTACGGCGGAGTGACGGGCGACTTCACCGTGACCGTCACCTGCGGCGCCGCGACCGAGATCTGCGATGACGGCGCGGACGACGACGGCGACGGCCTGGCCGACTGCGCCGATCCGGACTGCGCGGCCGACCCGGCCTGCGCCACCGGGAGCTGCTGCGTCGCCCACGGCACCCCGGGTTGCGAGGATCCGGGCATCTCGGCCTGTGTGTGCGCACAGGACGATTACTGCTGCGACACCGAGTGGGACGCCTCCTGCGTGGGAGAGGTGGACTCCCTGGGCTGCGGCACCTGCGGCGGCGCGGCCGAGGTCTGCGACGACGGCGCGGACAACGACGGCGACGGCCTGGCCGATTGCGCCGACCCCGACTGCGGCACCGACCCCGGTTGCCTGGACTTCTGTCCTGGCTACACCGGCGCGAGCAACTGCTGCCAGAACAGCGATCCTTGCGGCTGGGCCGCCGACGGCTACTGCGACTGCGAGGGCACCTGCGCCTGGGACGCGGCCGACTGCGGCGGGGCCCTCGAGATCTGCGACGACGGCGCGGACAACGACGGCGACGGGCTGGCCGACTGCGCCGACGCCGACTGCGCGGCCGACCCGGCCTGCCTGGACTTCTGCCCGGGCTACACCGGCGCCGACGAGTGCTGTCAGAACGGCGATCCCTGCGGATGGGCGGACGACGCCTACTGCGATTGCAACGCGACCTGCGCCTGGGACGTGAACGACTGCGCTGGCGGAACGGACTTCTGCCCGGGCTACACCGGCGCCAGCGACTGCTGCCAGATCACCGATCCGTGCGGCTACGCGAGCGACGGCACCTGCGACTGCGACTCGACCTGCGGCTGGGACGTGGCCGACTGCACCTGAGCCCGGGCCCTCGCCTCCTCCAACGCGGAGCGTCAAGCGCCCCGGAGACCGGTCCGCTTCCCTCCGCGACCGGCGCAGGCTACAACCAGGGCATGTCGCTCGGGTTCGCCAGCTTCGCCGCGCGCGAGGAGGCCGCCTTCGGGCTCCAGCCCGCGCTCGTCGAGCGCCTGGGCCGCGAGTGCGGGGAGGGGCGCGCGCTCGGGGAGCAGCTCGACGATCCCGAGGTGCGCGCGGCCCACCTCGAGCCCACACACCTGCTGCGGCTGCGCCGGGCCTGGCACCGCTTCGCGGCGCTCAGCCAGGAGGCCGGCGCGCTCGAGGTGCCCGCGCTGGACGCGCTCGCCATCCGCGCCGCGCGCTTCGGCGGCCGGCTGGGGCGGGACGCGGCCCAGCGCCGCGAGCTCGCGGGCGCGCTGGCGGCCTACGCCGCGGGGCTGCTCGCGCGCGGGCGGCTGCGGGTGCACGCCCGGCGGCCCTCGGACAGGGCTCCCGAGGCGCCGCCCGAGGAGTACGCCGGGCTCGTCGAGCACACCCTGGGCTGCGCCGAGCTCGCGCCCCACCGCTGGTTCACCGCGCGCCGCGGCGAGGAGGACGGCTGGCTCACGCTCGAGCTCGTGGCCGCCGAGGGGGAGGCGGAGCGGGCGCTCGGGCCGCTCGCCACCCCCGAGCTCCACGCGGAGCTCCACAAGGCCGGGGCCAGGGCGGCCCGGGAGGTGCTCCACGCGCGGGCCGAGGCCCAGGTCCTGGACACGGCCGCCGGCGCCCTGCACGCGCTGCTCGCCCGCCCGCCGATCACCGGGCCGGTGGCCGGGGTGGTCAGCGACGGCCAGCGCCTGTTCGCCCACCTGCTGGGGGGCGAGGCCGACGGCGACTCGCTGGAGCTCCGCCCGGGCGAGCTCGAGCGCCTCGCGGGCTGGATCCAGGCGCGGGGCGCGCGGCACGCGGCGGTGGCGGCCGTCGGCCGCGGGCGGGACCTGTCCGGGCTGCTGCGGGCGCTGTCCGCGGCCGGGCTGACCGTGGAGCGGGTGCGCGAGGCGGGCCTGATGAAGCAGGCCCGCGGCCAGGACCAGCCCCTCAAGGCCGAGGCCGCCCGGGTGGCGGCCCGGCGGCTGCAAGATCCGCTCGACGGCCACCGCGAGCTCCGCGCGGACGAGCTCGGCCTGGGCGAGTACCTGGACCAGGTGGACGCCACCCGGCTGCACGCCGCCCTCGAGGACGTGCGCGCCGCGGTCACCTGGGAGCGCGGCCACGGCCGCGTGGCCTCGCCCGCGGCCCGCGGCCTGGAGGTGCACCCGATGGTGCACGGGCTCCAGGATCTGCGCCCCGGCATGGAGCTGACCGGCACGGTCGCCAACCTGACCCACTTCGGCGCCTTCGTCGAGCTGGGGCTGCCCGTGCAGGGGCTGGTGCACCTCTCGGAGCTGGCCGAGCGCTTCGTGGCCCACCCCTCCGAGGTGGTCGCGGTGGGCCAGCGCGTGCGGGTGCGCGTGCTCGAGGTGGACGAGGCGCGCGGGCGGCTGGCGCTGTCCATGCGCCCGCCCCGCGATCCGCGCCGGCAGAAGCAGGGCGCGGAGAAGCGCGGCGCCGCGCTCTCGGCCCTCGATCAGCTCTTCAAGAAGTAGACCGGCGTCACTCCCAGCCGAGGCGCTTCATCTCCTCCTCGAGGTCGTTGAAGGCCTCGCCGGAGCGGCCGCGGATGGCGTCCACCGAGGTGAACAGGCGGCTGAAGGAGTAGGGCCTCGGCGGCATCCTGAAGCCCTTCTCGAAGCGCTTGGCCGGCGTGCCGTCGGGCCGCCTGGCCGCGGGCGCGTCCTTGCGGCTGACCACGTACTCCTCGCCGCCCTCGTCGCCGCCCGCGATCACGCCACCCTGCGCCCCGTCATCCTCGGCGCCACAGCAGCACTCGGGGTCGTCCTCGACCGTCAGGGTCCCCTTCCCGTCCGGATCTGCGAGGACCTTGCCCCCGTCCGCGGGCTTGTCAGCCTCTTTCGCAGTCCCCGGTCCTTCGGGGGCGGCCGGCTTGTCCACCGGCTTGTCCGCCGGCCCGTCGGCGGGTTTGTCGACCGGCTTGTCCGCGGGCCTATCAGCGTCTTTGGCAGGCTTGTCGGCCATGGCCACCGCGGTGTCGGGGAGCGCCTTGCCGAGCTGCGGGGCGTAGGCGAGCTGGACCCGGTTCTTCGCCGCGAAGTCCCGCAGCACGCTGGCCTTGAGCGCGAAGTTGATGCCCACGATGGCCAGCCCGCCCTCGCCCTGGCGGGCGATGGAGGTGTTCACGCCGATCAGCCGGCCCGAGGTGTCCAGGAGCGGGCCGCCCGAGTTGCCCCGGTTGAGCGAGGTCTCCGTCTGGAACACGTGCTTGCCCTTGACGCCCTTGAAGTCCTGGAACTCGTTGCCGATGCGGCCGGTGGTGATGGTCCACAGCCCGCCCTGCTCGGGCATGCCGATGGCGGCCGTGTCGTCGCCCGGGCCCACCTCCTCGGGATCGCCGAGCGGCATGACCGCCAGGTCGGCGGGCGGGGCCTTGATGCGCAGGAGCGCCAGATCGAGCACGGGATCGCAGGCCAGGGCTTCGGCCGAGAAGTGCCGGCCGAGGTCCTTGTTCATGTCGCCGGTCAGGCGCTCGGGCTTCAGGAACACGTGCAGCACGGGCAGCGTCTGCTTGGCCGCGGCGTCCCAGATCACGTGGCAGTTGGTGGCCACCAGCCCGTCGCGGCCGAGGATCGAGCCGGTGCCCGCGGAGGACGAGGAGGCCCCGGGCTGGGCGGCCACGATCAGCACCGTGGCCGGCGCGCGCTCCTGGTAGATCTGGCGCGGGCTCATCTGCGCCAGGGCCGGCAGGGCGACGAGCAGGCTGGCGGCGCCCAGGAGCGCCTGGCGAAGGCGGATGGCAGGCATGGCGGACCTCCTCCTCGTGAGCGGGCTCAACGGGCCCGCGGCTGGCCGAGCGTCGGGTGGGCGCAGCGCACCCCACCGTTCTCCATCTCGGCGATGCACTTGTTGCATGGCTCGCAGGGCGAGGCGGTGATCTCGCCGCGCGCCAGGCGGTTGACGAAGTCGGGATCGTGGATGAGCGGCCGGCCGAGCGCCAGGAAGTCGAACCCGGCCGCGCGGGCCTCGCTCAAGTGATCGAGCGAGCGCATGCCGCCCACCAGCACCAGCGGCAGCTTCAGCGCGCGGCGCACCGACATGGCCGCCGGCATGAAGAACAGCGGCTCGAACGGGTACTCCTCCACGATCGCGCGGGCGAACATGCGCATGCTCACCCGGCGGGTGAAGTGCTTCTCGTTGGCCACCATCTCGGTCACCGGCAGCTCGCCCCGCAGCATGAAGAACGGCGTCTTGGAGACGAAGCCGCCCGACAGCACCAGGGCGTCCGCCAGGCCCGAGGCCTCCAGCCGCCGGGCCACCTCGACCGCCTCGGCCAGCTCCAGCCCGCCGCGGAAGCCGTCCTCCAGGTTGATCTTCGCCAGCACCGCCATGCCGGGGCCCGCCGCCTCGCGCACCCGCGCCAGCGCCTCGAGCGGGAAGCGCAGCCGGTTGTCCAGGCTGCCGCCGTACCCGTCCTTGCGGTGGTTGGTGTGCGGGGACAGGAACTGACTGAGCAGGTAGCCGTGGGCCAGGTGCAGCTCGACCGCGTCGAAGCCGGCCTCGCGGGCCAGCCCGGCGGCCCGGCCGTAGTCGTCGGTCAGCCGCCGGATGTCCTCCAGGCTCATCTGCCGCGAGCGGGACAGGGTGTACAGGCACACCTGCGCCGAGGCGCCCAGCGGCTTCACCCCGGTCGCCTCGGGGTTGGCGAAGTAGCCGGCGTGCCCGAGCTGCAGGGCGCACAGGCCGCCCTCCTGGTGCACCGCGCCGCTCAGCCGGCCGAGCTGCGGCACGATCTCCGGCCGGGCCCACATCTGGCCGCCGAAGGTGAGCCCGTCGTGGGCCACGGAGCAGTAGGCCACGGTGGTCAGCGCCACCCCGCCGGCGGCCATGCGGCGGTGGTGCTCGACGAGCGCGTCGGAGGGGACACCGTCCGGGGTCATGCCCTCGAAGGCGCCCGTCCGGAGGATGCGGTTCCTGAGGCGCAGCGGGCCGATCTCGCCCGGCTCGAACACGCGCGCCTGCTCTGCGGTGAAGTTCATGGGTCGCCTCCCGGGTGGCGGGAGGCACTCTAGCAGAACCAGGGGGCAGGAGAAAGCGCCGGCTCAGCCGGGCAGGCGGCGGACGCCGAAGGCGCTCAGCAGCCACATCACGGTCAGGAAGCCCAGCGCCAGCACCAGGCCGGCCGAGGCCTCGCCGATGCCGGTCATCACGATGAGCGCCAGGTCCGGGCTGTGCGCCCACTCGGGGTTCGCCGGCACCTTGTGGCACACGGCCGACAGCCCGGTGACGGTGGCCAGCAGCCCGGAGTACAGCACCGCCTTGGACAGGTGGCGCAGGAAGAGCGCCCGCTTCTCCTGCGGCTTGACGACGAACAGCACGGCGAACACCAGCCCCAGCAACCCGAGCGCCAGCACCACGAACATCCCGAAGCCGCCCTCGCGCATGAACTCCAGCATGGTTCCCTCTCCTTTCGTCGTTCGTTCACCGGTCTCAACGCGCCAGCCGGGCGGGCGTGACGGGAAAAGCGGCCGGCCCTTGTCACGGGCGGGTTTTTCTGGCGTTGATCCAGGGCGATGAGCCCGGGCGAAGAGCACGCGCTGTTCCTGCGGCTGCGGCGAGGCGAGGCAGAGGCCTTCGACGCCCTGTACGCCCACTACCGCCCGCGCCTGTTCGGCTTCCTGGCCCGGCTGTGCGGCCGGCGCGACGTGGCCGAGGACCTGCTGCAGGAGACCTGGCTGCGGCTGGCCCGCGCCGCGCCGGGGCTCGCCGAGGACAGCCGGGTGGGGGCCTGGCTCTTTGCCGTGGCCCGCAACCTGTTCTACAGTGAGCGCAGGCGGGCCGTGTGGGAGCGCGGCCGGTTCCTGCCCGCGCTGCCCGACGAGCGGACGGCCGACGGGGCGCCCTCGCCCTTCGATCTGACGTCGGCCTCGGAGACCGAGCGCACCCTCGAGCGGGCGCTGACCCGCCTGCCGCTCGAGGCGCGCGAGGTGCTGCTGCTGGTGGCGGTCGAGCGGCTGACCCCGGCCGAGGCGGCCGAGGTGCTGGGCGTGAAACCCGAGGCGCTCCGCCAGCGGCTGTCCCGCGCCCGGGCGGCGCTGGGGCAGGCACTGATCGAGCCGAGGAGGTAGAGCATGCAGGACGGAACCGAGCTCATCCCGGCGGACGATCCCCTGGCTGCGCTGGCCACCCTGCCCGCCCGCGACGTGGACACCTGGCGCGCGGAGCAGATCCGCAGGCTGGCCCAGGCGGCGCTGGCCGAGGCCGCCCGGCCCGCCCGCCGCCCCTTCGACCGCTTCTCGCGGTTGGTGCTCGAGCCGACCTTCATGCTGGCCTCCTCCGCGGCCACCCTGGTGATCTCCTTCCAGGCCGCCATCTCGCTCCTGGTGGGTTGACCCTCCCATGGCCCCGGACAGGACGGCGCTCATCGTGGAGGGCGGCGGGATGCGGGGAGTCTTCCCGGCCGGCGTGCTCGACGCCTGGCTGGAGGCGGGCCACGACCCCTTCGACCTCTACCTGGGCGTCTCGGCCGGCGCGGCTGACCTGTCCTCCCACCTGGCGGGCCAGCGCGGCCGCAACGTCCGGGTGTACACCGGGCTCATGTGCCTGCCCTGGTTCTTCAACCTGCCGGGCTACCTGCGCGGCGGGCACTACATGGATCTCGACTGGTTCTGGGAGGCCTTCGAGCGCCTGGATCCGCTCCACTACGCGGCCGCCGCCAGCTACTGCCGGGAGCGCGGGAAGACCATGCTCATGGTGGCCACCTCGGTGGAGACCGGCCAGCCCGTGTACTTCGAGCCCGACGCGCGTAGCTGGAGCGCGATGCTCAAGGCCTCCTGCGCGCTGCCGCTGCTCTACCGCGGCGGGGTGGAGATTCAGGGCCGGGTGTACGTCGACGGCGGGGTGACCGACGCGCTGCCGGTGGCCGAGGCCCTGCGGCGCGGGGCCACCCGGGTGGTGGTGATCCGCACCCGGCCCAGCGACTACGTGAAGGAGGACGGGCTGGAACAGCGGGTGCTGGCGCTGGTCTTCCGCGGGAACCCGGCGCTCCGCGTGGCCATCCTGCGCAAGGTCGAGGCCTACACGGCCTCGGTGGAGCTGATCCACCACCCGCCGGCCGGGGTGGAGATCGTGGAGATCGCCCCGCCCGCGCCGCTGCGGGCAAGCCGCACCTGCCACGACGCAGAGGCGCTGCTGGCCGACTACCGCTTGGGACATGATCTCGGAAGAGCTCACCTGGCCTGTCCGGGTTCTTGACCTCTCGTCCGGAAAGTTACAAATCGTCGGTTGCTGGACACTCGTACCGACCTTTTGTAACAGGGGGCGCTCCGGCCTGCCTTCGCCCCTTCCTTCAAGAATGTCCGGAGCGATTCACACACGCAGGATCTGCGAACGCCCCCAACTGGCCAGGCGTTTGCGGGCCTTCCGTGTGTGTCCACTCCGGACCTTCTTCGAGGGAGATGCCCATGCTCGGCCTAAGCCCACCAAGAATTCCGCGGCGCCTCACTGGGGGCTCCGCCCCCGGCCCCCCCTCGCGACCAATTGGGGACGTTGGTCTGCCAATCAAGACAGGTAATCTCCCGGCTCGCCAGCCGTGACCCGCGGGGGTGGCGGTACGATCAACACTGCCTGCATCCTTTCAGCCCGGCCCTCCGGGGTGTCCCCGCTCCGGGCCTGCGGAACTCGCGGATCGGTCCCGCGCAGGCTTCGGTGAGCCTGGCTCGGGCTGCTCGCTCCCTCACCTGCGCGGTGAGCTATGGAGGCTCAAACAGTCCTCGGCCCTTCGGGGGACACCCCGTCGGGCCTTGCTCCAAAGAAGGCAATAGGGGACGTTGTCAAGTTATTAACTTCCTGCATCAGAGCTCGGATCCTCTTCATGTGACCGCGCACCTGCGCGCCCGCACCCCGCCTGCAGGTGCCTCAGGCAAATCGGCGGCACCTGGGAAGGGGGGCCTGCCTTCCCCTGCCTCCACCTCGAAGAAATTCCTCCGACCCCGATCTCCCACGAAGCAGACCGACAAGGGACGGGTCGAGGGCGTCCGTCGAGGAGCGCCGCCCCTCCCGAGGAGCTCGGGTAGATCCTCGGAGGGCTAGCTCCGCCGGCGGAGCAGGCAGGCCAGGCCGAGGAGGAGCAGCAGGCCGCCGCTCGACGCGCCGGCGCCGCCGCTCCCGCAGCCGCAGTCCTCCTTGCCGCCCGGACCCGAGTCGTCCCCGGTGTTCCCGTCGGCGCCGCCGTCCGTGCCCGCGTCCTGGCCGTCGCTCGCGTCCGCGCCATCGGTGCCGTCCGCCCCGTCCGCGCCGTCGGCGCCGTCCACCCCGCCGTCCGTTGGGGCCGGCTCGTCCGCGACGCAGAAGCCCTCGGCGCAGTGGCTCTCGGCCGGGCAGGCGATGTTCTCGCACGGGTCGGCCGCGCACTCTCCGCCCACGCAGGCCTCGCCCGGCCCGCAGTACACGCCCTGGCACGGATCGGCCGCGCACTCGCCGGCCTCGCACACCTGGCCGGTGGGGCAGTCCACCCCGGCGCAGGCGCTGTCCTGGCACTGGCCGGCCACGCACACCTGGCCCGCGCCGCAGTCGCTGCAGGCCACCTGCTGGCACAGGCCGCCCACGCAGTACTCGTCCGCCGCGCAGCCGGCCGTGGCGCAGAGATCCGGCTGGCAGGCGCCGCCCACGCACAGCTCGCCGGCCGGGCAGGCGTTGTCCGGGTGGTAGCAGTCGAGCGTCACGCACAGGCCCATGCGGCACACCTCGCCGGGCTGGCAGGTGATGCCCTCGGTGACGCAGCGGTCCACGCAGCGGCCCTGGTCCGGATCGCACTCCTGCCCGGCCGGGCAGGCCCGGCCGCAGCAGCGATCCAGCACGCACCAGTCGTTGACGCAGTAGTAGCTCCCGGCCTGGCACTCGCCGGCCGCGCACGGCCCGGCGCAGCTGCCGCACAGGCAGATCTCGTAGCCCTCGCACAGGTCGCCCTCGTCGGTGAGCCCGTCGCAGTCGTTGTCGCGCGCGTCGCACATCTCCGGCCGCGCGTCCTGCCCGCCCTCGCACGGGCCCCAGGAAGCGGCCGGGCTGCAGGTCGACAGGCCCGCGCGGCACTCGCCCTCGTCGAAGCCGCACGGGCGGGTGTCCCCGGGGGCGCACACGCCGCAGTCCGGGTCGAGGGAGTCGGCCAGCCCGTCGCAGTCGTTGTCGACGCCGTCGTCGCACACCTCGGGCACCGCGTCCTCGTCGACCTCGCCGTCGCAGTCGTTGTCCCGCCCGTCGCACACCTCGGCCTCGGGCCCCACCCCGCCCTCGCACTCGCTCCAGGCGCCCTCCGGGCTGCAGGTGCGGACCCCCTGCACGCACTCGCCGGTGTCGATGCCGCACAATTCTTGCTGCCCCGGCTGGCAGGACGCGCCGCAGTCCGGATCCCAGGAGTCGATCTGCCCGTCGCAGTCGTTGTCCAGGCCGTCGTTGCAGATCTCGGGCACGGCGTTCTCGTCGACCTGGCCGTCGCAGTCGTTGTCCAGGCCGTCGCACACCTCGGTCTGGTCGGTGAGCTCGCCCAGGCAGGTCAGCACGCCGTCCAGGCACAGCCTGGCGCCGAGCTCGCACTCGCCCACGTCGGTCGCGCCGCAGGGGGCCCCGAGCTGCGGATCGCTCTCGTCCACCGCCCCGTCGCAGTCGTCGTCCCAGCCGTTGCACACCTCGGTTGCGCCCGGGTTGATCTGCGGGCGGCTGGCCGGGCTGCAGCCGGGGGACGCCTCCGCGCCCGTGTCGCAGCAGTCCAGGCAGTTCGACCAGCCGTCCGCGTCCGCGTCGGGGAAGTCCTCGTCGGTGCCGCCGTCGCAGTCGTTGTCCCGGCCGTCGCACACCTCGGGGCTGGTGACGATCTGGGCGTTGCACACCAGGCCGTCGCCGGCGGCGTTGCACACGTACACGCCGGGGAAGGTGCAGCCGCCCTGCTGGAGGTTGCACAGCGTGCCCTTGTCCGGCCAGCTCTCGTCGATCTGCCCGTTGCAGTTGTTGTCCCGGTCGTCGCACACCTCGACCAGGGCGGCCTGCACGATGCTGTCCATGGCCGCCTGCAGCTCGGCCTGGTTGTCGGCCTGGTAGTAGCTGCCCGAGTGCCCCGCGGTGGCCATGGCGGTCAGGATGCTGTCCCACTCGCCGCAGTCGCCCGAGCCCTCGGAGAAGCCGATCACGAAGGTGCGGATGCCGTTGGCGTACAGGTCCTGCACCGCCCGCACCGGATCGTTGATGTGGTCGGCGGCGCAGGTGTCGCAGCCGTCGGTCACCACCATGACGAAGTTGCGCCGGTGGATGTCCTTCAGCGCGTCGTACTGGTTGAGCACCATCAGGGTGGCCGCGGTGGGCGTCATGCCCGTGGGGTCCCAGCTGTCGAGCGTGCTGGAGATGGCGCCGGCCGTGCCCGCGCCGAGCTGCACCTGCACGTTGCCCGCGCCGCAGTTGCCGTCGGACGAGTACATGTCCAGCCCGAAGCGCAGGATGTTCCCGTAGTTGTCGAGAATGTACTGGATGGCGTTCTTGGCCTGGCTCCACTTGGGCTCGGCCATGGAGCCCGAGCGGTCGAGCACGATCAGCATGTTGGGGGTCTCGCACGGCTGCGCGCGGGCCGCGGGCGCCCAGAGCGCCGCCGCGAGCAGCGCCGCCGACAGGCACAGGCTGGAGATCCTCATGCCGCACCTCCCTTCCCCGGCGCGACCCGCCGCTTGCGGCGCGCCACGCCCAGGCCCAGCACGACGCCGAGGATCTGCAGGCCCCACAGGTCCTTCAGCGCCAACCCGCGGCAGCCTCCGGCGCAGTCGTCGTCGTCGCCGTCGGCCGTGCCGTCGCAGTCGTTGTCGATCCCGTCCTCGCAGGTCAGGTTCGCGCCCTCGACCTGCGGCGTGCCGGCCACGGCCGAGCACTGGGTGCCGCCGCCCGCGGCGCACACGTAGTAGCCCCGGCTCAGGCAGGCGCCGGCGCCGGTCTCGCAGGCCACGCCCAGGTTGGCCACGTTCTCGTCGATCTGCTCGTCGCAGTCGTTGTCGATGTAGTCGCACACCTCAGTGCCCGGCTGCGGGGCCGAGCAGGCCCCGGGCGCGCCGTTGACGCAGAAGCGGTAGCCCGGCCCGCACTGGGTCGAGCAGTCCTCGTACCAGTCCTCGTCCACCTGGCCGTCGCAGTCGTCGTCGAGCAGGTTGCACTGCTCGGCGCCCGCCTGGCCGCCCTGGGCGTCGCACTCCTGGCTGAGGCCGTCCTGGCTGCAGCGGTAGTGGCCCTGGGCGTAGCACACCCCCACCCCGGCGATGCACACCTGGCCCACCAGCGGGAAGTTCTCGTCCGCCAGGGTGTCGCAGTCGTTGTCCAGGCCGTCGCACAGCTCGGGCTGGGGCGGGATGACCGGCGCGTTGCACTGGATGCCGCCCAGCGGCCCGCACACGGTCACCCCGGTGGAGAAGCAGGCGCTCTGGCCGATGGCGCAGGCCTCGCCCAGCCCGGCGAAGTCCTCGTCGGTCGCGCCGTCGCAGTCGTCGTCCGCGCCGTTGCAGGCCTCGGCCAGGCCCTGGCCCGGGGTGGCGCTGCAGACGAGCCCGGTCTTGTCCGCGGTGCAGATCATCACCCCGGGCCGGGCGCAGATGCCCTGCCCGGCCTGGCAGGGCTGCCGCAGGTCGGGGAAGTCCTCGTCGGCCGCGCCGTCGCAGTCGTTGTCCCGCCCATCGCACAGCTCGTCCACGGGCAGCACCCCGCCATCGCACGGGCCGAAGTGGCCGGCCACGCAGGTGCGCGTGCCCAGGCGGCACTCGCCCAGATCCCCGCCGCAGGCCTCCAGCACGCCGTCTACGCACTCGCAGCCCTCGTCGCTCACCCGGTCGCAGTCGTTGTCCAGGCCGTCGCAGCGCTCGTCCTCCGGCCAGCGGGCCCCCTCGCACGGGCCCCAGACCCCGTCCTGGCAGCCCTGCACGCCGGCCTGGCACACGCCCACGTTGAGCCCGCAGGGCCGGGCGCTCTCGGCGCACACGCAGCCGTTGTCCACGGCGCCGTCGCAGTCGTTGTCCGTCCCGTCGCCGCACACCTCGGGCACGCCCGGCGTGCCGCCCGCGCAGGCGCTCCACGCCCCGCCCTGGCAGGTCTGGGTGCCGGGGGTGCACTCGCCCAGGTTGACGCCGCAGGCCCGGCCCTCGCCCTCGGCGCACGGGCAGCCGTCGTCCACGGCGCCGTCGCAGTCGTCGTCGAGCTGGTTGTCGCAGGCCTCGTCCGCGGCCGGCTCCACATCGCCCTGGCACTCGCCCCACTGGCCGCCCTGGCAGGTCTGGCTGCCCCGCTGGCACGCGCCCACGTCCGAGCCGCAGGGCTGGGTGTCGCCCGGCTCGCACGGGCAGTCCTCGTCCACGGTCCCGTCGCAGTCCGAGTCCTGGCCATCGCAGGCCTCGGCGGCGCCCGGGTGGATGTCGGCCCGGTTGTCGTTGCAGTCGTCGTACCCCTCGCGCCGGTCGCAGTACCCGTCCTGGTCGAGGTCGGTGCAGGGCGGCCGCTCCACGCACTGGCCGTCCACGCAGGTGAAGCCGGCCTGGCAGTCTCCGGGCCCGCCGCAGGTGAGTCCGCCGTCGGGGGTGCCGGTCGCGTCGCCGCAGCCCGCGGCCAGGGCGGCGGTCAGGGCAAGGCCACACCACCAGAAGGTTCCCCGTGTTCTCATGCTCCACCTCGCCGGTCGCAGGGGCTTGAATCGCGTGTGCGCGTCAGCCGATACTACCCATCCCCGGGAGGCCCGGTCAATGGCGCCCGGGAGAGGAGGCTGGCATGCCCACGTTCCAGTGGCGCGAGAACCTGCGCCTGGGCCACCCCGAGGTGGACCGCCAGCACCTGGAGATCATCGCCCGGGTGAACCTGTTCCAGGGCGCCCTGGACGCCGGAGAGGGCCAGGACAGGCTGGTCGCGCTGTTCGACGATCTCGATCAGTACGCCCGCTCGCACTTCCAGCTCGAGGAGCGCCTGATGGAGCAGCACGGCTACCCGGGCCTGAACGCCCACCGCGCCGAGCACGCCCGCTTCATGGCCCGGGTGGCGGGCTTCCGCTCCCGGCTGCTGCAGCGGGAGGCCGGCCTGCCCCGGGCCGTGCTGCGCTACCTCGAGGAGTGGCTGGTGCAACACCTGGCGGAGGTCGACACGGCCATGGTGCAGTTCCTGCGCGCCGCCCGGCGCGCAAAATAATCCTTCCCTCCGCTCGGGAATGGGGTAGTTTCCTGCCCCGGCCATGAGCGACATGAAGCGCGAGATCGAGCGGCGGCGGACCTTCGCCATCATCTCCCACCCGGACGCGGGCAAGACCACGCTCACCGAGAAGCTGCTCCTGTTCGGCGGGGCCATCCAGCTGGCCGGGGCGGTCAAGGCGCGCGGCGACGCGCGGCGGGCGCGCTCGGACTGGATGAAGGTGGAGCAGGAGCGCGGCATCTCGGTGACCACCTCCGCCATGAGCTTCGAGTACGCGGGCTGCGCCTTCAACCTGCTCGACACCCCCGGCCACCAGGACTTCTCCGAGGACACCTACCGCACGCTGAGCGCGGTGGACTCGGCCATCATGGTGCTGGACGCGGCCAAGGGCATCGAGACCCAGACGCGCAAACTCTTCGAGGTCTGCCGGCTGCGCGACGTGCCCATCCTGACCTTCGTCAACAAGCTGGACCGCGAGGGCCGCGACATGTTCAGCCTGCTGGACGAGGTGGAGCAGTCGCTGGCCCTGGAGGTCACCCCGGCCTCCTGGCCGATCGGCATGGGCACCGACTTCCTGGGCTGCTACGACCTGCTGCACGATCGCCTCATCCTGATGGCCCGCACCAAGGGCCGCACGCTGACCGAGGGGGTGGCCTGCGACGGGCTCGACGACCCCAAGCTCGACGAGCTGCTGCCGGCCCGCTCGGTCAAGGCGCTCCGGGAGGAGGTCGAGATGGTGCGCGGGCTGTGCCCGCCCCTCGACCGCCAGGCGTTCCTGGAGGGGCACCGCACGCCGGTCTTCTTCGGCTCGGCGCTCAACAACTTCGGGGTGCGCGAGATCCTGCAGGGCCTGGTCGAGCTGGCCCCGCCGCCCCGGCCCCAGCCCACGGCCACCCGGCGGGTGGAGCCGGACGAGCCCAAGGTGACCGCCTTCGTCTTCAAGATCCAGGCCAACATGGATCCGCGCCACCACGACCGCATCGCCTTCATGCGCCTGTGCTCGGGGCACTTCAAGCGCGGCATGCGCCTGACCCAGGTGCGCACGGGCGCCGACCTGTTCGTGCGCACCCCGCTGCAGTTCCTGGCCCAGGACCGGGAGCTGGCCGACGAGGCCTTCGCCGGGGACATCCTGGGCGTCCCCAACCACGGCAAGCTGCGCATCGGCGACACGCTGACCGAGGGCGAGGCGCTGCGCTTCACCGGCATCCCCAGCTTCGCCCCGGAGATGCTGAAGCGCGTGCGGCCCGAGGACCCGCTGCGGGTGAAACACCTGGGCCGGGCGCTGCTGCAGCTCGCCGAGGAGGGCGTGGCCCGGGTGTTCAAGCAGGCCGTGGGCGGCCAGTGGATCGTGGGGGTCGTGGGCGCGCTGCAGTTCGAGATCATCGCCGACCGCATCCGCACCGAGTTCAACGTCCCGGTCCAGTTCGAGGCGGTCAACCTCCAGACCGCCCGCTGGATCGAGGCCGACGAGCCGGCCGAGGTGCAGCGCTTCCTCAACGCCAACCAGGGCGACGCGGCCGAGGATCACACCGGCGCGCCCGTGTTCCTGGCCAGGAACGACTGGCACATCGAGCGCACCGGCAAGGACTGGCCCAAGCTGCGCTTCCTGAAGACGCGCGAGCAGACCTGAGCGGACCCGCTACTCCTGGACTTGCCACACGTGTACGACCGGCCCCTGGCTGTCCGGGTCGGCGAGCTGCTCGCTCACGTACAGGAGGTTCCGGGCGCGGTCGTAGGCCACCGCGCCGAGCTGGTAGCGGCGCATGGGCGGGCTACCCTGCCCGGTCTCGGTCCCGGGCAGGCTGACGAGGAACAGGCGGTCCGCCAGGGACAGGCAGGCGTAGGGCTGGGGCTGGTCGGGCCCGAGCTCGCCCGCGGCCACCCGGGCGAGCTCGGCCGGATCGTAGAACAGCGCCTGGGCCTCCCAGCCCTGGCTCCACCAGCCGCGCTCGCCGAAGCAGGCCGGATCGCAGCCGGAGTCCCCGCAGGCGCAGTAGTGGTCGTCGGGCAGCGCGCAGCGGGCGCCGTCCGCCTCGAAGCAACCCGGGCCGCCGATCTCCTCGCGCTCCGCGCAGGGCACCTGGCCGCAGGGGCAGCGCTGCCAGCCGTACCAGGACTGCGGCCCGACCGCCTTGGCGCCCACGAACACCACCGCGGCGCGCGCGCCCGCGGTCAGCCAGGCGCCGCCGGCCCACTCGTCCGGGTGCTGGTAGCCCGCCAGCCGGCCGCCGGCCTGCCCCACGCTCGCGTAGACGAGCAGCGGCAGCCCCGCGAGCTCCCCGCCCGGGGCCGGGGCCGCGCCGCCGAGCCAGGGATCGACCGCCACCAGCACCGGGCCCTGGCTGCCCTGCCCGCCGTCGCGGAAGCGGCCCGCGGCCAGGCGTCGGCCGCCCGCGTGCTGGCCGGCCCAGTCGGCCGGGATCTCGAACAGGTAGTCGTTCAGGCTGTAGAGCGAGGCGCCCGACACCCACCAGGGCCCGAGGGTCGCGGCCGCGTCGAGCTGGCCCTGGGGCCCGAGCGGCCGGGCCGCGAGCGGCGCGACGCAGGCCGGGTCGGAGGTCCCGGCGCAGCTCGCGGGCGCCTGCTCGTCCTCGATGTGCTGGCCGAACGCCATCACCAGCTGATCCACGCCCTGCTGGCGCAGGACCTGGAGCCCGTGCTTGGGCAGCTCGAAGTAGATGTCCGCGCCGTACAGGGCGGCCCCGCGCAGATCGGTCAGCCCCTGCAGCAGCCCGGCCACCGGCAGCGCGGCCGGATCCCGGGCGCTGGAGGGCTCGGGGATGCTGACCTCGGCCACCAGGCAGGCGCGCAGCTCGCTCCAGCCGTCCTCGGCGTCGTTGCCGGCCACGAACAGCGAGCCGCGGTACGCGTCCGACCCGGCCGGATCGCCCTCCCCGAAATAGGCCATGGCCTTCCCGCCCCAGGCGAAGTTGAGGGGGGCGGCGGCGGCCAGGGCCGGCAGGCGGAAGGCCCCGCGGTAGGCGAGGTGCTCGGGCCCCAACAGCCCCGCGCCGACCGGCCCCGTCGACCCGCAGGTCCGGAGCTCGATCCCGGCGTCCGCGCCGGCGTCCGGGCAGTCCGCACCTCCCCCGCCCCCCGAGCAGCCGGCCAGCCAGCCGAGCCAGAGGATCCCCACCAGCGTTCGCCGCCGCGTCCAGGCGTCCCGTCGCGCCGCCATGCCCGGTCCTCCCCTCGCACCGCCCTGGGTCCTGCGCGTCACCAGCTCAGCGTCCCGTCCCGGGCCACCTTCACGCCGGTCTCGGGGAAGTCGAGGCGCGAGAGCTCGCGGACGTCCTTGAGGCCGTAGCGCGCCTTGCGGTCCGGGTGGGGCACGCCCTCCCGGTCGAGCGCCACCGGGTGCAGCCGGGCCGAGACCAGCTTCCCCTCGCCGTCCAGGGTGGCCTCCAGCATGACCGAGGTCCCGGTCGGCCCGCCGCCCAGTCCGAACTGGCGGTAGCCCACGAAGTTCCCCAGCGAGTAGGCGATCAGCCGGCCCTGCCACACCTCCATGCCGCGCAGCACGTGCGGCCCGTGGCCGAGCACCAGATCCGCGCCCGCCTCGATCGCCGCCCGGGCGGCCTTCTTCACCTCCCCGCGGTCCTCGCCGTAGGCGCGCTCCATCTTCGCGGGGATGCGCCGCGCGGCCACGCCCTCGGCCCCGGCGTGCATGGACAGGATGACGAGGTCGGCCTCGCCGGCCGCCCGCCGCACCGCGGCGGTGAGCGCCTCGAGGTCCAGCACCGACAGGCAGCAGTGGCCCGTGTGGGCGGCCAGCACCGCGATCCTGAGCCCGCCCAGCTCGAGCCGGGCCTCGTCGCCCAGCTTGCCCGCGTGCTTGACGCCGGCCGCGTCCAGGGCGCGGATGGTCGAGTCCAGGCCCTCGGGCCCGAGATCGCCGGCGTGGTTGTTGGCGTTGCCCACCACGTCGATGCCGGCCGCGGTCAGCGCCCGGGTGAGCCGGGTGGGCATGCGGAAGGGGTAGCAGGACTGGCTGTCCGGGCGGCACTTCTTCTGCGGCAGGCCGTCGGCCAGCGGGCCCTCCAGGTTGAGGAAGGCGAGATCCGCGCCCAGGAAGAGCTCGCGCACGTGCCGGAGCACGCCCTCCCCGTCCCGCGGCGGCACGCCCTTCTCCCCGCGCCGCAGATCCGAGCCCAGCATGGTGTCCCCGGCGGCCACCACCCTCAGCCGCAGCGAGGCCCTGTCCACGGCCGGCGCCGGCGCGGGCGGGGCGGCCTCCTGGCCGCGGGCGGGGGCCGCGAGGAGCAGGAGGGCGCAGGCCCAGGTGGCGCGTCGAGCTTCCGGGTTCACTTCTTCCCCACGAACTTGTTGTCCCTGAACTCGCCCTGGAAGACCGAGCCGTTCGGGTAGGTGAGCTTGCCCAGCCCGTGCCGCCGGCCGTCCCGGAAGTCCCCCTCGTAGCGCGTGCCGTCGGGCAGCACCAGCACCCCCTGGCCGGTCTGCTTGCCGTCCCTGAAGTCGCCCGTGTACCTGTAGCCGCTGGGCAGCAGCAGGCTGCCCTTGCCGTGCTGCACCCCGCGCTGCCACTCGCCGGTGTACCTCTGCCCGTCGGCCCAGGTGAGCGTGCCCACGCCGTGCATCTCGTCGCCCGCCCAGTCGCCCACGTACTCGTCGCCGTCGGCCGAGCGCATGCTGCCCTGGCCGTGCATCTTGCCGTCCCGGAACTCGCCGGTGTAGCGCGCCCCGTCCGCCTGGGTGCCCACCCCGCGGCCGTGCGGCTGGCCGGCCCTCCACTCGCCGGTGTAGCCGCTGCCGTCCGGGCGGGTGAGCGCGCCCTGCCCGTTCTCCTTCCCTTCCCGGAACTCGCCCTCGTAGCGCGCGCCGTCGGGGAACACGTACACCCCGCGCCCGTGCTTGAGGCTGTCTCGCCACTCGCCGTCGTAGCGCGTGCCGTCCCTCAGCGTGCCCACCCCGCGGCCGTGCATCTTGCCGGCCCGGAACTCCCCCTCGTAGCTCTCGCCGTTGACGAACGAGAGCTTGCCGCGGCCGTGCGGCTTGCCGTCCGCCACCTCGCCCTCGTAAAGGTCGCCGCTCGGCAGCTGGAGCCTCTGTGCGCCCATGGCTTGGCAGGATACCAATCCGCCCGCCCGCGCGCCAGCCGTCCGGGCGCGGTTTGACCGGGGCCGCCTTCGAGGCTAGAGTGCCGCCCGTCCCGACCCGCACACCGCCGGAGGACCCCATGGGAGCAGAACGCCGATTCCAGGCCCTGGTCCAGGTGGCCGCGCGCCGGGCGCGGACCACGGTCGAGGATCGCCGCCCGCACTCGGAGCGCTTCGGCGCCCTGACCTTCTCGCTCGAGGAGGCCCAGCGGCGCCTGCCCAAGGAGGTGTTCCAGGCCTACCGCGAGACGGTGCACGCCGGGAAGCCGCTCGACGCGGGCCTGGCCCCGGTGGTGGCCCACGCCATGAAGGAGTGGGCCATGGACGAGGGCGCCACCCACTTCTCGCACTGGTTCCAGCCCATGAACGGCATCACCGCCGAGAAGCACGACGCCTTCCTGACCTTCGAGGGCGGGCTGCTGCTCGAGCGCTTCAACGCCAAGGAGCTCGCCCAGGGCGAGCCGGACGCCTCGTCCTTCCCCTCGGGCGGCATCCGCAACACCTTCGAGGCGCGCGGCTACACCGCCTGGGACCCGGCCACGCCCGCGTTCCTCATGAGCGGGCCGAACGGGAAGACGCTGTGCATCCCGTCCGTGTTCCTGGCCTACACCGGCGAGAGCCTGGACGAGAAGACCCCGCTGCTGCGCTCGCTGGAGGCGCTGTCGCGCGCGGCGCTGCGGCTGCTGCAGCTCCTCGGCCGCACCGAGGTGGAGCGCGTGGTGGCCACGGTGGGGCCGGAGCAGGAGTACTTCCTGGTGGACCGGGCGCTGTACGACCTGCGCCCGGACCTGGTGGCCTGCGGGCGCACGCTGTTCGGCGCGCCCTCCCCCAAGGGCCAGGAGCTGGAGGACCAGTACTTCGGGGCCATCAAGGAGCGGGTGCTGGCGCTCATGGCCGACGTGGAGCACCAGCTGGTGGGCCTGGGCATCCCGGTCAAGACCCGGCACAACGAGGCGGCCCCGGGCCAGTACGAGTGCGCCTGCATCTTCGAGCTGGCCAACCGGGCGGCCGATCACAACCAGCTCGTGCTGGAGACCTTCCGCCGCACCGCGGCCCGGCACGATCTCGCCTTCCTGGAGCACGAGAAGCCCTTCCGCGGCATCAACGGCTCGGGCAAGCACAACAACTGGTCGCTGGCCACCGACCGGGGCGAGAACCTGCTGGAGCCGGGCGACTCACCGGCCAAGAACCTCCAGTTCCTGCTGTTCCTGCTGGCCGCCGTGCGGGCGGTGCACCGGCACGCGGGGCTGCTGCGGGCCACCGTGGCCTCGGCCTCCAACGACCACCGCCTGGGGGCGCACGAGGCGCCGCCGGCCATCATGAGCGTGTTCCTGGGCGAGCACCTGGTGGCGCTGCTCGACCGGCTCGAGCGCGGCCAGGCCTCCCCGGAGGAGCGCGGCCGCACCCTCGAGGCCGGGGTGTGCACCCTGCCCACCATCTGCCGGGACTCGACCGACCGCAACCGCACCTCGCCCTTCGCCTTCACCGGCAACAAGTTCGAGTTCCGCGCGCTGGGCTCGTCCGCCAACATCTCGATGACCAACACGGCGCTCAACACCATGATGGCCGAGAGCCTGGATCACCTGGGCGATCTGCTGCAGGCCGGCCTGGCGAGCGGCCGCCCGCTGGCCCAGGCCGCGGCCGAGGCGCTGCCGGCGCTGGTGCGCGAGATCCGCCCGGTGCTGTTCGACGGCGACAACTACAGCGCCGCCTGGCAGGCGGAGGCCGCCCGGCGCGGGTTGCCCCACGAGCGCAACACCCCGGCGGCGCTCGGCCACCTCTGCTCGCCGGCCAGCCGGGCCCTGTTCGAGCGCTACCGGGTGCTGGACGCCCGCGAGCTCGCCTCGCGCCAGGCCGTGCGCCTGGAGAACTACACCAAGCGCGTGCACATCGAGGCGCGCGTGGCCCTGGAGATGGCCCGCACCGGGGTGATGCCCGCGGCCGTCGGGCAGCTCGAGCACCTGGGCGCGGCCGCCGCGCGGCTCGAGGCGCTCGCCCTGCCTGCGGGCGCGGTGCGCGAGCAGGCCCGGCGCACGGCCGAGCTCACCGAGCGCCTGGGCGCCGCGGCCGGGGCCCTGGAGGCCGTCCTGCCGGAGCGCGCGCCCCACGCCGGCAACGGCGAGCTGCAGGCCGCGGCCGAGCACTGCGCCGGGCGGGTGCTGCCGGCGCTGGAGGAGCTCCGCCAGGTGGTGGACGCGCTGGAGGAGCTCACCGACGACGGGCTGTGGCCCTACCCGAAGTACCGCGAGCTGCTGTTCCACCTGTGAGCCGGGCGCGGCCCGGTCACTTGCCCACCCGCGGCGGCAGCGGCCGGGCGGCGGTGAGCGGGCCGAAGGCCGGGCCGTGGCCCGGCAGCACGAGCTCGACGGGCAGCGCGCCGAGCAGCGCCTGGCTGCGGCGGTAGGCGGCCAGATCGGTCAGCAGGGGATTCCACTCGCCGCCCTGGTAGTTGCGTAGCGTGTCCCCCGCCACCAGCAGCCCGGCCGCGGCGTGCCACAGGCACAGCGAGTCGTCCGAGTGCCCCGGGGTGAGCAGCACCCGCCAGCCCGGCGCCTCGGGCAGCTCGGCCCCGTCCTCGAGCGGCTCCACCCGCGCCCGCGGCCGGAACCGCCAGCGGAACACCCCCAGGCGCAGCCCCGCGCCGAAGTCCCCGGGGGCGAACACCGGCAGGCCCTGCCACACCCAGGGCACGAAGAACTCCGGCACGGCCCGCGGGGGAGGCCGCCGGAGCGGGCGCCCCTCGCGCACGGCCGCGTGGGACGCGGGCGGCAGGCCGAGCGGCGCGCCGAAGGCCAGGGCCGCCTGGTCCAGGCCCAGGCAGTGATCGAAGTGCAGGTGGGTGGGGATCACCCGGGCCACCGGTTTCTGCAGCCAGGCCACGGCCCGCTCCAGCCGGGGCAGATCGGCCAGCGAGCCCGCCTCCACCAGGGTGAGCGCCCGCGGCCCCTCCAGCAGGTAGGAGACCGAGTAGCGCCCGGGCACGACCACCACCCGGGCCCCGGCCGCGCGCACCTCCCCGGGCACGGCCGGACCGGCCGGGCACAGGCGGCGAGACAGCCAGGGCGCGGGCGGCGCGGGCCACGGCAAGGGCGCGAGCGCAGGCATGGGGAGCTCCTTCCTCGGACGCCGATTGTAGCCCAGGCGCGGACAGAATCCAGGCGGGCGCGTTGAACCCCCCCGGGGGATCGTGTAGGCTCCAGGTCCGATGACCACGGCGGAGCACGCCCCGGAGACCACGCGCAGCCTGGATCACTCCGCCCTGGAGCAGGTGCTGAACGGGCTGGCCGATCCCGTGATGGTCAAGGACGAGTCCCACCGCCTGGTGTTCGTCAACCAGGCCTTCTGCGCCTTCCTCGGCCGGCGCCAGGAGGAGCTCCTGGGCCGGCCCGACGATCTGGCCATCCTGCCCGCGCTGCTGGCCACGGTCCACGCCCAGGACGAGCAGGTGCTGCAGGGCGGCGAGCCGCTGGTGGCCGAGCTCACCTACGCGGGGCCCAGCGGGCGGGAGCGCGTGCTGGCGGTGCAGAAGTCGCGCGTGGTCCTGCCCGACGGCCGCCGCCTGGTGGTCAGCTGCCTGCGGGACATCACCGCCGCCCGGCGCACGCGCACCGAGCTGGTCCAGGCGCGCGAGGAGGCCCTGCGCGCCTCCCGGGCCAAGACCGACTTCCTGGCGGTCATGAGCCACGAGCTGCGCACCCCGCTGTCCGGCGTGCTGGGCCTGGCCGAGCTGCTCGGCGACACCCCGCTCGACGAGGCGCAGCGCGACATGGCCACCACCCTGCGCTCGGCGGCCGAGTCCCTGCAGACGCTGATCGACGATCTGCTGGACTTCTCCAAGATCGAGGCCGGCCGGCTCGAGGTGCTGCCCGCCCCCTTCGACCTGCAGGCCGTGCTGCGGGCGGTGGACGTCCCCATGAGCCTTCGGGCCCAGCAGAAGGGCCTGGCCTACGCCCGCCACCTGGCCTCGGCCACACCCACCTGGCGCCTGGGGGACGCCGCCCGGCTGCAGCAGGTGCTGCGCAACCTGGTGGCCAACGCGGTCAAGTTCAGCGAGCGCGGGCGGGTGGAGGTGCGCGTGACCCCGGCCCTCGACGGCCCGGGCCCGGCCTGCCTGCGCTTCGAGGTGATCGACACCGGCCCCGGCATCCCGCTCGAGCGGCAGCCCGAGCTCTTCCAGCCGTTCGTCCAGCTCGACCGCCGCGCCGGCGGCTCGGGCCTGGGCCTGGCCGTCTGCCACCGGCTGGTGGAGGCCATGGGAGGACGGCTCGGGCTGGAGAGCGCGCCCGGCCTCGGCTCCCGGTTCTGGTTCGAGCTGCCGCTGCCGGTGGCCGCCGAGCCGCTGCAGGTCGCCGAGGTCGCCCCGGCCTCGCCCGCGCGGCCGCTGCAGGTGCTGCTGGCCGAGGACGATCCGACCAACCAGCAGGTGGCGGTCCGCAGCCTGGAGAGGCTGGGCCACAGGGTGGACGTGGTGGCCAACGGCTGCGCGGCGCTGAAGGCGCTCTCGATCCAGCGCTACGATCTGGTGCTGATGGACCTGCAGATGCCGGAGATGGACGGGTTCGAGGCCACCCGGCGCATCCGCGCCGGCGACGGGGTGCTGGACCCGCAGGTGCCGGTGGTGGGGCTGACCGCCTTCGCCATGCCGCAGGATCGCACGCGCTGCCTGGCCGCGGGCATGAACGATCACGTGCCCAAGCCCTACCGGGTGCGCGAGCTGGCCGCGGCCATCGCCCGCCTGCGGCCCGAGCAGCCACCGCCGCAGGGCGCGGGGGCGGAGCCGGCCAGGCCGCCGCCGGTGTTCGACCGCGCCGCCCTGGAGGAGCGGGTCGGCTCCGAGCGGGAGGTGCTGGCCGGCCTGGCGGTGGGCTTCGTGGCCGAGGCCGACCGGCAGCTCGCCAGCCTGCGGGCGGCGTTCGCCCAGCCCGACCCGGACCAGCTCCGCGCGCGGGCCCACAGGCTCAAGGGCGCGGCCGGCAGCCTGGGCGCCATGCGCCTGTGCGCCGCGCTGGCCGTGCTGGAGCGCGAGGCGCGTTGCTGTGAAACGGAGCACCTCGGAGAGCGGCTCGAGGTGCTCGAACGAGAGCTGGAGGCGCTGCGGGTGACGCTGGCCCGGGAGGGCCTGCTGCCGATCCCCGGCGCCCCGGCGGGAGGAAGCCGATGAGCTCCAAGCCCCTGCTGTGCGGACTCGCCCTGCTGCTGGCCACCGCCCTGGTGGCCGCCTGCGGACCGACCAAGGAGGCCAGCGTGCCCGACCAACCCGTCGAGAGCCAGCCCAAGCCCGCGGAGGCGCCCCCGCCGCCGGACTACGCCGCCGAGGCCCAGGTCTTCCTGGACGGCTACCTGGCCGATCTGGCCCGCCTGGAGAAGGCCGCCGTCCTGGCCGCCTGGACCGCATCCAACAGCGGCAAGAAGGAGGACTTCGACGCCGCCGCGGCGGCCGAGCTGGAGCTCAAGAAGCTGCACAGCAACCAGGCCCAGTTCCAGGTGCTGAACGCGCTGCTGGAGAAGCGCGACGCCATCCCGCCCGAGCGGGCGCGCGCGCTGGAGGTGGCCGCGCTGGCCTTCCGCGCCAACCAGCTCCCGGAGGAGCTGCTCACCAGGATGGTGAACGCCCAGGCCGAGATCACCCAGCTCTTCAACACCTACCGGGCGGAGCTGGACGGCAAGAAGCTGTCGAACAACGACCTGCTGGCGCTCCTGGAGAAGGAGAAGAAGAGCGCCAAGCGCCAGCGGATCTGGGAGGCGCTCAAGCAGGTGGGCGCCCAGGTGGGGCCCAAGCTGGTGGCGCTGGCCAAGGTGCGCAACGAGGCCGCCCGCAGCCTGGGGTTCAGCGACTTCTGGGACATGCAGGTGCGGCTCCAGGAGCACGACCCCGAGCGGCTGCTCAAGCTCTTCGCCGAGCTCGAGCAGCTCACCGATCAGCCCTTCCGCGACATGAAGGCCACCCTGGACCAGGAGATCGGAAAGCGGCTCAAGCTCAAGCCCGCGGAGCTGATGCCCTGGCACTACGACAACCCCTTCTTCCAGGCCCCGCCCCCGTCGGCCGCCGTGGATCTCAACGTGTTCTTCAAGGGGAAGAAGAAGGAGGACGTGGTCGAGCAGGCGCGGCGCTTCTACGCCGAGATTGGGCTGCCGGCCGACGACCTGATCGCCCGCTCGGACTTCTACGAGCGCGAGGGCAAGGACCAGCACGCCTTCTGCACCAGCGTCGATCGCGCGGACGACGTGCGCATGCTGCTGAACGTGAAGCCCACGGCCGACTGGCAGGAGACCATGCTGCACGAGACCGGCCACGCCCTGTACGCCAGGCTCATCCGGCGCGACCTGCCCTTCAACCTGCGCGACTCGGCCCACATCTTCACCACCGAGGCCGTGGCCATGCTGTTCGGCGCGCTGGGCTCGAGCCCGGTCTGGCTGGTGGACTTCGCCGGCGCGAACCCCAAGCAGGCCACCAAGCTGGGTCCGGCCATCCAGGAGCAGCGCCGCCGGGAGCAGCTCATCTTCGCCCGCTGGGCCATGGTCATGCTGCACTTCGAGCGCGCGCTGTACCAGAACCCGGAGCAGGACCTCGACAGCCTGTGGTACGACCTGGTCGAGCGGCTGCAGCTGCTCAAGCGCCCGGCCGGGCGCAAGGCGCCCGACTGGGCTGCCAAGCCGCACTTCACCATCGCCCCGGTCTACTACCACAACTACCAGCTGGGCGAGCTGTTCGCCGCCCAGCTCCGCGCGAGCCTGGCCCGCGACCTGGGGCTCGGGCAGCCCTTCGGCGCCACCTCCTGGAAGGGCCGCGCGGACCTCGGCAAGCTGCTGACGGAGAAGGTGTTCGCCCCGGGCATGCTGCAGGCCTGGCCCGCCTTCGTCCAGGCTGCCACCGGGGCCGAGCTGTCGGCCGCCGCCTTCGCCGCCGAGCTGAAGTAGCAGGATTCTCGAGCGCCGTCCGGCGCGAAGAGAATCCTGTCCGTGTGCGCGACAGCACACACGGACGCCCCCTCCAGAAGCTCAGCGCCTTTCACGCTCCTCGAAACACGGCAGGCACAGGGTCTGGCCGAGGAACAGCCGCGCGCGCGTCTCCATGACCGTCTCGCCGCAGGCCTCGCACACCACGCTCTCCAGCAGCCGGGCGCGGGACGGGGCCGGCCCCCGGGCCGGCTGCAGCTCGAACAGGGCCTCCAGCGGGGCGTCCAGCAGGGCCTGGATGCGGGCCGCCCGGAGCTCCTCGGCCCGGGCCCGGGCCTGAGCGTCGAGCCCCATGGCCTGGGAGCGCCGGCGGAGATCGGCGCGCTCCTCGTCGTGGGGATCCTCCGGCGGGGTGAACAGTAGGCGGAAGGCCTTGCCGTCCGCGCGGCGGTAGAAGGAGAAGGCCACCTTGCCGTGATCGCGGTGGATCAGGTTGCCCTTGCCGAACGTGCAGCCGAGCAGCGCCTGCAGGGCGTCGACCGCGCACATGTCGGTCTCCACCACCGCCACCACCTCCTCGTCGGCCACCCCGCCCGCGGCGAGCCCCAGCTCACGCCGGGCGAGCTCGGCGGCCCGCAGCCCGATGGTCAGGCCCGGGCACATGTGCCCGTGGAAGGCCCGCGCCCGCTCGATGTCCGCCGGGCTGAGTCCCTGGGTCACGGCGCGCGGCCCCCCTGGGCGGCGGCCCGGGGCGCCGCCCGGACCTGCGGCCGGTTGGGGAGCTCGGCCAGCCAGCGGCAGAGCTCCTCTGCCACCCGGGCCGGCTCCTCCTCGTGGCCGTTGTGGGCCGAGCGCTCGAGCAGCACCAGCCGGGTCGGACCGCCCAGATCCCGCTGCAGCCGCGCGCTCTCGGCCGGCGCGTAGCAGCGGTCGTGCTGGCCCCAGAACATCAGGCAGGGCTGGAACACCTGGCGGATGAGCTCGGGCCCGGGGGCGTGGGTCAGGGCGGCCAGGCCCATGGTGGTGGCCGCCTCCCAGCCGCCCGGGGCGTCCAGGTGCGAGAGCAGCACCTGGCTGCGCTCGTGGGCGTCCACCTTGCCGTTCAGGAACGAGGCCCGCCTCAGCATGGGCGGGATGGCCATCCGCCCGACCGGGCTGCGGAAGAAGGCGCGCATCAGGGCCGGCGCCACCCGCGCCAGGCGCAGGCCCGGCGGGGCCGGCTGCACGTACACCAGCGGCGAGACCAGCGCGAGCGCCGCGACGCGCGCGGTGTGCCGCGCGGCCAGGTGGAGCGCGATCGAGCCGCCCAGCGAGTGCCCGACCACCACGGCCCGCGGGATGCACAGCGCGTCCAGGAGCGAGGCCAGCTGATCGGCGAACCAGGGCGCGGTGTAGGGCACGTCCAGCGGGTGATCGGAGTAGCCCGCGCCCGGCAGATCCACGGCCAGCGCGCGGGTGTCGGGCCCCAGCCGCTCCAGGACCCCGTACCAGGCGTCGGTGGAGGACAGGTAGCCGGGCAGGAACACGACCGGCAGCTCGCCGAAGCCGCGCTCCTCGACGTGCAGGCGCAGCTCGCCCACCCACACCAGGCGGCCCGGCGGCGCAGGACGGCGGTCACGACGGACGGACTCGAACAGCATGGCGCTCGCCTCCCGCACCCCCCGCTGGACGCTCCGACTCCAGCACGCCCCGGGGGGCCGGTCAAGGGCCGGGCGGGGCGCCTCAGGGGGCGTGCACCAGGGCGTCCACCACGCTCAGGAGCTGCGCCGCGGCGCCGGGGCCCAGCGACATGGAGCGCTCGTAGTCGAAGCGCGGGTCGGCCCACTGGCGATCGCTGAGCAGGTAGCCCAGCTCGTCCTGCCCCAGCCCCACCACCCAGCGGTACTCGCCCGGCAGGCGCGCGGCGAAGGCCCGCCCGAGCTCCGGGGTGGGCTCGCCCGGGAGCGACAGCAGGCTCAGCGGCCCGAGCCGCACCAGGGCCAGCTCGGTGGTCATGCGCCCATCGACCAGCGGGCGGGGATCGAGCAGCCCGAGCCCGATGGCGAGATCGAGCAGCCCGCCCACCTGCAGCTCGAGGCCCACCCGGGCCACGCGCACGGACAGGGCCGGGGACGGCAGCTCATCCATCCCGCCGATGGCCTGCTGGATGGCGCCGGCGGCCAGCGCCCCCCCCAGCCGCTCGCGGGTGGCGAGCCGCCGGGCGAGCGGTGCGGCGGGCGGGTCGGGCGGCTCGACCATGCCGCCGGCCGGGCCGCTGAGGTACATGGCCACCCCGCCCAGCGCGTCCTCGGCCTCGCGGTAGTAGACGCCGGGGAAGTCCGCGCTGAGCAAGCGGTTGAGGTCCTGGAGCGCCTCGGCGTGGCAGCCCCACTGGACGAGGGTCGCCACGGTCCCCCCGCGGCGGTCCTCGAGCCGCAGCACGTTCGCCAGCCGGTCCACCTCGCCAGGCTCGCGCGGGTTCATGGCCAGCTCCGCGGGCGCCTCGAACCGGCCGGCCAGCGCCCGGGCCGGGCGGGCCGAGGCCACGGCCCGCAGGATCACCCGGGCCACCCGGCGCTCGAGCCAGTCCATGTAGGCCGGATCCTGGCCGCTCTTCACGGGCAGGAGCTGGAGCACGGCCGGGCCCCACAGGCCCAGCGTGTCCGGCCCGTCGTGGTTGTGGGTGGAGAAGAGCAGGATGCGGTCGCCGTGCCGCCGGCTGACCCGCGCGCGGATGCGCTCCACGCGCGGCAGGCCGAGCCCGATCACGTCCAGGCTGACCAGCACCACCGCCTCGGGGCCGCTGTCCAGGTACACCGCCCGGGCCCACAGATCGTCCAGCACGCCGTTCGAGCGCTTGTTGAAGCCGTGCCCGGCGATGACCACCCCGGGCGGCGGGGTGATGCGCAGCCGGGCCGCGCCGGCCAGGAGCTCCGGGCCGGGCAGCCGCGCGCGCGCCGCGCGGAAGTCGTCGAACCAGGTCCCCGCGCTCGGGGGCGGGGGCGGCGCCGGCCACGGGCGAGACCCTCCCGCGCAGGCGCACACGCCGAGCGCGAGCAGCGCCCAGGCCCCGCGCAGCCTCATGGCCGGGCCTCCCGGGTCAGGGCCAGCGCCTCGGCCAGGCTGCGCCGCAGACGCGCGGTCACCTCGGGCGTGACCTCCCAGCCGGCGTCCTCGAAGGCGAACTGCAGCGCGCCCAGGACCGGCTCGTCCTCCAGGCGGACGAAGCGGGTGGCCGGTCGCACGGCGCGCGTCTCGGCCGCCACCGCGTCGATCAGCGTGGGATCCGCCCCGCGCTGGAAGACCGAGCCGCCGAACACCACGCTCACCTCCTGCCCGCCGGGGAACAGGCGCGCCAGCAGCACCTTGACCGCCCTGGCCACCTCCCGGCCAGCCTGGCGGAGCACGTCCCGCGCCACGGCGTCGCCCATGTGGGCCGCGGAGAACAGCAGGGGCGCCAGCGCGCCCGTATCCAGCGGTCCGCGCTCCATGTCGTAGAAGCCGAACTCGATCACGTCCTCGAGCCGCTCGAGCCCGAGCGCCTGGCAGATGCGCGCCCCGAGCGCGGTGGGCGGGCCGCGGCCGTCCTGCCCCATGAAGGCCGCCACCAGGGCCGCCTCCCCGAGCTGTCCGGCCGAGCCGTGATCTCCGCTCCAGCGCCCCAGGCCGCCCACCTGGCAGGTCTCCCCGCGGGCGTTGCGGCCGATGGCGTTGGCCCCGGTGCCGGCGATGAGCGCGATGCCCACCCCGTCCGGCGTGCCGGCCCGCAGCGCCACCAGGGTGTCGTTCTCCAGCCGCAGCCGGGGGCAGGGCGTTAGGCGCTCCAGGATGGCGCGGATGACGCCGAAGTCCTTGGGCCGGTCGGCGCCGGACACGCCGTAGGCGGCGGAGGCGAGCCCGCCGAGATCCGCCCCGGCGGCGGCCGCCGCCGCCGCGAGCGCGCGCCCGAGCTGCTGCTCGGCCCCTAGCACGCCGCAGCCCTGGTAGTTGGCCGCGCCGCCCAGGCCCAGCCCGCGCACGTCGCCGCCCTCGTCGGCCAGCGCGGCCAGCGTCTTGGTGCCGCCCGCGTCCACGCCCAGCACGAACGCCATGCCCGCCTCCCCGCGCGCCGCGCGCTCAGCGCCTGCGCCCGAGCCACAGATCCACCGGCACCTCGACGTCCGCCGGCGGCCGGAAGGGCAGCGCCACCCGCCGGCCCTCGGCCGCCGAGGCGTAGCAGGCCAGCATGATCTCCAGCACCGCCCTCCCGTCCTGGCCGCTCTCCAGGGGCGTGGCGCCGGTGCGCATGCACTCCACGAAGTGGGCGTCCTCCTGGGGGTAGCCGTTGTTCCAGCACCAGGCGAAGTCCGGGAAGGTCCAGCCGCGCGCCCCGGGGGCGTACTCTCCGTAGCCCTCGAGCGAGAACACCTGGAGCCCCTGCCCGCGCAGCAGATCCGCGTGCAGCACGCCCTGCGTGCCGTAGGCGTGGGCGCAGGAGTCCATGCCGCCCAACAACGCCCAGCTCGTCTCCAGCAGCGCCGTCTGGCCGCCCTCGAACTCCAGGTGCAGGATGGCGTCGTCCTCGAGCTCGGTCTTGTCCCCGTGCAGCACGGTGGCCAGCTGGGCGGTGACCGCCACGACCCGCGGCTTCCCCAGGAACCAGCGGGCGAACTCGATGGCGTGGCAGCCCATGTCCATGAGGATGCCGCCGCCGGCGCTCGAGCGCTGCCAGAACCAGGGCGAGTACGGCCCCCCGTGCTTCTCCACCTGGCTGACCCGGTACACCCGCCCGATGGCGCCCTGGTCCGCGAGCTCCTTGGCACGCGCGTACTTGGGCACGAAGCACAGCTCCTCGGCGTAGCACAGCAGCACGCCCGCCCGCTGGCTCTCGGCCAGGAGCTCGTCCGCCTGGGCCAGGCTCAGGCACAGCGGCTTCTCCACGATCAGGTGCTTGCCCGCGCGGATCACGTCGAGCGCGAGCGGGTGGTGCAGGTGGTTGGGCACGCACAGGATCAGCGCGTCGAGCTCCTCGCCCGCCAGCATGGCGCGGTGGTCGGGGAAGCTGCGCGGCAGGCCGCGGGCGCGGGCGAACGCGGCGCCCCGCTCCGTGTCCACGTCGCAGTGGGCGGCCACCCTCGCGCCGGGCACCTGGGCCAGCGCCTCGCAGTGCACGCCGGCGATGAACCCCGAGCCCACGATCCCCAAGCGGATCTCGCGCATGACGAGGACCTCCTGCCCGCACGCCGCCTAGCGGAGCGCGCCCGCGTGCTTCTGGATCTTGCGCACGGCCTCCGCGATCTTCTCCATCTCGGCCCGGCCCGCCATGAACAGGCGGTGGTGCAGCCAGACCGCCTCGCGGTAGGCCGCGCGCTCGGCCACCGGGCACTCGATGCCCTCGGGCCCGATGCGCTCCCCGTAGCGCTCGCGGATGGCCGGGTAGCGGTCGGCGGTCACCGGGAACAGCGGGCTCCGGTAGATGGGGATGTAGAAGTCGCCGTCGCAGGGCACACCCTCGGCCTCCAGGGCCGCGACGAAACGGTCGCGCGGCACGCCCGCGAAGGCGTGCGGATCGTAGCGGAAGATGTACTGGTAACAGCCGAGGTGGGTCACGCGCGGGTCGCGCACCAGCGGCCGCACGCCCTGGATGTCCGCCAGCAGCCCGCTCAGGTGGGTGGCGTTCCGCTCGCGGACCACCCGCTCCGCCTCCAGGTACCGGAGCCGCACCCGCAACAGCGCGCACTGGAACTCACCCAGCCGGTTGTTGCCCGAGAACACGTCCCCCTCGAACTGGTCGTAGCCGGGCTCCTTGCGCCCGCAGTTGACGTGGGACTGGCAGCGCTGGGCCAGCTCGTCGTCGCTGGTGAGGATCATGCCGCCCTCGCCCGCGGTCATCAGCTTGGAGGACTGGAAGCTGAACGAGCCCAGGTGGCCATGGGAGCCGACGCCCTTGCCGCGCCAGCGGGCGCCGTGCATGTGGGCGCAGTCCTCGATCAGCGTCAGCCCGTGCTTGCGGGCGATGTCCAGGAGCGCGTCGAGGTCGGCGATGGCGCAGCCCAGGTGCACCGGGATGATGGCCCGGGTGCGCGAGGTGATGGCCGCCTGCACCTTGGCGGGGTCGAGGCAGTAGGTGTCCGGGTGGACGTCGACGAACACCGGCACCGCGTTCACCGCAACCGGGGCCCCGGCCGTGGCGATCCAGGTGTAGGGCGGCACGATCACCTCGTCGCCGGCCTTCACCCCGGCCGCGCGCAGCGCCACCTCGAGGGTGACCGTGCCGTTGGCCGCGCAGATGCCGTGCCGCGCGTCGTGGGCCGCGGCGAACTCCGCCCCCAGCGCCCGGGCGTGCTGGTTGGGCGCGGGGAAGCCGCCCCAGTTGCGCGACTCCAGCACCTCGAGGAGCGCCGCCCGATCCTCGTCGGTGTACACCGGCCAGGCGGGCCAGAAGTCGTCGAAGGTCTTGCGCCCACCCAGGATGGCCAGCTCGGCCATGGGGCACCTCCTGCCGGGGAGCTCGCGCGGGCGCCCTCACTCCTCGGCGTAGTTGTTCGTGTTCTTGTCGATGATGTCCACGAAGTTGCCGACGAAGATCAGCGTCAGCTCCTGCTCCTTGATGTCGGTGCGGTTGGGGATGACGTACAGGATGCGCTGCGGCACCTCGATGCGCGCGTAGTAGCGCCACTGCTCCCGGCGCTCGTCCAGCTTGGTCACCCGCCAGGGCGGCCCGAGCAGATCCTCGACCTCGCGCTTGGAGCTGCCCTTCTTGACGGCCACCGAGCGCTCCATGGGGAACTCCCGCCCCACGGCCACCGTCGGGTCGCCCTGGGTGCAGGCCGACAGGCCCGGCGACCCGAGCGCGCACAGGCACACGGCCAGCAGCCAGCGGCGGAAGCTCCAGGCGGCGCGGCTCAAGCACACCTCCGGGATCGCGGTCGATTCCGCTCGACCGTACCGGCTTTGCCCGGGAGCGTCAACCCCTGGCCCCCGCCCGGATCAGACCGCGGCGAGCGTCTCGAAGGCCACCCGCAGGGCGGCCCCGCTGGGCGTGTCGAAGGCCTGGATGCTGCGGTACCAGCCGCCCAGCAGGCGGACGAGCTCCCGGGCGGCCGGGCTCGCGCCCAGGCGCCGGCGGTGCAGCGGGAAGAGCTTCAGCAGGCTGTACTCGAACTCGTCGATGGCGTCCGACAGGCGCAGGTCCTCGAGGTAGTCCTCGGGCGCGGCCATCTCGCCCACCAGCACCTCGAAGTAGGCCCGCAGCAGGGCGCAGAACAGATCGTTGGCCGCCAGGCGCATCTTGATGCGGGCGAGCTCCCGGCCGGCGCGGGCGGTGGCCGCCTCGACGAAGCCGTGCGGATCGCGCTCCAGCGCCTCCAGATCCAGGTAGCGCCACGGCAGGGCCACGGCGTAGATGTTCATGGCCGAGCGCACGAAGATGGGCACGAAGCGCTCCCAGTCGATCTCCAGCGCGCCGCGCGCGACCGGGTGGATCAGGCCACCGCGCTCCATGCGCGCGAGCAGCCGCTTGGCCTCGGCCGCCGAGACCCTGGCGCGCCGGGCCAGCGCGGCTGGCCGGGCCGGGCCCTGCACCAGGCGGAAGAACAGCAGCGACACCTTGCGATTGCCGAGCAGCGTCTCGGTCTCCATGCGCGCCTCCCTCCCGGCTCACAGCCGGGCGCCGAGGAACCCACCCAGGCCGATGTGGCGCGAGCGGAGCGCGCCCACCAGCTCGATCTCTCCCACCAGCTCGAAGCCGAAGTAGAACGGCAGCTCCTCCGGGGCCACCGCGTACCCGGCGCCGGCCACGAAGGTCATCAGCGGCGTGAACCCGTCGTCCCCCACCACGCCCTGGAAGGCCAGGCCCGCGCGCACGAAGCCCCAGTCCGAGTCGCTGCCGAAGCGCAAGCCCACCGTGGGCGCGGCCCGCACGCAGGCGTCCACCGGGCGCTCGTCCTGGCCGCTGGGCAGCGGCACGACCACCTCGGCGTCCAGGCCCAGCACGACCTCGGGGATCGGCGCCCAGGCGGCGGACAGCCCGAGGTCGAGGCCCGCGCCCCAGCCCGGGCCGACCTCCAGCAGCAGCGCGTGCGCGCCGCCGGACAGGAACACCTCGCCCGCCCAGGCGGGGCCTGGCAGGAGCAGACACAGGCAGGCGAGCAGGCGCGTCCTCATCCGGCGGTCCCCTCCGGGGCGCGCGGCCCGATGGCGCGCAGCAGCAGCAGCAGCCCGGCCACCGCCGCGTAGCCCGCGGCCACGTGCAGTCCCTGGGGGCCGGGTGCGGCCCAGGGCAGGGCCAGCCGCCCGCTCGGATCGACCGAGTGAATCACCCCGAACAGCGAGCACGCCGCCGCCAGCCCCAGGAAGGCCGCGGCCGCGCCCAGCCGCCGGTCCGCCAGGTGGGCGCCGATGGCGCCCCACAGCATGGCGCTGAGGATGAAGCCGTTCGCCAGCATGACCAGCACCGCGTGCTCGGCGGCCAGGTGCGGGGGCAGGAGGTCCGCGCGCACCCCGAACTTGCCCACGAAGATCATCACCAGGCTGGCCAGCACCGGCAGGAAGGCCAGGCCGATGGCCGGGTAGTGCGCGCGCGGGCAGGCCGCGAAGGTCTGCGACAGGATCTCCAGCCCGACGAAGATCAGGATCGGCGCGACGGCCGCGTCCGGCAACGCGTCCACGATGAAGGACACGAGCCCGAGCGCCCCGCCCAGGCCGATGAACAGCCCGGTGGCCAGGGTGTAGCCGGCCCGGGCGCCCATGGCCTTGTAGGCCGGGTGCCCGATGTAGGGCGTGGACTGGGCCACGCCGCCAGTCAGCCCGGCCGCCAGCGTGGCCACGGCCTCGACCAGCAGGATGTCGCGGGTGCGGTACTCGTCCCCCGCCACCCGCGCGCTCTCGTTGACGTTGATGCCGCCGACCACGGTCAGCAGGCCGAAGGGGATGGCCAGCGGCAGGAAGTCGACCGCCTGCTCCAGCCCCGCCACGAAGCCCAGGGTGGGCACCGGCGGGGTGAAGCGCAGCGTCAGCGCGGGCAGGTGGAAGGCGCCCCCCAGGAGCCCGGTGGCGCCCAGGAGGTAGTACAGCGCCGTGCCGGCCAGCACCGCCACGGCCGCCCCGGGCAGGCGCCCGGGCAGGCGCAGCTTGGCCACCAGGGCGTACAGCACGATGCCCAGCGCCACCAGGCCCACCACCGGCAGCTTGTACACGTTCACCAGCGGCAGCAGCCCGAGCAGCGCCACCCCCACCCCGGCGATGGAGCCCAGCAGCCCGGCCTGGGGCACCACGCGCCGCACCCAGTCACCGGCGAAGGCCAGGCCGAGCTTCACCACGCCCATGAGCATCAGGGTGGCCATGCCCACCTGCCAGGTGACCATGGGGTCCTTGGAGGCGGCGTACACGGGGCCGAGCACGGCCACGGCCACGCCGATGGTGGAGGGCGTGTCCAGCCCGAGTGGCATGGCGGTCACGTCGCCGCGCCCGGTGCGCCTGGCCAGGCGCCGGGCCATCCAGGTGTAGGCCAGATCCCCCACCAGCACGCCGAAGGCGGTGCCGGGGATCATGTGGGTGAAGACGAACTCGGTGGGGAAGCCGAACCCGCTGGCCAGGATGACGTTGAGCAGGACCAGGTTGGTCACGTTGTCCAGCATCAGGCTGAAGAAGCCGTTCAGATCGCCCTCGGCGAACCACGGGTAGCGTGCGCGCTCAGCGCTCATCCTGGGGCCCTCCCTCCCGCCCGAGGCCCGTCGCCAGGAGCGCGACGGCCGGGCCCGCGGCCTCGAGCTCCGCGTCCAGGGCCGCGGGCACGAGCGCCGTCTCCTCGACGCCCAGCTCGAGCCGCCCGCTCGCGGCGCCGAGCGCGAGCACGCCCGACAGGCAGCACAGCGCGCGCGGGGCGCCGCCGGGGAGCTCGAGGCGCTCCCCCGCGCGGAGCTCCAGCCGCTCGAGACAGAAGAACGGGCCGCGCACCCCGGGGCGTCCCGAGGCGGGCTCCGCCGCCGGGACCGGGCCCCGCAGCCCGTGGCGGACCGAGGCCAGGCCCTCCTCGCGGTGCAGCGGCCGCGGCCGGCCGTCCAGCCCCGCGCGGCCGAAGTCGTGCAGCCGGTAGGTGGTGTCCGAGGGCTGCTGGATCTCGGCCAGGCGCACGCCCGCGCCGATGGAGTGCACCAGCCCCGCGGGCACGTAGTAGAACTCCCCCGCCCGGACCGGCACGCGCCACAGGAGACCCTCGAGCCGATCGTGCCCGAAGGCCGCCGCGAGCTCGGCCGGGCCGCAGCCGGGCCGCAGTCCGAGCACCAGCTCGGCCCCGGGCGCGGCGGCGAGCACGCACCAGGCCTCGGTCTTCGGCCGGGCCCCGCGGCCCAGGTGGGCGGCGGCGTCCTCGTCCGGGTGCACCTGGACCGACAGGCGCTCGCGCGCGTCGATGAGCTTCAACAACAGCGGGAAGCGCCCGCCCTCGGCGGGCCGGACCGGGCCCAGCAGCTCGGGCCCGTGGCGCGCCATGAGCTCGCGCAGGCTCGCCCCCGCCAGCGGCCCCCGGGCCACCGCGCTCTCGGCCCCGGGGAGGTCGCTCGCCAGCCAGCGCTCGCTCCCCCAGGGGAGCACCCGCGGGATGGGCTCGAGCACCAGGGGCGGGAGCGCGGTCGGCATGCGCGTGGGTCTCCGCGGCGCGAGGGACGTGCCGAGGTCCGAAATACCACCCCCGGGGGCCCGCGGTCCAGCCCGGCGGGCGCGGACCGTTGACGGCCCCGCTCCGGTCTGCTAGACCGCAGCGGATGAAACGCCCCGCACCCAGCCCCGCGGCCGCTCCCGAGCAGCCGCTGACGCGCGCCCAGGCGCAGCTGGGGGCGACCGCCCAGGAGCTCGAGCGTCGCCTGAGCGAGACCTACCGCTCCACGGTGGCGCTCATCCCCGAGGTCTCGCGCCACCTGATCGGCTCGGGCGGCAAGCGCATCCGCCCCCTCATGCTGCTGCTCTCGGCCGAGGCGGCCGGGGCGCGCGCGGAGGCCGGCCTCGATCTGGCCGTGGCGGTGGAGCTGCTGCACAACGCCACCCTGCTGCACGACGACGTGGTCGATCGCGGCGAGCTGCGGCGCGGGGTGCAGGCCGCCCCGCGTGTGTACGGCAACTCGGCCAGCGTGCTGGTGGGCGACTTCCTGCTGTCCCGCAGCCTGGAGCTGGTGGTGACCCACGGCGAGCTCGAGCTGCTGCGGGAGTTCTCGCGCATGCTGGCCGCCATGGCCGAGGGCGAGGTGCTGCAGCTCGTGCGCTCGGGCCGGCGGACCCTCGATCTGCCGGACTACGCCGAGATCATCTCCGGCAAGACCGCCGGGCTGTTCTCCTTCGCCTGCCGATCGGGCGCCTCGCTGGCCGCCGTGCCCGCGCGCACCCAGGCCGCGGCCGCCTTCGGCCAGGCCTTCGGCATGGCCTTCCAGATCGCCGACGACGTGCTGGACTACACCGCCCTGCCCTCGCAGAGCGGCAAGGACCTCGCCAACGATCTCCAGCAGGGCAAGGCCACCCTGCCGCTGCTCCTGGCCTGCGAGCGCGAGCCCGGGCTGCTGCCGGAGGTCGAGCGCCTGGCGGAGTCGCCGGAGGCCGCGGGCTGCGCGGCGCTGGCCGCCCGGGTGCGGGCCACGGACGCCCTCCCGCGCGCGCTGGACGAGGCGCGCCGGCATGCCCGCGCGGCCCGGGCCGAGCTGGCCGGGCTGCCCGCGGGCGAGGCCCGCGCGACCCTGGAGGCGCTGGCCGAGTTCGCCGTGGAGCGGGTCGAGCTCACCTCGGTCTGAGCAGGACGCGGTGCCGCGCCAGACCCGCCCCGCCGTCCGCGGAGTGGGCCGAGACCAGCAGCCAGCACGGGGACGGCCCGGGGGGCAAGGGCACGTCGAGCTCGAGCTGGCCCAGGGCGTCGGTGGCGAGCTCCGGCGCGAACAGCAGGCCGCGCCCCTGCGGCGGCACCGGCTGGCCGGGCGCCGCCACGGCCTCCGCGGCGGGCGCGCCCAGGGGGAGCTCCAGGTCGTCGGCGGTCCCCGGCCGGCCATCGGCGCCCGGGCTGCGGAGCCCGAGGTAGCGCAGCGGCCCGCCGCCGCGCGGCGCCGCCGACTGGGCCAGGGCGAGCGGCTGCCCCCACGCGTCCCGAGCCTCGGCCGCGGGCAGCAGGCCACGCACCACCAGGCGGCCCAGCACGTCCCCGGGGGGCGCCCAGGCGGCGCGCACTTCGTCCCAGGCGCTCACCCGCCACCACGCCAGGTTCTCCTGGCCGTAGCGCTCGAGGGCCGCGCCGATGCGGGCCAGCCTGGGCGCGTGCAGCTCGGCCTGCAGCGCGGGCCAGCGCAGGGCGAGCGCCTCGAGCGCGCAGCCGGCCCCGCCGGGCGCGGCGGCGTCCGTCTCCCAGGGCGCGGGCACCTCCTGGATCGGCAGGACCTCCTCGCCTTCCCAGCCGGCCTCGCCCAGCGCCGCCTCCCCGTCGGCGGCCACGGCCACCACGCCCAGCCAGGCCGCCCGGGGCTGGCCGGCCGCGTCGCGCACCTCGAGCCGCACCCGCGCCTGGCCCCCGGCCAGCTCGCGCGGGTGCCAGCGCACCACGGTCACCTCGAGCCGCCGGGCGACCTCGACCCGCACCGTGCGCCGGGCGCTCCAGATGCGCCCGCAGGGGCCCAGGGCGTAAGCCAGGAGCTCGAGCGGGCCCTCCCAGCCGGCCTCCAGCGCGAGCCCTGGCTCGGCCAGGCCGCCGGCCAGCGGCACCGCCCGGCTGGCCAGGCAGCGGCCGTCCTGGCGCACGTCGAGGTAGGCCGTCCGCAGCGCCTCCGGCGCTCGCAGCCGCAGTCGCAGGCTCTGTCCGGGCGAGAAGACGCGCGCGTCACCCGGCAGCTCGAGCCCCACGGGCCCCTGCAGCGGACCGGCCGCGGGCGCGCGCGGCGCCGCGTCGGACCCGGGCGCGATCCACACCCAGCGCTCGGCCGGCGCGGCCGAGGCCGCCTCCGCCCGCACGCGCAGCCAGCCCTGCGCCGCGGGCAGGGGCAGGCGCGCGGCGGCCACGCCACCGGGGCCGGTGGTCAGCGCCTGCTCCGCGAGCTGGCGCCCGTCCGGGGCCAGCAGCCGCAGCCGCGCGGGCCGGTCCGGGAGCGGTCGCCGGCCCGGCGACTCGAGCAACACCAGCCGCGCCCGCAGCGGCTCGCCCGGCCCGAGCGCGCGCCGCTCGAGCTGCAGGGCGAGCCGGGCCGCGTCCCGCAGCCGCAGGGCGCGCCGGGCCGAGACCCCGTCGTCCAGGCCCGGCAGCTGCACGATCAGCTCGGAGGCGTCGGGCAGGGGCGGCGCGGGCGGCATGAAACGCAGCTCCAGCCCCCCCTGGGAGTCGGTGCGCCCGGCGGCCAGGCGGCGCCGCTCCGGCCCGCCGCTCGCCAGCCACAGCTCCACCTCGACGTCCGCCACGGGAGCCTCCGCCCGCCGGACCACGACCCGCAGCGCGGCCTCCGCGCCGGGCGCGAGCTCGGTCGCGCCCAGCACCCACAGCTCCAGCCCGCCCTGCTCGGCCGGCGCGCCGGAGGCGGGCGCGAGCAGCAGCCAGGAGCACAGGCAGAGGCTGGCGAGCGGGGCCACGGTGCTCAGGGCTCCGGCTGGAAGGGGACCCGCCGCAGCAGGTAGACCATGCCCTCGGCCTCGATGGGTGGGGACAGCTCGCCCTCGGCCAGGGCGAAGGCCGCCTGCTCCAGCGCCGGGTGGTAGCGCCCCCGCCCCTCGAACACCTGCAGGCCACCCCGCGCGCGGGAGGGGTGCTCGGACTCGCGGGCCACCAGGCCGGCGAAGTCGGCGCCCGGGGCCAGCGCCTGGGCGCGCAGCTCGTGCGCCCGCTCCATGGCCTGTTCGAGCGTGCGGTGCCGGTCGGCAGGCAGCTCGGGCGCCTGGCGCACCTCCAGGCCCAGCAGGCGGCAGCGCACCCGGCGCAGCGGCAGGCGGATGACGATGTGGAAGCCGTTGGGGGTCTCGACCACCTCCCCCAGGCCGCCCTCGGCCGGCAGGGCCAGGGCCAGCTCCTCGAACTTGGGGTGGACCGTGCCCGGGGCGAACGGGGACAGCAGCCCGCCCCGGTCGAAGTCGGGCAGGTCCGAGTGGGCCACGACCTCGTCCACGAAGGAGCCCCCGGCGCGCAGGCGGCGGTGGATGGCCTCCGCCAGGGCGGCGGCCTCCTCCCGGGTGCGCGGGCTGCGTGGGCTGTAGCGCTGGGCGCCGTCGTAGGCGATCAGCAGATCGCCCGCCTGCACCAGCCCGGCCTCGGTGCGCTGGAGCACGTGGAAGCCCCAGGGCGACTCCACGGGATCGGACACCTGTCCGGGGGCCAGCCCCGCGAGCGCCTGCTCCAGGTCCGGGTGCAGCTCGCCGCGCGCCAGCGGACCCAGGTCGCCGGCCTGCATGCTGGTGCGGGTGTCGTCCGAGAACTGGCGCACCAGCGCGCCGAAGGTGTGCTGCTGGCTGCGCGCCAGGGTCGCCAGGGTCCGGGCGCGCTCCAGGGCGCCCGCGCGGGTGCGGGGCAGGAAGCGGGCGGATTCGAGCGCGCCCTGGTACCGCACCAGGATCTGGGACGCCCGGAACACCTCGGGCAGTCCGCCCGGCCCGCCCGAGGGCGACCGCGCGGGATCCGGCGTCAGCCCCGCGAGCGGGGGCAGGTCGGCCACCGGCGAGGGCAACTCCCGCTCGCAACCGGGGATCGCCAGGGCGAGCAGGCCGAGCAGCAGCCCGCGAATCGATGGTGCGCGAGAGCTCATGTCTCCTGGAATCAAGCAAGATTTGCGCGGCGAGTCAACCCGGACGCCGGCCTGCGCGGCGTGAAGGCGGGGCACACGCACCCCATTCCATTTTGGTGCGCCCCCGGGTCGAGGCGCACCTCCGCCGGCCGGAATCCCCTTGCGCCGCAACTGGCTGCCGGCCTGGCACGCGCATTGCTTTTCACCGGACCGTGAAGTCGAGCTACAATCCACTGCGGGAACGAGGTGCGGCATGACTTCGAGATTCCTCCAGCTCTCGGCGCTCTGCCTGGCGGTGCTGCTGGCGGCCCCCGCGGCCCAGGCGGGGGGAACGCACTTCCTGGTGGAGCCCGCCACCGGCCTGACCTTCAGCCATGGCCTCAGCCTCGAGGACGCGGTCGGGCTCGAGGCGGGCGCGGTGCTGGCCGTGGGCGGCAAGTTCAAGGGCTTCCCCCCGCGCTTCTACGCCTACTTCCGTTTCTCCCGGTCCCTGTTCGGCGACGACGAGGTGTACGTGGCCTCGCGGGACGCTCACGGCGAGGTGAACCGGGCGTACAGCAACGTCACCGGCGGGCTGCGCACCGTCATCCCGCTCTTCTGGCGGCTGCGCCTGGAGCTGGAGTTCGGCGGCGGGGCGACCTTCTCGCAGAACGAGTACCGCGAGAGCGGCCTGCCCATCCGCGACTACGACGAGACCCTGTCGGTGCTCGAGTTCGGCGCCGGGCTGAACGTGCGCCTGTTCCGCTGGCTGTCGCTCGGGCTGCTCTACAACTACACCCTGGTGGTCGAGGAGGAGAGCGGGGATCTCATCGCCCACATGCTGGGCGAGGAGGGCTCGGGCGCGGACCTCGGCTGGTCGCACCTCAACCTCACGCTGGGCTTCCACTTCTAGCGGGGAGCGCCGACCCATGGCCAACCACCTCCCCCGCGCGCTCCGCTGGATCCCGGCCGCGCTGCTCACCCTGGCCGCGGCGCCGGTCCAGGCCTCCTTCGACTCCCCGGGCCAGGCCGCCTTCGACTTCCTGGCCGACGACCAGGTGGTCTACGACAGCTGGGAGAGCCTGCCGGCCGCCGAGCTCTTCGTCCCGGGCTGGGCCGAGGCCTACTTCTCCTCGGACGCATCGGTCTTCGGCGAGGGCGGCGCGTTCGTGTGGATGGGCTTCGCGCTGGACGGGCCGGACGGAGAGAGGTACGGCATGCTGCTGCTCGACCTCGACCTGGAGCACGCCCCGTTCGACGGCCTGACGCCCATGCCGGCGGAGCTGGTGCGCGGGCTGTACGTGGAGAAGCGCGGCGACCAGGTCCTCTTCCAGGGCGAGCCGCTGCTGGCGAACGTGTGGATCGTGGACATCCTGTTCCACGAGGACGACCAGGGCGCGGTCGAGGCCGACTTCGCCTTCGTGTTCGCCGACCCGCAGGGCGCCTTCCCCGGCTCGCGCGTCCTCGTGCGCGGCCACGTCTTCACCCAGCCCAGCCCGGCCCAGCTCCGCGCCGACTACGGCATCGGCCTGGTGGAGCCGGGCGAGGAGGTGGACACCTACGTGGACCTGGGCTGCGGCGGGGACGTGTACTGGAGCGAGGATGACGACGCGGGCGGCGGCTGCGACTGCGAGGGCGACACCTCCGGCGACGACACCTCGGGCTCGGACTCGTGCGAGGGGGACTCGGGCTCGACCGCCAGCACGGACTCCTGCGAGGGTGACACCTCTGGCTCCAGCTCCTCCTGCAGCGGCTGCGAAGGGGACGCGCAGGCGGCCGCCGCGGGCCCCCGCCGCGCGGGCGGCGGACCACTCCGCGCCCTCCAGCGCTGGCTGCCCGAGCTGGCGCTGCTGGCCTGCCTGGCCTGGCTCCGCCGCAGATCGCGGCGCTGAGCCGGCCGCCCTCGCGCTCAGTCGCGCTCGACGAGCAGGACGCCCTCGCCGGGCACGGCCTTGCCGCGGAACGCCGCGCGGCCACCGGCGCGGAGCTCGAGCAGCAGGAACCGCTCCTGGGGCCCGGCGTACAGCGCCAGCCGCAGACCGTCGCCCTCTTCGGCCGTGCGCCCCTGGCGCACGTAGGCGCCCTCGGGCCGCTCCAGGCGCTCCGGGAAGCCCTCGCCCGCGGGCGGCTCTACCGGATCCGGCAGGCACATGGCCCGGCCGCCCTCGAGATCCAGCACCAGCCGCGCCGGGCCCTCCAGCTCGAGGAAGTGCACCCCGCCCCGGTCGAGGGACAGCTCGCGCCGGGCGGCCACGCGGTAGGGGCGCCCGAGCACGGACACGCTGTCCCCCGCCGCGGCCTGGGCCGGCCCGCGCCGGGCGCCCAGGGTCGCGCGCGCGCCGCCGGCCGCGTGCCGGTCCCGCAACACGCGCAGGCGCAGGAGGACGGCCAGGGCGATGAGCACCCCGGCCACCACGCCCAGGAAGATCATCAGGGGCACCATGCCCGAGGCGGCGCGTTCGACGGCTTCTTCCACGCTCTCGCTCCTTCGTCGGTGCGGGCTTCACCGGCAGCCTACACCCGCCCGGGCGCGGAGCCCAAGCGCGGCTTGCGCCGCGGCCGGGCTTCGCGTAAGGCTGGAGCCATGCGCACGCGAAGCCGCCTGCTGCTCCCGGGCCTGGCCCTGCTGCTGACCGCCGGCGGCTGCACCACCCCGGCCGCCCACGGGCCGCGCCTGGCCTCGGGGCTGCATCCGACCGAGCAGTGGCTGGTGCTGCGCGGGGGCATGCACGCCCCGCTGGAGCTGGTCACCCAGGCCGAGGCGGCCGGCGACGCCTTGCTGCGCAGCGCGGCCCGCGAGGTGGACCCGGACGATCCGTCCCTGGAGCACTTCGAGGCGCGCATGCTGGCGACGCTGCGGGCGGCCCAGGGCGTGGGCCTGGCCGCACCCCAGGTGGGCATCCCGCGCCGGGTGATCCTGGTGCAGCGCCTCGACCAGCCCGACCAGCCCATCCGCGCCTACCGCAACCCGTCCCTGACCTGGCGCAGCCCCGAGACGGAGCTGGGCTGGGAGGGCTGCCTGAGCGTGCCGGGCTTCCGCGCCCAGGTGCGCCGGGCCCGCGCGGTCGAGGTGGAGCACGCCCTGCGGGACGGCAGCCGGGTGCGGGAGCGGGTGGAGGGGTTCAGCGCGCGCATCTTCCAGCACGAGGTGGATCACCTCGACGGGGTGCTGTACCTCGACCGCCGCGAGCCCGGCCCCCTGGTGCGCGAGGAGGTCTACCAGCGGCTGAAGGCCTCCGGCGCGCTCGGCGACCCCGCCGCCCGCCCCCCGAAGCCGGAGTAGAAACCTCTGGCTTGGGGCCAGGCGCCCGGGCTACACTGCGCCCGACGAACGGATCGACCAAGCAGGCCGGGCTGGGCCGCCCTGCCCCGGCTGGAGGGCGCTGGCATGGGCAGCAACACGATCTACGCCATCCTCGAGAAGCACCGGGTGCATGGGCGCATCGGACCGGGGGAGGAGATCGGCGTCCGGGCCGATCAGCTGCTCACCCAGGACGGGACGGGCACCATGGTGTTCCTGCACCTGGAGCAGCTCGGCCGGCCGCGCGCCAAGAACCGGCTGGCGGTCTGCTACGTGGACCACAACACCCTGGGCGACGGCCCGGAGAACGCCGACGACCACGCCTTCCTGCAGGCGGCCTGCGAGAAGTTCCAGGTCCACTTCTCCAGGCCCGGCAACGGCATCGGGCACCAGCTGCACCTGGAGCGTTTCGCCGCCCCGGGCCTGCTGCTGCTGGGCGCCGACAGCCACGTGCCCACGCTCGGGGGCATCGGGGAGCTGGCCATCGGCGTGGGCGGGCTGGAGCTGGCCGTGGCGCTGACCGGCGCGCCGCACTACCTCATCTGCCCGGCGGTCACCCGCGTGGTGCTGACCGGCAAGCTGCGCCCCTTCTGCTCGGCCAAGGACCTCGGCCTGCACATCCTCGGGCTGCTGGGCGGCCGGCAGAACGCGGGCGTGGCCCTCGAGTACACGGGCCCGGGCGTCAAGGGCCTGAGCGTCCAGGAGCGGGCCACCCTGGCCAACCTGGGCGCGGAGCTGGGGCTGACCACCTCGCTCTTCCCGGCCGACGAGGTGACCCAGGCCTTCCTCACGGCCCAGGGGCGCACCCGCGACTACCGCCGGCAGCAGCCCCCCAAGGGGGCCGAGTACGCCGAGCAGATCTCCGTGGATCTCGACAAGATCGAGCCCATGGTGGCGCTGCCCTCCAGCCCGCTCAAGGTCACCACGGTGCGCGAGGCCGCCGGGGTCAGCGTGCAGCAGGTCGCCATTGGCTCGTGCACCAACGGCTCGTACGAGGACCTGGCCCGCGTGGCTGCCATCCTGGGCGGGCGGCGGGTGTCGCCGGAGGTCAGCGTGGTGGTGGCGCCGGCCTCCCGCCAGGCGCTGCGCACGCTCCTCGAGCAGCGCCAGCTCGCGCCGCTCCTGGACGCCGGCTGCCGGCTGACCGAGAGCACCTGCGGCTTCTGCATCGGCCACGGCCAGGCGCCCGGCACGGGCTGGGTGAGCGTGCGCACCTCCAGCCGCAACTACCCGGGCCGCTGCGGGACCGCGGGCGCCCAGGTCTACCTGGTCAGCCCCGAGACCGCGGCCGCCACGGCGCTGCGCGGCGTGCTGACCGACCCCCGCGATCTCAAGCTGCGCGCCCCGGCTCCGCGCGCCGTGCGTCGCTACCCGGTGGACGACGGCCTGCTCCTGCCGCCGCCCCGCCGGGTCCGCCTGGGCGAGCTGCCGCGCGGCCCGAACATCGTCGACCCCCCCCGGCAGAAGCCCCTGCCGGCCTCGCTGCACGTCGAGGTGTCGCTGAAGCTGGGCGACCACGTGTCCACCGACGAGATCCTGCCCGCCGGGCGCTGGCTCAAGTACCGCTCCAACGTGCAGGAGTACGCCAAGCACACCTTCGAGGGCATCGACCCCACCTTCGTCCAGCGGGCCCGCGAGAACGCGGCCCGGGAGATCTGCAACCTGATCGTGGCCGGGAACCACTACGGCGAGGGCTCCAGCAGGGAGCACGCCGCCATGTGCCCGGCGCTGCTGGGCGTGCGCGTCATCCTGGCCAAGAGCTTCGAGCGCATCCACCTGGGGAACCTGATCAACCACGGCGTGGTGCCGCTGACCTTCCTGGACCAGCGCACCTACGAGGCGCTGACCCTCGACGACTACTTCGAGATGCCCTGGATCGCGGCCGAGCTGAAGAAGTCCGAGACCATCACGCTGCGCAACCCCGACCGCGGCATCGAGTTCAAGGTGCGCCACGGGCTGTCGCGTCGGCAGATCGAGATCCTGCTGGCTGGCGGCCTGGCCAACCACGCCGCGCGCCACCTCATCTAGGCTGCGGTGACCGGCGGAGCGCGGCGATCCGCGCCCCTAGCGGACGTCCAGGCCGGCGCGATCGGGACGCCAATCGCCCGTGCGCGGGTCGCGCGAGAAGCGCACCGTGAGGGCCACCCCCAGCACCGCCTCGCGCGGCAGCGGGCCGAACACGCTGGAGTCCACCGCCGTGGCGCGGTTGTCGCCGAGCAGCAGCACCTGCCCAGCGGCCAGCTTCCAGCGGCCCACGCGGCGCCGGACGGGATCCGGCTCGTCCAGCACCCGCACCTCGCGACCGCCGATCTGCTCGACCGACTCCGCATAGACCTGCTCCTGCCACTCGCCGGTGGTGCCCTGCCGGGGCTGGCGAACCTCGCCGCGGGCCTGCCGCGGGACGGGCGCGCCGTCGAGCGCGAGCCCCTCGGACCCGAGCTCCGCCTCCTGCGGCCCCAGCGCCACCACCCGCAGCAGCCGGACCGTCTGGCCATCGGCCGGATCGCGCACCGCCACCACCTGGCCCGGCGCCAGGGAGGCGCGGGCCGACTCGCGCCGGTCCACGCGCACGTAGTCGCCCAGGACGAGCCCCGGCTGCATGCCGTCCGACAGCAGCGGGTAGGTGGTCAGCACGCTTCCGCGCACCCAGGCGAACAGGCCGTAGGTGGGCGCGACGAAGCCGGCCAGCCAGACCAGCAGGTAGAAGTACCACAGGTTGTAGGCCCGCAGGCGGTAGCCCTGCCCGGTCCGCCTGGCGCACAGGCCGGCGTGGACCGCGGCCGCGACCAGCGCCAGGCCGAACACGGCGAAGGCCGCGCGCGCGGCCGAGCCGAGCTCCCAGCCCAGGCCGGCCCAGCCGCCCAGGAAGACCGCCCAGCCCGCGAAGTGCAGCAGGATGAAGCCGAGCGCCCACAGCACCCGGCCGCAGTACAGGTGGCCCAGGCCCGGCAAGGGGACGCTCAGCAAGACCGCGGCCAGGACCGAGCGGGGCTTCTCCATGACGCCTCCAGCGGCTGCGCGGGCGCGCCGCACCGCCGCCCCATCGTACCCGCCCAGGCGAGGGGGTCAAGCCCGGCCGCGGATCACTTGGTCGGATCGAGCTCCAGGTTCAGGATGATGACATCGCCGGTCTCGAGGGTCACCTTGCGGCGCTGGGTGACGAAGCCGGGCATGGACACGAGCACGTCGAAGGTGCCGGTCCCCAGCTGCGCCTCGAACTTGCCGGTGCCCTTGTCCGCGCGGAGCTTCTTGTTGCGCGCCGGGATGGCGATGAGCGCCTGGAGCGGGGTGCCGGCCACCGTGCGCACCGTCCCGCGCAGCGTGCCGAAGGTCTTGCCCGTGGCCACCTGGAGGCGGATGGTGACCGGCGTCTCCGGGGCGTCGGCCACCAGGACGACCTGGCTGTCCTCCTGGTAGCCGTCGCGCAGCACGCGCAGCTTGACCGGGCCCGGCGCCATCGGGCAGGTGGCGAAGCCGCCCTGCTCCGAATCGGACAGGAAGGTGATCGGGTCGCGGCTGCCCACCACGATGCGCGCGCCGCCCAGCGGCTCGCCCGTGGCCGCGTCCAGCACCTGGCCCCGCACCCGGCCCGCGCCGGGCGCCGCGCAGGGTTGCGCCGCGCCCACGTCCTGGGGCACCGGGACCTGCACCTCCCGCACGACCACCCTGGTGACCTCGTGCACCTCGACCCGCGTCTGCTCCGCGCCGAAGTCCCAGGCCAGCGACAGGTGCAGCTCGTAGGGCGGGATGCGGCCCTTGCCGGCCGGGGCGTCCACACCCAGCAGGCCGATGTCCGCCGAGGCCACCAGGTGCAGGTCGTGGCGCAGGAGCGGCCAGGCGCGCAGGCCCAGGGTCATCCACATGGGGCTGTCGGTGAAGCCCGGCGCGCCGCCACCCACCGCCGGGGTCATGACCAGCTCCAGGAAGGGCGCCACCGGGCCGAAGGTGTAGGCCAGGCCCAGGGAGGCGAGCACCTGATCGTGGGGGTTGACGCTCGCGGCGAAGCGCTGCGCCTCGGTCAGCGCGTGCGAGAAGATGAACCGGGTGTTGTCGAAGAGGTAGCCCACGTTCAGCGCGATCAGCAGCTCCGGCAGCGGCCGCAGATCGAAGGCGGCCAGGATGCGCGTGCTGATGCCCTCGGTGGACAGGGTGGTGAAGCCCGCGCCCCCGGTCGGGAACTGCACCTGCACGCCCAGGCCCAGCCCGAACATGTCGACCACCTGGTAGCCGTAGCGCACGCCCAGGTGGGGATCGCCCACCGTCAGGTTCGCGCTCGGGCTGAAGGCGTCGTTCTGGCTGCTGACCGCGCCCAGCCCGCCGAAGAGCTCGAGGCCCTGGACCGGCACGCCCGACAGGGTCAGACGGCCGACCAGGCGCTGCTGGGTGTCTCCATCGACGAGGAAATCCGGGCTGTAGAAGTAGCCGAGGGATGCCCCGACCAGCACCGACCCGGCGGCCGCAGGCACGGCCGTCCAGGTGTGCTGCAGGCCCCAGGGGCCGAGCAGGGACGGTCCGGCCGGGTCCACGCCCGGCTCGGGCGGGGGTTGCACGCGGACCTTCACCTCCCCTGGCGGTTGCTCCCCGGGCTCGGGCCTGGCCGCCCCGGGGTCGACCGGGGTCTCAGCGGGCTGTTCGGCTGGCACCTCGGCTGGCTTCTCGGCTGGCTTCTCGGCTGGCTTCTCGGCTGGCTTCTCGGCTGGCTTCTCGGCTGGCTTCTCGACGGGCTTCTCGGCTGGCTTCTCGACGGGCTTGTCGACCGGCTTCTCCGCCGGCTTCTCCGCCGGCTTCTCCGCCGGCTTCATCACCGGCTCGGGCAAGGCCGCCACGGCCGGCTTCGGCTCCTCGGGAGGTGGAGGCGGCTCCGCGGGCTTGGCAGGCTCGACCGGGGCAGGCGCCGGCGGGCGGGCCCGCCAGGCCACCACGGCCTCATCCTTCATGGGTTTGCGCTTGACCGGCAGCAGGCGCAGGGCCGCCTCGCCGCGGACCTGGATGCCCACCTCGTGGGCGCCCTTGGGCACGTTCACGAAGAAGCCGCGCGAGATGCGGGCGTCCGTCTTGAGCCGCACCTGCCCGACCTGGCCCTCGTCGAGCTCGAGTTCGAAGACCACCTCCCCGCGCGCCTCCGTGCGCACCAGCACCACCACCCCCTGCGGCCCTCTGGCCTGGAACCGCAGCCAGCCGTCCTTGGCCAGCACCAGGTAATCGGCGTTCTTGCCCCCGTCCTTGAGCTTCTTGGTGGGGTAGCTCCCCAGGGGCTTGACCTGGGCGAGCGCCACCCCCGACGGCAGCGCCAGGCAGAGACCGAGCGCAAGGCAAGCGATCCGGGCGGCGGCGCGAGCGCGCATGGTCGCTCCTCTCATGGCACGGTCACCATGACCTCGTTGGACAGCCCAGACTTGTTGGGCGTCGGGGTCGCGTTGTCCAGCACCCTCAGGCGCACGTACACGTCGCCCGAGGGCAAACCGCGCAACAGGAACCGCTCGGCCGCGCCCGAGCCGCTGGGGGTCGGACCATCCACGACGTTGGCGCCCTCGAACCCGACCTCGTCCATCGCGCTGAAGGACCAGCGCACGTCGTAGGTGGAGGCGCGGCCGAGCCAGGCGTCGTTCCCGGTGGCGTGCCAGGTGAGCTCGAGCCCGGAGATCGGCGTGGCCGTCCAGACGCCGGCGAGGTCGTCCACCGCCGCGGGGGCATAGATGTCCACGCTGTAGGCCGGGGCCAGGCTCACCACGGCCTCGGTCACCTGGCCGTCGGCCACGGTCAGGCTGGCCGATTCGCCCCGGAAGGCGACCAGCTCACCGTCCAGGCCCTCGGCCAGCACGCTGTAGCCCGAACCCGCCGCCACCTCGAGCAGGTCGCAGGCGTAGTCCTCGTAGGCGCAGGTCGCCTCGGCCTCGACCCGCCCCGAGCGACGCGCCTGCAGCCGCACGTCGTCCACGACCCCGCTCAGCACCCCGCGCGTCCCGGGCGTCTCCGGCCCGAGCCAGCGCAGCGTCACGGCGATGTCCCCGGTCCGTTCCTCCGGGCCGCCGCAGCCGAGCAGCGCGAGCCCGGCCAGCGCCAGACCCGCTGCTCGCACGCCCGCACCCGACCCTCTTCGCCACGCCATGGCGCGCCTCACTCCCAGCCCACGTGGATGCCCCCGCTGCCGGAGGGGCCCTCGTCCTGCAGGCCGAAGTACACCCCCACGCCCACGCCCCCGGCCACCACCACCCCTACCACGGTCCAGAACCACCAGGTCTCGTAGAAGGCCGCCTCCTCGGGGGGCGGGGGTGGCGGCGGCGGCTCGGGCCTGGGCTCCGCGTTGGCCAGGGCCTGCTTGGCCAGGGCCGCCTTGCGGGCCGCCTCCGCCTCGCGAGCCCGCCTGGCCTCCGGGGTCAGCTCGAGCGTGACCTTCACCCGGGAGAGCTGCCCTGGCTGGAGGAGGACCACCTCTCCGTGGGGCAGGTGATCGACGCGCTGGATCACCAGCTCCACCGCGCCGCTGGGGAACTCCGCGCCCTCGGGGACGTCGCACTTCATGCAGATCGCACCGTTCACCAGGATCTCGACGTCCGCGGGCTCGACCTCCGCCACCAGCCGTCCCTGCCCCGGCCGGCTGGCGGTCAGGATGGGCCCGGCGGCCAGGCGGGTGGCCTGGACCAGGGCGCGCTCGAGCTCCCCCGGCCCCTCGCCGGCGAAGCGGGCCGCCTTGCGCACCAGCTCGCCGGTCCGCCCGTCGAAGGCCCGCACCGTCAGCGTCACCCCGCCCAGGGCCTGGGCCGCGGACAGGTGGAACAGCCAGGTGGCCTTCAGCTTCGAGCCCACCTTGCGGGTGCACGACATCTGCTCCAGGCAGGCGTCCTTGTAGATCTTGTCCTGGCTGAGCCGATCCACGACCTTCTGCACACCCTCGGCAGGCGCGAGCTGGAACAGCCCCAGATCCTCGAGCGCGAGCCTGAGCCTGCCTTGCAGCTCCGCCGCCTGCTCTGGCGGCATCTTCTTCGTCGTCACCGGCAGCGCCGCCGCCGGCGCGAGGGGGGGGGGTGCCTGGGCCATGCCCGCGGAGGTCCAGGCCAGCGCCAGCACCCCGACAGCCCACGCGGCAACCCCGGTCCTCACCACCTCGCCTCCCTTGTTGGACGCTGGTTCAATATCATGCCAAACCCACGAGAAATCGTCAAATTCTGCGCAGGCAGGACGGCGAGATGGATTTGACCGGGCCGGACGCTGGCACCTAACATGAAACAGACGCACCGTGCGAGGCACAATTCGCCGCCGGAAAACCCTGGACCGGTGGCGGCACCACTCCAGGGACGAGGTGCACCATGGATACGGGTCGCCTGGTCTCCCGGTTCGCCTGGGCTGCCACCCTCGCCGCGGTCCTTTCCTCTGCGGGCTGTGGGCGGGAAGGTTACGACCCGGCCGCCCCGACCCCCTGCGATGGCATACTCTGCTCGGGGCATGGCACCTGCGCCGATCTGGACGGGGCACCCTACTGCGTGTGCGACGACGGGTACTACGCCGATGGGCTCGAATGCCTGGAGCTCATCGTGGACAACCCCTGCGCGGGCATCACCTGCTCGGGGTATGGCGTGTGCGCCGTGCGCGGCGGAGAGGCGGTCTGCGTGTGCGCCCAGGGCTACCACAACCCGGCCGACGATCGAGCCAATTGCGTGCCCGACACCCATCCGTGCGACGGCGAGGACGGCAGTCCGTGCGACGACACCGAGTTCTGCACTGTTGACGACATCTGCGTGCAGGGCCTGTGCCGCGGCCAACCCAACGACTGCTCGGACGGCAACTCTTGCACCGTGGACATCTGCAACGAGCTCGAGGATCGCTGCGTGGGTACGGCCGCTCCGGATCTGACGCCCTGCGACGATGGACGCTACTGCACGCTGGGCGAGGTGTGCCAGGCCGGCCTTTGTGCCCAGGGCTACGAGCGCAACTGCGAGGACGGCAACTCGTGCACCGACGACCGCTGCGACGTCGACACGGACAGCTGCGTGAACGAGCCGGCGAACGACGGCTCGGCCTGCGACGACGGCGCGTTCTGCTCCGAGGGTGAGACCTGCCTGGCCGGCGCGTGCGCCGCAGGCCAGCCGCGGAACTGCGACGACGGGAACCTGTGCACCCTGGACATCTGCGACGAGAGCCTCAACGAGTGCCTGCACGAGAGCGGGCCCAACGAGGGCCAGCCTTGCGACGACGGAAGCTTCTGCACCATGGAGGATCGCTGCGCATCGGGCATCTGCGCAGGCGGCGGCCAGCGCAACTGCAGCGACGGGAACAGCTGCACCCTGGACTCCTGCGACGAGGTCCAGGACAGCTGCGTCTCCGACGCCTCGGCCTCCGACGGCGTACCGTGCAACGACAGCGCCTTCTGCACCATCGACGACACCTGCAGCGGCGGCGTCTGCCAGGGCGGCAGCCCGCGCGACTGCGACGACGGCAACCTGTGCACGCTCGACATGTGCGACGAGGTGCTGGACACCTGCGTGGGCAACGGCATGGCGGTCGACGGCGCGCCCTGCGACGACGGCCTGTACTGCAACACGGGGGAGGTGTGCACGGCCGGCTTCTGCGCGGGCGGTGCGCCGCGCGGCTGCGAGGACGCCAGCGACTGCACCTTCGACACCTGCGACGAGAACGCAGACACCTGCCTGCACGACGAGGGGCTGGCCGAAGGCAGGCCGTGCGACGACGGTGATTTCTGCAGCCTGGGCGAGACCTGCCTGGCGGGCGCGTGCCAGGGCGGTGTACCCAACCCCTGCGACGACGGAGATCCTTGCACCGCCGACGCCTGCGACCAGCTCGCGGGCGCTTGCACGCACGACCCGGCCGGGGCCAACGGGACCGCCTGCGACGACGGCTCCTACTGCACCGTGGCCGACGCCTGTCAGGACGGCGTGTGCCTGGGCGGCAGCCCGCGGGAGTGCGGCGATCCGAACCCCTGCACCGTGGACGCCTGCAACGAGATCAGCGACCAGTGCACCCACGCAGCCGTCGTGGATGGCACGGTCTGCGACGACGGCCTGTACTGCAACACGGGCGAGACCTGCACCTCCGGCTTCTGCACCGGCGGGGGCCAGCGCCCCTGCTCGGACGGGCTCACCTGCACCCTGGACGCCTGCGACGAGCTGGCCGACACCTGCACCCACGACAGCGCGGCGGCCGACGGCCTGACCTGCAGCGACGGCCAGTTCTGCACGCAGGGCGAGTCCTGCCTCGGCGGCGCCTGCCAAGGCGGTGCACCCAACCCCTGCGGCGACGGGAACGTCTGCACCGTGGACACTTGCGACGAGGGCACGGACGCATGCCAGCACGACGGCCCGGGGGCCAACGGCCTGGGCTGCGACGACAACGCATACTGCACCGTGAGCGACGCCTGCCAGGACGGTGTGTGCGCAGGCGGCGCCCCGCGGGTATGCTCGGACGGGAACTCTTGCACCCAGGACTCCTGCGACGAGGTCCAGGACACCTGCACCACCGACGCCGCCCCCATGAACGGCGCGCCCTGCGACGACGGCGCGTTCTGCAGCACGGGCGAGACCTGCAGCGCGGGCGCCTGCACCGGCGGCACGCCGCGCACCTGCTCGGACGGCAACCCCTGCACCCAGGACGCCTGCGACGAGCTCGCCGATGCCTGCTCCAACAACCCGGCCCCGGCCAACGGCCTGGCCTGTGACGACGGCCAGTTCTGTACCCTGAACGAGACCTGCCTCGGCGGCGCCTGCCAGGGCGGCGCGCCCAACCTGTGCGCCGACGGGAACACGTGCTCCGTGGACACGTGCGACGAGGGCACGAACCAGTGCCTGCACGACGGCCCGGCCGCCAACGGACTGGCCTGCGACGACGCGGCGTACTGCACCCAGGGCGAGGCTTGCCTGAACGGGGCGTGCGTGGGCGGGACCCCGCGGGTGTGCACGGACGGCAATCCCTGCACCCAGGACTCCTGCGACGAGGCCCAGGACACCTGCGCGGCCGTGGCCGCGCCCATGAACGGCGCGCCCTGCGAGGACGGCGCCTTCTGCAGCACGGGCGAGACCTGCAGCGCGGGCGCCTGCGTGGGCGGCACGCTGCGCTCCTGCTCGGACGGCAACGCCTGCACCCTGGACTCCTGCGACGAGACCAACGACGCCTGCCTGAATGACGCGCTGGCGGCCAACGGGCTCACCTGCAACGACAGCCAGTTCTGCACCGTGGGCGAGACCTGTCTGGGCGGCGCCTGCCAGGGCGGCTCGCCCAACCTGTGCAGCGACGGGAACACGTGCTCCGTGGACACGTGCGACGAGGGCACGAACCAGTGCCTGCACGACGGCCCGGCCGCCAACGGACTGGCCTGCGACGACGCGGCGTACTGCACCCAGGGCGAGGCTTGCCTGAACGGGGCGTGCGTGGGCGGGACCCCGCGGGTGTGCACGGACGGCAACCCCTGCACCCAGGACTCCTGCGACGAGGTCCAGGACACCTGCGCGGCCGTGGCCGCGCCCATGAACGGCGCGCCCTGCGAGGACGGCGCCTTCTGCAGCACGGGCGAGACCTGCAGCGCGGGCTCCTGCACCGGCGGCGCGCTGCGCTCCTGCTCGGACGGCAACGCCTGCACCCTGGACTCCTGCGACGAGACCAACAACGCCTGTCTGAACGACTCGCTGGCGGCCAACGGGCTCACCTGCAACGACGGACTGTTCTGCAGCACGGGCGAGACCTGCCTCGGCGGCGCCTGCCAGGGCGGCGCCCCCAACCTGTGCAGCGACGGGAACACCTGCACCGTGGACTCGTGCAACGAGGGCACAGACGCGTGCCTGCACGACGGCCCGGCCGCCAACGGCCTGGCCTGTGACGACAACGCCTACTGCTCCCTGGGCGAGTCTTGCCTGAACGGCGCTTGCCAGGGCGGCGTCGCGCGGGTGTGCTCGGACGGCAACCCCTGCACCCAGGACTCCTGCGACGAGGTCCAGGACACCTGCACCGCCGTGGCCGCGCCCATGAACGGCGCACCCTGCGACGACGGGATGTACTGCAGCACGGGCGAGACCTGCAGCGCGGGCGCCTGCACCGGCGGCAGCCCGCGCTCCTGCTCGGACGCCAGCCCCTGCACCCTGGACTCCTGCGACGAGGCCACCGACGCCTGCATCAACGACGCGGTCGGGGCCAACGGCGTGGCCTGCGACGACGGGCAATTCTGCACCCAGGGCGAGACCTGCAGCGCGGGCGCGTGCACCAACGGCACGCCCAACCCGTGCACGGATGGCAACGTGTGCACCGCCGACTCCTGCGACGAGGGCGCGAACCAGTGCCTGCACAACGGCCCGGCCGCCGACGGCCTGGGCTGTGACGACAACGCCTACTGCACCGTGAGCGACGCCTGCCAGAACGGCGTCTGCACAGGCGGCGCCGCCCGGGTGTGCACGGACGGCAACCCCTGCACCCAGGACTCCTGCGACGAGGTCCAGGACACCTGCGTCGGCAGCGCCGCGCCGATGAACGGCGCGCCCTGCGACGACGGGGCCTACTGCAGCACGGGCGAGACCTGCAGCGCGGGCTCCTGCACCGGCGGCTCGCCGCGCACCTGCTCGGATGGCAACGGCTGCAGCGTGGACTCCTGCGACGAGGCCTCCGACGCCTGCATCAACAACGCCGCGGCGGCCAATGGCCTGGCCTGCGACGACGGGGCCTTCTGCACCCAGGGCGAGACCTGCAGCGCGGGCGCGTGCACCAACGGCACGCCCAACCTGTGCACGGATGGCAACGTGTGCACCGCCGACTCCTGCGACGAGGGTACGAACCAGTGCCTGCACAACGGCCCGGCCGCCAACGGCCTGGCCTGCAACGACAACGCCTACTGCACCGTGGGCGAGGCCTGCTCGAACGGCGCCTGCGCGGGCGGCTCCCCGCGCGACTGCGACGACAGCAACGCCTGCACGCTCGACACCTGCGACGAGGTGCTCGACTCCTGCGTGGGCAACGGCGCGCCCATGAACGGCTCGATCTGCAACGACGGCCTGTACTGCAACACGGGTGAGACCTGCGCGGCCGGCATCTGCGCGGGCGGCATCCCCCGCCTGTGCAACGACGCCAACACCTGCACCGCGGACTCGTGCAGCGAGGCCACCGACGCGTGCGTGTACGACGGGCCAGCCGCCGACGGCCTCGGCTGCAACGACGGTCTGTTCTGCACCCTGGGCGAGACCTGCCTGAGCGGCGCCTGCCAGGGCGGCTCGGCCAACCCCTGCAACGACGGCAACGTGTGCACCGCGGACTCCTGCGACACGCTGCTGGACACCTGCGAGCACGACGGCCCGGCCGCCGACGGGCTCGGCTGCGACGACGGTGCCTACTGCACCATCAACGACGCCTGCACCTCCGGCACCTGCGTGGGCGGCGTGCCGCTCGACTGCGCGGACGCGAACGCCTGCACGGCGGACTCCTGCAACGAGGTCACCAACCAGTGCGTCCACCCGGTCGTGGCCGACGGCACCGCCTGCAACGACGGCGCGTACTGCAGCGTGGGCGAGACCTGCACCGCCGGGGCGTGCAGCGGCTCGAGCCCGCGCGCCTGCTCGGACGGCAACCCGTGCACCGTGGATTCCTGCAACGAAGCCGGGGACGTGTGCGTGAACGACGCGGCCGCCGCCAACGGCCAGGTCTGCGACGACGGCGCCTTCTGCGTGACGGGCGAGAGCTGCCTCAACGGCGCCTGCGCCGGCGGCGCTCCGCGCAACTGCTCGGACCTCGTGCTCTGCACCGCGGATGTGTGCAACGAGGCCACGGACACCTGCGACCACGACGGCTCGGTGATGAACGGCACGGCCTGCGACGACGGCAACTTCTGCCTGGTGAACGAGACCTGCACCAACGGCGCCTGCGGCAACGGCACCGTGCGGGCCTGCGACGACGGCAACTCGTGCACGGCCAACAACTGCAACGAGGCGCTGGACGCCTGCCAGAACCCGGGCCTGGCCAACGGCTCGGCCTGCGAGGACGGCCTGTTCTGCACCCTGGGCGACACCTGCCAGGGCGGGCTGTGCGCGGGCGGGCCGAGCGACCCCTGCCTCGCCGACGTGTGCGCCAACTTCTGCGACGAGGGCACGGACAGCTGCGGCGGCTGCTCGCCGGCGGGCACCTACTGCGCGAGCTCCACGCAGGCCGCGACCTGCGACGGGGCCTGCCACATGACCTCGCTGACCATCTGCCCCTACGAGTGCAACGCCACCCGCCAGGAGTGCAACGAGTGCGAGCCGTCCGTGGCCGAGTGCAAGGGCAACGCGGAGCTCCTGTGCAACGCGGACCACGCCTGCAGCGCGGACGGCCTGCTGACCTCGATCACCTGCTGCACCACGAACCGCTGCACCTGCGACAAGGCAGAGTGCCTCGAGGACCAGTGCCTGACGGCCGCGGACCTGTCGGCCGGCGGCACCGTGGCGGGCACCACCTGCACGGAGTCCGACCACATCCCCGGCGACTGCAACCCGGGCGGCACGGCCTGCCAGCTCCCGGCCGGGGGCGGGGCGCCCGAGGCTATGTTCCACCTCGACCTCGACGACGGCCTGGGCACCTCGCGTTTCTACAACATCAGCCTGAACACCTCGGGCTCGGCCCTGGACACGTTCCTGCGGCTGTCGTCGGTGTGCGGCAACGAGAGCCAGCAGCTGGCCTACGCCGGGGTGTGCAACACCCCGACGCCGGGGGTGAGCCCGGCCACGGCGTGCACCTCCGGGGCCGGGCCGGACAGCGCGCTGCTGTGCGGCATGCCCGAGGGCGAGTACTTCGGCGCGGTGGACGGCCCGGCCAGCACCTGTGGCACCTACACGCTGACCGCCGTGGTCACCGCGGTCAGCCTGGACCTCGCCTCCCAGGCGGGCAACGTGAGCCGGGGCGGCACCTTCACTGGCACGACCTGCGGCCTGGCCGACAACTACAAGTTCCCGGACACCCAGCTGTGGGACGGCGCGGTGTGCGGCGACTGCACCGCCCTGGCGGGCAACGCGCTGTGCCCGCTGTGCGACAGCGCCGCGGCCGCGGACTGCACGGTCAACAGCACCGAGGACAAGTGCGCCTACTCGGGCCTGGGCAGTCCGGACGCAGTGTTCTACCTGGCCCTGGCGATGGATTCGGGCGTGGACATCACCACCGACGGCTCCAACTTCGACACGGTCATCTACCTCATGCAGACCGGGCCCACCGGACCCAACCCTCCGGGGATCAACCGGGTGTGCAACGACGACTGCAAGGAGGTCGACGGCGCCTCCCACATCCAGACGTCGTTGCCGGCCGGGCTGTACTACCTGTACCTAGACGGCGCGAACGGGGCGTGCGGCAACTACGTGATGCGGGTGGTGGTCTCGCCGGCGGCCACTTGCGGCAACCTGGTGTGCGAGAGCCCGTACGAGAGCTGCTCGAGCTGCCCGGGCGACTGCACCTGCCCGCACTGCGGCGACGGGACCATCCAGGAGTACGAGGGGGAGACGTGCGACGACGGGGACACGCAGTCCGGCGACTGCTGCGCCTCGAGCTGCTGGATCGAGGCCGGCTGCGCCTGCTACGGCGAACCGTCCACCTGCGGCGTCCCCACCCCACGCAGCTACAGCCACACCTGCGCTTGCGCCATCCCGGACTCGGGCAACACCCCTCCGGGCACGGCGCTGAACGACACGGTCAGCGTGCCGGTGGCTTGCGTCGTGGCCGGGATCACCGTGGACGTGAACATCACCCACACCTACAAGAGCGACCTGGTGGTCACGCTCCGCAGCCCCACGGGCACGGTGGTCACGCTCCACAACCGCACCGGCGGCGGCGACGACAACATCGTGGGGACCTACGAGACCACCCTGTTCACGGACGGCCCGGGCGAGCTGGAGGACTTCCTCGGGCTCGCCGGCCAGGGCACCTGGACGCTCACCGCGCAGGACTGGTTCAAGGGGGACGCCGGCACTCTCAACAGCTGGGGCATTCACCTGCAGTGCCTGTAGCCAGCGCTCCCACCCCTGCGTTGACGCCAGGCCAGAATTCCGTCCAAGCTAGGAACAGCGGCCCGCGCGGTCGCCCATACCGGGGCCACCGTCCGGACACTCGCCGAAAGCGAGGATCCCATGACCGGTCTGCGTTCCACGATCGTCTGCCTGGCCCTGGGCCTGGGTGGAGCGGCGATCCTGCAGGCGGGCTGCGGCCGGGAAGGCTACAACCCGGTCGAGAGCGATGCCTGCCGGGGGGTGACCTGCTCCGACCACGGCTCGTGCGCGGACCTGGCCGGCACGCCCGTCTGCCTATGCGACGAGGGCTACTACGCCGAGGGGCTCACCTGCCTGGAGTACGTGGTGGAGAACCCCTGCGCGGGCGTCACCTGCTCGGGGTACGGGATCTGCGCGGTGCGCAACGGCGCGGCCATGTGCGTCTGCGCCCAGGGCTACCACACCCCGCCGGATGACCGGGCCAACTGCGTGCCCGACATCGCCGTGTGCGAAGGGGAAGACGGCAGCCCGTGCGACGACGGCGAGTTCTGCACGGTGAACGACACCTGCACCGCGGGCCTGTGCGTCGGCCAGGAGCAGGCCTGTGACGACGGCAACTCGTGCACCGTCGACCTGTGCAACGAGATCGACGACCTCTGCATCAACACCCCCAAGGCGGACGACACGCCCTGCGACGACGGCGCCTACTGCACGCTCGGGGAGCGCTGCCTGGCCACGCAGTGCGTGGGCGGCCAGCCCCGCAACTGCTCCGACGGCAACGCCTGCACCGGGGACGTGTGCGACGAGGACGCGGACGCCTGCGGCAGCTCGGCCCTGCCCGACGGCACGGCCTGCGAGGACGGGGCCTACTGCACCGAGGGCGACACCTGCCTGGCGGGCAGCTGCGCCGGCGGTGCGATGCGCGGCTGCGACGACCTGAACCCGTGCTCGAGCGACGTGTGCAACGAGGCCATCGACAGCTGCGAGAACCCGCCGGTGGTGGACGGCACGCCCTGCGAGGACGGCCAGTTCTGCACCACCGGCGACGTGTGCTCGGGCGGCGGCTGCCAGGGCGGCGGGGCGCGGGACTGCTCCGACGGCGACCAGTGCAGCGCGGACGCCTGCGACGACGACGCCGACCAGTGCGCGCACGTGCCGGTCCCGGACGGCACGGTCTGCACCGACGGACGCTTCTGCACCCTGGGCGAGAGCTGCACGGGCGGCGTGTGCGGTGGCGGCCTGGCGCGCGACTGCCAGGACGGCAACCCGTGCACCGCCGACCAGTGCAACGACGCCACCTCCACCTGCGACCACCCGCGCGAGCAGGATGGCCTGCCCTGCGACGACGGGCAGTACTGCACCCTGGCGACCCAGTGCCAGGCCGGCGTGTGCAGCGGCGGCTCCTTCGTCGACTGCAGCGACGCCCTCGACTGCACCCTGGACTCCTGCGACGAGCAGGCGAACGCCTGCGCCAACGACGCCGCCGCCCTGGACGGCGCCGGCTGCGACGATGGCGAGTTCTGCACCGTCGCCGACACCTGCAACGCCGGCACCTGCGGCGGGAGCCTCAACCCGTGCGACGACAGCAACCCCTGCACGCTGGACGCCTGCGACGCGCTGGCCGGCGCCTGCACCCACACCCCGGCGGCGGACGGCGAGGCCTGCGACGATGGCCTGTTCTGCACGGTCGGGGACGCGTGCGGCGCGGGCGCCTGCACCGGCGCGGCCCGCGACTGCGGGGACGCCAGCGTGTGCACGGCCGACTCCTGCAACGAGGTCAGCGACGCCTGCGTGAACACGGCCGTGGCGAACGGGACCGCCTGCGACGACGGCCAGTTCTGCAACGTGGGCGAGGCCTGCGTGGGCGGCGTGTGTGGCGGCGGGCTGGCCCGCAACTGCTCGGACGGCAACCAGTGCACCGCCGACTCGTGCGACGAGGGCGCGGACGCGTGCGCGAACGCGGACCTGCCCGATCTCAACCCCTGCGACGACGGCATGTACTGCACCCTGGGCGAGACCTGCACGGCGGGCGCCTGCGGGGGCGGCGCCGCGCGGAACTGCTCGGACGGCAACGCCTGCACCCAGGACGTGTGCAACGAGATGTCCGACAGCTGCGACCACCCGGCGGTGACCGAGGGCACCCCGTGCGACGACGGGGAGTACTGCACCCTGGCCGACGCCTGCGCCGGCGGGACCTGCACCGGCGGCGCGGCCCGGGATTGCTCGGACGGCAACGCCTGCACCAACGACGTGTGCGACGAGGTCGGGAACGGGTGCGTCTCGACGGCGGTGGCGAACGGCACGAGCTGCAGCGACGGCCAGTTCTGCACCCTGGGCGAGACCTGCACGAGCGGCGTGTGCGGCGGCGGCGTGGCGCGCTCGTGCGCGGACGGGAACGCTTGCACCGCGGACTCCTGCAATGACGTGAGCGACGCCTGCGTCAACACGCCCGTGGCGAACGGCACTGCCTGCGACGACGGCGCCTACTGCACCCAGGGCGAGACCTGCCAGGCCGGCGCGTGCGGCAACTCCAGCAGCCGCAACTGCTCGGACGGCAACGGCTGCACCCTCGACTTCTGCGACGAGTCGGGCGACGTCTGCGCCCACGAGGGCGCGGCCATGGACGGCACGCCCTGCAACGACGGCCTGTTCTGCACCAGCGACGACGCCTGCCTGTCGGGCGCGTGCACCGGCGGCGGCGCCAGGAACTGCTCGGACGGCGTTGCCTGCACCGTCGACAGCTGCGACGAGGTGGGCAACGCCTGCCTCCACGACGCGGCGGCCGCCAACGGCGCGGCCTGCAACGACGGCCTGTTCTGCACGCTGAACGACGCCTGCAGCAACGGCGCCTGCGCCGGCGGCGGGGCCCGGGGGTGCAGCGACGGCAACGCCTGCACCGTGGACTCGTGCGACGACACCAACGACGTGTGCGTCAACAACGCGGCCGCGGCCAACGGCCAGGTCTGCGACGACGGGCTCTTCTGCAACACCGGCGAGACCTGCTCGGGCGGGGTGTGCGCCGGCGGCGCTGCGCGCGTCTGCGCCGACGCCAACCAGTGCACCGCAGACTCGTGCAGCGAGGCCACCGACGCTTGCGTGTACAGCGCTCCGGCGGCCAACGGCCTGGCCTGCAACGACACGCTCTTCTGCAACACCGGCGAGACCTGTCTGAACGGCGCCTGCCAGGGCGGCGCGGCCAACACCTGCAGCGACGGCAACGTGTGCACCGTGGACTCGTGCAACGAGGCCGGCGACACGTGCGTCAACAACGCCGCCGCGGCCAACGGCACCGCCTGCAGCGACGGGCTGTACTGCACCACGGGCGAGGTGTGCACGGCCGGCGCCTGCGGCGGCGGCCTGGCGCGGAACTGCGCCGACGCCGACCCCTGCACCAACGACACCTGCAACGAGGGCACCGACACCTGCGCCCACGCCGCGGTCGCCAACGGCACCGCCTGCGACGACGGGGCCTGGTGCAACATCGGCGAGACCTGCACCGGTGGGGTGTGCGGCGGCGGGGTGGCGCGCACCTGCTCGGACGGCAACCAGTGCACCAGCGACAGCTGCAACGACGCCACCGACGCCTGCGTCAACACGTCCGTGGCCAACGGCACGCCCTGCGAGGACGGGCAGTACTGCATCACCGGCGAGACCTGCACCGCCGGCGTGTGCGGCGGGGGCGGGCCGCGCACCTGCACGGACGGCAACCAGTGCACCGTGGACTCCTGCAACGAGGCCGGGGACACCTGCGCGTACGACGCCGCGGCCATGAACGGCGTGGCCTGCAACGACGGCGCCTTCTGCCTGGTGGGCGAGACCTGCAGCTCCGGGGTGTGCGGCGGCGGGGCGCCCAGGACCTGCGACGACAGCAACCCGTGCACGGCCAACAACTGCAGCGAGGCGCTGGACCTGTGCCAGAACCCGGCGCTCGCCAACGGCACGGCCTGCGAGGACGGCCTGTTCTGCACCTCCCCTGACACCTGCCAGGCCGGCGCCTGCCAGGCCGGGCTCGGCGATCCGTGCACCGCGGATCCGTGCTCCAGCCTGTGCACCGAGGCCACCGACACCTGCGGCGGCTGCACGCCCGCCGGCACCTACTGCGCCAGCCTGGTCCAGGAGGCCACCTGCGACGGGAGCTGCAACATGACCGCGCTGACCATCTGCGGCTACGGCTGCAACCTGGGGCGCGACGAGTGCAACCAGTGCACGCCCAGCAGCGTGGAGTGCCGGGCGGACCTCGAGTACCTCTGCAACGCGGAGTTCGTTTGCGACGCCAGCGGCCTGGTGGACTCGAAGACCTGCTGCTCCTCCAACCGCTGCGACTGCGACGGCTCGATGTGCCTGGAGGACGTGTGCGCCTCGGCCACCGATCTGACCGGCGGCGGCACCCTGGCCGGGACCACCTGCGACGACGATGACAACATCCCGGGCGACTGCTTCCCGGGCGGGCCGGCCTGCAAGGCCCCGGCCCTGGGCGGGGCGCCCGAGCAGATCTTCCAGTTCACCGTGCCCTCGTTCTCCCGCGTGACCCTGGACAGCTCCGGCTCGGCCCTGGACACCACGCTGCGGACGTCGACCATGTGCGGCAACGAGACCTTCCAGGTGCCCAACGCAGACGTGTGCGGCCTGCCGGGCACCACGCCGGAGCAGGCCTGCCAGGAGGGCGCGGGCCCGGAGACCATGGTGCTGTGCGGCCTGCCGCCCGGCACCTACTACGGCGCGGTGGACAGCGCGCTCGGCAGCTGCGGGCTGTACGACCTCGACGTGACCATCACCCCGGTCGACCTGGACACCGCCCCGAACGCGGGCAACATCAGCATGGGCGGCACCTTCACCGGGACCACCTGCGGGTTGGCCGACAACTTCCAGTACCCCAACCGCATCCTGTGGAGCGGCGCGACCTGCGCCAACTGCGTGGCCGACGGGGTCGACGCCGACTGCCCGGACTGCGGGGTGAACGCGGCCACGGACTGCACCCTGCCTCCCAACGGCACGGACGACAAGTGCACCTACCACGGCGGGGGCAGCCCGGACGCGGTCTTCTACCTGGCGCTCGACACGGCCTCGGGCGTGGACATCTCCACGGCCGGCTCGGGCTTCGACACGGTGCTGTACGTCATGCAGACCGGCGTGAGCGGCGCGTCGCCTCCCGGCCTCATCCGCAAGTGCAACGACGACTGCTGGACGACCGACGGGCCGTCCCACATCCAGACCTCGCTCGAGGCCGGGCTGTACTACGTGTACCTGGACGGCGCCAACGGGGCCTGCGGCAACTACGTGCTGGACGTGCAGGTCTCGCCCGCGGCCGCCTGCCCCAACCTGAGCTGCGAGCCGCTGCACGAGAACTGCCGCACCTGCCCGTTCGACTGCCCCTGCCCCCACTGCGGGGACGGGGCGATCGACGCGGGCGAGGGCGAGGACTGCGACGACGGCAACGCGGTGGACGCGGACGGCTGCACGCGCTGCGCGGTGGACCGGGGCTACTACTGCATCGGCCAGCCGAGCGATTGCAGCCTGCCGACCTACCTGAGCGGCACGGACGTGTGCAACTGCGCCATCCCGGACTGCAGCAGGCCCGGCAGCGGCGAGTGCAACACGAGCCAGTACGGCACGCTCACGCGCACCATCGCCATCGGCTCGGCCTGCACCGTGATGGACGTCCACGTCGACATGAACATCGCCCACACCTGGATCGGCGATCTGACCCTGGAGCTGACCTCGCCGGGCGGCGCCTCGGTGATCTTCCTGCACAACCGCAGCGGCGCCGGCGGCGACGCGATCCTGGGCAACTACGACCTGAGCCTGCCGGTGGACGGGCCGGGCAGCCTGGCGGACTTCACCGGCGACAACGGGCAGGGCTCCTGGACGCTGACCATCCACGACTGGTACGAGCTCGACTCGGGCACGCTGAACACCTGGGCCCTCTACCTGACCTGCATCTAGGACCGCGCATGCCGAGACCCCGCCCGCACCCGCGCCCGCCGGCCCGGCGCGCCCACCCGGCCGCACTCGGCCTGCTCCTCCTGGCCGTGGGCTGCGAGGACCTAGGCCGCGAAGCCCCCCCTGGCGCGCTCGACCCGGACGCCGGCTCCCCGCAGTCGGACGGCCTGCGCCTCGAGCTCCGGGTGCGGGAGCGCTACCCGCTCGGCGCCGAGGCCTGGGCCGAGCTCCGGGTCGTCGCCCCGGAGCCCGGGGAGGCGCGGCTGCGCACCCGCAGCCTGGTGGCCGTGGTCGACGGGCAGGCGCTCCCGGCCAGGCCCTGGCCCATGGAGTGGCCGCTGCGCCGGGCCGAGCCCCGGCGGCTGGAGCTGGGGACCCTGGCGGGCAGCGCGATCGACCAGGAGGGCGCGCACACGCTCGCGCTGCGCTTCCAGGCCGAGCTGATCGGCGAATCGACCGAGGCCGGGAGATCCACCTGGCGCGGTGAGCTCGCCAGCCCCACGGTGTCCTTCGAGCGGGCCGCCATGCGGCCCGGGGAGCTGGTCCGGCCGGAGCCCTCCCCCAGCCCGGACCCGGCGGACCTGCTCGAGATCAGCCTCCACCTGGGCGGCCGGCCGCTGGTCGTCTGGCCCCGCTCGGCCTCCCCGCGCGAGCTCCTGCTGACCGTGCGGCCGGACCACGCCTCGCTGTGGGTGTCGTGCCGCGCGGCGTGCCTGGTGGACCTGGCCTTCGACGTCCTGGCGGACACCGGCGCGGACCCGGTCCGGGTCGGAACCCTGGCCGCGGAGGGGCGCGGCCTGGGCCCCGAGCCGGCGCCCGCCGGAGAGCTGGACCTGTCGCGGCTCCCGCCGAGCCCCGAGGGCCTCCGGCTCGACCTGCGCCTCGTGCCGTCCGCCCTCGTCGCCCAGCGTCACCCCGGCATCCTGGGCTACTGGGATCGACGCCTGGAGCTGACCCCCGTGCGGCTACCCGCGCCGGCGCCGGTCCCGGAGGGCGGCGGTCCTGGAATTCCCTGATTTCCAGAGGTTTTCTTGACCCCGGGGCAGATTCGAGCTAACACTGGAGACGATGTCGCGCGGGCCGCGCGGCCCGCGGGGGCGCAGCATGCCGCTTCGCATCGTGTGTGACAAGTGCAACACCGAGCACAAGCTGCCGGACGACCGCCCGGTGCTGCGCCCCTCCAAGCTCACCTGCCGCGGCTGCCAGCAGATCATCATCCTGGTGCCCGGACCGAACGGGCTCCAGGTCACCGGCGGCAACGTGCGCTCCTCGCTCGAGCCGCAGATGCCCAAGCAGCTCGGCCGGTTCGCCATCAAGGAGCGGCTGGCCTCCGGCGGCATGGGCGACATCTACCTGGCCACCATGGGCGGCGCCGAGGGCTTCGAGCGCGAGGTGGTGCTGAAGGTGCTGCACCCCCACCTGGCGCGGGACGAGGCCTTCGCCAAGGCCCTGGTCGACGAGGCCAAGATCACCGTGCTGCTGCACCACCCGAACATCGTCCAGGTCTACAACCTGGAGCGCAGCGGCGAGCTGCTCTACTGCGTGATGGAGTTCGTGCCCGGCATGGCCCTGTCGGCCATCCAGAAGACCTACCGCAAGAAGGGCGCCACCATCCCCGTGCCCATGACGCTGTACATCGCCATCGAAGCGCTGGACGGGCTGGCCTACGCGCACGATCTGCGCGATCGCAAGGGCGAGCTGCTAGGCATCGTGCACCGCGACATCTCCCCGCACAACATCATGGTGACCCAGGACGGCTGGGTGAAGATCATCGACTTCGGCATCGCCAAGGCCGCCAGCCGCATCACCCAGACCCAGCCGGGCACGGTCAAGGGCAAGTTCGCCTACATGGCGCCGGAGCAGTTCACCGGCAAGCCCGACCACCGGGCCGACGTATTCGCCATGGGCGTGGTGCTGTGGGAGAGCCTGTCGGGCGTGCGCCTGTTCCACTCCCAGACCGACGTGGACACCCTGCAGAAGGTGCTCTACCTGGATCCGCCGCCCATCGGCAAGACCCGCCTCGAGGTGGACGCCAAGCTGGACGCCATCCTGCTGAAGGCGCTGGACAAGGATCCGGACAAGCGCTACCAGCACGCGCGCGAGTTCCGCGACGCCCTGCTCGCGTTCGTGGCGCCCGCCACGCGCGCCCAGCTCCGGGAGCAGGTGGACATCGAGGCCAAGCACCTCTCCCACCTGCCGGATCAGGAGGTGAGCGAGGGAGGGCCGGACGCCACGCCCGCGCTGCCCAGCGGCGAGATGCACGACGCCGCCACGCGGGCCGACGCCCGCACGCCGGCCGTCCCGGGTGTTCCCCCGGAGAAGGCCCCGCCCGGGCGGCCCGGCGGCCACACCGGGCTGTGGCTCGGCCTGGGCGCCCTGGTCCTGCTCGGGCTCACCGGAGCCGGGCTGTGGTTCGGCGGGCTCCTGCGCTTCGGCGGCCCCGACGTCGCGGACGCCGGAGACGGGCGCGGCGCGCTGGTGCCTCCACCCGCGGCCGACGGGGCCGACGCCGCGCCGACCCCGGACGCCGGCCCGGCCGTGGACGCCGGCCCGGCGCCGGACGCGGGCTCGGCGCCGGACGCGGGAGGCGGCCCGGACGCCGGCCCGCCCCCCGACGGTGGCGGCGCGATCGCCCTGCAGCCGGACAAGGACAAGCCCCCGCCCCCACGGGTGCGGCTCGACCGGGGGCACGTGGCCAAGGTGCTGCGCCGCCAGGGCCAGGGGCTGCAGGCCTGCGCGGACAAGCACCTGGCCCAGACCGGCACGACCGTGGACCTGGTGCTGGAGTTCACCATCGACGGCGAGGGCCGGGTGACCGAGGCCACGCTGCAGCCCGCGGCCCTGGCGACCCAGGACTTCGGCCGCTGCCTGCTGCAGCGGGTGAAGTCGCTCCGCTTCCCCCGTCACCTGGACAAGAGCGTGACCATCGCCTTCCCGCTGCAGTTCCAGGCCGTCCCCAGGTGAAGCTCACTTGCCCAGGTGCCGGGTGTAGAACACCGGTCCTTGCCCCGGCCGCTTGAGCTGGAACAGCAGCAGGCTGCCCGGGGCGATGTCCGCCAGGACCTGCTCGAAGCGGCCGTCGTCGGCCACCAGGATCTCCTTGCCGTTCACGCTCACGCTGGCCCCGACCGGGGCCCGGCCACGCACCTCGATCCGTCCGTCCGCGGGGCGCTCGCCCGGGCGGGGCGCGTCGATGCGCATCAGGGTGGCGGCGTTGTCGAAGACCAGCACCAGCTTGTTCATCTGGTTGGACTTCAACAACTTGCCGCTCGCGTCCAGCGCGGCCTGGTACCAGTAGTAGGTGCCCTCGCGCAGCCGGCCCGGGGCGAGCGCCAGTTTGCGCTCGGCCGTGCGCTCCTCGATCTGCGGGGTCTCCAGATCGTCCTCGGCGTAGACGCGCACGACGTAGCCGGCCGCGCCCGGGTGCTCCTCCCACTGGAAGGTGAGCCTGGGCACCTTGCCCTGGAAGAGGATGCGGGTCTGCACCCCGGTGTCGGGCACCACGTTGTTCACGCTGGCCGCCCCGCCGGCGGTGGCCACCGGATCGGGGCTGAGCTCGAGGCTGCCCACCGGCCCGGGCAGCGGCTGGGGCTTGCCCTCCTCCGGGCGCAGCACGCGGAAGAAGGAGCGGCCGGCGCGGGCGTTCTGGGCCAGGTAGCCGCGCAGCGCGGGCTCGCGGGCCCAGACCTTGGCGAAGTCCGCCTTCGGGCCGACCTCCACGGTGGCCTGGGCGCCGTCCTCGGCCCGCGCCAGGGCGAAGGCCACCCTGGGGATCCAGCGGTCGTAGAACACCTGGGTGTGGGCGCCCTCCACGGCCACGATGCGCGGCATCGGCTCTCGCACGGGCTTGCCCAGCTTGCCCGCGGTGTCCACGCTCAGGCTCTCTCCGGCCAGGAGCGAGATGGTCTCCGAGGAGGTCTTCACCTCCGCCTCGCCGGAGCGCACCTCGACCTGGGTGCCGTCGGCCTTGCGCATCACCGTCACGTCCGCCTGGCCGCCGCGAGCCCTGGCGGTCACCGTGGCGTACGTGGTCTCCACGGCCTGGGCCGAGCCCGCCGCGCTCCCGCGCTCCAGGCGCACCCGGGCCTGGCCGGACTCGAGCTTGAGGGTGCCCTGACGCACGCCGCCCTCGCGGAAGGCGCCGCCGAACACCACCTCGGAGCCCGGGGACAGCTCGACCTTGCCGCCGGCGCCGTCCTCCAGGCTGTAGGGCTTGGCGGAGCGCACCGTGGCGCCCGGCTCCAGCGGACCGGCCGCGGCCACCAGCTTGAAGTCTGCCTCGCCCGGCAGCTTCATGCGCAGCCCGCCCTTGACGCCCTTGACCCGGGTGGGCAGGGCCTCGCGCCGCACGACCTCCCCCTCGCCCACGCGCATCTGGAAGCTCGCGCCCTCGCGCAGCGCGGTGGTCTGCCCGCCGCGCTCGAGGGTCGCGTCTCCCATCACCATGCGGATCTGGGTGCCCGAGGCGGCCGCGCTGAGCCGGGCGTTGCCGTCGCGCGCGACCACCACGCCGCTGTCGTCCCCGAACTTCAGCCTGAAGCCCGAGGAGGCGCCCTGCGCGGCCTTGACCTCCAGATCCCCGCCCTCCACCCGGCGCACGCGGGCCTGGCCGGACTGCAGGCGCACCACCTCGCGGGCCTCGCCGAACCGGATGCGGAACCCGCCCCCCTCGGTGGAGGAGTCCACCACCACCTCGCCGGCCTGGAGCTGGAGCTCCGCCTCGCCGCCGGACCCCGCCAGGTCGAGCTGGCTGTCCGGCTGCAGGTCGAGCTGCCGCCCGTCGCGGAACTCGACCTTGGCCGTGCCGTCCGGACCGGTGCGCAGCGAGGCGGTCTCCAGGAGCGGTACGCCCACCACGGCAGGGCGCCAGACGCCCGCGTCCGTGTCGCGGACCTCGACCTGGCCCAGGCGCTTGGTCACCCGGGCCCAGGGCTGCACCACGGCCGCGTCCTGGCCGCCCGGCTCGTCCTCCCCCCCGGGGCAGCCGGCCAGCGCGGCCAGCAGCAGGCACACGCAGCTGAGACGGATCTTTTCCATTGCTACGAGCCTACGGGCAGCAGGCCCACCGGTCAAGCCGGCGGCGCGCTTGACGGATGCAAGTCCGTGATTATACTGCGTGCGCCCACGTCTCCACGGCCCGCGGAGGTTCGCGCGCATGGCCCCCGAAGAAACCCCGAAGGCCGACAAGGGGTTCACGGTCCGCGACCGGCGCACCTGGCTGCAGCCGGACGCCGACCTCGACGAGCTGGCCAAGGACGGCCAGGGCCCTCGCCGGCCCAGCGCGGTCGAGGACCTCGAGGCGCGCCTGGCCGACAAGGACCGCCAGCTCCACGAGCTCATCGTGGCCCACAAGGACGCGAGCGCCGAGATGGACCAGGTGCGCCAGCGTCTGCAGCGCGACGTGGAGCGCCGGGTGGAGCTCGAGCGCGCCCGCCTGGCCGAGCCGTTCGTGGAGGCGCTCGGGGATCTGGCCCGGCTGCTCGAGGCGGCCCGCGCGGAGCCGGTCCGCGACCCGGGCGCCGCGGCCCTGCGCGAGGGCGCCGAGCTGCTGGCCCGCAAGCTGCACGACCGGCTCCAGGCGCTCGGGCTCCGCAAGATCGAGGCCCAGGGCCAGCGCTTCGACCCGCGCACCATGGAGGCCCTGACCACCGCCCCGGCCGGGCCGGGCCAGGCCGGCCTGGTGATCCAGGTCCTCCGGCAGGGCTACCTCCTGGGCGACCAGGTGGTCAGCCCGGCCGGCGTGGTGGTGGGGGCAGAGCAGGAGGGCTGAGCCTTGGCCGGCGAGAGCGACTACTATGCCATCCTGGGGCTCGAGAAGAACGCCTCGATCGACGAGATCAAGAAGGCCTACCGGCGCCTGGCGGTCAAGTACCACCCGGACCACAACCAGGGTTCGCAGGAGGCCGAGGAGCGCTTCAAGGAGATCTCCGAGGCCTACCAGGTGCTGAGCGATCCCGAGAAGCGCCAGGTGTACGACCACTACGGCCGCGACGGGCTGCGCGGGGCCGGCGTCAACCCCGGCTTCTCCTCGGTGGACGAGATCCTGTCCTCGTTCGGCAGCATCTTCGGCGATCTCTTCGGCATGGGCGGCGGACGCGCCCGCGGGCAGCGCGGCCCCCGGCGCGGGGCCGATCTGCGCTACGACCTGGAGATCCCCTTCGCCGAGACGCTGCTGGGCGGCGAGCACGAGCTCGAGCTCGAAACGCTGGTGGGCTGCGAGAGCTGCGCAGGCACCGGCGCCAAGCCGGGCACCGGCCGGAAGGCCTGCCCGCGCTGCCGGGGCTCGGGCGCCGTGGTGCAGAACATGGGCCCGTTCACCCTGTCCAGCCCCTGCCCCGGCTGCCACGGCCAGGGTTCCCTGCTCGAGGCGCCCTGCCCCGCCTGCCGCGGCGAGGGCCGCGTGGCCAAGCCGCGCCAGCTCAGCGTGCAGATCGAGCCGGGCGTCGACGACGGCATGCGCATCCGCCTGTCCGGGGCCGGCGAGCCCGGCCCCCAGGGCGGACCGCCCGGCGACCTGTACGTGTTCGTGCACGTGCAGCCCGATCCGCGCTTCGTGCGCGAGGGCCACGACCTGCACACCCAGGTGGAGATCGACTTCGCCCAGGCCGCCCTGGGGACCAGCGTGGAGGTGCCGCTGATCGAGGGCCCCAGGACGCTCGATGTGCCGCGCGGCAGCCAGCCGGAGGACACGCTGGTGCTGCGCGGTGCGGGGGTGCCCAGGCTGCGGGCCTACGGCCGCGGCGACGTGATCGTGCACCTCAAGGTGCTCATCCCCCGGGAGCTGGGCGAGCGCGAGGAGGAGCTGCTGCGCGAGTACGCCAGCCTGGGCGGCAAGGCGGTGGCCAAGAAGCGCAAGGGCTTCTTCCAGCGCCTCAAGAGCTGAGCCGCCGCCGCAGGCGGGCCAGGGCCGCCAGGCCCAGGGCCAGCGCCAGGGCCTGGCCGGGCGCCTGCCCGGCCGGGCCGCAGCCGCAGCCGCGCCCGGAGTCCCCGCCGGTCTGCACGTAGGCGCGCGGGTTCAGGTTGAGGGCGTCGGCCAGGGCCACCGCGTCGGTCTGCTCACCCTGCAGCAGCCAGAACACCCAGCGCGCCTCCGCGGCGGGATCGAGGGTCTGGTCCTCGAAGAACACCACGCCCTGGCCGATCGGGAAGGTGGCCCCGAGGTGCACCGCGCTGGTCTGCTTGATCAGCCACAGGCCCTGATCCAGGCCGAGCAGCCCGCTGGCGAGCGGCAGGGTCACCCGGCCCTCCTGGAACTCGAACTCGGTGAAGGGGTGATACTCCGCCTGCAGCTCGACCAGGCCTGGGGTGAGGTAGAAGCCCTCGAGCTCGAGCGGGAAGGTGACCCGCATCCGGCGCTCGCCGGCCGCGGCGGCCGAGGCGCGTACCGTCAGGCGCACCAGCCCCTCCGCCAGCCCCACCTGCTCCCACACGAGCTCCACCTGGCGGCCGGGCGCGTCCACCGCGAAGGGCGTCGTCTCGTCGAACAGGGCCTCGGCCGGCGTGGCCAGGGTGGCCGGGAGATCGTCCAGCTCGCTCACCTGCCCCAGGCCGGTGTCGATGGCCAGCACCGGCCCGCCCACCCGGGGCCCCAGCTCCATCAGGATCGTGTTGGCGCAGGCGGCCGCCTCCAGGCCGCGCTCGAGCCCGTAGCGCACCTCGCCCTCGAAGGGGTTGATGCCCGAGGCGTCGGACACCTGGCCGAGCAGCGCGCTGCGCCAGCAGGCGTGGAGGGCCTGGTCGTAGACCCCCGCCTCGATGAGGCCCTCCTCCTCGGCGTGGGCCACCAGCGTCTCCGCGACCCGCACCCAGTGCCGGGCCTGCACGTTGCCGGTCAGCACCTGGTCGTCGCGCTCGTCGCCGTAGGCCGCGTCCAGCAGGCCCGAGGCGCCCATCCAGCGGTGCATGCTGTCGGTGGACGGCGGCTGCCAGGTGCCGTCCAGCATGGCCGGCAGCTCGGGCTGCGCCACCCCGAGCGCCTTGCAGGCGGTCACGTACTCCTGGACGGTGGCGATCCGGTAGCCCTGGGCGGCGGCCTCCTCGAGCTCGGTCTCGTAGGCCGCGACCGCGGACGGCACGTGCTCGAAGCCCGTGCCCAGGTAGGGGTTCCGGCCGTCGGTGGCCAGCAGCTCGCCGTCGTCGAAGAAGCTCCAGCGCGCCTCGACGAGCGGGTTCGTCACCTCGCGGCCGCCCAGCACGATGTCGGCGCCGTCCTTGGTGAACAGCGGCGGGGCCGTGTCGTAGGCCGTGAGGTGCTGGTAGCGGAAGAGGTTCTTGGGCAGCACGAAGAGGGTGCGCCCGCGCGGCCGGCCGAAGGCGATCATGCCCTCCCCGAACTGCCCCTCCTGGCAGAACACCACCGGGGAGGGCTGGATGCCGACCTCCTCCCAGATGGGCTCCATCAGCTCGTGGGACACCTCGAGATCCCGCGGCGGGTAGGCCAGAAAGAGCTGGTCGGAGTAGTGGAAGCTGACGATCTCGGCCTGGCCGAGGTCGTAGAGCTGCTTGAGCTTCCGCAGCACGCCCTGGTGGCGGGCCTGCATGGCCTCGACCATCAACCCCTGCATCTCGAGGGTCACCTTCCAGTCCGCGTGAGCCAGGAAGAGATCCAGCACCGGCTCGAAGCTCTCGGTGATGATGAGGTCCTGGACTTGCTCGTCGTCGAGCGCGAAGGCCGGGTTGGGGTCGTCCCCGGAGGGGAAGCCCGTGGTGCCGCCCGGGACGTACTGCACGTTGAAGTGGAACATGCTGAGCGAGAAGCGCTGGGGGTCCTGGGCCCGGGCCGGGAGCCCGACCAGCACGAGACCGAGCAGCACGGGGACGAGGAGCGCGCGGCGCACGAGGCACCTCCTGCCAGAGGGGACGAAAGGCCGGGCCATACTAGCGCCCACTGCGACCGCGCGTCCAGCCGCCACGCTTGCCTTTCGGGCCCGAGCCACTAGACTGTCCAGCCGGAGGTGCGCGATGGGTGAGGCCGAGAAGCGAGACGGGGAGCAGCCCGCGCTGCACGACGTGGCCATCCTGGGCGGCGGGGCGGCCGGGTACGCGGCGGCCATCTACGCCGGCCGGGCGCGGCTGTCCACGCTGCTCGTGGACGGCATGGGCGGCGGCGGGCAGCTCAACGTCATCGACCAGATCGAGAACTACCCCGGCTTCCCCGAGCCCATCTCCGGCCCCGACCTCCAGGAGGCCATGCGCAAGCAGGCCGAGCGCTTCGGGGTCGCGGTGACCTTCGACCAGATCGAGAAGGTCGAGCCCTGGGAGGGCGGGGTGACGCTCGCGGGCGCCTACGGGAGCTACCGCGCCCGCGCCCTGCTGGTCGCCACCGGGGCCCACCACCGCGAGCTAGGCGTGCCCGGGGAGGAACGGCTGAAGGGGCGCGGGGTGAGCTACTGCGCGACCTGCGACGGGAACTTCTTCAAGGATCAGCGCGTGGTGGTGGTGGGCGGCGGGGACACCGCCGTCAAGGACGCCATCTACCTCTCGCGCCTGGTCAGGAAGCTCACCCTGATCCACCGCCGCGACAAGCTGCGGGCCGAGAAGGTCATGCAGGAGAAGCTGCTGTCCCTCCCCAACGTGGAGCCCCGCTGGGACTCGGTGGTCGAGGAGGTGAGGGGCGAGGGCAAGGTGACGGGGGTGCGCTTGAAGCACGTCAAGACCGGGGCCCCGAGCGAGCTCGAGGCCGACGGGGTGTTCGTCTTCATCGGCGTGCTGCCCAACACGGCGCTGCTCCGGGGCGTGGTGGAGCTCGACCCCGCGGGTTACGTGAAGACCGACGTGGGCATGCGCACCTCGCACCCGCACATCTTCGCGGCCGGGGACGTGCGCAGCCGGTCGGTGAAGCAGATCGCCGCGGCCGTGGGCGACGGGGTGACCGCCATGCTGAACATCCAGGAGCTGCTCGACTCCGAGACCCCGCCCCGGGAGCTGCCTGTGGTGAGAAGCTAGGTCTCGTGCGGCGTGCTGCGTGCGGCGAAAGGCGCGTGGCGTCGACGCCGCACGATCCTCACGCCGCACGTCGCACGATCAACCCGCCTTGGTCCCGCACTCGTTGCAGAACTTGGTGCCCGGGGGGAGCTCGGCGCCGCACTTGGAGCACTTGGGCGGGCCGGCCAGGGGCTTGCCGCAGTTGGCGCAGAACTTGGCCCCGGCCGCGTTCTGGGCGCCGCACGGGCAGGCGCCCGGCACGACCACCTTCTCGCCGCAGTTGGCGCAGAACTTGGCCGTGGCCGCGTTCTGCGTGCCGCACTTGGCGCACTTGACGGTCGGCGCCGCCGGCGCGGCCGCCGCAGCCGCAGCGGCGCCGCCAGCCGCCGCCTGGGGCTGGCCTGGCACCGGCGCGTTCATCGCGCCCATGACCATGCCGGGCATCATCATGCCCATGCCCAGGCCCACGCCGGCGCCCATGCCCGCGCCCGCCACGCCGCCCGGGTTCTTGGCCGCCTCCTCCATGGCCAGCGCAGCCTTGTACTTCATGTACTGGTCGAGGTTGCCCATGGCCGCCATACCGGTGCGCTCGTCGATCTTCTTCTGCACCTCTTCCGGCGGCGAGATGGCGTTGATCAGGAAGTCTTCCAGGTACATGCCGTACTTGGCGAAGTCGTCCTTGACCCGCGCCTTCGTGCCGGTGGCGATCTCGTCGTAGTACTTGGGCAGATCGAAGACGGTCTTCAGCGTCTCGCCCATGAAGTCGGTCAGCCGCGCGACCACGATGCCCTTGATGAAGTCCTGGATCTCGGTGCTGGAGAAGGTGCCCTTGGTGCCGACGATCTTGTTCACGAAGAGCTGGGCGTCCTCGACCTTGAAGGACATGATGCCGAAGGCCCGCAGGCGCACCATGGCCAGCTCGGTGTCGCGGAACAGGATCGGCTCCTTGGTGCCCCACTTCACGTTGGTGAACACCTTGTGGTTGACGAAGATCACCTCGGCCTTGAAGGGGGTGTCCCCGCCGAAGGGGATCTTCATGAACCCCACGAGCAGCGGGATGTTGCCCGTGGTCAGGGTGTGCCGGCCCGCGCCGAAGGTGTCGAGGGCCTTGCCGCCGCGGTAGAAGACCGCGCTCTGGCTCTCGCGCACGATCACCTGCGCGCCCATCTTGAGATCCGCCTCCCCGCTGGCCGGGAACCGGCTGCAGATGAGCTCCCCCGTGTTGTCCAGGCTCTGGACGACTTCGATGCCGAGACCCATGATTCGCCTCCCTCGCGCTCTACTTCTCGAGCGCCGCGCCGCCGAACGTACGCAGGATCTGCTCGCGCTCGTTCAATCCGTCGTCCACCTTGCGGATGAGATCCTGCAGCCCCTTCAAGGCGGTCTTCATCTCGCCCTGGTCCGACAGGCCCTCGAGGGCCCTGGTGGCCTTGTCGATCTCGTCGATGGTGGTGGCGAGCTGCTTGTCGTGCTCGTGCACCTTGTCGAGCTCGGTCGCCCCGATCTTGTCGCCGCCGAACCACTTGCCGGTGAACCCGTAGTTGGCGTAGCGCAGCCGATCGGTGATGCGGCTCAGGGTCGAGGTGACCTTCTCCGCGGGGGTGAGCAGGTCGAGGGCGCCCTGACGGGTCAGCTCGACCTTGAAGTCGTCGAACCGGCCGCGGGCCTCGCGGAGCCGGCTGGCCAGGAACTCGCGCAGCAGCTTGTCGGTGTTGCGGCCCTCCTCGCGCTCCTTGTAGCCCTTGTAGCCCGGCAACACTTTTTCCCAGAAGCTCATGATCTCCTCCTCGGAAGCGTTCGGAGCGTTCGGAGCGTTCGCGGCGCGCTCAGGCGGCCGGCTTCCCGGCGGTCCGGTTGCGCGCGCGCAGGTAGCCGACCACCACCAAGATCACCACCCAGATCAGGGTGAACGGCCAGCTCCTGGAGAACTCGGGCAGCACGCCCAGGTTGGCCAGCAGCCACAGCAGGAACACGCCCATCACGCCCAGCCCGAGCTCCAGGAAGCCCCAGAAGATCATGCTCAGCCCCAGCGCCGCGCCCACCCCGGGCCACAGCGCCCCGAAGGTGTGCGACTCGCTGAAGTTGGCGACCAGGGCCACGGTGGCCACGGCGCCGAGCATCACCACCGCGGTCAGGACGATGGCAGGCATGTCGGGCTTGGACTGGGTCATGGGTTTCCCTCCGCTTCGCCGGTCAGAGTAGCAACCGCAGGCCGGCCGAGTCAATGGCCGTCCGGGCGGGCGCGAGCGTGATCCGCATCACCGCGCACGGCCCGGGCTCCGGAGGATCGTGCGGACTCGCACGCGCGGCGCCGGACTTGCCAACCGGTCCAGTCCGCGGTAGGCGTTGGGAGCCCCGTCGGGCGAACCATCCGGGAGGGTCTCGTTGGGCCTGGATCCGCGCAACGCGTTCTACCTCCGCTGCTGGGGCACCCGTGGCTCCCTGCCCGCCGCCCGGCCGAGCACCAACCGGTACGGCGGCAACACCCCCTGCGTGGAGGTCCGCGTCGAGGGCCGGCTGTTCATCTTCGACGCCGGCTCGGGCATCCGCACGCTGGGCGAGAGCCTGCGGCGCGAGAAGGGGCGGATCGAGGCCGACGTCTTCTTCACCCACTACCACTGGGACCACATCCACGGCTTCCCCTTCTTCGCCCCGGCCTACGCGCCCCAGAACCTCTTCCGCGTGTGGGGCGAGCGGCGCGGCCGGACCTCGGTCAAGGAAATCCTGGCCGGGCAGATGGCCATGCCCTACTTCCCAGTGCCGCTCTCGGCCATGCGGGCCAGGATCGAGGTCCGGGACGTCGGCCCCGGCCAGACCCTCGAGCTCGGCCCGGCCACCATCCGCACCCAGGCCCTCAACCACCCCGGCAAGGCGCTGTCCTACCGCATCGAGCACGCCGGCCACGCCATCGTGTACGCCACGGACACCGAGCACGGCGCCCGGCTGGACGAGCGCCTGGTGCGCCACGCGGCCGGCGCGGACATCCTGATCTACGACGCGGCCTACACCGACCACGAGATCCGCCACGGCCGCAAGGGCTGGGGCCACTCCACCTGGCGCGAGGCGACCAAGGTGGCGCGGGCGGCCGGGGTGCGTACGCTGCTGCTGTTCCACCACGAGCCCAACCGCAACGATGACGAGATCGGCCGGATGGAGCGCGCGGCCCGGCGGCTGTTCCGCCGCACCTGGGCAGCGCGCGAGGGCCGCATCTACCGACCCTAGCCGCGGAAGCCCGGTTCGCTTCGCTCACCGGACAAGACAGGACTTTCAGCGCGCCTTCGGCGCTAGAAAGTCCAGTCTTCGCGCGGGGAGGCGCGCTCGAGTTTCTAGTCTATCCGCCCGCCGGGATCGGGCAGGTCCTTCTGCAGGAACTCCTGGAAACGCAGCTTCAGGCGCTGCTCCACCTGCTGCACGCGCTGGCGGGTGATGCCGTGCTTGTCGCCCAGCTCCTGGAAGGTGGCCGGGTTCTCGGCGGCGATGCGCGCGTCCCAGATGGCCGCCTCGCGCTCGTCGAGGGTCGCGCGGAAGTCCTGCATGGCCTGGCGCACGTGCTCGCGCAGCTCCTCGTCGGCCACCAGCTCCTCCGGGCTCAGGCCCGGGATGGCCAGGGTGTCCAGCATGGAGCGCTCGGTCACCGGATGGGTGGCGTCCAGCGAGGCCTCCGGCCCAGCCAGTCGCTTCTCCATCTCGGTCACGTCCTTTTCGGAGACGTCGATACGCTCGGCCAGCAGCTTGGTGTCCGGGTCGTAGCCCTCGCGCATCAGGCGCTCCTTCTCCTTCTTCAGGCGGAAGAAGAGCTTGCGCTGGGCCTGGGTCGTGCCGATCTTGACCAGGCTGAAGTTCTCCAGGATGAACTTGAGGATGTAGGCGTGGATCCAGAACTGGGCGTAGGTCGGCAGGCGCACGCCGCGGTAGGGGTCGAAACGCTTCACCGCCTGCATCAGCCCGATGTTGCCCTCCTGGATGAGGTCGAGCAGGTTCTGGTAGTAGCTGCGGTGCTCGAGGGCGATCTTGACCACCAGGCGCAGGTTGGCGGTGACCAGCCGGTAGGCGTACTGCGGATCGCCCGAGTCCTGGAGCTTGATGGCCAACTCGCGCTCCTGCTCGGGGGTGAGCAGCTCGAACCTGCCGATCTCGTTGAGGTATCTCTGGAGCGCGTCGAGGGGGGCGAGCCGGCCGGAATCGGACCGGGCCAGCGCCCGGCTGGCGACCGCCGAGGCGCCGGCCTCGGCCCGGGCCTCGGTCTCGGCCTCGGCTGCAGCCTCCGCCTCGGCCTCTGCCTCGGCTGCAGCGTCCGCCTCGGCCTCGGCCTCCAGGTCGTGCTCAGCCCTGTCGTCGTCCACGCACACCACCTCGCGGGTCCGCGGCTCCCTGCCGGGCGCGGCATGTTACACGCCGGCGGCGCGGGGATCAACCGCGCGAATTGACTTCCGCCATCCCAGCCGCTAGGCTGAAGCTCCATCGCGCCGGAGGATGTCCATGATCTCGAAGCGTTACCACTGGGGTGTGGCCCCTCTCGCCTTCGCAGCGCTGGCCGTCCTGGCCCTGGGCTGCGGCACCAAGGAAGCGTGCGTGCCCTGCACGGGGGACGATCCAGAAACCGTGGACGTGGAGCCGGGCACCGGCTGCCCCGACTTTGGCGGGGACTACGTGGGGACGTTCTCCGGCTCCAGCTCGAGCTGCACCGACGAGCCCGTCCTCCAGGGGGACGTGATGGTGGAAGTGACCACCGACGGCACCGCCGGCAAGCTCAGCACGGCCGGGGTCTCCATGCGGATGACCGACCAGGAGGGCAACTGGACCCGGTTCGAGGGCACAGCCCAGGTGTGCGCGGAGAACGAGACCCTGGCGGCCAACCCGAACGCGGACCCGGGCGTGCGCACCTACCGGTTCGCGGTGCAGTACAGCCAGGTCGATGGGACCCAGCGGGTGACGAGCCGGCTGTTCGGCCTGCCCGCGGTGGTGGTGGACGAGAACGGCACCGTGACCGCGCGGAGCTTCACGGCCTCCTACTCGGCGACCAAGACCGACACCGAGGATCCGGCCCAGAACTGCCAGCTCCGCGCCACCCTGACCGCCAGCGGAGACACCAGCCCCTGAAGCACGCTCCCCCGTCACCCGCGCGCCGCAGCGGCGCCGCTGGCGCCGCCGAGGACCAGCCCGCGTGACCACCTGGCTCAACAAGATCGCCGGCGTCCGCCCCGAGGAGGGCCGCCGCACCCTGCTGGCCACCCTGTTCTACTTCTTCTTCGTGGCCCAGGTGGTGATGGTCAAGTCGGCGTCCAACGCGCTCTTCCTCAGCCGCCACAACCCCCGGCACCTGCCCTACCTGTACATCGGCGTGGCCCTGGCCGTGGCCATCGCGGTGGCCTTCGCCTCGCGCACCCTGGCGGACCCGCGCCGCCGCTCGCTGCGGCTGTGGAGCCTGGGCGCGGTGGCCCTGATCCAGCTCGCCTGCTGGGTGCTGCTGCGGTTCGACCTGCTGCCGCTCAGCCCCTTCGTGTACCTGTTCGGCGAGGTGGCCTCCACGGCGCTGAGCATCCAGTTCTGGAGCGTGGCCGGCGACATCTTCGACCCGCAGGAGGGCAAGCGCGTCTTCGGCGTGCTGGCCGGCGGCGGCATGAGCGGCTCCATCTTCGGCGGCCTGTTCGTCCACCACCTGGGGCCGCCGCTCGGCACGGTGCAGCTGCTGCTGGCCGCGGCGCTGAGCCTGGGCGTGTGCCTGGTGCTGGCCTGGCTGCTGACCAAGCAGCGCGGGCGGACGGACGGGCTGCGCGAGGTCCCCACCCCCTCGCTGGCCGCGGGCGTCAAGCACGTGGCCAGCCACAGCTACGCCCGCACCTTCGGCTTGCTCATGCTGCTCAGCATGGTGCTGACGTCCTTCGTGGACTACTTCTTCCGCACCTCGGCCCGCACCTTCCTGGGCGAGGATCAGCTCGCGGTGCTGTTCGGCGACCTCAACACCTACGTGGGTGTCATCTCGGTCGCCTTCCTGTTCCTGGTCTCCTCGCGCATCCTCAAGCGCATCGGCATCTTCTACTACCTCATGCTGGTGCCCGCCGGGTTGATCGCCGTGGCCGGGGTGAGCGTGCTGGTGCCCGCCTTCTGGGCCATCTACGCCATGAAGATCGTGGAGAACGCGGGCAGCCTGTCGATCAACCAGGCCGGCCTGCAGCTGCTCTACAACCCCGTGCCGGCGGTGCTGCGCGCGCCGGTGCGCGGGGTGGTGGACGGGCTGATGCGCAAGCTGGGCTACGCGGTGGGCGGGGCCCTGCTGCTGGTGCTGGCCCCGCTGCTCGCGCCGCCCGCCTGGCAGCTCATCATCGCGGGCCTGGTGGTCGCCTACGTGGCCCTGCTGGTCAGGCTCAAGGTCCTGTACGTGAGCGCACTGGACGAGCGCCTGCGGGTGGGCGCGCGCGGCCCGGTCGAGCTGCGGGTGGAGGACAAGAGCGCGCGGCAGGCGCTGGAGCGGGCCCTCGGATCGGCCGACGAGGCGGTGGTGCTGACCGCGCTGCAGCTCGTGGCGGACGCACCCGCGGTGGATCTGCGCGCCCAGCTCAAGGGCCTGCTGTCCCACCCGTCGGAGGCCGTGCGCCTGGCGGCCGTGGAGGCCGTGGGCAAGCGCGGCTACCAGGAGTTCCTGTTCGAGCTCCTGGCGATGATCAACGCCGGCACCCGCCGCTGCCGGGTGGCCGCCATCCGGGCCATCGTGGCCATCGACCCGGAGCGCTCGAGCGGGGCGCTGGCGCCGTACCTGCGCGCCGACGAGCCCGGGCTGGTCTCGGCGGCCATCGCGCAGCTGGTATCTCTGCGCGGCTACGGCGCCGACAACCCGGCCGTGCCCGTGCTGGAGCACCTGCTGGAGCTGGGGGTCGAGGCCAGCCCGGCCCAGCGCCGGGAGACCGCCAAGCTGCTGGGGACGCTGGGCGACGGGCGCTACACCCTCCACCTGGGCGCCTACCTCGAGGATCCGGACCCGTCGGTGCGCCGTCTGGCCGCGCAGGCCTGCGGCCGGCTCAAGCGGCCCGAGTTCGTCGAGCGGCTACTGATTCTATTGTCCGACCGCGACGCGCGTCAGGCCGCCAGCCAGGCCCTGGCCGCCTACGGCGACCAGGTGATCGACGTGCTGCGCGCCTGGCTCGACGACCGCTCCCGGCCACTGGCCGTGCGCCTGCGGCTCCCGCGGGTCATCCGCACGATCGGCACCCAGGCGGCCAGCGAGACGCTGCTGTTCTCCAACATCCAGGACGACGCCTTCCTGCGCTACCGCATCGCGCTGGCCCTGTCCGGCATCCGCCTGCAGCACCCCGAGGTGCAGTTCGACCGCAAGTGGGCCCTGGAGGCTGTCGATCGCCGGGCGGAGTCCTACCGCTTCTACGGCGCGCTGTACGAGCGGGTGGCCCGTCACCTGCCGCCCAAGGCGCTGGTGCTGCGGGCGCTGCGCGACCGCCTGGTCCAGAACCTCGAGGTCGCCTTCCGCGTGCTGGGGCTGACCTACCCGCATCGCACCATCATGTCGGTCCACGCCCGCTTCCGCAGCGCGTCGCGCGACAGCCAGTCCGACGCGCTGGAGCTGCTGGACAACGTCCTCGACCGCGAGAGCCGCGAGCGCCTCATGCCGCTGCTGGAGCGGCACCACGCCGTGCTGGCGGTCGAGCCGCTGCGGCCCGAGGACATCGGCCTGGAGCGCGTGGCCAGCGAGCTGGTGACGCTCAGCCAGTCCAAGGATCCGCTGCTGCACGCCACCGCGGTGCACACCCGCTGCCGCCTGGGCGACGGCTGCTCCCAGGAGTACCGCGCGCTCTACGAGGGGGTCTCCACCATGGAGATCATGGACAAGGTGCTGTTCCTCGAGTCGGTCGACATCTTCCAGAACAACAACCTGGACGACCTCACGGCGCTGGCCGCCATCGCCCGGCCGGTGCGCTTCAAGGCCGGCGACCACGTCCTCAAGGAGGGCGAGCCGGGCGACGCGCTGTACATCATCACCCAGGGCCAGGTGGACATCGTGCGCGGCACGCGCAAGCTGCTCTGCCTGGGCGAGCGCAAGAGCCTGGGCGGGGTGTCACTGCTCGACCAGAAGCCGCACGCCGCCAGCGCGGTGTGCGCCACCGACTGCGAGGCGCTGGTCATCGAGCGGCCCGACTTCCTCGACCTGCTGTCCGACCGGGTGGAGCTGCTGCACGGGATCTTCCTGGCGCTGACCGATCGCCTGCGGGCGCTCCTGGCGGTCACCGAGACCAGCGGGCTGGCCGACGAGCAGTACGACGACGGGCCGACGAACCCCGTGTGACCTACATGCCGTCGCGGCGCTCGAGCAGCACGTAGAACTTCTCCACCCCGCGCGTCTCGTCGAACAGGTAGTCGACCACCTGGCCGAGCGCCTCCGTGTAGTCGGCCCCGGACAGCTGGCCGGTCTGGGCGGGCTCCAGGCGGTGGATGCGCCCGACCAGCTCGAGCACGTCGTCCAGGGCGTCGACGGGCTGGGGCGGCCCGTCCGCAGCGGCCACGCGCCCCGGGTGCGGCCTGAGCGCGTTCGCCAGGAGATCCACGGTCACCGCGCGGTTCGCGCCGCCGTCCGCGGCGGGCACCGTCAGCACCAGCAGATCGTGCACCAGGGCCAGGGTCGCGGACAGGTAGCGCAGGTTCGGCAGGCGCTGATGGTTGTCGTCCTCGGCCGAGGCCTCGTCGGTGTGCACCACGCTGGCGCAGCCCGCGCCGGGCACCAGCCGGAAGCGGGGCGCGCGGGGATCGAGGCGCCGGCCCAGGGCGCGCGCCACCGGCGCGGTCACCCGGTCCACCCGCAGGTGCTGCAGCGCCCAGCCGGCCAGCCGCCGCAGCTCGAGCAACCTCGACGGGTCTTCGCGCTCGAGCAGCTCGAGGGTCAGCCCGTCCAGGCGGGCCGGCAGGCTGGGGTGGTCGGAGACGAGCCCCCAGGCCTCGAGCACACGCGGCAGCACCCGGCCGGTGACCAGCGTGCGCACGTCCTCCTCGAGCTCCGCCATCCGCGCGCCGAGCTGGCCCTCGGCGCGCAGCGCGGCGCTGCGATCGCGCAGGAACACCAGCAGGTCGAGCAGCGCGTACCAGGCGCGCCGGTTGCGGAACCGCCACCGGCCGCTGCCGGGGTCCTGCTCCACCTCCAAGAGCTGGTCCCAGGCCAGGTCGGCCACCCGCCCCCAGGCGTCCTCGGCCGCGGGCGTGGCCGCGGCGGTGTCGTCGGTGAAGCGCAGCGCGTCCAGCGCCAGGTACAGCCGGTTCATGGGGAAGACCGGGGTGACGCCGTCGCCGCCCAGCACGCTGGTCGCGCCGTCGTGGCGGCGCAGGGCCGGATCGTCCCGCAGCAGGAAGCCCACGAAGCGATCCAGCTCCTCGGGCACGGAGGCGCCCGTGGGCGCGCTCAGCCCGCGGGCGGCGGTCAGCAGCTCGAGCACCGAGCCCAGGGCGTCCGTGCTGTCGAGGATCTCGAGCAGCAGGGGCTCGAGCGGGCGCACGTCGGCGCAGGCCGAGGCGGCGCCCGGGGTGCGGCAGGAGTAGTGCGGGTGCACCGCCGCCAGCAGCTCGGCCAGCACCCGGGTGCCCGGGCGCGGTTCGCCGCGGGCCCGGGTGGCGAAGGCCGTCCAGGCCGGACGCATCCCCTCGAGCGCGCCCGAGAGCTCCATGCCCAGCAGGGCGTCCGCGTTGAAGGCGCGCAGCTCCTGGCCCGCGTTGCCCACGGGGTTGCCGAGCACGCTGTGGTCGTGGACCATGAACCGGTTCACCTCCTCCGCCGGGGGGGTGGTGGAGGTGAACTCGCTGACCGCCGTGTCCACGGCCCAGTCCACCTCGGACAGGCCGTAGCTCGAGTCGCCCGAGGCGGAGTCGATGTAGAAGCCGAGCATGTCGGGGATGGTCCACCAGCCGAACAGATCGATGCTGGCGCTGTAGACCGACAGGTTGGTGTCGTAGATCAGGTGCATGCCGCGCTGCAGGTTGGAGCGGCCGGCGTAGTCCTCGTCGCTCCGGCTCCAGTCGGTGGGCGAACGGAAGACCATGTCCGCGTCGCTGAGCTGATCGCGGTAGCGGATCATGTCGGCCAGCCCGGCCTCCAGCCGGCTCCAGCGCGCGTCGTCGAAGGAGTCGAGCAGCGGCCGCAGCATGCCGCGCTCGGAGGCCTCCTGCAGGTGCGGCATCAGATCGTCCAGCAGCCGGTTGTGCGCCCGCAGCGCCAGCTCCGGGTACAGGTCCGCGATCTGCCCGGCGTCGTCCAGCTCGTGCACCAGCCTGGCCAGGCTCGGCTCGGCGGCGTCCGCCAGGACCAGCACGCTGTCCAGGAGCTCCGGCAGCCGGTCGTAGTCCGCCAGCGCGGCCAGCAGGTGCGCGAGCGCAAAAAGCGGCGCGTCCTCGGCCCGGTAGCCCGCGTAGATGCCCTGCCCGTCGGCGTTGGCCGCGAGCGGCCCGAGCAGGGCCGGGGCCGCGCGGGGCAGGTCCCACAGCACGCCGTCCTCGACCAGCGGCCGGAGCTGATCGAGCAGCGCGGCCAGCGGGCTCACGCGCAGATCGACGTAGCGCCACACCAGCCGGCCGTCGAGGACCGGTCGCGCGCCCGCGGCGTCGAAGGGCGGCGGCACCGCCAGGGCCTGGCCGTCCGCCCCCAGGTACGACCGGCCGCTCGGGTCCAGGTCGGCCAGCCCGTCCAGGTCGAGATCGGCGAACGGCGCCCGCAGCGCCTGGGTGTCCGGATCGAGGGCGGGCCAGGCCCGGCCGCGCGGGTCGACGCGCAGCAGCCACTGGGGCTCGGCGCCGCCGTCGAGCAGCCGCGCGTCCTCCTGGAGCAGGAAGTCGAGCAGCCGCGAGTAGCCCGAGGCGGGGTCCGGCGCGCTCTCCTGGCGCTCCACGAGCCAGCCGCTGAGGTCGGACAGCAGGGCGGCGAAGGTGTCGTCCTCCGCCGCGGGCGCGAAGGCGAGATCCAGGCCGTCGTGCTCCAGGTAGAGCCGGACGAGCTCCGTCAGCAGCGGCCCGAGATCGGGCCGGGCCCCCAGCCGCTCGGCGAGCGGCAGCACCACCCGATCGTCGCCCAGCCCCGCGGGGGCGCGCTGGAAGGCGAGCGCCTCCCACAGCGCCGCGTCCGCGGCCAACTCCTGGAGCAGGCACCCCCCGGGGCGCAGCGCCGCCTGCACCCGCCCCTGGTCGTAGAGCGGCAGCATGGCCTCGGCCCAGGACTGTAGGTCGTCCAGCAGGGCCTCCGGCATGAGGCCGTCCACCGCGCGCACGAAGCGCTCGCGCTCCTCGCCCAGGGCCACCCCCTCGGCCGGAGAGCGCCGGTCCAGATCCTTCTTCAGGATGCGGTGGACCTCCTCGCCGAAGGTGCCGCGCGCCTCGGGGTGGCGGGTGGTGTCGATCTCGTAGCCGCAGCCCGCGCCGGCCAGGGCGAGCAGGGTCGCGACCCCCGTAAGCATGTGCCGGACCGGACTCATTCCGGCAGTGTACCCCAGCCGGGGGAGCGCGGGAAGGCTCGAAATAGTTGCGGCAGCATGGGCTTCCTGGTACACCGCAGCCTGGGAGGGTCGTGCCGCGCCGGCGCTCGAGGACGGCGCAGCGGGACGGACGAGTGGAAGCCGGCGATCGATTCGGCGAGTACGTCATCATCAAGCCGCTGGCCGCGGGCGGCATGGCGCGCGTGTACCTGGCCCGCAAGAAGGGCATGGCCGGCTTCACCCGCCCCGTGGCCATGAAGGTCATCCTGCCGCAGCACTCCGCCCACAAGGACTTCATCGAGATGTTCCTGGACGAGGCGCGCCTGGTGGTGTGCCTGAACCACGCCAACATCGCCCAGGTGATCGAGCTGGGTGAGGTGAACGGGCAGTACTTCATCGCCATGGAGTTCGCCCACGGCCAGGACCTGCAGCAGATCTCCAAGAAGACGCGCAAGTTCGGGCGGCTGCTGCCGCTGCCCTACGCGGCCAAGATCGTCAGCCAGGTGGCCGAGGGGCTGTACTACGCCCACGCCAAGACCGACGCCCAGGGCCAGCCGCTGGGCATCGTGCACCGCGACATCAGCCCCCAGAACATCATCCTGACGTTCGACGGGGTCGCCAAGCTGATCGACTTCGGCATCGCCAAGGCCAAGGTGCACCGCAAGGAGGAGGACGAGGGCGTCCTCAAGGGCAAGTTCTCCTACATGTCGCCCGAGCAGATCCGCGGCATGCCGATCGATCCGCGCTCGGACATCTTCGCGCTGGGCATCGTGCTGTGGGAGGTGTGCACCGGCGCCAACCTGTACCGGGAGAAGTCCGAGCTGCTGACCATGGAGGCGATCCTGCGGAAACCCGTGCCCATGCCGCGGGAGCTGCGCGGGGACATGCCGCCTGACCTCGAGGCCATCATCATGAAGGCCCTGGCCAAGCGGGCGGTGGATCGCTTCCAGACCGGCTACGAGATGCACCAGGCGCTGGAGGGCTACCTGAACCGCTCGAACTGGGGCGTGGGTACGCCGCACCTGTCCGAGTTCATGAAGAAGCTCTTCCCGGACGAGTACAAGGAGATCCGCGATCTCCTCAACCAGGAGCGCCTGCGGGCCGAGGCCGAGGATCGCTCGGACACGGCGGCCGCGAAGAAGGCCCAGTCCGAGGAGGCCTTCGTGGCCTGGGAGCCCTACCAGGACGAGGCCAGCGGGCTGGGCAACCTGCCCATGGCCCCCAGCGGGCGCCCGAACAGCGCGCCCGTGCTGCAGCCCGTCCGGCCGGCCCCTGCGGCGGAGAGCCCATCCCCCCGCAAGGGCAGCCGCTGGACCCTGATCGTCATCGCCCTGCTCTCGGTGCTGGTGCTCGGGCTGGGGATCGCCTTCCTGCTGATGGTCTCCAGGCAGCCGGGCGGCCAGCCCGCGGACAAGGGGACCGCGCCGGCGGCGGCCCCCCGCGGCACCGTCCAGGTCGAATCCACCCCGAGCGACGCGGCCGTGTTCATCAACGGCAAGCCGGCCGGACGGACCCCGGCCACCCTCGCGGACCTGCCCTTCGACGAGGACGTCACCGTGCGGGTGGAGGCCGACGGGTTCGAGGTGTACTACGTACCGGTGCGCCTGACCGAGGCCCGCCCCACCGCCAAGATCCAGGCCAAGCTGCGCAAGCAGTGAGCCTGCCCCCCGGAAAGAGCGGACAGGAGAGATAGGGTTCATCGAGTGAGGGAGGACCCGAAGGGGCGTTCCCCGCAGGGCCGAGGACTGTCTGAACCCACCCCAATCCACGCGAGGAGGCGATGGCAGCCGATCGGACGCGCAGGTTCCAGGACCTCCTGTCCCAGCCAGGGTCGTCCGCCGCGACTCCGGAAGTCAAACCCGCCCGAGGCCCGTCCGCCCGATGACCTAGGTCTTTCGACCTAGGTCTTTCGACCTAGGTCTTTCGACCTAGGTCCGCCGGCCGATGCGCGCGGCAGGACGCGCGTGCGAGCCTGGCCCCATGCGAGCCAGGCTGAAGCGAGATCCGTTCTGCGCGCGCAGCCACCACCCGCTGGCGCATGCGCTCGCCTGCGGCCCGGCCGCGCTGCTGCTGGCGCTCTTCCTGTGGGTCGAGCTGTGGCCGGACCCCCTGGGTGGGCCCTTCTGCGAGCCTGTCGGCGACCGCCACCAGGTCTGGCCCGACCGCGTCTACCGCACGCCCCGCGCCACGAACACGATGTACCTGGCCCTGTGCGGGGACGGCACCTACGGGCTGATCGCCCGCGAGCACATGGCGACCTTCGTCCTCGAGCGCGGGGAGTGGGCGCCGGCCGGTGAGGAGCGGGTGGCCCTGCGCAGGCGCCTGCGTGGAGCGCTGACCGCCCCCCGCGAGCTCTCGCTCGAAGGCCGCACCCCGATGCCAGCGGGGCAGTTCGAGGCCGAGTGGCGCTCCCCTCAGCCCTTCCTCTTCCATCCCGAGATGAACGCCCGGAGATCCCGGGCCTACCCGGTGGTAGACGGTAGCGGCAGCTAGAGGCCCCAGTTGTGCTCGGGCCAGGCCGGGTGGGCGCTGCCCCTAGCCCCAATCATGCTCCGGCTTGGCGGAGTGCGTGCTGCCGGGGTAGCCGGCCAGCGACACGGGCCGCGGCGGCAGGCCGAGCTCCGCGGCGCGCGCCGCCAGGTGGTGCAGCACCAGGGCCAGGTCGCGCTGCAGGGCGCCCGCCCGCGGCGCGCGGTTCGAGAGCGTGCCGGCCACGGTCACGCAGGCGGTGTTGCCGTCCAGGAGCAGGCGCACGTCCTCGGACAGCAGCTCCAGCACGGCCGCGCGCAGCCCCGGGCTCCCCAGCGCGGCGGCCACGTCCTCGCGGGTGCGGGTGTCGATGTACACCGCCGGGTCGAAGTCGGGGTCTCCGGTCTGCACCTCGCGCTTGAAGACCTTGGCCAGCTTGTGGGCCAGGCCCTCGCCGCACAGCTCCGCCTGGAGCTCCAGGCGGAAGGGCACCCCGCCGCACAGCTCGATCACGTAGACCGTCCGCTGGTGCTCGCCGCGGTCCTCGATCCAGCGCCGCTCACGGAGCACGAGCCCCCGCGGGGCGAGCCGGCCCTTGAGCCGGCCCGCGTGGCACTCCGCGCACAGCCTGAGTCCCGCGATCTCCAGTTCCCCGGGGGCGATCGGCGCCTGCCCACACAGCCCGCACGTCTCCGGCATGTTTCCTGCCCTCCCGCGCCCGACTCTACCGCGCAGGCATGCTTCAGGTGAAGGCCCTCAGGGGTGTTCCCCGCAGGGCCCTACCAGGAAACAGAACCGAGCGGGGTTGCGGTCAGGGCGCGGCGGGCGCGGGGGCGTCCGCGGGCGGGGCGCCCATGGCGTCTCCCCAGCCGCCCTCGGCCATCATCTTGTACACCCACTTGCCGTCCTTCTTGATGACCATGGAGGCGTTCTTGAAGCTGGCCTTCTTCTTGCCCATCTTCATGGTGATCTTGGTGACCACCACCGCGAGCGAGTCGGTGATCACGGTGACGTCGTACTTGGCGCTCATCTTGAACCCCTTGGGCGGTGGGGTCTCCATGAAGGGCTTCATGGAGGCGATGTACTCGTCGCGGGTCATCATCACGCCCGAGCCCTGGCCCTTGGCGTCATCGCTGATCATCAGCACCGGGTAGTCCACCCCGGCCCAGCAGGCCTCCAGATCGCCCTTGTGCATGGCCGCCTCCTGGGCCTTAAAGAACGCGGCCAGCTCCTTCTTGACCAGCTTCTCCTGCTTGATGGGCCGGGAGGCCCCGCCCAGGGCTGTCATGTCCATGGCGGGCGCGGGCGCGGCCGCGGGCGCGGCGGCGGGTTCGGCCGCGGGCGCCGCGGTGTCCTGCGCCAGGGCGGGCAAGCACAGGCCGACCAGCGCGATCGAAACCAGCACGAGCATGAGCTTCTTCATGGTTCCCTCCACGACTCTGCCGATTGTGGGTTGAGATCCGGCCTATCGGGGGCAGGGTATGCCCCCGCCTGCCCGGGCGTCAATGGGTCGGGCCAGACGGAGCGACCTTGCGGCCGCGGAAGGCGACCACCAGGAGGATGGCCGCCAGGAGTACGGTCAGGCCGAGGAAGATCCAGGCGCCGAGCACCAGGGTCCTGCCGCAGTCCCCCGCCCGCGCGCTCCACCACCAGGCCGGATCGAGGGCCACGGGCAGGGCAGCCCAGCGCAGGCGCTTGAAGCTCCAGCCCAGGCGCCGCAACCCGAGCATCGCCAGCCCGGCCACCAGGGCCGCGGCGCCGAACAGGATCCAGCCGAGCGAGGTGGCGCGCTCGATCGCCTCGGCCGCGCCTGGCCCCGAGCAGGCCCAAGCCAGCCCGGCCCAGAGGAAGCACACCCCGAAGGCCTGGAGCCTGCTCCGACCCGCAGCACGCACGCACCTTCGCATGCCTCAGTCTACCTCAAGGAGATCAACCGTCCCAAAGGCAAATAGAGGCCAGGGGGACCAAGAGGCCGGGAAGCAGTCCTCAGGGGTGTCCACCGCAGGGCCGAGGAGGGACACCCCTGAGGGCGCCAGGCGCTCGACAGCCTCGAGCCCGCGTGGCATGCTGGCCACAACTTCCCTCCGAGGGGCGAGCCTTGGCGAAGAGAGACTGGCAGAACGGGGTCATCCTCGGGTGCGTGATCGGCCTGCTCCTGGGCGGCGTGGGGGTCGGCCTCCTGGTCCGCGCCTGCGAGCGGTCCGAGATCGAGCAGGTGAAGGCTGGCTGGACGCTGGTGCCGGTGCTCGTCTTCAGCCTGGACCTCCAGGCCGGCGTGGCCGTCGACTACGACCACGTGGCCAAGATGCAGGTGCCCGAGCTGTTCGTCACCCCGAGCGTGATCAGGCCGCGCGAGCTCGAGCAGTTCATCGGGCGGAAGCTCCGTTACCCCGTCAGCCGCGGGGACCTGATCGTCCTCGGGGTGTTCGAGCCCCGGGCCGCGCCGGCCGGGGCCCCAGGGTCGCCCTAGCCGCTCACTCGCCCAGCTCGGCCCGGCGGGCGTGCAGGCACAGCACCTCGGCCCGGGAGGTGTCCAGTTCCGGGATGCGCACCCCCTCGGGCCAGGCGCCCGGCGGCGGGACGCCCATGGGGAAGTCCACCGCGCCGAGGTCGAGCTCCGAGCGGCGGCAGGCGCGCGCGAGCTCCAGGCAGCGCCCGGGGAGACCCCCGTGGCCGAAGAGCCTCTCGCAGGTCACTTGATCATGGCTGGCGAGCGACTCGAGCCGGTCCACGGCCAGCCAGCGCCCGGCCAGGCAACCCGCGCCGATCGCCGCGGCCCACAGGATCGGCAGGACGACGGCGGCCGCCCGCGCGAGCCAGCTCGAGGCGGCGGCCCTGCGCAGGTCGCGCCAGGCCGCGAACCCGATGGCCAGGACGACCAGCGGCAGCCCGCCGTAGATGGCGATCCCCAGCCAGTCGCCGCCGTCCAGCGGCTCCCCGGCCACCAGGGCGTGGATCGCCATCCAGGCGCAGACCGCGATGAGGAAAGGCGCCAGCAGCATACCGCCCAGCGCGATCAGCTTCGCCATGCCCGATTCCTCCCAGCGGCCATGGTACGGCGACACGGTGCGATATTCCAACCGCCGCCCCTCGGAAATCCACCTCGGGATTTCCCTGATCGGGCCCGCACCAGGTTCGCGAGCACACCCGCAGCCGATGCGCTTCCGGGCAGTTCGCGCTCTGGCCGCGGCTGGAACGAGAGTTGCATCATCACCTCGCCTGGAGCTCTCCCGGGGGAACCCGGGGGCCGATTCACCTTTCCGAGGAGGTCCCGCGATGCAAGAGAGTGTCATCCGCTCCCCGAAGATCCTCGCCCGCGCGCTCCGGGCCGCGCTCGGAGCCTGGTTGTTGCTCGCCCTGGTCGGCTGCGGCGACTCACCCGAGCGGGATCTGCTGGAGCAGTCCCGGGATCTGTGGCACAGCCAGGCCCCCACGGGCTACCGCTACGACTTCACCTGGAACTGCTTCTGCGAGCCCGGCTTCACCGGGCCGGTCGTGGTGCACGTGCAGGCGGGCGCAGTGACCTCGGTGACCTACCAGGCGGACGGCGCCGCGGCGGACCCGACCGACTACCGGACGATCGAGGGGCTGTTCGAGCTGATCGGGGACGCCATCGACCGGGACGCCCACGAGGTCCGCGTCACCTACGACGCCACGCGGGGCTACCCCACCAGCGCCTACCTCGACTACGAGGAGTTCGCCGTGGACGAGGAGATGGGCTTCTCCGCCTCCAACCTGACCGCGGAGTGAGCCGGGGGCACCCAGCCTACATGTCGAGGCCGGGCCTGAGGCCAGCGCGGGCGCGGGCGAGGACGGTGCGAACGCGCCGGGCGCGGGTGTCAGGGCGCCTGGCCGCGGCCACCCAGCGCGCGTACAGGCGCCGGTAGGAGGGCGCCAGCGCCTCGAACCCGGCGCGCGCGCGGTCATCGCCGGCCAGGGCCGCCGCGAGCTCGGCGGGCAGGCCCTGGATGGGCCGCGCCCCCTCGGGCACCTCGTCCCACAGCCCGCGCTCCTTGGCCGCCTCCACCAGGGCGAGCCCTGCGCGGGTCATGCGCCGGGCCGCCAGCAGGCGCGCGACGCGCTCCTTGTTCGAGGCCGACCACACGCTGTCCGGCCGCCGGGGGGTGAAGCGCTGCTGGTAGCGCAGGCCATCCAGGGCTCGCTTCAGCCCGTCGATCCAGCCGAAGCACAGCGCCTCCTCCACGGCCTGGTCGTAGGTGACCGTGGGGACGCCGGAGCCCTGCTTGTAGATCACCAGCCAGACCACCCGCGCGCTGGCGTGGTGCTGGCGCAGCCAGGCGCGCCAGGCGGCCCGGTCCCTCGCCTCGACCCTCGGCTCGTCCTGCCCGATCGCTGGCCTCTTCATGTAGCCCTCCTGTCCGCGCCACAAGCCGCCATCGGTTGACCCTGGTGCCGCAGGCCGGATCGAAGCACAACGGCGGGAGGTGCGCCACGACCCAGGAACCAGGACGCAGAACTGCCAGCCCCCGTCCTACGGGGACCTCGGCTCCTGATGTGCGTGCGCCAGGCCTGCGACTCCCCGATGCGCGACGGACGCTCGCCAGGCCCGCCTCGCCCGTCGCACCTCGAAGGGATCCTCAGGGCGGAGTAGATCTTGATCGCTTCCTCTCGCGATGGGCGCTGCTCCGGCCAGGTTGCAGTAACCTGCGTTGCATCAGAAGCGCCCGAGTCCGCTCGATCTCCGCGGCCAGCTCCTGCTCGCCGGGCAGCGCGGTCCGGTACTCGGCGGCCAGGACCTTGCTCGGCAAGCCTTCGATCGCGTAGCGCGCCACGGCCTCGTCCTTGTGCGCGCACAGGATGATCCCCACTGGCGGGTTCTCACCCTCGCGCACCCAATGCTCGCGGGCGTAGTTGAGATAGAGGTGCATCTGGCCGGCGTCCGCGTGGGTGAACTTGCCGAGCTTCAGGTCGATGATCACCATACAACGCAGTCGGCGGTGGAAGAACACGAGATCCACGCGGTACCACTCGTCGCCCACGCGCAGGCGCCTCTGCCGACCGACGAAGCAGAAGTCGCCGCCGAGCTCCAGCAGAAACGACTCCAGGTGGTAGATCAGCGCCTCTTCGAGGTCGCTCTCCGAGTACTCGTCCTTGAGGCCCAGGAACTCGAGCACCAGAGGATCCTTGATCTCCTGCTCGGGCAGCACCCGGTCCTCCGGTTCTGCGAGCCCGCCCTTGCGCAGCATCGCTGCCTTGTCCCGGGATAGGGCGGTTCGTTCGTAGAACTGCGCGTCGATCTGGCGGGCGAGCTGGCGCACGGTCCAGCCCCCACGCAGGGCCTCGGCCTCATAGAAGCGGCGGGCATCCGGCGAACGGCTGCGCCGCACAAGGAGCACGTAGTGTGACCACGAGAGCGGAAAGACGTCGGCCAGCGCCGAGAGGCTCGACGTCGCCTTCGCCGCAGAGGATTCTCCGGACGCCGTCTGGAGAATTCGCGGCGCAGGAAGCGGCTGGGCGGATCTTCCAGGCAGTTCTTGGAAGCAGTCGGAGTAGGCCTGATAGAAGGAACGCATCTCGAAGAGGTTGCTCTTGCCGAACCCACGCCCGAAGCGCGCGCCGAGATCCGCAGCGAGTCGGTCGATCAGCGCCTCGCCGTAATCCGCCCGTTCTTCTCCCCGCTGCTCCTGCTCGACGATGCGACGTCCGACCATCCAGTAGGTGGCCGTCATCACCGCGTTGACGGCGCGGGTCGCTGAGCCGCGCGCCAACTGGATTAACCCCGCGATGTCGCGCAGGGTCTCCAGGTAATCGCCCGTATCGAAAGGATCGAGGGCGGTCGGTCGACGCCTGGTCATTGGAACACCGGTGCGAACAAGGATCTCCTCCTTGCCAGGGCCTCCAGGGCTCCTGGCCATGCGTGTCTCCCCGAACTGGCGAACCGTGTCCAGGCCGCCGGGTGGCCAGAGCAACTGCTGTGCCAACCGACCAAGCTCGCACGCAGGCGTCGGCCGCGGGGTCGATCTTCCGCAGAGATTCCCTGCGGCTATCCTGCTCGGCGCTCCCGCTCCACGAGTCCCGGCGACGCGTCACCGGCCCAGGTGCTGGCCCCAACCGTGACCGATTTCCGGACACCCCACCGGCACCCCCTAACCAGCTGGGCAGCGCCCCCCGCGAGCCGCCTCAGCTCCAGATCGGCGCGTGCAGGGCCGCGACTCCCCGATGCGCCAGGTCCATGCCAGACCCGCCTCGCCCATCGCCTTCTCGAAGAGTTCCTCAGGCTGGTACGCCTGGCCGGATCGAAGCACAATGGCGGCATGGTCGCCATCGGCCAGCGGGTGAAGGGCGAGGTCCGCGGGCGCAAGCGCCCCTGGCGCTGGTGGCTGCTGAGCCTCGGGCTGGCGTGCCTGGTGGCGGGGGCTATCCTGATCCTCGTGCCGGTGGCCGACTCCGAGAAGCCGCACCAGCTCCTGGTGGCCGGCCACTGGCTGGACGTGCCCTGGGAGCTGGGCCTGCCCGCGCTCGTCCTGGGCGGCGCGCTCCTTCTCGCGGGCCTGTGGCGCGCCCTCCGCCATTAGCGGTTGCTACCCGCCAAGGCCTGGCCACAGACCCTTGAATGTCAGGGCGGTGGTCGATACTCTTTGCATGGGGAGATGCATGGAACAAACGAGCAAAGGGGCGACGAGGATCCAGCCGCCAGGAGTGCGCCCGGTTGCGGGGAATGGCGGTCAAGCCCTGTTCGCATTCTTGCTGGATACGCTGAAGGGGCAGGGCGATACGGTGACCCATTCAGTTGCAACCAAAGGCCAGCACCTGCCGTTTGTTCTGGGAGTACAAACGCCCTCAGGCGAGCGGCTGGGTCTAGCCATCTACGCATTTCCGATCTCCATGGAACCTGGTCCCCGCTTCGCCTTCCTGGCTGATCTTGGAGGCGAGCGCTGCGGAACAGAGTCGCTCTGGAAAGATCCCTATGGAGTGATGCAAACGCATCTTGTTGGAATCGACATCGAGCAGGGCGTGATCGTGGGTGCGGATGCGGTATACAACGATCCCCTCACCTCTCCGACCCGCTTCGCGTTCAGCAACAACGAGATGGATGCCATCCGCAGTCGAGGCTGGCACGCCTGGGAACACGAGCCCGACGATGCAACGCCGGGGCTGGAACCACCGATCGAGATCTTGGTTGGCTTCCGTGCGCAGCACCTGTTGAACTACCTGCGTTATGAGCGGGAGGCCCAGGGAGAAGATCCCGGCCACCGCCATCTGCTGGCGGAACGGTTTGCGCCAACTCAATTATAGCGAGGCATTGGAATGACAGCCTTCGAGGAACTGCTTCGGGGAATGGCCGCAGGTAGGTCCTGGGAGTTGATGGGCAACGCGGATACTGCACGCGACCTGATGCATCGGGTCTACGAGGAGCGCTACCACGGCGCTGCCCACTTCAAGGACCGATTTCAGCTACGCGTGAATCTCCAGAAGAAAGACGATGCGGCCTCCTACGCTGGCTGGATCACGGCAGAGAACCCGACTTCGGGCCCGTACCAGGGCACATCCTTCGTCTGGTTCCCCGGTGAGAAAGGCAGCGTAGCAGTGCTGGTCATCGGCACCGACGGGTTCGGTGCGGACACGTCCATCCTCGGGCGACCCGGCCATGGCCGCAGGCTTCGCGCGCTCTCGCGTATTCACCGGGGCAAGGTTTGGGTCAAACCAGATCTCCTGGAAATCGCCGGCGAGGTCCCCTCTCCCATCACGGAAGTCTGGCCCGAGATCCAGCCTGCGCTGAAGGCCTACTCGAGGGTCATCTATGCTGCCGTCCCCGTTCGGGGATCGAAGGACGCCGAACCAGTGCAGGACCTGCTTGACCTCTTCTTCGAGGAGCACAAGATCCCGCTGACCGGCAAGGCCAAGGATCGCTGGGCTGAGAGGAAGAACGCCATCGCAGGTGCTGTCTTCCCTCATCTCAGTGAAGTGGATGTCCTTGCTCACCTGAAGGAGCGACGCTTCGTCGTGCTCGAGGGACCACCGGGCACGGGCAAGACCCGGCTGGCCTACCGCATTGCTGACAAGATCGGTTCGGCGACCAAGGTGCAGTTCCATGCGGCCCGAACCTATGAGGACTTCGTGGTGGGCCTCTTCCCTCGCCCCACGGTCCAAGGTCTTGCCTTCGAGGTGCGCCCCGGTGACCTGCTGGCAGCCAACCGAAAAGCACAGGGAGCGCCGCACCTCTTGGTGTTGGACGAAATCAATCGGGCCGACTTGGCGCGGGTGCTGGGCGAGGCGGTGGTTCTTTTCGAGCCAGGAGAGACCGATCGCAGCGTCAAGCTCGCCCACGCTCCCGAAGGTCAGCCGCAGGAGTTCAAGCTCTCGCCAAACCTCATGGTCCTCGGCACTCGCAACACAGCGGATCGAACCATCGCGCGGATCGATATCGCCATTCGCCGCCGCTTCGCCTTCCTGGAAATGTGGCCCGACTTGAGCGCGGTTTCGTCCGAGGGCGTGAAGCTGGCCGAGGACCTGTTCGCAGACGCCATCTCCACCTTCGTCGAGTATGCCGACGAGGACACCATGCGCCTGGTGCCCGGCCACGCCTATTTCCTCGACCCGCGCAAAGACTTGAGCACCGAGCAGCGCGAGGCACGGGTCGCCAGACGGATCCAGTTCGAACTCCTGCCCCTCCTCCGGGACTACCTCACCGAGAAACTCTGCGGCGGTGCCAGCGAAGCAATCGCGGGCCTGGCCGACCGGATCCAGGCGCGGCTCTTGGGGCGTGAATGAACCGGGGCCGCACTCAGAAGGGGCGACTGCGCCCTGGGAACCTGGTCTCGACGGAAACCCCATCCCGCCAGCTTCTTCGCACGACCGATCATGGTGATCCGATCATCGTTCGAGAGAAGGACCTGGGGTTGACCGGGGATCGCTGGGTCGAACCCTTCCTCGATGCGAACCGTTCAACCCTGGCCAGGCTGTCTTTGCGCCCCGAGGTGCGTGTGGATCCCAGGCCCAGCGTCCTACTGCATCCAGGTCCCAAGGTCGGTGCAATTCCGCTGCTGAATCCCTCGACCCGAAGAGTCGCGGCCGGGCTGCTGGTGGAGCCACGTTTTCGCTGGGTCGCACTCGGGTCGGTGTTCAACGCCATCGGGTTCTCGGTGGAACCCTCTCTCGGCGGTGGTGCGTTGGTCCCGGGATCCGCCAGGGAGGTCCCACCTTGGATCCTGGCGGGGCCCGTGTTGCAGCGCCTCGCGGCCCTGCTCAACCACCGCAGACGAGGTTTCATCGAACGGAGCGAATCCCGCGCAAGTCCGCGAGGACGGGTCGACTGGACGCGCTGGGCTTCGCTCGACGTCCCTCACGGACGCTGGACGACATTTCCGTGCACCTTCTCGGATCCGGATGACGATCCAAGTCTCATGGCGGCCGTGCGCTGGACACTGGCCCGCATCGGTGATGAGCTGGCCGCGATCCCCTGGTCGCTGCCAGCGCGCACCCTTCTCGAACGCACAGCCGAGCTCCAAGTCCTTGCAGGAACTGGAGTGGCACTGCGGCCCTCACCGTTCTGGTCACCCCTCGCTGAGTCCGACTGGGTCCTGTCGGCAGTCGAGGCCATGGGCTGGGTCGCAGAGGAACGCGGGCTGGGGGGCTCCCGGACCCTGGATGGTTTGGCCTGGGATCTCTCGATCGATGAGGTCTGGGAGGCATGGGTGGCTGCATTCGCCGCGGATCTCGCGAGGCAGCTGGGCATGACCGCCAGCACGTTCAAGAGCGTCCGCCGCCCGCTGCGCTGGAGCGGCCCGGTTAGATCCATGGGCTCGCTGGCCCCGGACATCGAGCTTCGCAACCCGGAGCGGGTGATCTGGATCGACGCAAAGTACAAGGCGCACCTGGAGCTGCTTGGCAGGCATGGCTGGGAAGGTCTCAAGGAGGAGGTCCGGGAGCAGCACCGGGCCGACCTACACCAGGCTCTGGCCTACGCCTCTCTGGCCGACGCCCCGCTCGTGGACACGGTGCTCATCTATCCTCAAATCGGCGACCAGACGCAGCGCACTACCACAATTGCATCCGTCACCTCGGGCCGCCGCCGTGTGAGGATCTTCCTCGCTTCGCTGCCGTTCGGATACCGGCACCCGGAGCACCGGACCGCCTGCCTGAGTTCGTTCAGCGAACTCTACTCTGCTTAGTACCGAAGGCAGTAGGCTCAGCCCCGTGTCGCTTCGCGCCACGGGGTAAGAAACTCATCGCGCGGAGAACAGTGCTCGAGTTTCTAAAACCAGTCACTGACCCGGACCAGGATGCTCAGGCCGAACACGTCGTAGCTGGACGAATAGCTGCCGGCGTTCACGTAGGTCGAGGCCTCGGGGTTGGAGGGGTTGACCTGGGTCAGGCGCGCCTCCTCCACCGACACGTCCACCGGCATCTGGAAGACATGCAGGTAGCCCGCGTCCAGCTCCCAGGCCCCGATCCTGAAGCCCACCCCGAGTGCCACCCCGACCTTGTCCGCGTCGGAGGAGGCCACGCTGTAGTAGGCGTCCGGCGCCGCGCCCGTCTCCCAGTACGCGCCCAGCCGGATGGTCAGCCACTCGAGCGGGCTGTACTGCCCGCCCAGGCGGAGCGACCAGGTGTCCCGCCACTTGCGCTCCAGCACCAGCGGTAGCACCAGGTAGTCGCCCACCGTGGGCACGTCCCGGTAGTAGGCCGGCCCGATGGTCTCCACCACCAGGGTGTCGAACACCGACCAGCCCTCCCACACGAAGTCCAGCTCCACGTCGAACAGCGAGCGCCTGGCCCCCGGTGAGGCGGCCGCGGCACCCCCGGCCTCGGGCTCGACCGCCTCGGCGGCGATCTCGTGGTTGTAGCGCACGCCCGCCCGCACCACCCAGGGGAAGTCGAAGGAGGTCTTCACCGGCGGCTCGGCCGGGTCGAGGGTGACCCCGTCGTAGTAGTAGTGGTCCGGGAGCCGCGAGCGCAGCTTGCCCTCGGCCGCGAAGTGCATCTGTGGCATGAAGGAGAGTGCCAGCTCGACCCCGGCCAGCGCGTCCACCCAGGCGCCCGGCGCCAGCCACACCCCCACCACTCCGGTCGGCACCCAGGCGGCCTCCGCGATGTACTGCACCAGCCCGTCCTGATCGCGATCCTCGGGCCCGCCGAAGATGCCCGGGAACGAGGAGGCCACCATGGTGTTGTTGATCTTCAGCGTCGCCAGGGCGAAGCCCGCCCCGATCCTGAAGCCCGGTGTCGCCTCCCAGGCCGCGGCCGCCTCGAGGAAGTAGCCGAAGTTGTCGGAGCGCACCAGCGCGTAGCGCTCCGGGCCGAGCTCGGGGTAGCGGCACAGCCCGGTGTAGGGCCCGTAGGCCCCGAGCGCGAACACGAAGTCCTCGAGCCCGAAGTCCGAGGACAGGCTGAGCGACGGGTCGGGCAGCACCGGCGCGTCGTTCTCGATGGCCGGGTAGGCCTCGCCGATCTCCGGGAGGGTGGTGCGCTGGTGCTCGAGGCTGAAGTCGATGATGGCCCCGTCCAGGTGGATGCGCGTGCCCGGCTGGCCAGCCAGCGCGGCCGGGTTGTACCACAGGGCCGACAGATCGTCGGCCCCGACCAGGAAGGCGCCGCCGCGCGAGAAGGCCCGCACCCCGCGGTCGGGCAGGTAGTAGCCCCCGGCCAGCGCCGGGAGCGGCAGCAGCGCGAGCAGGACCAGGCTGAGCGTCCGGCCGCTCATGTGCGCCTGTCCAGGAAGAGGTCCACGAACTCGAAGCGCTCCACGTCCACCAGGCCCCGGTCGGTGATCTTCAGGCTGGGGATGACCGGCAGGCACAGGAAGGACAGCGCCATGAACGGGTCGGGCAGGGTGCAGCCGAGCGCCGCGGCCGCCTCCTGCAGCCCCCTGAGGGTGTCGGCCACCTCCTGCAGCGGCAGATCCGACATGAGCCCGGCGATCGGGCAGCGCAGCTGGGCCTTCACCTCGCCGCCCTCGACCACCACCAGCCCGCCGTTCTGCTTCACGATGCGCACGGCCGCCTCGAACATGTCGCGGTCGTCCGCGCCCACCACCACGATGTTGTGCGCGTCGTGGGCCACGGACGAGGCGATCGCCCCGCGCTTCAGCCCGAAGCCGCGCACGAAGCCCATCGAGGTGTTGCCCGAGCCGCGGTGGCGCTCGACCACGGCGATCTTCAGCATGTCGCGCGCGGGGTCGCTCAGCGCCCGCCCGCCGGCCACCCTGACCGAGTCCTCGCCGGCGCGGGTGACGATCTGCCCGGGCACCACCTCGATCAGCCGGGCCCGGGTCCCGTTGGCCGGCAGGTAGAAGTCCTCGGGCTCGATCCAGCGCACGTTGATCGAGCCGCGCAGGTAGATCTTGGGCGGCGCCTCGAGGTTGAGCGCCCGGCCACCCTCGGCCACCAGGCGCCCGCGCTTGTACACCCGGCGGATGTCCATGCGCTCGAGGCTGCCGACCACGATGAGATCGGCCAGGTAGCCCGGGGCCACGGCCCCGCGATCGCGCAGCCCGAAGTACTCGGCCGTGTTCAGCGTGGCGAGCTGCACGGCGGTCATGGGCGGCAGGCCGCTGGCGATGGCCCGGCGCACCGAGTCCGACAGGTGCAACCCGCGCACCAGGTCCAGCGGGTTGCGATCGTCGGAGACGAAGAAGCAACGCCGGGCGTTCTCGGGGCTCACCGCCGGCAGCAGCGCGTCCAGGTTCCGCTCGGTGGTGCCCTCGCGGATCATGAGGTGCAGGCCCTTCCTGAGCTTCTCGCGGGCCTCCTCGAGCTGGGTGCTCTCGTGGTCGGAGGCGATCCCGGCCGCGGCGTAGGCGTTGAGCCGGAGACCCCCGAGCAGCGGGGCGTGGCCGTCGACGCGCTTGCCCCGGGAGGCGGAGAGCTTCTGCAGCACGCCCGGATCGCGCCCCAGCACCCCGGGGAAGTTCATCACCTCGCCCAGCCCCAGCACCCAGGGCTCCTGCAGCAGCGGGGCGATGTCCTCGGCGGTGAGCGTGGCCCCGGCCGTCTCCATGTGGCTGGAGGGCACGCACGAGGGCAGCATGGCGAAGAAGTCCACCGGCAGCCCCTGGCTCACACGGTGCAGGTAGGTGATGCCCTCCAGCCCCAGCACGTTGGCGACCTCGTGCGGGTCGTACACCACGGTGGTGCAGCCGAGCGGCAGGAGCGCCCGGGCCAGCTCCACCGGTCGCACCATGGCCGACTCCAGGTGGATGTGGCCCTCGACGAGCCCGGGCAGCAGGAAGGCGCCGTCGAGATCGAGCTCCTCGGCCCCGCGGTACTGGCCGGGCGCGCCGAAGCCCGCAACCAGCCCACCGGCCACGGCCACGTCGGACACGTGGATCTCGCCGGAGAGCACGTTGACCACCCGGGCGTTCTTCAGCAGCAGGTCGGCCGGCTTCTCGCCCAGCGCGTGGCTGATGATCTCCTGGATCTCCACCCTGCCTCCTCCGCCTCTGGCAGCGCAGCGCGGATTTCGGGCGAAGATAGCACGGGAGCATGGAAATGGGGTAGATTCAGCCCAGGAACAGCCCCAGCCCTGGAGGCCGCAGCATGATCACCCGCGTCCTCGGCGCCCTGCTGGCCGCGAGCCTGCTCCTGGGCGCCTGCTCGGAGGAGTCGAGGCCAGCGCGCGTCCGCCACTACGAGTTCCGCGCCATCGGCGGCTTCTCCATGGGCTCGGCCACGGCCGCGCTGCTCGGCCTCAAGCACCGGCAGCTCTTCGACATCATCGCCCCCATGGGCGGCCCCATCGACATGGGCTACTACATGCGCGTGCTCAAGGAGGAGGTGTTCTCCGGCTTCTGCGAGCCGCCCGTGGTGGGCCAGATGTGCCCGGCCCCGGACGCGCGCCAGCACTACGAGCACCTCGACTGCGGCGGGCCGGCCTCGGGGCTGACCAACCGCACCAGCGCGCTCGAGGCCTACAAGGACGCCGCCATCGCCATGGGCAACTTCATGTCCTACAACCCCGCGCACCCCTACCTGCCGCCCGGGGTGCCGCTCGAGTGGCTGCAGCAGTCGCAGCGCGAGATGTGCGCGAACCCCGTGCGCCTGCCCGCCTTCTACGACTGGCGGTACAACCCCGAGGGCCTCTACCCGGCCATCACCTACTGCGACGCGAACAACCAGGAGACCGCGGACTGCGACTTCGACCCGGCCCGCGAGCAGACCTTCGCCCAGGAGATCGCCCTGGCCATCGATCTGAACGACAACGGCCGGCGCGACTCGGGCGAGCCGATCCTGTTCTGGGGCTCCGAGCGCTTCGACGACTTCGGCGAGGACGGCGTGCCCTCGCACGAGGAGCCCGGCTACGACGCGGCCTCGAACCCGGACCCGGCCGGCGACGACTTCGACACCTGGGAGAACGCGCTGGGCAGCGAGGGCAACCACCGCCACGACGAGGGCGAGCCCTACCTGGACCACGGCCTGGACGGGGTCGCCGGGACCCGGGACTCGCCCTGGGACTTCGGCGAGGGGAACGGCGTCTTCGACTACAACCCCAACATCAAGCTCATGTCCGCCGAGGGCGACCCGGCCTACATCCTGAGGGAGGCGCCGCTGGCCGACCTGGCGCGGCTGGACTTCTACCTGGACGCCGGCATCCGCGACCACCTGCGCTTCCACGAGACCACCGAGAGCTTCGCCGGCATCCTGCGCGCGCGCGGCCGGGAGGTCGACCGCCGCTCGCGCTTCGAGTCGCTGCTGCCCGAGGGCTACCCCGAGGGCGAGCCTTACAAGCCCGAGGCGGTCGACTGGTCCACGCTCGGCCGCGACGTCTTCCTGACGTACGGCAAGGCGGACGCCAGCGAGTACGAGATCCTGCACGGCGACGGCGGGCACGTGGGCAACGGCACCGAGGTGATCAACCGCTTCACCACCTCGGCGGCCTACGTGTCCGGGCGCTGGCCGGACGGGGACTTCGAGCGCTTGACCCCCAGCGCCTCGCAACTCAGGGTGCTGGACGAGACCTACCCCAGCCAGATCCTCGGGGAGGACAAGCAGTACTACATCCTGCTGCCCCCGGGCTACGACGACTTCCCCGACAAGCGCTACCCGGTGCTGTACCTGATCCACGGCATCGGCATGTCGGCCGACGTGATGACGGTCTCGGCGGCCTTCGTCGACTGGCCCATGCGCGAGGGCCTGATGCAGAAGTTCATCATGGTCTTCCCGGACGCCGAGTGCCGCAACGGCGACTGCTTCGACGGCAACTTCCTGGCCAACCAGAAGGGCCGGGATCGGCCGCCCAAGCGCTTCGAGGACTCCTTCGTCCAGGAGCTCATCCAGCACGTCGACGACACCTACCGCACGCGTCCCCCCGCGGACCTCGAAGTGCCCGCGGCGATGCTCGCCCCCCTGGATCTCTGAGGCCTCTCGCGGCCCCGTGCCTGGGGGCCCCGCTGAAAGGCGCCGCCTCCTCCTGCCGACAGACCCACGAGACCCGGCCCCGGCCGGAGGGAGGAACGACCATGAGCAAGCTGGGATCCCTGGCGCTCACCGCCGCCCTGGCGCTGGCCGTCCAGGCCCGCGCCGCGGACAGCTACGAGATCGATCCGGTCCACTCGTCGGTGCTGTGGAAGGTGCAGCACATGGGCGCGGGCCACGTGTGGGGACGCTTCACCGACTTCTCGGGCTCGCTCCGCCTGGACGCCGCGGCGCCTGCCGGGAGCGCGGTGGAGGTGACGGTCAAGGCCGGGAGCGTGCTGACCGACAACGAGAAGCGCGACCAGCACCTGCGCTCCCCGGACTTCTTCAACGCCCGCCAGTTCCCGCTGATCACCTTCAAGAGCAGCGCGGTGAAGCCGACCGGCCCGGACAGCGCCGAGGTGACGGGCGAGCTCACCCTCAAGGGTGTCGCGCGGCCGGTCACCGCCCGGGTGACCCGCACCGGGGCCCAGGGCGACCTGGTCGGCCTGGAGGCCACGCTGAGCATCAAGCGCAGCGAGTTCGGCTTGGGCTTCGGCGTGGGCCAGGGGCTGGGCGACGAGGTGCAGCTGGTGATCTCCGTCGAGGCCAAGAAGAAGTGAGCAGCGCGGCGCTCCACTTCCTGCTGTCCGGGCTCGCGGCCCCGGCGGCCGCCGCGGGCCTGCCGCTGCTGGCCGGCTGGCGGCCGTGGCGGCGCGCGCGGCCGGCGGACGGCCGCTGGCCGGACGGGAGCTGGGCCGAGGCCCTGGCGCCGCCCTTGGCCTACGCCGCGGTCTACCTGGCCACGCGCGGCCTGCCGCCCTGGCCCCCGCTCGAGGCCGCCGACTGGCTGCTCGGGCTCGGGCTGATGGCCGGGCTGCTCGGGGCGCTCGACCAGGCGCTCGCGCCCCCGGGCTGGCTGCGCGCCGGCCTCGCGCTGCCCGCGCTCCTGGCCGTGCCCCTCCTGGTGCTCTGGCCGATCGCGCTGAACGAGTGGAGCGCGCCCGAGGCCGCGGGCTGGGTGGCCGGGCTCGGGCTGGCCGTCGTGGGGCTGTGGCAGGGGCTCGAGCGGCTCGCCCGGAGGGCGCCGGGCCCGGCCGTGCCCCTGGGGCTGGCGCTGGCCGCGGGCGGGGGCGCGCTCTCGCTGGCGCTCTCGGGCACAGCCACCTGGGGGCTGCTCGGCGGCGCGCTGGGGGTGGCCCTGGGGCTCTCGTTCCTGCTGGCGCTGCTGAGACCCGGGAGCCAGGCCGGGCGCGGGGCCAGCCTGCCCTTCGCCGTCCTGCTGGGCGGGCTGGGGATCGCCGGCGCCTTCTACGCCTCGCTCTCGTGGGTCAGCCTGGCTCTCCTGCTGCTCGCCCCGCTGGCGGGCTGGATCGTGCCCCTGGTGCGCGGGGCGCGCCGGGCCGGGCCGGTCTGGACGCTCGTGCGCACCACCCCCGTGCTCCTGCTCGTGCTGGCGGCGGTGGCCTGGTCGTGGCTGGAGTCCCCGCCCTTCGGCTGAGGGGCTAGGCGAGCACCAGGCGGATGAAGCCGTCGCCCTCGAGCAGCCCGAGCGAGCCCCCGAGCGCCTGCTCCTCGTCGTAGCCCTGCACCGCGTCGGGGGCCTGGCCCGGCCGGCGGATGGCCACGGGCACCGGGTCGCGCCCGTGCTGGCCGCTCTCGACCGGGGTGGGGTGGTCCGGCAGGATGGCCACCGTGGCGGCGACGCCCCGCGCCTCGAGCCCCTCGAGGATGGGCCGCACCAGGCGCTGGTCGAGGTACTCGATGCAGCGGATCTTGAGATCGAGGTCGCGGGCGTGGGCCGCCTCGTCGGAGGCCTCCACGTGCACGTAGACGAAGTCGTGGTCCGCCAGCGCGTCGAGGGCCGCCTGGGCCTTGCCCTCGTAGTTGGTGTCGTGCAGCCCCGTCGCGCCGGGCACCTGGATCACCTCCAGGCCGGCGTACACCCCGAGCCCGCGGATCAGATCGACCGCCGAGATGACCGCGCCGCGCACGCCGAAGCGCGCCTGCATGGTCTCGATCTTCGGCCGGCGGCCGGGCGACCAGGTCCAGATCGAGTCGGCCAGGTCCTTGCCCGCCTGCCGGCGCCCGGCGTTGACCGGGTGAGCGGCCAGGAGCTCCGCGGCCCGCCGGTGCAGCTCGAGCAGCCGCCCGACGGTGCGCGCGCTGGCGGGATCGCCCCCGGCGGACCGGGGCAGCAGCTCGGACACGAGCCCGCCGACGTGGTCGTGCGGCGGCGCGCACTCGAGCGCCGTGGACGCCCAGCCGCCGGACAGCACCAGCAGGTGCCGGTAGCTGACCCCGGGGTGGAACTTGACCGGCAGCGGTCCGCGCGCGCCGCCAAGCTCCTCGTCCAGCCGGGCGACGAGCGCGCAGGCCTCCTCGTTCGAGATGTGGCCGGCCGAGTGGTTCTTGATGCGGCGGGCCTCCGGCGGCCCCTCGAGGCTGATCAGGTTGCAGCGCATGGCCACGTCGCCCGGGCCGATGTCCACGCCCATGCTGGCCGCCTCGAGCACCGCGCGGCCCTCCTTGCTCACCGAGCGGTCGTAGCCCAGGACGGCCAGGTTGGCCACCGCCGAGTCGGCCGGGCCGGTCTCGCCGACCGTGCGCAGCCGGCCGACCCGCCCCTCGCGGGCGAGGCGATCGATGTGCGGCTTGCGGGCGACCATGAGCGGGGTCTTGCCACCCAGGCGGGCGACGGGCCGATCGCTCATGCCGTCTCCGATGACGACGATGGCCTTCACAGGCGGTACTCCGCGAGCAGGAAGGCCTTGAAGGCCGCGTAGTCGGCCGGCAGCTCGCGCTGGTGCTCCGGGAGCGCGTCCAGGCCCCGCAGGCTGTCGGGCAGCTCGGGGTCGATCCCGATGAGCGCGCGGATCTCCTCCGGGAACTTGGCCGGGTGGGCGGTCTCCAGGGAGACCGCGGGCCTGCCGGCGAGCTCCGGGTGGGCGGCCAGGAAGTCCTCGAGCCCCACCCAGCCGACCGCCCCGTGGGGCTCGAGCAGCGCGCCGGTCCGCGCGTAGGTGTCGGCGATGGCGCGCCGGGTGCGGGCGTCGTCGACGCTGACGGCGTGGAGATCGCGGCGCATGCGGTCCAGGTCGGGCGGCTCCGCGAGGTTGCCCCGCTCGTCCATCCAGCCGCCGTAGAGATCGACGATGCGGGCCAGGTTCGAGGGGTGCCCGACGTTCATGGCGTTGGAGATGCACTTCTTCGAGGGGACGATCTTCTGGTAGCGCCCGCTCGCCAGGAAGCGCGGCACCTCGTCGTTGGCGTTGGTAGCCACCACGAAGCGGGCCACCGGCAGGCCCATGTGCCGGGCCAGCAGCCCGCCCATCAGATCGCCGAAGTTGCCCGACGGCACGCTGAAGACCACCTGCTCGCCGCCGGCCACGTCCGCCAGCCTGGCCGCGGCGTGCACGTAGTAGACCGACTGCGGCAGCAGGCGGCCGATGTTGATCGAGTTGGCCGAGGTCAGGCTGAGATCGGCGAGCTCCGGATCGCTGAAGGCAGCCTTCACCAGGGCCTGGCAATCGTCGAACTTGGCGTCCAGCGCCAGCGTGGCGATGTTCCCGCCCAGGGTGGTCATCTGCCGGCGCTGGCGAGCGGACACCTCGTCGCGGGGGAACAGCACCACGACCCGGATGTTCTCGACCCCCAGGAAGGCGTGGGCGATGGCCGAGCCCGTGTCGCCCGAGGTGGCGGTGAGCACCAGCAGCTCGCCCCCGCGCTGGCGCACCAGGCGCCCCAGGGCCCGCCCCATGAAGCGGGCGGCGAAGTCCTTGAACGAGGCGGTCGGGCCGCGGTCCAGCCGCAGCAGGTGGCGGTTGCCCTCCACCCGCTCGACCGGGACCGGGAAGTCGTAGGCGTCCCGGCAGATCGCCTGCAGGTCGTCCTCGGAGAAGACGCCCCCGGCGAACAGGCCGAGGATCCGGGCGGCCAGCTCGGGGTAGGCCAGGTCGCGCGCCCGGGCCAGCAGCTCGCGCTCGAGGCGCGGCAGCGGGCGCGGCAGGTACAGGCCCTTGTCGCCGGCCTGGCCCTGCATGAGCGCCTGGGCGAGGTCCACCTCGGGCGCCCTGCGGTTGGTGCTGTAGTAGCGGATCATGGCTCAGCGCCCGGGTTGCTCGCGGGAAGCGCCGCCCGCGGAGAAGGCCGCCGGCACGGCGCGCTGCACCTTGCCGTCGATCGCGCGCAGGGCCTGGTCGAGATCGGCGATGATGTCGTCGGGGTGCTCGCCGCCGACGCACAGCCGGATGAGGTTGGAGGGGATGCCGGCCAGGCAGCGCCCCTCCTCGCCCTGCTGGGAGTGGGTCGAGATGGCCGGGATGGTCGCCACCGACTTGATGCGCCCCAGATCGGTGGCCCGCCAGATGCGCTGCATGGCGTCGAAGACCTTGCGGGTGGGCGCCGGGCCGCCCTTGACGCGGAACGACATGAGGTGGCCGTAGCGGTTCACCGGCTGGCCGTACTGGGCGTCGTGCTCGGCGTCGACCAGGAACAGGTAGCGCGAGGCGAGCGCGTGCAGCGGGTGGCTCGGCAGGCCGAGGTAGTCGACCCCCTCGATCACCGGCTGCCGCTCCAGCCAGGCGGCGACCTGCATGGTCGAGCGGCTCAGCAGATCCATCTTCGAGCGCAGGGTGCGCAGGTCGTTCAACGACAGGATCGCGTTCATCGGAGACAGGTTCGGGCCCAGATCCCGGTTGGGCAGCAGCTTGAGGTAGCCCGCGAAGTTCGCCCGGAGCTCGTCGCCGCCGAAGCGGCTGGTCAACCCGTGGCGCGCGATGACCGCGCCGCAGATGCCGAACCCCGAGGAGGTCATGCTCTTGGTGACCGACTGCACCACCACGTCGGCCCCGTGGCACAGCGGCCGGAGCAGGGCGGGCGAGGCCACGGTGCTGTCGACGATGAGCGGTAGCCCGTGGGCGTGGGCCAGCCTGGCGACGGCCGCCAGATCGAAGAAGGCCTGGCCGGGGTTGGAGGGCATCTCCCCGTAGAGGAAGCGCGTGTTCTCGTCGATCTTCGAGGCCCACTCGTCGAGATCGGCCGAGTTCCTGATCCAGCGACACTCGACGCCCCGCTCCTGCATGTAGCGCACGTTGAAGAGCTGGAAGGTGCCCCCGTAGACCTGGCAGGTGGCCACGAAGTTGAGCCTGGCGCCCGGGCGCTTCGGGTCAACGGCCAGGAACGGCTCGGTGGCGGTGTGGATGGCCGCCATGCCCGAGGAGGTCGCGCAGCAGGACGTCTCGCCCTGGAAGCCGTAGCCATCGAGGAGCGCCAGCGTGTTCTCGAGGTAGTAGGTGGAGGGGTTGGCGATGCGCGAGTAGCACCAGGTGGGGATCCTGTAGGACAGCGCGGCCTCCATCTCATCCGAGTCGCGGTAGGCCTGCGAGGTGCTCATGAAGATGGGCTCGATGATCGAGCCCTGGTTGAAGTCGAGCGCCTCCTGCATGGTGTACAGGCCGTGCACGGCGAGGGTGTCGAAGCGGCAGCGGCGCATGGCCGCCAGATCCGCGGCGCGGCGCGCGGTGGCGCGCTCGGCGGCGGCGACGTAGCGACCGACTCCCGCGCTGGAGCTCGTGTCCGGCATGGCTCAATCCTCCTGGTTTGAGGTTCTCGACGCTCGGGTCCGGCGGCGCGCGGCGCGCCGCCCGGCGCGCTCCGCCCGCAGGGCGATGCCCTGGTCTTCCTTGGCGCTGGCGAGCACCAGGAAGGTCTCCTGCTTCTGCACGCCGCCGATGGCGGCCAGCTCGTGGGACACCAGCCGGCGCAGGTGCTCGATGTCGCGCACCACCACGTGCAGCAGGTAGTCGTAGCGGCCGGTCACGTTCAGGCAGAGCTTCACCTCGGGCAGGGCCCGCACCTGGGCCTCGAACGAGTCGATCGACCGGGCCTGGTGGCCGGTGAGGTTGATCATCACCACGGCCTGCGCGTGGTAGCCGAGCCCCTGGGGATCGAGCACGGCCCGGTAGCCGCGGATCAGCCCGCGCTCCTCCAGGCGCCGCACGCGCTCGAGGGTGGTCGAGGGCGCCAGCCCGACGTGGCGCGCCAGCTCGGCGTTCGGGCGCCGGGCGTTCTCCTGCAGGGCGGCCAGCAGCCTCAGATCGATGTCGTCCACGGGCGGGAGGTTACCAGCCATCGGTCTGCAAGTAAAGCCATCTTCCGGAGATCATCCGGCCGAACCAGGCTCCGTCAGCAGATTGTTCTGCGTTGCCCGCCATCCATAGAACGGAGCGGGGCGGGCGGAGGGGGGCTCACCAGACGAGCGCGGCCCAGGCCAGCACCCGGGCCGAGGTGCCCGGGCGGCTGCCGTCGGGCCGCTCGAAGGCGGAGCCGGGGAAGAACCAGCCGGCCTCGATGCTCATGCTGAGCTTCAGGCGCTCCCAGAAGGGCTGCTCGAAGCTCAGGCCGAGATCCACCTCCCAGCCGAGCTCCCGGCCGGCGTGCGGCTTGCCGTAGGCGTTGGTCGGCACGCCGCCGTTGAGGAAGGTCTGGTAGGACTGGCTGAAGTCCACCGCCGACCAGGCCCCCAGCAGCCCCAGGCGCAGGCGCATGTTCTCGAGCGGCCGCAGGCTCAGGGTGGGGAAGAGGTACACCGCGTTGGACACGCGGCCCGCGCTGGCGAGCTGGTCCACGCCCGGCAGCGGCTCGGCCACCCGCGCGGGGTCGGCCGCCTCGGCCGCGGCCATGGCGCTCATCTGGCGCAGCACGTGGTCGAACAGCACCAGCCCCACCCGCAGGTTCGGGTCGAAGCTGAACTGGGTCATCCGGCCGTCGCGCGGGTCCGGGTCGCCCGTGGCGTAGCCCACCTCCAGCACCGGCTCGATCTCCCAGGTGACGAAGCGCCAGCCGGCCCGGGCCACGCCGCCGGAGGCCAGCACCTCCACGCCGTCGAGGTGCTCGGCCTGCACCACGCGGCTGGTGTGCCCGACCAGCAGCGCCGCCTCGGCCGCCAGCAGCGGCCCGCCCTGCCCGGCCTCGGGCTCCCAGCGCGCCGCGAGGTCGAGGGCCACCACGTCCAGGCGGTCCCCGTCCTCATCGTCCTGGAAGCGGCCGGCCATGTAGAACCCGGCGAACAACCCCGCCTCGCGGTAGAAGATGGACAGCAGCGCCTCGGCGCCCACGTCCCCCTCGCGCAGGTCGGCGTTCTCGTCCCGGTAGACCACGCCGCCGCCGAGCGCCACCACCAGCCTGGAGGCCCAGCTGTCGGGCATGAGGGTGGCGAAGGGCCGGGTGGCCAGCACCAGCCGGTCGGACAGATCGCCGCCGCTGGCGTGCCCGAAACGCTCGGGCGTGTCCCGGCCGTCGTGGGCCAGCAGCCCCAGCCCGAAGTGGCTCGACATCTGCCCGGCGCGCAGCTCGAACCAGGGCGCCCGCCAGGTGATGGCGAAGCGCCGCAGCTCGGCGTTCTTCAGATCCCAGCCGCGGAGCTGCTCGCGCTCGTCCGGCCGCAGCCCGGCCGCCAGGTGATCGAAGTCCCCGGCCACCTGCCCGGCCAGCAGCTCGAGCTCCCCCTCGAAGCGCAGGATCCCGTCCACCTCCTGGTCCAGGCCCAGGCGCAGGCGCTGGTCCAGGGTCCAGCCCAGGCCGGACAGCTCGCCGGCCGCGTCGAGCGGAAAGGCCTCGGCCCGCGACAGCGCCCAGCGCCACTCGGCATGGAAGTCGGTCTCGCGCACGTCCCGGGCCGCCTCCGGCCCGGCCTCGGCTTCGACCTCGGCTTCGGCCTCGGCTCCCGCCTCGCCGGGGGTCTCCTCGTCCGCCTCGTCCGACTCGTCCGCCCCGGCCGCCCAGGCCGGTCCGGCCAGCAGGCAGGACAGCCCGAGCGCCAGCAGCTTCAGGGTATCCATGCGCAGCTCCCGTCACCCAGGCAGGTGTCGTCGATCCACTCCCGGCCCGCGGTCTGGAAGAACCGGGCCACGGCCAGGATGGCGTGCAGGTTCACGTCGTAGGCCTCGGAGGGATCGCTCGGCATGATGCCGTGCGCGCCGCGCGGGCGCGGGTAGAGGATGCGCAGCACCGCCCGCCGCCCGTCCGCGAGCTCCCGCCCGAGCCTGAGCGGCGGGTCGAGCCGCGGGGCGTCGAAACCGTCCAGCCCCTGGGACAGATCGTCCGGGTCGAGCAGGATCTCGCGCGGGTCGTTCCAGGGCGGCCCGGCGAAGCGCCGCAGCCGCTCCAGCCCCTCGGCCACGTGGTGGTCCAGGAGCACCCGGTGCGGGCTGCGCCCGTAGCGCGCGTCCTCCTGGCCGGGCGCGAAGGGCAGCAGCCCGGCCGCCCGGGCCAGGGTCAGCCCGGTGGAGATGGGCACGTTCATGTCCCCGGCGCTCAAGAGCAGCGCCAGCGCCTTGGCGCGGTGGACCCCCGGGTAGTCCTGGTACAGCTCGAGGTCCTGGTAGTAGGCGGCGTAGTTGGCGGGGTCGCCCGGGTCGAGCGCCGTCTGGGCCACCTGCACGAAACGCCGCAGCTCGGGCGTCTGCCGGAGCGCGCCGTGGCCCGAGGCCAGCGCGCGCAGCGAGCTGCCCGCGGGGTAGACCGCCCCCTCCCAGGTCACCTCGCGGTCGAAGGCGGTGAAGGCGCCGTTCGGCACGCCGGGCAGCGAGACCTGGAGCCGATCGCCGAGGTCGCAGGCCACGGCGAAGCGGAAGCCGCCCTGCCCGTCCACCTGGGCCTCGGCCGACTCGCCGTTGTCGAGGTTCTCGAGCCGCACCCGCGCGCCGGGCGCGAGCGCCGGCATCGAGAGCACCGGCACCTCCACCTCGTTGAAGCTGGAGGGCAGGTAGAACTCGAGCTCGGTGCCGCCCTCCACGGGCCGGCCGATGAGCAGCGGGCCGAGCATGGGCAGCATGACCAGCTCCGGCACGCCCTGCTGCAGCGAGCGCACGGCCACGTCCGAGAGCCCCCCGCCAGGGGAGATGGGCGCGGCGGCGACGAAGGCGGGCTCGAGCGGCGCGGCCAGGCTGGTGACGATGCCGCCCAGCGAGATGCCCCACAGGAAGTAGGGGCCGTCCGGGCCGGCCAGATCCACCTGCCCGTCGCCGTCGAAGTCGCCGGCCAGCCCCTCGAGCTCGGGCTGACCGTCGCCGTCCGCGTCCTGGCTCCAGCGCCGCTGGCCGTCGAAGCCGCGCAGCAGCTGCACCAGCCGCAGCACGTCCAGCGCGCCCTGGCGTACGGTGTCGCGGGTGCGGAAGGTGTGGAACGACCAGAAGTTGCCGGCCAGATCGGGCCAGCCATCGGCGGTCACGTCCACGGCCCGGCTGTCCACCAGCCGATCGATGAAGCCGCCCAGGTTGTAGCCGGCGAACAGCAGCCGGTAGAAGTCGATCTCGTCCGGCTGCAGCACCAGCCCGTGCATGACCACCTCGAGGCCGACCGTGGCGATGCCCAGCCGCGCCATGTGGCCGGCGAACCCGAGCGCCTCCATGCGCGAGCCGCCCGTGCCGTGCACGTAGATGGCCACCGGGTAGGGCGGGCCGATGCCCTCCTCCGGACGCGCCCGGGGGATGGCCACCAGCCAGGGCAGGTCCTCGTCGACCACCTCGGCCTGGCCCGCGTCGGAGTCCAGCTGCCAGCCGCCCGTGAGCCCGCGCAGCAGCAGCGGCGTCTGCGCCCGCGCGAGCACGAGGTAGTCGATGTGCTCGAAGGACTCGAGCAGCGCCGTGGCCAGCGCCCCCTGGCCGAACAGGCCCTCGGCGAACAGGCGCACCGCCCCGGACAGCTCCCGCATGGGCAGCAGGAAGGGGTTGTGGTCGAGCGTCCGCGTGTCGTCCCAGGCCACCTCGAGCCGCGTCTCGGGCGGGAAGCGCCCGGCCAGCCAGGCGAACGGGCCCTGCCCGTAGAGCCCCATGCGCAGCGCCTCGAGATCCCGGGTGGTGGACTGGGTGGTGAAGGTCCAGGCGAAGGCCACCTGGCCGCGGCCGAGGCCGAGCCCGGGCAGGTGGTCGACGAGCGGGCGCAGCGCCTCGGTCTGGTCGGCGTGGTTCACGCCCTCGAAGGGCGAGCGCACCGGCTGCCCATCCAGGCCCGTGAGCCGCGAGGAGAGCACCACGGCGTAGGTGCGCTCGGGCCGGAGCGGCACCAGCGGCCGGAGCACCAGCGTGTCCGTCTCGCGCTCGTAGAAGGTCAGCAGCTCGTCGTCCGGGTCGCCGCCCGGGCGGAGGGTGTTGGGGTGGTCGAGCACCCCGTCGGCGTCCGTGTCCTCGCCCCGGTCGAGCTGGCCGTCGCCGTCGAGATCCTCCTCCACGGTCTCGAACAGGAGGTTCGTGCCCGTGCCGCGCGGGTCGTGGGGGAAGTAGCGCGCGGGCCGCTCCAGGGTGAGCGGGTAGGCGCCGTCGCCCACGTCGAGCAGCACGGGCTCGCCCGTCTCCAGATCCACGACGTACACCGCGTCGTCCGCGAGATCGAGGTCGGCCCCGTGCCGGGCGAGCAGCCCCTCCACGTCGAGCGGCGCCTCGAAGCGCACCGAGATGGGCGCGATCGTGGAGAAGCCCGCCAGCCGGTCCACCTCCTCGCGCACCTCGGCCTCGAGCAGCGTCGGGGCGACCAGGCTCACGTTGAGCCGCCGCCCCGTGGGCGAGGAGGGGTCCGGGCGGGTGGCCACGTCGTTGGGGAAGGGGATCTCCGGGAAGGGGCGGGCGTCGAGATCCCAGGCGATGCGCGGGCCGGTCCCGGGCGGGGTCAGCGCCAGGGCGGCGGGCTCCTCGCCGCAGGCGGCGAGCCCCAGGGCGGCCAGGCAGACGAGCGCAGCGAGCCTCATCGGACCTCCTCGGGTGGGATGGCCAAGACCAGCACGGAGCCTGGCCGGGGTCAAGCGGGTGCTGGCCTGTGCCCGCCCGCGGCAGAGAGAGGCTGCGCCTGGCCACGCGATCGGCTAACATGCCCCCGGATCGGGAGGTGCGCGTGGCCGAGGCGCTGTTCCACCGCCGCAGGCACTGGGCCTGGAAGCTGCTGCCGGCCCCGGTGCTGCCCATGAGCCAGGCGGAGCTCGGCGAGCTGCGCTGGGACGCCTGCGACGTCGTGCTGATCACCGGCGACGCCTACGTGGATCACCCCTCCTTCGGCGCGGCGCTCATCGGCCGGGTGCTGGAGGCCCAGGGCTTCCGCGTGGGGGTGATCGCCCAGCCCGACTGGCGCGACGCCCGGGCCTTCCGCGCGCTGGGCCGACCCAGGGTCATGTTCGGGGTGACCAGCGGCAACATGGACTCCATGGTCAACCGCTACACGGCCGACGGCCGCAGGCGCTCGGACGACGCCTACTCGCCGGACGACCTGCCCGACCTCCGCCCCGACCGGGCCGCCCTGGTGTACGCCCAGCGCTGCCGCGAGGCCTTCCCCGACGTGCCCGTGGTGCTGGGCGGGCTGGAGGCCTCGCTGCGCCGGCAGGCGCACTTCGACGTGTGGTCGGACAGCGTGCGGCGCTCGATCCTGGTGGACTCCAAGGCGGAGCTGCTGGTGTACGGCCCGGGGGAGCGGCAGGTGCTGGCGATCGCCTGCCGCCTGGCCGCGGGCGAGCCGCCGGAGGCGCTCGACGACATCGCCGGCACGGCCTGCGTGCGGAAGGCCGGCGCGGCGCCCGCCGGGGGCCCGGGCTGGGTCGAGCTGCCCTCCTTCGAGGAGGTCGCGCGCGACCCGCGCGCCTTCGCCCGGGCGGACCGGCTGGCCCACCGGGCGGCGCTCGGCCGCGGGGGCGAGACGCTGGTGCAGCGGCACGGGGAGCGCGAGGTGTGGATCCGGCCGCCGGCCGCGCCGCTGTCCACGGCCGACCTCGACCGGGTGTACGAGCTGCCCTACACCCGCCTGCCCCACCCCGCCTACCAGGGCCGGCGCCTCAAGGCCTGGGAGATGATCGCCGCCTCGGTGACCATCGTGCGCGGCTGCTTCGGCGGCTGCGCCTTCTGCGCGCTCGGGCTGCACGCGGGCCGCTGCATCCAGAGCCGCTCCGAGGACAGCGTGCTGCGGGAGATCGCCCGGGTGCGGGACGTCCACCCCCAGTGGAGCGGGCACGTGTCCGATCTCGGCGGGCCGACCGCCAACATGTACCGCATGGGCTGCCGGCGGCCCGAGGCGCCCTGCGCGCGGCTGTCCTGCCTGTACCCGAGCATCTGCCCGCAGCTCGAGACCGATCACCGGCCGCTGGTCGAGCTGTACCGCCGGGCCCGCCAGGTGGCGGGGGTGAAGAAGGTGCTGATCGGCTCGGGCGTGCGCCTCGATCTGGCCGCGCGCGCGCCCGAGTACGTGCGCGAGCTGGCCCGGCACCACGTGGGCGGCTACCTCAAGGTGGCCCCCGAGCACATCTCGCCCGGCCCGCTCGCGGCCATGCAGAAACCCGGCCCGGAGGTGTACGAGCGCTTCCGGGTCCTGTTCGAGCGGGCCTCGGCCGAGGCGGGCCTCGAGCAGTACCTGGTGCCCTACCTGGTCGCCGGGCACCCCGGCACCCGGGACGAGGACATGCTGGAGCTCGCGCTGTGGCTGAAGCGCCACGACCTCCGGCCGGAGCAGGTGCAGACCTTCCTGCCCACGCCCATGACGCTCAGCACCAGCATGTACCACACCGGCCTCGACCCGCGGGTGGCCGCGGCCGAGGGGGAGCCCGCGCCGGCGCTGCCCGTGCCGAAGGGGCTCAGGACCCGGCGGCTGCACAAGGCCTTCCTGCGCTACCACGACCCGCAGAACTGGCCGCTGCTGCGCGCGGCGCTGCGCGCCATGGGGCGCGCGGAGCTGATCGGCCGGGGCAAGCACTGCCTGGTGCCGGACCTCCAGCCGGCCGGCGCGGGCGCCGGCGCGAAGCCCGGGCCGCCGCGCGGGCCGCGGGCGGAGGGCGGACGACGGGCCGCGCGCAAGCGGCGCGGACGCGGTTGACCCCCTGCCAGGCGCATGTTTTACTGGCACGCCGAACGAGGTACACATGCGGATCAAGAACTCCCTGGCCATCTCCCTCGCGCTGCTGCTGTCCCCCGCCGCCGCCCTGGCCGGCGAGCTGGTGGTGCTCGACGATCGCTTCGACGACAACGCGGGCGGCTGGTGGCTGGGCGACGACGGCAACGACGCCGCCTCCATCCAGGCGGGCCGCATGCGCCTGACGCGGCGCGTCTCCGGCGGCTGGGCCACCTGGCGCGGCGCCCGCGTCCACCAGGAGGAGAGCTACCGCATCGAGACCACGGTGACCATCACCGAGGACCAGGACAACTACGGCTGCGGCCTGTGGTTCGGCTCCCGGGACGGCAACAACGGCTTCGTGTTCGAGGTGGGCGACGAGGGTCAGTACCGCTTCTTCCACTACGACAACGGCACCTGGGTGGACGAGACCTCCTGGCAATCGAGCTCGGCCGTGCGCAAGGGCATCGGCTCCCCCAACACGCTGTCGGTGGTCAAGCAGGGCGCCCAGTGGGCCCTGTACATCAACGGGCAGTACGTCAACCAGGTGCCCGCCCGCCCCTTCTACGGCCAGAACGTGGGCTTCCGCATCGAGGCCCGCATGACCTGCGAGGTCGATCGCCTGCTGGTGCTGGAGGAGGAGGGCCCGCGGGCGCCCGGCGCCATCGCCGTCGGCGCCTACCCGGGCCCGGGTGAGCGGCTGGTGCTGGACGAGCCCTTCGACACGAACGCCCTCGGCTGGGCCCTGGCCGCCGACGAGAGCGGCAGCCTGGGCATGCAGATGGGCAAGCTCATGGTGCGCCACCTGACCACCGGCGGCTACGTGCAGACGATCGCGCCGGTGCTCGACATGTTCGGCGACTACCGCATCGAGATGTCGCTGCGGGTGCTCGAGGACCAGGACAACTACGGCTGCGGCCTGTTCTTCGGGGCGAGCGACGTGAACAACGGCTACTCCTTCGAGGTGAGCGACGACGGGTTCTACCGCCAGATCCGCTTCGAGGCCGGCGTGTACAAGGACGAGACCTCCTGGCAGAAGCACCCGGCCGTGCGCACCGGCCTGGGCTCCCAGAACCACCTCAGCCTGGTCAAGTCGCTCGAGCGCTGGTTCCTGTACGTGAACGGGACCCTGGTCGATCGCGTCCCGGCGCGGCCACTGTTCGGCGCCCGGATCGGGCTGCGCCTCGAGGGCCGCATGGCCTGCGAGGTGGACCACCTGCGCGTCGTCGCCCTCGGGCCGCGGCTGCAGCCCGAGGCGCCCGTGGCCAACGTGTTCGGCCCGGCCGGCCTGGTCGCGCCGCCCCCGCGGGAGGAGCCCGCCCCCGAGCGGCCGGCGCCGATCGAGCCGGCGGCCCCGGCGCCCAGGGTGGTGGCCGTGTTCGAGGTGCTGGACTCCTCGAACCGCCTCAGCAAGCAGGAGCGCAGCGACCTCACCGAGTACCTGATGGCGCGCCTGACCGCCCAGGGCGGCTACGCCGTGGTGCCGACGGACACCCTCAAGCAGTCGCTGACCGACACCAAGAAGGAGAGCTACAAGGACTGCTACGACACCTCGTGCCAGATCGCGTTGGGCAAGGCCGTGGCCGCCGAGCTGGTGCTGACCACGAAGCTCCTGCGGGTGGCCGGCGAGTGCGCCATCACCGCCACCCTGTTCGACGTGAAGAAGGAGGCCACCATCAAGGCCGCCACGCTGGACACGGCCTGCGAGATGAAGGGCTTGCTGAACGCGCTCAAGGAGCTGGTGAAGCAGCTCTAGGCTTTCGAGCGCCGAAGGCGCGCTGAGAGTCTCACCCCGCGAAGCATGCGGGGCTGGAGACCGACGTTGCGCACCCCACCGGGGTGCGGGGAGGAGGCCACGTGAGACGAACCCTGAGCGTGGGAGCCGCGCTGCTGCTCCTCGCCTCGTCGGCCCTGGCCGCCGAGGAGCTGGTCGTGGTCGACGAGCGCTTCGACAACAACCGCCGCGCCTGGTGGGTGGGCGACGAGGAGTACGGCGCGGCCGAGGTGGCCAAGGGCCGCATGCTCGTCACCCGCAAGATCTCGGGCGGCTGGGCGACCTGGACGGACGCGCGCATCCACCAGGAGGACGACTACCGCATCGAGGTCAACCTGCGCATCGTCACGGACAAGGACAACTACGGCTGCGGCCTGTGGTTCGGCGCCAAGGGCGGCGACAACGGCTACGTCTTCGAGGTGGGCGACGAGGGCCAGTACCGCTTCTTCCACTACGACGCCGGCAACTGGGTGGACGAGACCGGCTGGCAGTCGAGCGACGCCGTGCGCCCGGGGCTGGGCGCGCGCAACACGCTCACCGTGCGCAAGCAGGGTGAGCGCTGGCTGCTGTACATCAACGGGCAGTACGTGGACCGGGTGGCCGCCCGGCCGTTCTACGGCACCGGCCTGGGGACGCGCATCGAGGGCCAGATGGCCTGCGAGGTGGACGACCTGCGGGTGGTCGAGCTCGTGCCGTCCGAGCTGGTGCGCTCCATCGGCGGCAAGGGGGTCGAGGCCCGCGGCGTGCCCGGCAGGCTCAAGCTGCTGGTGCTGTCGATCGACGACGGGACGGCGCTGCTGAAGCAGGAGGACCTCGAGCCGCTGGCTGAGTACCTGGCCGGCTGCCTGGCGGCCACGGGCGCCTACACCCCGTTCAGCCGCTGGAAGCTGAAGCGCTCGCAGCTCGAGGCCTGCCGCGACACCGCCTGCCAGGCCCGGCTGGCCCGCGGGGCCGGGGCGGAGGCCTTCGTGACCGCCAGGCTGCTGAAGCTGGCGGACGTGTGCGCGGTCACCGTGACGATCATCGACGCCAAGCGCGAGACCTCCCTCGGCGGCGGCGTGGCCGACTCCTCCTCCTGCAGCGTGCAGGCCGTCCTGGAGGCCCTGCGCGAGATCTCCGAGCAGTTGTAGGTCGGGCTCAGGGCAGGTCGTCGGCCGTCCGGCCGTCGAAGTACACGGGATCGAAGACCGAGTCCGGGCCGGCGGCGCGCCGGCCGCCCATGACGTAGTGGGTGGGCAGCCAGTAGTCCGGGTGGTACAGCACGCCCGTGTTCAGGTAGAGCTGGTCGGTCGAGTAGATCACGTTCAGATCCCGCAGGTAGGGCATGCTCGGGGAGCCGTACTCGGAGAAGACCGCGTAGCGGTAGTCCATCCCGCCGGTGTCGTAGCCGCCCTGGGAGGAGAAGTACTTGAAGCCCACCACCCGGTCGTTCCAGGTCGCGTACTCGGTCCCGTCGAGGTCGATGAAGGCCAGGAACACGACCGCGTGGCCCGTGCCGGTGGTGCGGTTCAGGTTGATGAACGAGCCCGGCTCGAGAGACTCGAAGGGCACGGTCATGCCCATGCCGAAGTGCCTGAGCGCGTGCCCGCTACCCTCCGCGTTGATGTCGAAGTTGACCCACAGGTGCGCCTTGAGGTTGCCGGCCCCCAGGCTCTCGTAGGAGGACTCCGGCAGGTAGGCGTACACCGAGGTGTCCCCGGTCTCGGCCGCGTAGAGCTGCAGGGCCACCAAGATGACCTCCATGACCGCGGCCACGCACATGGTCCGGGGCGGCTTGGTGGCGGAGATCCAGCCCGCGGCGCCGTAGGGCACGTCGTGGGTCAGCACGGCCGAGTCGTACCCCAGCCGGCCGTAGTTCGCGTCGATCCACTCCACCGCCCGCAGCACCCACTCGTTGAAGCGCTGCTCGGGCGGCGCCACCAGCGGCCGGACGCTGAGATCCAGCGTGTAGGGCCCCGCCAGCCCGGCGTAGGAGTCGAGCACTGCCCAGTACTTGCCGGCCGGCAGCTCCGCGTACAGGTCGTAGTTGCCCCGGGCGACGAGCACGGGCGGCTCCAGGGAGGACAGCAGGTGCACGTCGATGTCCACGCCGTCGGGCTCGGGCGCCTCGACCTCCACGGTCACCCGGACCGGCTCGGCCACCCGGAAGGCGTACACGAACTCGGGCCCGGACTCGTCCGCCGCGCTGGGCGGATAGCTGTCGAAGCGATCCGACGAGGCGTCCGCGGTGCTGCGCGCGTCCACGAACACGAACGGCACGGGCAGCGGCTCGTCCTCGCCCTGGTCCAGCGGGATGGAGTCCTCGACCGTGCCCGCGTGCTGCACCTGGGCGAGGAAGTTCAGGCTGTAGGGGCCGGGCAGCGGGGTGCCGCTGTCCACGTAGGTGTCGGCCACCAGGAAGTAGGTGCCCGGCCCGAGCTCGCCCGCCACCTCCAGGTTGCCGCGGGCGACGAGATCGACGGGCTCGAGCGAGCGGCACAGGTGCAGATCGACGTCCACGCCGGCCGGCTCCGCCCCCAGCCAGGCGGTCACCCGGGTGGGGCGTTCGAGCACGAAGTAGTAGATGAACTCGGGCCCGCTCTCGTCCAGCGCGTTGGGCGGGTAGCTGTCGAGCGCGTCGGACACGGCCTGGGTGGTGTCCCGGGCGTCGCTGTAGTAGTAGCGCTCGCCGCGGACCGGGATCAGGATGGGGTGCGCGAGCGTGCCGTCCTCGACCGGCCCGCCCTCGTCCCCGTCCGGTCCGCCGTCATCCTCCGGCAGCCCACCGTCGTCCTCCGGCAGCCCACCGTCGTCCTCCGGCAGCCCGCCGTCACCATCCACCTCCTGTGGTTCGCTGCCGTCGTCTGCCTGTCCTCCGTCGCCGTCCCCGACGGCGGCGTCCGCGGCGTCGAGATCCACCTGCCCGCCGCCGCAGGCGGCCCAGGCCATGGCCAGCAGGCCGATCGCCAGCAACCCGTGGGAACCGCTGCGCATGCCTGCCTCCTGGCGACATTCTACCCCAGCGGGGTAAAAAAAATCCGGCCCCCTCGACGAGGGGGCCGGACGTCAGGGCGAAGCCTGAACCGCGATCAGGCCGCGGCCGGGGCCGCCGGCGCGTCCTTGCCGATGCTCATCGCACCGAGGACGGCCAGCACGCCAGCCACCAAGCCGATGATGTTGGTCCAGCCGAAGGCGATCATCACGATGCCACCGATCTCGGCGCCGATGCTCAGCACGCCGACGATGATGATGAACATCTTGCCCTTCTTCACGAAGCACAGGATGCCGCCGACGATCTGGAGCACGAACATGAGGAACAGGAAGTAGCCGAAGTACAGCAGGCCGGCGCCCATGGTGCCGACCTCGCCCAGCGCCGCCTTGGCCTCCTCGACCGACTTGGCGGCCTCGGCGGAGTCGGTGCCGGAAGCCTTGACGGCCTCATCGCCCATCTTGGCCAGGGCCTCGGAGCCGTACGACGCCGCGGCGCCGCCCAGGGCGTAGCCCGCACCCGCGATCACGTTGAAAATCGACGCGACGATCAGCAGTACACCAGCAGCGATCCTCATGATTCCTCCTCTTCCCTTTCCCTTGTAGGGTTACCCGGGTTAGAACCCAAGACCGTTTTTCAAAAGAACGCACCTCTCGTATCACCAAGCTTCGTGGGTTGTCAAAACAAAAAAGCATCCCCCGGCTGGGGGGCGGCGGCCCTTCCGTCCGCCGCTGCAAGGTATACGGAGGACCTCCGGGCTTTCCCCGATCTTTTTCGCCGGGTTGACAGTTCGTGCGGGGAGGGCGTAACTTCCGAGCCGCGAATCAAAGGTCAGCCGGACCCGTCGAAGACGGTGGCAGGGAGGTGGTCCATGAACTCGACCCCGCGCAAGGCCGCGCTCGCGCTGTCCGTCCTGGTGTGCCTGGCGCTCGGAGGCGCCGCGGCCCAGGCCCAGGGCTTCCCGGCCTCGCTCAAGGGCAAGATCATCACCTCGAACCAGGCCGTGGAGGTGCCCGCGACCCAGGGCCCGAAGTTCCTCAAGCAGCTCCAGAAGCAGGACCGCAAGGTCTTCAACAAGGACGAGGGCGGCAAGTGGGTGGTGCACTTCTGCGCCTTCTTCAACAAGGCGCTGCCCGGCGAGGCCATGGGGATCGTGGTGCTGGACGAGAAGAAGGAGCCCGTGGCGTCGGCCGAGGTCTCGGGGCAGAAGGGCCAGACCACCCTGTCGGCGGACATCGTGGTGGACTCGACCGAGTTCCCCGGCAAGGAGCACAAGCTCCAGATCTACTACCCCAAGGGCGGCAAGCCCGTGGTCCTGGCCGAGAAGAAGATCCTCTTGAAGTAGGGGCGGCGAGGACGCCGCCTCGGCCCGCCCTGACGGCTCAAACCACCAGCTCGGCCGGGTTCTGGTAGACGCGCTCGCAGTACACGCAGCGCACGGCCATGTCCGCGCCCGCTCCCTCCCTCAGGAACCAGGTGGTGACCTTCTCCGCGTTGCTGATGCAGCGCGGGTTCGGGCAGCGCAGCAGCCCCTTGAACTCGGCGGGCAGGTGGATCGGCCGCTTCTCCACCACCTGGCCGCCCTCGATGATGTTGATGGTCGCGGTGGGGGCCACCAGGGCGATCCGATCCGTGGCCTGGGAGGACAGGATCAGGTTCTCGACCTTGACGATGTCCTTCACCCCCAGGCGCTTGGAGGGGAAGTTCATGCCCACGGTCAGGATGCCCTGCTTCTGCACCCCCAGGATCTGCACCACCTTCAGCGCCATGGGGCTGGGGATGTGGTCGATGACCGTGCCCCGCTCGATGGCGTAGACCTTGCGCGCGCGGCTCGTGTCGTTCATCGGATGGCTCCCGTGACCAGCCCCAGCAGCGCCTGCCGCGTGGGGATGCCGTTGTGGGCCTGGCGGAAGTAGATCGCGTTCGGGGTCCCGTCGAGCTCCTCGGCGATCTCGTCCACCCGCGGCAGGGGGTGCATGATGCGCGCCTGGCTGCAGGCCCCGGCCAGCGTCTCCCGGTTGAGCCGGTAGGCGCACGCCACCCGCTCGTACTCCTGGAAGTCGGCGAAGCGCTCCTTCTGGATGCGGGTGACGTACAGCACGTCGAGCTTGCACGGGACCGACTCCAGGGTCGGCACCTCCTCGAAGGCGCAGCCGGCTGCCTCGAGCTCGAGCTTGAGGTGATCGGGCATGCGCAGGCTGGGCGGGGAGATGAGCACCAGCCGGGAGCGGAAGTGGCTGAGCGCCTGGGCGAGCGAGTGCACCGTGCGCCCGTGCTTGAGGTCGCCCAGCATGCCCACCGTGAGCCCGTCCAGCCGCCCGAACTCCTCGTGGATGGTGACCAGATCGAGGCAGGTCTGGGTGGGGTGCTGGTTGGCCCCGTCGCCGGCGTTGATGACCGGCACGCTGGCCACCTGCGAGGCCAGGCGCGCGGCGCCCTCGAGCGGGTGGCGCATGGCGATCACGTCCACGTACCCCGTCACCGTGCGGATGGTGTCGGCCAGGCTCTCGCCCTTCTTGGCGGAGCTCACGTTGGGATCGGCGAACCCGATCACCTGTCCGCCCATGGACACCATGGCGGCCTCGAAGCTGAGGCGCGTGCGGGTCGAGGGCTCGAAGAACAGGGTGGCCAGGACCTTGCCCCGCATGGCCTGCGGCCACTTGCCCGCCTTCACCTCCAGGGCCTTGGCCACGATGGACGCGATCTCCTCGTGCGTGAAGTCGCGGATGGACACGATCGAGCGACCCTTCATGTCCATGGAAGCCACCTCCCTGTCTCGGGTTGGGGCGCAGTATAGGGAGGGCGCCCGACCGCGGGCAACAAGAAAAGGGCGGGCTCACCGGCGCGCGTAGGGCGCGGGGTCGGTCAGGCCCGCCTCGGCGAAGCCGCGCAGGCGCAGGCGGCAGGCGGGGCACAGGCCGCAGGCCAGCCCGCCGGGCGCGGGGTCGTAGCAGGTGAGGGTGCGGGCGTAGTCCACCCCCAGGGCCAGCCCGCGCCGGATGATGTCGGCCTTGCCGAGATCGAGCAGCGGGGCGCGGATGTGGATGGGGCGCCCCTCGGTGCCCATACGGGTGGCCAGGTTGGCCATGCGCTCGAAGGCCTGCAGGAACTCCGCGCGGCAGTCCGGGTAGCCGGAGAAGTCCACCTGGTTGGCGCCCACGAAGATGTCCTGGGCCCCCAGCGCCTCGGCCCAGGCCAGCGCCACCGACAGGAACACGGCGTTGCGGGCCGGGACGTAGGTCGCCGGGATGTCGCCCTGGCGCGGCTCGCCCTTGGGCACCTCCAGGTCGTCGGTCAACGCGCTGCCGCCGATGGCGCGCAGATCGAGCGGGATCACCAGGTGCCTGAGCACCCCTTGGGTCCGGGCCTGGTGGGCGGCCTGCTCGAGCTCGAGCGCGTGGCGCTGGCCGTAGTCGATGGCCAGGCTGCAGACCGCGTAGCCCTCCTGCCTGGCGATGGCCAGGACCGTGGCCGAGTCCATCCCTCCCGAGAGCAGGACGATGGCAAGTTTCTTATTCGATTCCATGTGAGTACCGCCGATCTAGCAGCTTTTTTGACAGGTATTCAGGTGTAGGATAAGATGGGCACATGGCACACCCCGAAACCCCGGAGGAAACCATGGCCCAGCCGCTCGCCCGCATCCGCCTGACGCACAGGCAGGCCTCCGACCGCCGCGGCTCCCGGCGCGACCGCCGGGTGCTGGACGCGACCCTCAAGTACGCGGGCCGCTTCTCCGAGGTGGAGGTGCTGGATCTCAGCGAGCGCGGCGCCTTCGTGGTGGCGGACGACGAGGTGCCCGTCCTGGCGGACACGCTCACCCTGGCCGTGGAGCTGCCCGAGGAGGGCACCTCCGTGCTGGTGGTGGGCCGGGTGCGCCGGGTCGGCCTCTCCAGCCGCGAGCTCGGCCGCAGGGGCGGTTTCGGTGTGGAGTTCACCCGCTTCTACTCGGACGGCGGCAGGCGCAGCCTGTCGCGCCACCTGGCGGCCTGAGCTCAGGCCAGCGCCTCGTCCAGCCGCTGCTCGATCCTGGAGCGGATCTTCGACTCGGGCACCGGGATGAGGGACGACACCTCGACCGACACCACCACCCGGTCCGCCTCGAGGCGCACCACGCCCTTGGCGCCGGTGCGCTTGCCCTCGCGGGTGTTGCCGGCCCAGGGCGAGAACTTCAGGCCGTAGTGGCTCTCCATCTCGCCGGCCAGGCGGTCCAGCTTGGACCGCACCTGCTCCAGCGGCTGGTTGTGGCTGCGGACGACCTCGATGTGCTTGGCCATCTCCTCACCTTTCCTTCCCTGCCCGGCCGCCGGCCGGGGAGCTACTTGCGCATGGCCTCGCTGAACAGCCGGTATTGCCGCAGGAACCGGTAGGCCCCGTCGGGGGTGAAGAACAGGGTGTCCACCTTGCCGAAGGTGATCACGTCCCCGTCCCTGACCGGCACCGCCTGCCCGGGCCGGAGCTCCTTGCCGCGCAGCATGGTGCCGTTGGTCGAGCCCGCGTCCACGAGCTGCCAGCGCAGCCCGTCCGCGTCGAGGGCCAGGCAGGCGTGCCGGCCCGAGACCGTGGCGTGGTTGATCACCAGGTCCCGCCGGGCGTCTCGCCCGATGAACACCTTGCGCGGGAACTCGGGCCCCGGCTTCGGGTTGGGCCACAGCGGCTCGAAGTCGAGCAGGCTGGCGTTGAAGCGATCGATGCTGGCCTTGGCCTGCTCGACGGAGGCGAGCTGGGTGTGGCGGAGCTCCGCCAGCGCAGCGCCGGCCGGGGCGAGCAAAAGCAGGGGGTGGGGGAACTGCTCCGCGTACTGCTCGGCCGAGAGCGTGGCCGTGACCTTCATGAAGTCGCGCAGGCGTTCCACGCGGTGCCTCCCGGGCTCCCCCCGCTCAGCGCGGGTTGTAGTACCACACCTCGCCGGTGGCCTCCAGGCCCCCGTCGCCGACCCGCAGCCCGCCGGTGATCAGCACGCCCCCGCCCGCGAGCAGCGCCACCCCCGGGAAGCTCAGCGGCTGGCCGAGCTCTCCTGCGCCCACGAAGCTGACGTCGACGCTGAGCTCCGGGCGCATCATCCACTCGGCCGTGCCCTGGAGCTGTCGCTCGAAGCCGTTCAGGACCTCGCCGCCGGCGATCAGCACGGCCCCGGAGGGCAGCGGCGCCACGACCGCGCCCCGCCGGCCCACGTGGTCCGCGTGGACGACGGCCACGTGGAGCGGCACCACCCCGCTGCCCTCCTCGACGTCCAGCACCACCACCTCCGGGTCGTCCTTGGTCAGCAGGCCGTCGTCCCCGCCCAGCACGAACACCCTGCCCCCCACCTCCGCCAGGCCGGGGCGCAGGCGCGGGGTCAGCAGGCTGTCCCGGGTCAACGCGCCCTGGGGCTGGATCAGCCCGAGGTTGGAGCCATCGAACAGCTCCACCGGCGCCACCAGGCCGGCGGCGTCCCGCCCGCCGACCAGCACGAGCCGGTGGCCGCCCGCGCCCAGGCGCGCGGCGCGCAGGCCGCTGCGCGGCCGGGCGAGCGACAGGTTGGTGCGGGTGAAGGAGCGCGTCTGGACGTCGAACAGGGCCGCCAGCCCGGTCACCGCGCCGCCGTCCAGCTCGCCGCCGGCCACCAGGATGCCGTCGCGCGCGGTCTCGCCGTTGAGCACCTGCAGCCCGGCCAGGGCGTGGCCGGTGCGGGGCGGCACCAGGGCGGGGTTGATGCCCTGCACCTCGAGCCAGGAGTCCTCGGCGTGCCGGTACAGGAGCACCCGCTGGACGAGCTGCCCGCCGGCGTCCCGGCCGCCGAACACGAAGGCGTCGCCGTCGGCGGTGGCGCAGGCCTCCTGGCCGAAGCGCCGATCGCCCTCGCCCACCACCGGGCAGCCCGCCTCGCCCAGAGTGCAGGCGCTCTGCAGGCGCGGATCGTAGAGCTCCGGGCTGGCCAGGGCCTGCGGGGCGTCGAGGTCCCCGGCCCCGGCCCCGCCCACGATCAGCACGCGCCCGTCGCCCAGCGGCACGGCGCTGTGCCCGAAGCGGGCCTGGGAGAGCGGGCCCTCGAGCTGGGCGAACTCGCCGGCCCGGGCGAACAGGAGGTCCACCTCGACCGGGACCAGCGGGTCCAGGTCGAACGGCGCGCTCTGCCCGCTGGAGACGAGCTGGTGGTCGAGGTCCAGCCCCTCGAGCCGCAGGCTCACCCCGGCGGCCGGCTGGCCCACCACCAGGGCCTCGCTGGCCGAGCCGTCCAGGCGCCACTCCTGCGACGTCCCGTCCGGGAGGGCGAGCACCAGGCGGAGCTCGGCCACGCCCTCGAAGGGGTCCTGCGCGGGCGGCGGGTGCAGCCTCAGGCGGAGCTCCGAGGTGTCGCCGGGCACGCGGCGGACCTCGGGGCCGCAGCCCGGTCCGCCACCGCACCACGCGGCCACGGCCAGCAGGGCCGCGGCGGCTCGCCCGGCGCGGGTCCTCATGGGTTGCGCTCCAGCTGGATGTGGATCCGATCCGGCTCGCGGATGATCTGCTGCTCCGGCTCGAGGGTCAGCGCCAGGGTGAGCGCCAGCCCGCCCGCCACCACCGCGCCGACCGTGGTCCACAGCCACCAGCGGGTCCACAGCGGCTCCTCGGGGGGCGGCGGCGGGGGCGGCGGCGGGGGCTCCTCGGGCGGGAACACCTCCACCTTGACCCGCTGCGGCCCGCCGGTCCTCACCGCCGGGGCCGGCGCGACCAGCGCGCCGGGCCGCGCCACGCCCAGCAGGTGGCCGCTGAAGTCCAGGCCGAGGTCGGCCAGCGGCGCCGGCGGCGCCTCGCCCGCGGCCACGAAGGCCAGCACCCGCCTGGCGACCAGGCGCGCGATGCCCTCGGCCCGCTCGGTCGGGAAGCGCACGCCCTGCACCGCCGTGGCGCGCACCGGGTCCACCTCGCGCGCCGGCGCGCGCACCAGCGCCAGGCTGAGCACCGGCTCCCCGGTCGGATCGACCCGGGCGAGCTGCAGCATGGCGACCGCGTCCACGCCGCCCTCCGCGCCCAGGCCGCGGGCCAGCACCTCGGGCCGCTCCGAGGGCGCGGGCGCCTCGGCGGAGCCCAGGCTGGCCACGAGCCGCCGCAGCAGCTCGGGCACGGCGCGCGGCAGGAGCCTGGCCTCGACCAGCGTCTCCTCGCCGCTCTGCACCTCGATGGCCGCCCGCAGGCTCTCGCGTTCCGCCAGGTGGACCCGGACGAAGTGCAGGCCGGGCAGCAGCCCGTCGCGCGCGACCGGGCTCTTGCCCGCGGTCAGGCCGTCCAGCACCACGGTCGCCCCGGCCGGCTCGACCGCCACCCGGATGCGGCCGGCGGGCACCTGGCGCAGCCGGTCGCGCTCCTGCTCGAACAGGCCCCGCAGGCGGGACGGCACCTCCGCGGGGTTCGGCACGTACTCGGGCGACAGCACCAGGATCTCGCCGTAGGCCGCCCGGGCGCTGTCCTGGTCGCCCGCGCTCGCCAGCGCCTCGGCCAGCCCCATCAGGGCGTCGATCAGCGGCTCCGGATCGTCGAGCCAGGCGCCCTGTTTGCGGTAGCCCACCCGGGCGGTCTGGAAGGCCTCGATGGCCTCGTCCATCTGCAGCTCCAGGAGCTGCTCCCGCCCCTGCTCGTGGGCCCGCTTCGCCCGGCTCAGGTCGGCGGCGACCTCGGCCGGGACCGCCTCGGGCCGGGCCAGCAGCTCCTCGGGCGTCACCAGCGCGAGCCCGCCCTGGGCGGTGAGCGCGGCGCGCAGGGCCTCCGCCGCCTGGGCGGCCAGCCCCTCGGGCAGATCGCGCTCGAAGGGCGGGAGCCACAGCACGCGCGCGTCCTCGGCGAGCGCCGCCGCGGGCAGCAGCAGGCTCGCCACGACCAGGCATGTATGCAGGCGGCGCACCACGGGTTTTTGGGCTCCGCTCCCGGAGGTGATGAAGATCCGCTGCTGAAGCTAGCACGCCCCGGAAGAGAGGGTCAATTCGGCCGGCCCGCGCCATACTGAGGGGCTATCCACGCCTGCACTGACCTGCGCCAGGAGCCGGTTGACGACCAACGACCACCGCGCGCACAATCGATCCGTCAGCGGACCAGCCAACGGCGGGCGGATTGTCTCGGGGATGGATCCCTCGCCGGCGGCGCCACCCGGGAGGGACGCATGATCGGGACGGCGGCGATGCGGCGCGGGTTCGGCTCATCGAAGGCCTGTTCCTTGCAGGGGGGGCGTGCGGTAGCCCATCCGGGCTCCGGCTCGTCCTGCCGCTGCTCTTGCCGCTCGCCTTCTTCCTCTCTCCGCTGACCGCACGCGCGGTCGTGCCGTGCGACGATCACCTCGTCCAGGTCGCGTACGAGGCCGACACCCTGCCCGAGGACGATCCTGTCGCCCCCTGGATCGCCAACGTCACAGGCGACGTGCTGGCCTTCGTGGAGAGCGGCATCCTGACCATCGTGGCCCAGGCCAACGGCTCGGTCGTCTACGACCGCGGCGAGGAGCGCATGGCGAGCTCCGATGCCTACGCCTTCTCGGCCCGCGTGTGGCTCGAACAGACGCAGCCCGACGCAAGCCGGGCGGGGATCCTCATCGGGGGGAAGGACGGCATCAAGTCCCCGCGGATCATCCTGTTCGACTGGCCGGACTACGGCCGGCGCTTCGTGCGGCTGGAGACCCTGTCCTGGCCAGCGCCCGAGGTGGAGCTCGACTGGAGCGAGCCGCACGCCTACCGGCTGGAGGTGGTCCGCGACGGCCTGGCCCGGGTGTAAGTGGACGGCACCCTCATCATCGAGCACCCCTACGCGGACCTCACCGATTGCACGCCAGGAGAAGAGAGCTTCGGTTTGAGCCAGTTCGGCATGGCCGAGAGCATCGTGCACTGGGACTGGGTGCGGTACGAGTTCTGCGCCACGCCTCCAGTCGTCGTCAGGCCATCCCTCGAGGAGCAGGTCGCTGGTCTCGTTGAGGTGGTGCAGGATCTCGAAGCCCCTCGCTTCGTTCGACGCTGGCTCGAATTGCGGCTCGAGAGGGTAACCGGCTTGACCGATGGGCTTTCCCAAGCCCAGGAGCTCCACCGCATCGGCGCACACCTGTTCCTGCTTCGCATGATCGGGATGGTTGAGAGTCCGGCTGACCGGGTGGATACGTTGCTCGACTTCGCCCGGACCACGGCTTCACCGGAAGTGACCCGCGAGGACGGCTACCGAGAGAGGATCCGCATCGTCTCAGGACTGACGAAGACTCCGGGATTGATCCCTGGATCCCAGCCAGAAGTGCTGCGGCTGTTCGTCGACATCGATCGGAACGCGCTGGTCGGGGCCTTCAGCGGGCGCAGGCGGCTCGGCCTGCTCGCCCGGGTCGGGGTGATCCGGGCCGAGAGCGGTGAGATCGTGAGCCTCGTCTCGGAGCTTCACCCGCTCGAGTCACCCGTGGTGTCGAGGCCGACCTACGAGGCTCTGCCCATCGACGTGACCTGGGGGGGAGAGGCCGACGCAGGAGGACTCGTCGAGGCCGACGACTACTTCATGGACGCGATCGTCGACCTGGTCGAATACGATAGCGGCACCCTCGAGGTGACCCGGGTGATCGACAGCGCCTCGTGGGACTGGGAGCTGGGCACCATGGCCCAGGCCCTGCAGACCGAGGTGGCGCGGAGCCACGTTGGCAGGGTGATGCCCACCCGAGACGAGGACTTCGGCTGGTTGATCATGAACGGCCGGTGGTTCGTGCACGCGGACTGCCCGAGCTCGGAGCCTGGCGACGAGTGCGACCCGGTGCTCCACCTGCTCAACTCCGACACCGGTCGACAGTCGGCATGGTCCGATGACTGTCCGTTTGGTATGGAGAGCTGGATCTACCAGGGCGATCGCCCCATCGTGTTCCCGGTCCGATGCCAGGATGAAGCAGGCCAGACGGTCGCCTGCCCTGATCCGCGAGGGAGTCGGGATGCTTGCGTGATGACGGACTTCTCCGGTCAGGGTCCGAGGGTGGTGGTTCGAGGCAGGGATGACGCGAGCCGAGGTCTCGGGCAGGTGTCTTTCTGGTACAAGAGGATAGGCAACGGCACGATCACCTACCAGCGCTTGCTGGTCCTGGACCAGGGCCCCGTAGGCGGCAGCCGGCTGGCGTTCACAGGCGGCTGGGACGCCACCGACGAACTGGACGTGATCGTTCCCTCCCCAGAGAGGGCTGCTGCGACTGCAGCCGTCCGGCCAGCCAGCAGCCCGGTGGTCTACTTGCTTGGAGCAGACGGCGACATCGAGGATCGGGTGAACGGTAACGGGATGGGGGGCGGGGCGAGGCACAGCCCATCCGTGCCCCGAAATCCGGTGGTCGTGCTCGCCTCCGGCAGCCGTGAGCCCGGTGGCGTCGCACTCTACCTGAACGACGCCTGGAGTGCATTCTTCGGCGACTCGGACGGGCTGGGAACCGCGCTCGAGCTGGACATCGGCACGGATCCTGCCGACCCGGACACGGATCGCGACGGCATCCTCGACGGATTCGAGGTGCTCGGCATCCGGGGCGCCGGCCTCTACCCCGACCAGGCCCTGCCGAGCTGGGGCGCAGATCCTCTCCACAAGGACGTTTTCATCGAGACCGACTTCTACAATGGCTCTGGCCTCGCCAACCCTGGGGAACCGATGACACCTGGCGGAGCCGTGTTAATGGCGTCCGTGGCCGGGAAGTGCTCGGGTGGCCCGGACTACCTCGACAACCCGGATGGACTGCCAGGGTTCGCCACCCACGTGGACAACGGTCTCGATCCGTTCGACGGGGATGGCCACCCGCTGCACTCCAAACACGGGAATTGGGGTGGGGTGAATGGGGTACCGAAGGACGCCTGGGATGAATACGAGTATGGCTGGCGACATCACCTGCGGGACATCCGCAAAGGAGTCTTCCACTACGGTGTCGGCTATCCGGGCGGAGGCGGTCAGGGGGTGATTCATGGTCCGTACTTCTATTTCGGCTCCGGCAACGGAGGTCCAACGGACAGCGATCCAGGGAAGCGAGCCATCCACGAGCTGGGCCACAACTTCGGCCTCGAGCACTTCGGCCACCACGCCGCCGGCAACGAATTCAACTACAAGCCACACTACATCAGTCTGATGAACTACGCCTATGACGGCGGTTCACCGAATCCTGAGGCTCTTGATCCGGTTGACCGCAACTGGGATCGGGACAACCTCCGCTTCTCCGAGGGCGAACGCTTGTACGTGCTGGACGCACAGGGGCGGCGCACAGGAGTTGAGCGCGCCATCGATCCAGCGGCCATCGACGAGGGTGACCCCTGGCAGGACGTGCCGTCCTGGAGTTCGACCACGGCCTTCGACCTCTCCCACGGGGTCACCGGCTGGGGGCCCTTCCCCTGGTACGATCTGTTCCGCTGGATCTATCCCGGACACCGCCACGCGTCCCTCTGGTTCGACTGGGATCGCGACGGCGACATCGAGATCGACCCAGGCTCCTGGACCAAGGCAGACGTGCTGGTGGCAGAGAGCTCCGCCTTCAAGCTCTGGGAGTTCGACCGCGCCCTGGATTCCGGTCCGCAGCTCGTGGAGTACGACGGCTCCCTCCACGTGCTCTATGTCCGAGAGTCAAGGTCCGAGATCAGCTACCGCATCTACTCCGAGGGCGACGACTGCGATCCCGAGTATATCGGCGACGTTGGGCAGCCGGGGTTGCCCGAGAGCCACCAGCCCCTGTGCGGCGACTGGTCCAGCGAGTACGATATACCGGTGTCTCTGAGCACTGAAGGTGACCTGAGTGCCCTGCACAACCCCTCGACCGGCCTCATCGACATCTATTACCGGGATGACGCCAGGAGGTTGTGCGTCCTGAGCGGCGCGGGCTCATCCTGGTCGCTACCCGCATGCGCCGCGGCCGGTCTCTCCTCGGCACCTTCGGCCGTGGCCAGCGGGGACAGAATCCTGGTCTTCGGTCTAGGGGAGACCGACCCTAACACCGGGCTGGGTCCGGTGAAGATGGTCGTCCTGTCAGCCGCGGATCCGGCCGACACCAGCCAGTGGCTCACTTGGCCTCTTCAGGAGCAGATCTTCGATGAGGGATCCGAGGAGTGGTACTGGACCGGGCTCACCTCCATCGCGCCGCCGGCCATGGCCGTGGACCCCGGGGATGGATCCCTGGTGGGCATCACCATCACCCCCGAGCATGCCATGCACGCGATCCAGAGCCTCGGGGACACCTTCCTCTACTACCAGCGGTTGCGAGACGATCTGACCTGGCTCGATCGCCCGGTGATCGTCGAAGGGACCAACAGGTTCTCGAGTTACTCGGACCGCCGACCGGCGTTTGCTGTGGAGCGCCTCCCTGACGGTCAACCGCGGTGGCACCTCTGGCTACATGGCGACACCGAAGGACCCGGGGAGGGCACTCCCTTCCTGCGCATGCACTCGAGCATCGTACACGACGAGGCAGGCTACCGCCCGATCTTTTCGACCATTTCGGAGGCGACCCCGGACGGGGTGAGGCAAGTCAAGGCGACCAGGAAGTCCGGCGTGAGCCTGGCCTCATACAAGGGCAAGCTCCGGGCCGCGATCGGATTCGACGTAGGCAGGGGAGACGCCGAGTTATACCAGGGCTTCATGTTCTTCCCCCTGGCCGACGGAGTGTTCCACGCCCACCTCGAGGACCACGACGACGTGCGGCACATCGGCCGGAGCATGGCGACGACCCTGGGGCCGCTGTTCTACGGCATGCTCCCTGAGCACCAGGCCATCCTCGGTCTGACCAATCACGTCCTGGTCCCTGGCGGGGCAAGGTCCAGGAACCTCGAAGCGGCTTTCGATGCCTCGGAGTTCGACGGCATCCGGGATGAAGGCATGGTGGACCTGCAGTGCTTCCCTTCCGAGCGCGAGATACTACCGTGAGCCGAGGACCAGCCTACCTTCAAGCCGCGACCCGCGCGCTACTGCCGCTCGTGCTCTCGGGCATCCAGGCCTGCGAGGGTAACCGGGACTGTCTGGAACCCGCGTCACACGAGGGCTACTGCATACCGTCCGGCGGCTCGCCGTCGAGCTGCGATTTCTCCCCTTCGACCTGCGATGAGGGTGCCTATCGCTGCTCGCCGGGCCTCGAGCACCCGCCCGCAGGAGAGGGTTTCCTGGAGTGGGCCTGGCGGTGTGAGGAGCTCGAGTGCGATCCGCAGCGGTTCCTTCTGGGACCCGGCCCGGACTGGCAGGAGGAGCGACCCTACGTGCCCCCGGATCCCGCCTCGTTGACCGGAGAGTGGGTCCTGTGGACGGGCTCCCAGAGCATCGTGCCGCTCGGCTGCGCGCCGCAGGCTTCCTCCTACGCGGAGGTCCAGAGCCTGGCTGTCAACCCGGTCAACCCGGACGTGCTCTATGTCGGCCTGGCGATGAACCTGACCTCGGTCCGATCGCATGCGGCCGGTGTGTACAAGAGCGTGGATGGCGGCCGGACCTGGTTCACGGCCTGGGCGGGCATAGGCAGGCTCGATGCCTTCGGACAAGACACCTGCTACGAATGCGAGCTCGCTCCCACGGTCAATGCGCTCTACGTGGACCCCGCCGCCCCCCAGGTGTTGTTCGCCTCCACGGACGAGCGCGGCCTCTTCTGGAGCCGGGACGGCGGAGCGCACTGGACGGAGCTTCAGTATCTCGATGGTCACACCCGGAATCCAGGATCGACCCGGAGAGGCATGAACGGAACCCTCTACCACTCCGCTGGCGCCTCCTTCTTCCGCTGGAATGAAGCGGAGGCAGGCTTCGAGTTCGTCCAGGTCGTGAGCCAGGACCGAAGCATTCTCGCGCTGGTGCCGGATCCCGTCCTGGCTGACAGGGTCTGGCTGGGAATGGGAACCATCGATCGAACCAGCGATGAAGCACCTATCCTGGTGAGTGATGATGCTGGTTCCACCTGGCGAGAAATCGGTCACGATCTTCTGGGAGCTGACGCCCTCGGCCAGAACGTCGCGAGCCTGGCCATCTGCCCAGCCGACCCTCGGAGGATCGCCGCAGCGGTATACAAGGGTGGGATCTACCTGTCCACGGACGGTGGAGAGAGCTGGGACAAACCCGGTCCTTCTGCCGAAGGGGTCGAGGGTTGGTACGTCGGGTACGCTCCCTACGCGGACCGTTGCGTGCTGTATGCCATGATCAGGGACGAGAGCTTGCACCCTGGCAAATGGCGAACCGAGGACGACGGCGCGACCTGGACCAGAGAGGTGGTGCCACCTCTCAGGAACATCGCCTTCAACGCCTTCCTCCCGGAGATGATCTTCGGAATCAGTCCGTGGGCCGGAACCTCTCCGTTCGAGCTGTGGATCAGGAGGTGAACCCTGCTCCTTCGACGCCGGGAAGCTTGGCGTTGTCTCCTCGGGCTTGGGTGCCTGCTACAGCGACTGGTCGGAGGTGGAAGGTCCGGCGGACGAACCCCGAAATGCGGGTTTCGCCGCAGTGAACCTGGAGCAGTACCGGGACTGGTAGCCACACGTACAGTTTGCGCACCATCCTGACAGTCGAACGCCATGCTTTTGACAGCTCCGCGGGGGCGAGGGCAGAATGGGCCATCCACCCGCCAGGGGGAGTTTCCATGAAGCGCGCGCTCGCCGTCGCCGTCGCCCTCGTCCAGATCCTCGGCCTGGCCGCCTGTGAGCCCGGGCCGGAGGAGCCCGCCCCGGCGGAGCTGGCCCGGCCGCTGGAGCCCGGCGACAAGGACATCCAGGCCACGGTCGTCTACCAGCAGGGCGCCCTGCCGGACGGGAGCTACCAGCACGCGGGCGCGGACGTGTGGGCCTACGAGCCGGACACCAACTACGGTTACGACACCCTGTTCATGATGGGGCTGAACGGCAACTTCGGCTGGCCCTACCTGCGCTTCGACCTCCAGGGGCTGATCCCCGCCGGCGCCACCGTGCTGTCCGCGAGCCTGGAGATGTACGTCGAGGACGCCTACGGCTACTACCACAACGGCTCCTCCCACCGGGTGCTGTCGGCCTGGACCGAGGCCGGGCTCACCTACAACACCATGCCACCGGACTGGAACAACCTGATCTACGAGTCCACCACCTACGTGAACGCCATCGGCCAGTGGTTCTCCTGGGACGTGACCCAGATGACCACGGCCTGGGTCGCGGACCCGGCCTCGAACTTCGGCCTGTCCATCCTGCCCACCGACACCTACGAGTACGACGGCGACTTCATCGTGTGGCGCAGCGACGACTACCCCGACGCATCCTACCGGCCGCGGCTGAGCATCACCTACCTGCTGCCCGAGCACCGCGCGGCCTTCGTCAGCCAGAGCGCCCCGCCCGCCAGCCTGGGGGTCGGCCAGCAGGTCGCGGTGCAGGTGATCTTCCGCAACGACGGCGCCGACACCTGGACCCCGGCGACCGGCTACGCGCTCGGCAGCGAGGGCCCGGTGGACAACACCACCTGGGGCCTGAGCCGGGTCGCCCTGCCCGGCCCGGTCGGGCCCGGCCAGCAGGCCGTGTTCGACTTCACCGTCACCGCCCCCGTGACCCCGAGCGACTACACCTTCCAGTGGCGCATGGTGCACGACCCGGGGCTGTGGTTCGGCGAGCTCAGCCCGGCGATCGCGGTGGCCGTCACCCAGCTCGCGGGCGGAGAGGTGTGCACCGAGCACGGCCAGTGCGCGGGCGGCCTGTGCGTCGACGGCCGCTGCTGCGACTCCGTCTGCGTGGGGCCCTGCCGCACCTGCGCGCTGCCCGGTTCGGAGGGGCTGTGCAGCTTCATCCCCGGCGGCCAGGACCTCGACGGGGAGTGCGCCGGCGAGGGCGTGTGCGGCGCCACCTGCAACGGGCTGGGCGCCTGCGCGGCGCCTCCCGCGGCCGGCACGCCCTGCGCGACCTGCGCCCGCTGCGACGGGCTGGGCGCCTGCCTGCCGGTGCCCGCGGGCCAGGACCCGCTGGAGGACTGCGTCGAGGAGCCGCCCGCGAGCTGCGGCCAGACCGGGCTGTGCGACGGCGCGGGGGGCTGCGCCCGGCAGCCTCCCGGCCTCGAGTGCGCGCCCGAGGCCTGCCTGGACGGCGCGCACCACCCGGCCGACCAGTGCGACGGCGGCGGGAGCTGCGCGGACTCGGGCGCGCAGAGCTGCTCGCCGTACGTGTGCCTGGACGCCGTCTCCTGCCGCGTCGGCTGCAGCCAGGACGACCACTGCGTGGCCGGCTCCCGCTGCGAGGACGGCGCGTGCATCGCCTACCTCGACCCGGGCCAGCCCTGCCAGCAGGACGCCCAGTGCAGGAGCGGCGTGTGCGTCGACGGGGTGTGCTGCGCGACGGAGTGCGCGGGCACCTGCGTAAGCTGCGCGCTGGGCGGCCTCGAGGGCACCTGCACCCGCCTGGCGGACGGCCAGGACCCCGGCGACGAGTGCGCCGGGGTGGGCGCCTGCGGCGGGGTGTGCGACGGGCAGGGCGGCTGCCGCTTCACCCCGGGCGGCACGCGCTGCGCCGCCTGCGCGAGCTGCGACGGGGCGGGCGCCTGCACCGCCTTCGCCGCGCCTGGGACGGACCCCTTCGACGACTGCGCGCCCTGCTGGGCCTGCTCGGGCACGGACGCCTCCTGCCGGGCGGTGCCGGAGGGAGAGGACGCGCTGGGCGACTGCCCGGAGGGCCCGGTCGAGGGGTGCGGCCCCCTGGGCTCGTGCGACGGCCAGGGGGGCTGCCGCCTGTGGGCGGAGGGCAGCACCTGCCGCCCGGCGGCCTGCCAGGACGGCCTGCTCACCCCGGCCGATACCTGCGACGGCGCGGGCGCCTGCCTGGACGCGGGCGAGGTGAGCTGCGCGCCCTACGCCTGCCTGGACGCCGGGAGCTGCCGCGAGGCGTGCGAGCAAGACGCCCACTGCCTGCCCGGAAGCTACTGCGCGGGCCCGGCCTGCGAGCCGCTGCGGCCGGCCGGCGAGGCCTGCGGGCGCCCCGGCGAGTGCCTGAGCGGCGCGTGCGCGGACGGGGTGTGCTGCGACACGGACTGCCCGGGCGCGTGCCAGCGCTGCGATCTCGCCGGGGCGGAGGGCACCTGCTCGAGCGTGCCCGACGGGCAGGACCCGGACGCCGAGTGCGGCGGCCAGGGGGTGTGCGGCGGGGCCTGCGACGGGGCGGGCGGCTGCCGCGTGCCCGGGCCCGAGACCGCCTGCGGTGTGTGCGCCCGCTGCGACGGCCAGGGCGCCTGCGCGCTGCTCGTGCCGGCCGGGGAGGATCCCGACGACGCCTGCGGCCCGTGCCGGGTGTGCGCCGGCGATCGCGACGCCTGCCTGCCGGTCTCCGCGGGGCAGGATCCGCTGGAGGAGTGCCCGGCCGAGGAGGCCTTCACCTGCGGCGCGGACGGCGCCTGCAACGGGACCGGCGCCTGCCGGCTGTGGCCGGCCGGGACGGTGTGCGGCCCCCAGCGCTGCCAGGACGGGGTGCTCGAGCGCCCGCCGGCCTGCGATGGCCTGGGGCTGTGCCTGCTGCAGGACACGCTGCCCTGCGCGCCGTACGCCTGCGACGGGGACTCCTGCGCCGGGCCCGCGGATCTCGCCGCCATCGCGGTGGAGGACGCCCCGGACGGCAGCGGCCAGCCGGTGGGCGATCGCACGCTGACCACCGACGACGCGCTCCGGCTGCACGCCGTGGGCCGGGACGCCCAGGGTGCCGCCCTGGGGCCGGTGATCGTCACCTGGAGCGTGGAGGGCGGCATCGGCCAGGCGGTGCCCAGCCCGGGCGCCGCCGTGGACTTCGATCCCACCCGGCCCGGCCAGGGGCGGGTGCGGGCCGAGTTCCACCGGCCGGAGGTGGCCGCCGGGACGACCGGCCTGCTGCAGGTCTCGCCCGGCCTGCCGGCGGGCTTCATCCCGGTCGAGCCCGCGGAGGAGGTGCTGCCCGCCGACGGGCTCGCCAGCACCGAGGTGGCGATCGGGCCGGTGCGGGACGCCGACGGCAACGCGGTGGCCGACGGGACGCAGCTCACCGCGCTGAGCAGCCTGGGGAGCATCCCCACCGCCGACGCCAACCCGGCCGCGCCCGGGCTGCAGCTCGTCAGCCTGGACGGCCGGCTCGGGTTCACCCTGCGCTCCGCGACCAGCCCGGGCCGGGCGCGCCTGCGGGTGTTCGCGGCCGCGCCGTCCACGGCCGAGGGCCAGGCCGAGGTGTTCTTCGGCAACGGCCTGCCCGTGGCCGACGCCGGGCCGGATCAGGACGTGCTCCCGGGCGAGCCGGTCAGCCTGGACGGCTCGGGCTCCTACGATCCCGCGGGCGGCGCCCTGACCTGGGCCTGGTCGCAGACGCTCGGCCCCGCGGTCGCGCTCCTGGGGGCCGACGGCCCGAGCCCGGCCTTCAGCGCGCCCTCGCTCCCGGGCGAGCAGACCCTCACCTTCCAGCTCGTCGTCCGCGCCGGCGAGCAGGACAGCGCCCCGGACGAGGTGCAGGTACACGTGCAGGGCGACGAGCCCGATCTGCCCACCGCCGTCCTCTCGCTCAGCCCCGAACGCGGGCCGGCCCCGCTGTGGGTGTCGCTCGACGGGAGCGCGTCGCGGGCGGCCGAGGGCAGCCAGCTCACCGGCTTCGTGTGGACCTTCGCCGACGACCACCCGCCGGCCTCGGGCCCGCTGGCCGAGCGCACCTTCGAGGCGCCGGGCGCCGTCGGGGTGACCCTCACGGTGGTGGACGACCAGGGCCGCTTCGACTCCGCCACGGCCATGGTGACGGTGGAGGGCGGCGGCGGGCAGCCGCCCGGCCTCGCCCTCGAGGCGGTGCCCTCACGCGGCCCGGCCCCGCTCGAGGTGCGCCTGAGCGCCGCGGTCAGCGACCCGGAGGGCGGCCAGGTCGGCCTGGAGTGGGATCTGGGCGGCGGTTTCGCCCCGGGCCCGCCCGAGCGCACCTGGCGCCTGGAGCAGCCCGGCCACCACCGCGCGCGCGCCCGGGCCACGGACGAGCAGGGGCTGCAGAGCGTGGCCGCCGTGGTGGTGGCGGTCTCCAGCGACGGCCGCTACCCGCCCCTCATCCTGTCCCAGCCGCGCCTGACGGCCGCGGTCGGGCAGCTGTGGACCTACGCGCCGGTGGCGGCCGGCACCGCCCCGCTCGCCTGGAGCCTGGGCAAGGAGATCGGCGGCGAGCTCATGCGCGCGCCTCCGGGCATGAACGTGGAGCCAGGCACGGGCGCGCTCACCTGGGTGCCGGCGGCGGCGCAGCGCGGCGCGGTGGACGTCAGCCTGGTGGTGCTGAACGAGGCCGGGGCCGACCTGCAGGACTTCACCGTGCAGGTCGCAGGCGACGAGCCCGCCGCCAGCGGCTGCGGCTGCGCCTCGTCCCCGGGCGGGGCGCCCGGCCTGCTCGGGGCGCTGGGCCTGTGCGGGCTGCTGGGGCTCGGCCTGCGCCGCCGCTCACGCCGGTAGGGCGCAGGCGAGCATGCCCTCGAGCACGCGCTCGGGCACCAGCCCGAGCTGGCGGCGGAGCTCCTGCCCCCGCTGGAAGAGGATCAGGCAGGGGATGCTGCTCACCCCGAGCCGCACGGCGGCCCGGGTGTGCCGCGAGGTGTCCACCTTGGCGATCAGCGCCCGGCCGCGGGCCTTGCGGGCGAAGGACTCCAGGATCGGGGCCAGCATGCGGCACGGGCCGCACTGCGGGCCCCAGAAGTCCACCAGGACCGGCAGGGCGCTCTCGGCCAGCAGGCGCTCGAGCCCGGCGTCGTCGAGCTCGAGCGGGCGGTCGGGCGGGGCCAGGTCCGCGTGGCACCTGCCGCACACCGGACCGGACCGCAGCCCGGCCGGGGGCACCGCGTTCTTCTGCCCGCAGGCGCCGCAGGTGAGCAGGAGCTTGCCCTCGACGAGCGCGAGCGGCTCGGCCATGCCACGTCCCTCCGGCGGGAGCCCTTCTCAGTCGTTGCGCTCGAACAGGCTCTTGTCCGCGCCGCACAGCGGGCAGACCCACTCGGCCGGGACGTCCTCGAAGCTGGTGCCGGGCTGCACCCCGTTGTCCGGATCGCCCTTGGCGGGATCGTAGACATAGCCACAGACGCTGCAGGTGTACTTGTCCATGGTCCTCTCCTCGAAGGGTTGGTCGTCTCTGTTACGACGGGCGCGCGCCTGGATCAAGGGCTTTGTTGGGCGTGGGGAGCCGGACCGGTCCGGACGGGCTCAGGTCTTCAGCCAGGCGGCGCGGTCGCCGTTGCCGTTCCTGAGCAGCAGATCCCCGAGGGAGGTGCCCTCCAGGGTGTGGAACAGCTGCGCCTCCGCTGCCTTGAAGCAGTCGTGGACCAGGCAATCCTCGAGCGCCTTGCAGTCGCGCTGCGGGCCCAGGCACTCGAACAGCGGCTCCTCGGCCTCCACCGCGCGCACGATGTCGGCCAGGGTGATCTGCGCCGGCTCGCGCGCCAGGGTGAAGCCGCCCTTCTTGCCGCGGGTGGACTTGACCAGGCCCTTGCGGGCCAGCCGCTGGAACACCTTGGCGAGGTAGCTGGTGGACACGTGCTGGGCCGTGGCCATCTCCGCCACCAGGAGCTGCCTCGGGCGGGTGGTGGCGAGCTGGAACAGGCCGTGGAGGGCCAACTCGGTCGACTTCGACAGCTTCATCGAGGGGCTCCTGTCGCGACACCGTTTATCGGGACCGGCCTTGTCGCAATTTACCGCCCCGTCGATACGGAAGTCAAACGAATAATGGACGCCGGAGGTGAGATTCAACCGTTGACAGGCGGGTCGATCGGCCCCTCTATCCTCTCGAATGTATGCAGCAAGTATCTAGATCCGGAGCCCGAAGTGCAGGTTCACGGAGAAGTCGTAGCCCCATCTGCCGGTGAGGTAGTGGACGCCGACATCGGCCCCCAGCCCGGCAGCCAACCATCCGTCGAGAAATGGGAAATCGAGCCCGCCACCCGCCCGACCCTGGAAGCCCAGGGCGTTGTCCACGGCGGTCTCCGAGCCCGAGCCGCCCGGGAACATGCGGGCCTCGGCGTCGAGGGCGATCAGCCCGACGGTGGCCGAGATGTAGGGGTTGACGATGGGGATGGAGTCGAAGGTGGTGCCCACCCCCAGCCCACAGTGGATGAAGTCCGCGCCCGGGAACAGGTGCTGGTAGTCGAACACCGCCCGGATGATGAGGATCTCCAGCATGGCACGGCCGCCCACCCCGAAGCCGCTCACGTCCGTGGAGACCTGGTTCCCGCCGACCGTCCCCTCCACGTTGCCCAGCCGGGTGTAGGTCCCTTGCCCGTCGATCTCCATGCTGAAGAGATCGGCCGAGGCCGGCGACGCCGCGAGAACCATCGACCCAACCAGAAGCAAACCAAGGAGTTTTTTCACCGCGAGCTCCTTTCGGTGCAGACCCGGATCTTCCCCAGGGGATGAGACGCGCCCCCTCCGCCCGCTGTTCAGCCCGGAGCGGTCCGGCCATTCTGGCCCGTCCGCTCCGGGGGTGTCAAGACACCCTCCTTGACCCCGGCGCGGGGCGCGCCCTACAATCCGCGCGCACATTTACCCGAAGGGAGCGCGCGCATGTTCGGGAAGGTCAAGGAGCAGCTTCTGGCCGAGCTGAAGGAGATCCAGGACGCCGGGCTGACCAAGGAGGAGTGGCCCATCCTCACCCCGCAGGGGGCGCACATCCAGGTCAGCGGCGGGCGCGAGGTGCTGAACTTCTGCGCCAACAACTACCTCGGCCTGTCCTCCCACCCCGAGGTACTGGCCGCCGCCCGGCGCGCGCTCGAGACCCACGGCTACGGCATGAGCTCGGTGCGCTTCATCTGCGGCACCCAGGACATCCACAAGCAGCTGGAGAAGAAGGTGGCCGAGTTCCTGGAGACCGAGGACACCATCCTCTACTCCTCCTGCTTCGACGCCAACGGCGGCCTGTTCGAGACGCTGTTCGGCCCGGACGACGTGATCATCTCCGACGCCCTGAACCACGCCTCGATCATCGACGGGGTGCGCCTGTCCAAGGCGGAGCGGCTGCGCTACGCCAACGCCGACATGGCCGAGCTCGAGGCCCACCTCAAGGCGAGCCAGGGCAAGCGCCGACGGGTGATCGCCACCGACGGCGTGTTCAGCATGGACGGCATCATCGCCCCGCTGGACAAGGTGTGCGACCTCGCCGACCGGTACGACGCCCTGGTCATGGTGGACGACTCGCACGCCACCGGGTTCATGGGCAAGCGCGGCCGGGGCGCGGTGGAGCACTGCGGGGTGCTGGGGCGGGTGGACATCATCACCTCGACCCTCGGCAAGGCGCTGGGCGGCGCCTCGGGCGGCTTCACCACGGGCCGCAAGGAGATCATCGCGCTGCTGCGCCAGCGCTCCCGCCCCTACCTGTTCTCCAACACCCTGGCGCCGGTCATCACCGCCACCACCCTCAAGGTGCTCGAGCTGCTGTCGGCCACGACTGCGCTGCGCGACAAGCTCGAGGCCAGCACCAGGTTCTTCCGCGAGAAGATGACCGCGGCGGGCTTCGCCATCAAGCCGGGCGTCCACCCGATCGTGCCGCTCATGCTCGGCGAGGCGCGCCTGGCCGCGGACATGGCCCGCGACATGCTGGCCGAGGGCATCTACGTGGTGGGCTTCTCCTACCCGGTGGTGCCCAAGGGCGCGGCCCGCATCCGGGTGCAGATCTCGGCCGCGCACGAGCGCGAGCACCTCGAGCGGGCCATCGCGGCCTTCGTCAAGGTGGGCCGCAAGCACGGCGTGCTCAAGGGCTGAGCCCGCGGCTCCGCCGAAGGGACGCATGGACGCACCCGCCCCCACGCCCTCGTCCGAGCTCGCCAGCCTGCCGCTGTCCGCGCTCCAGGGGGAGCTCGAGACCCAGGGCGAGGCGCCCTTCCGCCGGGCGCACCCTCACGCCTACCTGCTGGTGCTGTTCGCCCCGCCGTCCTTCGACGAGCCGGCCCGCGCCGGCACCCGCCAGTCGCGCATCCCCGAGCTGGCGCTGCCCTCGATGCGGCCGGACATCCGCCGGGTGATCGAGCTCAGACCCGGCCCCCAGAGCCAGGGCAGGGTGCGGGTCGGCCGCACGCCGGACAACGAGCTGGTCATCCCCTCCACCTGGATCTCGAAGCGCCACGCGGCGTTCGTCCCCCACCGGGCAGGGCTGGCGCTCGAGGACCTCGGCTCGGTCAACGGCACGCTCCTCAACGGGGCCAAGCTGGTGGCCCACCGGGCCTACCGGCTGGAGACCGGCGACAAGATCGCCCTGTGGCGCTACGTGTTCGAGTACCTGGACCCGGACGCGCTGATCCTCATGCTGCGCGAGCCGACCCGGCCGCGCGGCTAGCGCCCGCGCCTCAGGGCAGGCGGACGACGAAGGTGGCCCCGCCGCCGGGGGTCTCCTCGAAGTCGATCCGCCCCCCGTGGGCCTCCGCGATCTGCTTGCACAGCGGCAGCCCCAGGCCGGTCCCGTCGCGCTCGTCCGTGGTGAAGAAGGGCTCGAACAGGCGCGCCCGGTGCTCGGGCGGGACGCCCGCGCCGTGATCGATCACCCGCACGACCAGGGCGCCGGCCTCGTACGCCAGGCCGATCTCGATGGCCTGGCCCTTGGAGGAGGCCCGGGCCGCGTTCTTGAAGAGGTTCAGCAGCAGGTGCTTGAGCTGGCGGGGATCGAGGCGCCAGAGGCCGAGCTCCGGCGCGGGGACGACCTCCAGGCGCACGTGGCGGAAGGCGGGGTGGTGGGAGCACAGGTGCACCACCTCCCGGACCAGCGCGATGGGGTCGGACTGGCTCCGGCTGAAGGGCATGGCCACGCCCTGGGCGAAGTCGCGGATGGAGGCGGCCACCTCGGCCAGGGTGGTGGCCTGCAGCTCGATCTGCTTGACCTGCTCGAGCTCGGACTGCTTCATCTCCGCGAGCTGCGTGTTCAGCATCATCACCACCTGCAGGTAGTTGGTCATCTCGTGGACCATCTCGGAGGCGAAGCGGCCCACCGCGGCCAGCTTCTCCTGGCGCAGGATGGTCTGCTGGGCGGCCTCGAGCTCGCGGGTGCGCTGCAGCAGATTTCGGTGCGCCTCGTGCAGATCGGCCGCGAGCTGGCCCTTGGCGACCAGCAGGTCGCGCCACTCCAGCGCCTGGCGGATGGTCAGGCGCATGTCGTCCACGTCCCAGGGCTTGATGATGTAGCGGTACACCCGGCCCTCGTTGATGGCCTTCAGCATGGCGTCGAAGTCGGTGAACGCGGTCAGCACCAGGCGCACGATGTCCGGCTTCCAGTCCTTGACCCGGGTGAGCAGCTCGACCCCGGTCATGCCCGGCATGCGCTGGTCGGCGATCAGCACGTCGACCGGCTTCTCCTCGAGCACGCGCAGGGCGCTCTCCCCGCTCATGGCGGTGAGCACCAGGTAGTGATCCTCGAGCATGAGCCGCATGGGCTCCAGGCTGTCGCGCTCGTCGTCGACCAGGAGCAGGGTGTGGGTCATGGTTGCCTCCGCGTCGTGTCCCCAGGGGCGGGCGGTTCGGGTGATGGCTCGGGACGGTGGTCGAGGCTGGGCAGCTCGAGGGAGAAACGGGTGCCGCGGCCCGGCTCGCTGTCGAGCTGGAGGGCGCCGCCGAGATCGGTCACCGTGCGCTTGACCAGGGCCAGGCCCAGCCCCACCCCCTTGCCCGGGTCCTTGGTGGTGAAGAACAGATCGAACACCCGGTCCCGGTTCTCGGGCGGGATGCCGCAGCCGTTGTCCTCCACCACCAGGCGCGCCTTGCCGGCCTCGCGCCCGACGGCCACCCGCACCCACCCGCCCGGCTGGGTGGCCTGGACGGCGTTCTCCACCAGGTTGATGACGAGCTGGCGCAGCTCCTCCTGGGGTCCCCGCAGGCGCACCCCCTCGACCGCGGCCACCTCCAGGCGCACGCCCTTCTGCTCGGCGCTGGTCAGCCGGGACACCTCTTGGCGCACCAGCTCGCCGAGGTCCAGCTCGACCCAGGGCACGTGGAGCTGGCGGAAGGCGTAGCGCTGCAGCGACATGACCACCGCGCTGAGGCGCCCGAGCGCCCGCCGGGCGATGTCCTCCATGCGCCCGAGGTCGGCCTCCAGCGCGGGCGCCGGGTTCGCGCCCAGCGCGCGCCGGGCCACCAGCCAGCCGGCCTGCTGCGCGCTCTGGGCCTGGTGGGCGGCGTTGCGCAGCTCGTGCGCCAGTCCGGCCAGCAGCGTCTCCAGCGAGGCCGCGCGGCGGTTGGCGGCCACCTCGCTCTCGCGCACGCGCCGCGCCAGCAGCGCCTCGATGGCCGCCAGGAGCTCGGCCGGGTGGAAGGGCTTGGTCAGGTAGTGGTCGGCGCCGACCTGGTGGCCCTCGATGCGCCCCTCGTCGGCGCTGCGCGCGGTCAGCAGCAGCACCGGGATGTCTTGCAGGCGCGGGTTGGTCTTCACCCGGCGGCACAGCTCCAGGCCGCTCATGCCGGGCATCATCACGTCGCACACCACCAGGTCGTGCCGCTGGGCCTCCAGCAGCGCGAGCGCGCGCTCACCGTCCTGGACCGGCCAGAGGTCGTAGGTGGCGCCCAGCACCTGCTCGAGGAAGCGCAGCACGTCCGGGTTGTCGTCCACCACCAGCAGCCGGGCGGCCTTGGCGCCCTCGTCCTGGCGCCGCGGGGCCACGCGCCGCTCGGTGGCCTCCTCGAAGCCCAGGAAGCGGTAGTCCGGGCTGGCGCGGATCTGGTCGGTCCACTCGGGCAGGCCGGCGTCCTCCTCGCGCCGGAGCTCGGGCACCTGGTCGGTCCGCTGGCGGCGCTCGACGCGCTCCGCGGGCAGGCCGTCGGCCGAGAGCGGCAGGCGCACGGTGAAGCACGAGCCGCGGCCCGGCTCGCTCTCCGCCAGGAGCTCGCCGCCGTGCAGCTCGGCCAGCTCGCGGGCCAGCGACAGGCCGATGCCGGAGCCGCCCCGCCGCCGGGTGGCCGAGGAGTCCACCTGGTAGAAGCGGTCGAAGATGCGCCCGAGCTCCTCGGCCGGGATGCCCACGCCGGTGTCCCGCACCCGCAGCCAGGCCGCGCCGGGCGGGCCGGGATCCTCGCCCACCTCGAGCTCCACCCGCCCGCCCGGGTCGGTGAACTTGAGGGCGTTGGAGAGCAGGTTCACCACCACCCGCTCGAGCTTCTCCGGATCGGCCTCCAGCATCGGCCGCGGGCCGGCGGTCAGCTCCACCCGCAGGCGCTTGCGCTCGGCCAGCGGCCGGGCCGTCTCGACCAGCAGCGCCACCAGCCCGGCCAGGTCCACCTCCTCGAGCCGCAGGCGCAGGCGGGCGTCCTCCAGCCTGGACAGATCGAGCAGGTCGTCGATCAGCTTCAGCAGCACCAGCGCGTTGCGCTTGAGCCCGTCGAGCTCCTGGCGCTGCTCGCCCGAGTAGCGCCCCAGCCCCTCCTCGAGCATGGCCTCCAGGGGCGAGAGGATCAGGCACAGCGGGGTGCGCAGCTCGTGGCTGATGTTGGCGAAGAAGCGGCTCTTGAGCTGATCGAGCTCGCGCAGCCTGAGGTTGGCGTCCTCCAGCTCGGCCGTGCGCTCGGCCACCCGGCGCTCGAGGCCCGCGGCCATCTCCGCCAGGGTGCGGCGCTGGGTGTCGGTCTCGTCGAACAGGAGCGCGTTCGACAGCCCGGTGGCGGCCGCGGCGCCCAGGCTGTCGAGGAACTCGAAGTCCCCGCGGGTGTAGGGCTTGAGCGAGCCCTTCTCCGCGAGGGTCAGCAGCCCGACCAGCGCGCCGGCCTGCACCAGCGGCACGGCCACCTCGGCCCCGACCCGGGCGAAGGCGCCCTCGGCCTCGGCCGCCGCGCCCGCCAGCCCGGGCATGGCGGCGAGGTGGTCGCGGCCGAGCGCGTTCGGGCTGGACGCCAGGAAGCGGCCGAGCTCGCCGCCCGGATCCAGCGGCCCCCCCTCGGGGCAGGCCGGCGCGGGCGACCCGGGCGGCCAGGCGAACACTCGCCAGGCGCCCTCGCGCCGCGGCCGCACCCACAGGCAGGCGCTGCGGGGGAAGAGCGCCTTGCCCGCCGACTCGAGCAGCGCCGTGCAGGCCTGCTCCACGCTGCGCAGCGAGGCCAGCTCGTGGGCCAGCAGGTCGAGCTCGCGGCGCTGATCAAGGGCGCTCCTCTGGAACAGCCGATCGACGCGGGGCTTCAGCGCGCGCAGGTAGGCGAAACCGGCCAGGAAGAGCAGCGACAGCAGCAGCGTGGCGTCCAGCCGGGCGAGGCCCCGCAGCCAGGGTCCGATCAGCCACAGCAGGGCGTACAGCGGCACCAGCAGCGCGGCCAGCGCCACCAGCCAGCCGGCGGTGCGGTGCAGCACCGTGCGCACGTCCCACAGCCGGTGGCGGATCATGGCGACGGTGATGATCAGCGGCCCGAGCGGCAGCACCAGCGCCGGCAAGAAGTCCACGAAGGAGTTGCGCCCGAGGAGCGCGGGCAGGAGGGAACCGCTGGCTCCCACGCCGAAGCAGGCGAACGCAACCAGCATGTAGGCCGCCTGGGTGCGGCGCAGGCCGGTCGAGCGGCGGAAGAGCAGCAGGGCCAGGGCGAAGACCGAACCGAAGCCCAGCAGGATGTAGGCCATGTACAGGCCCATCAGGGATCCGGCCACCGGGGCGAAGTTGGAGACGGCGCTGGGCTCGGCGCCGCCCATGATCCAGTCCGTCGCCCAGAAGACTGGCAGCAGGGCCAGGCCCCAGACCCCGAGCGGGAGCCACAACCAGCGCAACTTGGAGAGCCCGGAGGAGAAGGCGCAGGCGAAGAGCACGAAGATCAGGATGGCCAGATCGCCGGCGGTCATGCCGGCGCGGATGAGCACGTCGGCGCCCTCGCTCGACTCGACCTCGCTGCCGTAGATGAGCAGGCCCGCGTAGACGGAGCCAATGATGCAAAACGCGATCCACAGGCGCATGACCGGGGTCCGCGCGCCCCGTGCCCAGGACAGGAAGGCCAGGATCACCAGGATGCCGGCCGTGACCAGGTTGGTCAGCAGGAAGGCGAGCTGCGCGAGGTCCTCGGTCATGGCGATTTTCGGCCTCTGGAGACCGGAGCGGTGAGCTCGGCGTTCAAGGTCCGGACCAGCGCGGTCAACCGGGCCGCGTCGAGGGTGAAGAACACCGCCTGCAACTGCTGGCGGAACGCGTGCAGGCTCATCCCCAGCGCACCCGCGAGCACGACCATGTCGTCAGACAGGTTGACGATAACTCCCTCCGCGGCGACCTGGCGTTGGAATCCGGCGCTGAGCCCAGCGTAGCCAGCGAAGTCCCGACCGTCAAGGCGATAGGGCAACGGCTCCCAGAGGCTCGGGGGGATGATGTGTCGGATCCGGTACCGCGCGAGCCGCTGGCGGTACTCGCCCTCCCCCACCAGGAGCTCGAAGCCGAACGCCGCCTGCTCGTCGAACCAGCGGGTGCGCGGCACCAGGCCAGGGATCGAGATTTGCACCGGCACTGGACCCGACCGCTGGAGCCCGAGCAGCGCAGCCCGGTTTTGCGCCCTGGACTCCTCCGTCTGGCCGGGCAGCGGGACGATGAGGGAGACCGCCGGGACGATGCCCGCGTCCTGGCAGGCCCGCAGGGTCGCCTCGGCGGCGCGCGGGTCCACCCGCTTGCCCAGCCGCCGCAGGTCGGCGGGGTGGAACGACTCGACCCCGAAGAACAGGGACTCGCAGCCCACCCGGGCGAGGGCGGGCAGCATGTCCGCCGACAGATCATTGAGGTGCCCGAAGCCGCTCAACCTCAGCCTGCGCCCGGACGCGGCGAGCTCCGTGGTCAGCTCGCGGTAGAACCTGGCGGGAGTGCAGGAGCCGCCCAGCCGGAAGGCGCCCGTCCCGTGGGCCGCCTGGAGATCGGCCACCTCGCGCGCCACGCGCTGCACGGCCTTGACCCGCCAGAGGTCCCCGCTGGCCGAGCGATGGACGCAGAACGCGCAGCGCATGGGACAGCCGCGGCTCTCGTCCAGCACGAACAGCTTGAGATGCTGATCGCCGGCCAGACTCGGGTAGACCTCGGTGCCGTAGCACGGAGGCGGCAGGGCATCCAGATCTGCGACCGCGGAGCGCCGGGTCCGCCTCCCGTCAGGCAGGATCAGGTTCGGCGCGTCCGCGAGCGCTCCTTGCCCCGTCGCCCATCGCGCCAGGGCCAGGACGGCCTCCTCTCCTTCCCCGTCGACCACGGCATCGAAGGCCCGGGTGAGGTCGAAGAGGGCCTGTTCGGAGTAGAGCACCGCGGGCCCGCCAGCCACGAGGCGCAGGTCGGGCCGGTGGCGGCGCAGCGCCTCTGCCAGCCGCACGCTGGCGAGGAATCCGTCCCCGCTCCACAGCTTGAAGCCCACCAGGTCCGCTCCGAACGCCCCGATCTCCTCGAGGAGCTCCGTGACCATCCAGCCGAGCGCCCGCTCGAGGTCGGTGTCCAGCGCAGCCTGGAGCGCGAGCAACCGCGGGCCGAGATCCACACCGCCGCCCGCGACGAGCTCGGGCAGCACCCGGGCCAGCTCCGCGGAGCGCTCCGCGGGAACGCAGCGCGCCAGGTGGGTGACCGTGTTGTAGTCGTGGACCCGCACCTCGTGGCCCGCCGCGAGCAGCGTGCCGGCCAGGCTGGCCAGCCCGTTGTCCGGGTAGAGCGAGGAGATCATCGCCGGCGGCCCCGCGTAGGTGATGAGCAGCACCCTAGCCACGCAGCATCCTCATCAGCTCGTCCGTGTAGGCCATGTAGGCCGGCAGCACCTCTCGCCTCGCCAGGAAGCGCATCCCCTCCGCCTCGAAGAAGAAGCCCAGCGGCTCCAGCAGATCCATGGGCTCGCCGCCCCAGTGCCCGAAGTACAGGAAGCTCGGCCGGCCCTCGTCCGCGTAGTAGCGCACGGCCGCGTCCAGCAGCGCGAGCTTGACCCGATCGTCGCGCGCCGCCTCCGAGGCCAGGTAGACGATCCAGCAGCGGTCGAGCAGCCCGAACACGTTCAGCCCGGGCTCGCCCGTCTCGGCCAGCAGCGCGGCCAGCGGCTGCCCCTCGGGATCGACCGCCACCAGCACCTTGCGCGAGCGCCGGTAGCCGAACGCCTGGCAGCGCCGGCCGAAGGCGGCCAGCTCGAGGTCGTCGCCGTAGGCGTAGGCGGCGAACTCGATGGCCGGGACGTTCAGCGCCAGGTGCCGCACGAGGCGCTCGGCGTGGTCGACGCTGGCGGGCACGGCGCGCACCCCGCCCAGCCGCTCGGGCGGGACGTCCACCGGCGGCGCCGGCAGGTGGCGGTAGACCCCGTAGCCGTCGTAGGTCAGATCCTCGCGCTGCGGCTGGCGCAGCACGAACTGGCCGTACAGCATGTCGTTCCAGGGTCGCCCGGCCTCGGCGTAGATCACCCAGTGATCGATGGCCGCCAGGTTGTTGAGCAGGTGGCCCATGCCGCAGTAGGCGTCGCGCGCCAGGCGGAACAGCCCCTGCCGGTCGGCCCGGCGCTCGGCCTCGTCGATGCCCAGGTGGTGCACCATCCAGGTGCGCGGGTAGAGCAGGCTGGCGGCCACCGTGCCCACGCTGCGCTGGTCCTTCTGCACCAGCAGGAAGCGACCGAGCGCCGGCTCGTCCGCGTGCTGCTGCCAGGCGCCGGCGAAGCTCACCGCCAGGCTCGGGCGCAGGGCCTCGGCCACCTCCTCGGGGTAGCGCGCGCGCACCAGCACGTCCCAGGTGTCCGCCACGCTGTCCTCGCCGCCCAGGCGGACCCGCGGGTGGCCCGCCTCGAACACGAAGCGCCCCCAGCGCTCCTCCCCGTCCGCGGACACGAAGTCGAGCAGCTCGAGCCCGCACACCAGCCCCGCGCCGGGCTCGGTCAGCCGCACCGAGCGCAGGGCCGCCCGCGCCAGCACCGTCCCGCCCGGCAGCTCCAGGCGCACCTCGGGCAGCAGCTCCCCGGGGAACAGGCGGTCGCCCGGCGGCTCCAGGGGGAAGGCCAGCCCGCGCCCGCTCACCTCGAGCACGCCCTTCCACAGGTGGGTCCCGGCCAGCCGCGGGTGGGGGATGGCCGCGACCAGCGGCTGCCCGGTGGGCAGGGCGACGCGCACCGACCCGCGGAAGCCCGTCTGTCGCACGTCGGCCGGGAGCGTCAGCCAGACCCGGCCGCCGGCCTGGCGCAGGACCGTGGCCTCGAAGAAGGCGATGGCCTGGTAGGACGGGAAGAAGAAGGTGAGCTCCTCCCCCTCGCGCAGGGTCTCCTCCAGCCCGTCGCGGGCGAGGCCCTCCACCACCATGCGCCCGAACACGGTGTCGAACACGCGCGGCGTCAGGGAACCCGGCAGCTCGAGCTGCCCGCGCAGGGCCCGCAGCGGCCGCCCCTGGCCGATCAGGTGGTGGGACAGCATGCGGAACACGAGATCCCGGCGGCTCACCCCCAGGGAGCGCTCGCGCGCCTCGGCCCCCAGGTCGCGCGCCTGGCCCTCGCGGCGGAAGCGCTCCACCAGGAACACCGACAGCCGGCCCAGGGCCTCGGGCCCGATCTCGCAGAAGCGCAGGCCGACCAGCAGCCCCCCGGACGCGGGCGCGGCCCGGATCGGCTCGGCCTCCAGCTCGACCTCGCCGGCGTCGGGCAGCCCGAGCCTCAGCCGGACCCGGGCGAAGGCAGGCCAGCGCCCCGCGGGCAGCGCCAGCCCGACCCCGCTCGCGCTCAGCTCCACCACGTGGGCGTCGGCCCACACCACGGGCTCGAGCACGCGGACCCTGGGCTGCCCCACCCGGATGCGGCTCGAGTCCCTGCGCTCCCGCTCCACGGCCCACGTCCTCGGTCCCCCCCGAAAGCGCATCCGCGGCGTCGCCAGAACTTCCCGGGTCCAGCATACCTCAAACCGAGGTATGGTGGGGTGCTCGACGAAGGCAGGCGAGGCGGGCGCAACGGGGGGGGGAGCACGGAGGACCGCTTGGATCGAGACGCAGAATTCGACGTGGTCTTCCTCCACCCGCCCACCTCCTTCACCAAGCTGCGGTACCCGCTGGGCGGGCTGTTCGAGGCGGCCACCGGGACCGGCGATCTCCTGGCCATGATGCCGCTGGGCATGCTGAGCCTGGCCAACGAGCTGGCCCGGGCCGGGCGCCGGGTGGCGGTGCTCAACCTGGCCAAGGCCATGCAGCCGCTGCGGCCCCTCGGGGAGGCGGCCCGGGGACCGCTCGAGGAGCTGCTCCGCGCCCACCCGGCCAGGCTCTACGGCGTCGGGTTGCACTGGGCCGCCCACGCCCCGGGCGCGCTCGAGCTGGCCGCCTGGTTGAAGCGCCTTCACCCGCAAGCGCGCGTGCTGCTGGGCGGCCTGAGCGCCACCTGCTTCGCGGACGAGCTGCTGCGCGAGCACCCGGCGGTGGACTGCGTGGCGGTGGGCGAGTGCGACGGCTGGATGCCGGCCATCGCCGCGGCGCTGCTCGCGGACCCGCCCGACCCGTCCGCGGCCCCGAACCTGGCCTGGCGCGAAGGGGGCGCCGTGCGGCGGAGCCGGCGCGAGGCGCCCGCGCTCGAGGCGGTGGACACCCTGGACGAGCGCGGCCTGGTGCGGCCCGCGCCCGAGCGGGCCAGGCTCGACCGGGACGCCCTGCTCTGCAACCTGCCCGTGGTGCGCGGCTGCAGCCAGGAGTGCCTGTTCTGCGGCGGGAGCGGCTCGGCCTACCGCGGGCGCTACTTCCGCGAGCGGGTGGAGCTGCTGCCGGTGGAGCGGGTGCTCGACCACGCCCGGCGCGCGGCCGCGCTCGGCCTGAGCGGCATCAAGCTGTTCGGCGACCTGCGGCTCGGCGGTGAGGACTACGTGCGCGCGCTGCAGGCGGGGCTGCGGGCGCTCGGCCCGCGCCTCGACCTGTTCCTGGAGCTGTTCTGGCCGGCCCGCCGGGAGGAGCTGGCGGGCTGGCGTCCGCTCGCCCGTGAGCTGCACCTGTCGCTCAGCCCGGAGTCCAGCCACCCGACCCTGCGCGCGGCGCTGGGCAAGACCTTCGACAACCAGGCCCTGCTCGAGCTGGCCCGGGACTGCGAGGCGCTCGACATCTCGGCCTGGTTCTTCTTCACCTACCTGCTGCCCGGCCACACCCCGCAGAACCTCGCCGCCGAGCTCGGCCTGCTGGGCGAGCTGCTGCGCGTGGCGCCCTCCTCGGCCGCGCTCAGCCTGCCCTACCTGTTCGTGGATCCGGCCGCGCCGCTGTTCGAGGACCCGGCCCGCTGGGGTTTCACCGTCACCTTCGACAGCCTGGCGCGCATCCGGGCCGGGCTGGAGCGGCCCTACTGGCTCTCCGCCATCGGCTACCGCACCCCGTCCTTCGACGAGCACGGCCTGCACCGGGCCATCCTCGAGCTCACCCTGGGCCAGGCCCGGCTGTACTTCCAGACCGGGCGCCTGTGCGCGCGCGATCTGCTGCGCACCCGGCAGAACCTCGAGCTGCACCGCGGGCTCGGCGAGGCGCTGGCGGCCTCCCCGCAGCTCGACGATGGCGCGGTCCAGGCCGAGATCGAGCGGCGCTTCCCCGCGCACCTGCGCCAGGGCAGCCCGAGCCTGCTGCTGCGGGCCTTCTTCGGCGAGCCGCTCGCGCGCGCGGCCGCGCCCGGGGCGCTGGCGTACGAGGCCTTCCCCTGGGCGCTCGAGCTGCTGCTCGGCCGGGACCCGGGCGCCGAGGAGCGGGCCTGGCGGGGGTTGGACGGCTGGAGCGCGGAGCACGCGGCCAAGCTGCCCGGGCTGGCCGCGGCCGCGGCGCCGCCCGCGTCGCTGCTCGCGCTCTACCAGCGGCTGTTCGCCCCGACCGGGCTCTCGGCCGCCTTCCTGGAAGCGCTGCTCCGCCTGGAGTGGGAGCTGCACCGCCTGGCCCACGCGGCGCCCGGCGAGGGCACGCCGCGCGGGCTGCGGTCGCCCTGGCGGCTGCTCGATCCGCTCGAGCTGCTGGCCTCGCTGGCGGACGGCCAGGACGCCCCGCCGCGGGAGGAGACCTGGTACCGGTTCCTGCCGGCGAGCCGGACGGCGCTGGCGCTCTCCTTCGACCCGGACGCGCTGCCCGCGCGGGTGCCCCGGGCGAGGATCGTGCGGCTGAACCCGCTGGCCCGGGCCCTGGTGAAGGCCGAGCCGGCCATGCGGAAGGTGCTCGCGCGAGTGCTCGGCCGCCCGGCCCCGCTCGCCCCGGAGGTGCTGCTCGACGGGCGGGACGTGCCGGAGGCGGAGGTGCGCTCGGCGCTCCAGACCGCAGGGCTGGGGTGAGCATCACCGCCGGGATCAAAACGTTGGCAGATCCTGCGTGTGTGGATCGCCCCGGGCATTCCTCGAGGGGGGCAGAGCCAAACCGCAGCGCCCTCCTGCCCTGCCCTACCCCCAAAAGAAGGCCCAGATTGGACACACACGCAGGACCAACAAACGAATGGCCAGGATTCCAAGCGCCGGGGCAGCGCCACGCCCGGATCTACTTCTGCCTGGCCAGGCGGCCCAGCCAGGCCGGTACGTCGGTCACCAGCAGCGAGGCGTTCTCGATCTCCTCGGCCACGCGGCACACGAGGAACCGCCGCCGCGCCGCGATCATATCCGCGGCGCGGTTCAGCCGCCCGACGTCCTCGCCGCTGGGCGCGGAGGTCAGCTTGATCTCGACCGCCCACCGCTCGGCGCCCCAGTCCAGCACGAGATCCAGCTCGTGCCCGTCCGAGGTGCGGAAGAAGAACGCCTGGGCCCGCTGGTTCCGGGCCGCGAGCGTCGCCAGGGTCTGCTCGAGCACGAACCCCTCCCAGCTCGCGCCCAGCCAGGGTTGCTGGTAGAGCTGGTCGAGATCGGAGACGCCGAGCAGCGCGTGCAGCAGGCCGCTGTCCCGCCAGTACAGGCGCGGGGTCTTGGTCAGCCGCTTCCTGGTGTTGGCGGCGAACGGCTCGAGGCGCCGGACGAGGAACGCCCCCTCCAGGAAGTCGCAGTACCGCAGGACCGTCTTGTGGTCCAGGCTCAGGCTGGCCCCGAGCTGCGAGGCGTTCAGCGCCTGGCCATGGACCGCCGCGAGCATGCGCAGCAGCCGCCGGGTCTGGGGCGGCCTGGAGGGGAGCCCCCAGGTCGGCAGGTCGCGGGTGACGAGGATCTCCAGGAAGTCGCCCTGCCAGTCCGGGAAGCGATCCGGCTCGAGGACGCCGCCGTCGGGGTAGCCGCCCCGCAGCCAGAGGTCGTCGAGCTGGCCCGGGGACAGCTCGGGCAGGAGGAAGGGGCTCATGGACACGAGCCCGAGGCGACCGGCCAGCGACTCCGAGGCAGTCTCCATCAGGGCGGGCGAGACGGAGCCGAGCAGGAGGAACCGGCCGTGGCGCTTGCGGTCCGCGTCGATGGCTCCGCGCAGGCGGGCCAGCACCGCGGGGGCGTGCTGCACCTCGTCGAGGACGATCAGCTCGCGGCCTCCCACCAGCGCGTCCCACTCGGCGTCCAGCCGGGTCCGGCCGCCCTCGGCCTCCAGGTCGAAGTAGCGGCCCCCGAGCTGCCGGGCGAGCGTGGTCTTGCCGCACTGCCGCGGGCCGATCAGCGCCACCGCGGGGTTCCGCTTCAGCTTCTGGCGAACCAGCGGGAGGTGGAGCCGGGGAATCACTCCTTGCATTATGGGAAACGTTTCCCGATTTGCAAGAAACGTGATCCCCTCGGTCCTGCCGGCTGGCGCCTGCCCGAGGGGCTCAAGACATTCGGGCGAATGCTGGTTCTCAGAAGCCCCCATCAGGGGGCTTGCCCAGCGAAGCTGGGCATCGTGGCCGCGCCCTTCAGGGCGCGGCCGTGTCAGGGCGCTGGCAGATCGTTCGTGCGTGGATCGCTCCGGGCATGCTTCGAGGTGAGGAGGAGAGGATCAGCAGCGGGTGCATCGTTCGCCTCTCGGCGGTCGAGCCATCTCAGCGGGGTTTCACGGGCGGGGCCTCATCGACTGCTCGTACTCGCGCAGGCGCTTCTCCGCCCGCTTCCAGGCTTTGCTCTCGGGGCGGGTGATGGACTGGATGAACATCAGCTTCGCCCCGGCCTCCCGCCAGTCCTCCGCCGCCTCCAGGCGGCCGACCTCCTCGAAAGCATCCTCGGCCGCCTGCTCGAGCTGCAGCAGGCCGTTCGCGCACGCGGTCTCGGAGGGCGAACGCTGCAGGCAGTCCGACCAGGACCTGAAGGCGTCCAAGAAGCTCTTGCGGTTGCAGTGCTCCTGGCCTTCCTTGTAGAGCTGCAGGCCGAGCTGCTTGCTGATGTCCTCGCGGTAGAAGGACATCGCGCCCTCGGGCATGAGCGCGGCGTCGGCCAGCAGGGCCAGATCGAAGGCTGCCTTGGCCTCGACCGTCTGCGTGCGGTGCATCAGCGACAGGCCCTCGTTGTACTTTCCGTACACCAACCGCATGGTTCCCAGGAGCTCCAGGGCCTTGTCCGCCAGGCCCCGGTCCCGGGACATGGCCGCCAGCTTCTGCAGTTCCTGCATGGCGGGTTGCGTGCGGCCCTGGTAGTACCTGAGTACCGCCAAGGCGAGCTGCGGGTCGGGGTACTTCGCCTTGATGGCACCCTCGGAATCAGCCTCGCCTCGTCTGCCCTCCACGCGGTGTCGGCTCGAGAGCTGCTTGTTGCACTCGGCCAGCTTGTACCTGGCCTTCTTGGCGAGGCGGCTGCCCTCGGGGAGCTTCTCGAAGCAGTCCTTGGCTGCCTGCCAGCGGTTGAGATCGAACTCGTCCACGCACTGGTCGTAGATCACCTTCGCGGCCTTCTCCTCGAGGATAACTGCCCTCGCCCTGCGGCATTCTCTGTCGATCGGATCCTGATCCAGGCACCTGTCAGCCAGCCTCTGCGCCTCCTCGAGGTCCAGCCGATCTCTGGAAAGAGCCTCATGTAGCTGATGCATGAGAGGATTGCCACGCTCGATGTCAGGTACTTCGACAGTTTCTTCGAGCGCGGCTCCAGAGGAGCCGCCGCCGGCCTCCCCTGGGTCCTGGCACGCCCTCGGACAACCCAGGCCGACAACGCCCAGGCCCAGGACCCATCCCATCCAGCGGAGACACTTCATCCCCATGGCTCGATCATACGCCGACCTCGGCTGGCTGGCACCAGGAGCGGATCAAGGCGTTGGCTGGTCCTGCGTGTGTGGATCGCCCAGGGCGGTTCCTCGAGGAGGGAGTCGGGCCGAGCCGCTACCTCCCGCACGACTCGCCATCATCGGCCGGCACCAGGAGCGCGGAGTCGATCAGCTCGAGCGCCGCGCCGGCCCTGGCGTCGTGCTGCTTACACAGCGGCACGACGTACCAGCGCCCGTCGGGCGCGCCCTCCTTCTGCACCCGCGCGCCCGCCGCGACCGGCTCGAAGCAGCCCCGCACCGGGCAGAAGGCCACCCGCCGGCGGGCGGTCGCCATCCAGTGCTCCAGCCAGCTCCCGCACGAACAGGTCGGCCCGTGCTTCCCGTTGACGTTCTGCACCCGCATGGCCGCTCCGGTCCGTCCTCCGCCCGCGGAGGAGTCGGCGATTCAAAACGCCCCCTGCCGTGCGTCTGGGTCAAGGGGGGGACTCGAACCCCAGGCTCGACGGCAGGGGACTAAGCCAGCTCCACGCTACGTTCGCCCGCGTGCGCGCGTCTACGGGAAAGAAGAGCGCGCTACAAGAAATTACGTTCGTCACCGTACGGCTGGCGGGGGCTGTTCGCAGACCTCCTGTGTGCATATCGCTCCGGGCATTTCTCTGAGGGAGAAGCGATGAAGGGGAGCGGGTGGGGGCGCGGGATCAGGGCGCGGCGGTGGGCAGGAGGCCCACCCCTTCCAGCCCCGCTCCGGGTTCGGGCCCGGACGGGCCGAGGTCGATCGTCGCCCCCCCGTCGGCCGCAAGCCCCTGGTCGCTCGCGCCGGAGTCCCCTGCGCCGTCGTCCGCGCCGAGGTACCAGAGCACCGCGCCGACCACGACGGCCAGGAGGCTCGCGCCGAGCCAGATCCCGGCCGTGTCGGTGCTCACCACGCCGTCGCCGACGCTGCAGTCCGAGGAGTGGCCGTGGCAGCGGAGGATGGTGCCGAAGCTGATGAGCGTGGACAGGCTGCCCAGACCGACCAGCGAGATGCCCGTGTAGGTCTTCACCTGCGGCGCGCAGGCCGGACCCCAGGCGAGCGCGATCACGAGCGACGCGAGCAGCGCGTTCCTCACGGCGACCTCCTCCTCGTCCCCGGGTGCGTCCCCGGGCCAGGTGGGATACAAGATCCGTGCCGGCTCGGGAGCCTGAACTCACAGCGAATTCAACGTGCGGAGGCGTGGCAGGATTTCACGGTGTGGCGCGGCAGGTGCCGGCCGGCTGCAGGCCGGCTCACCCTACGGCTTTCGTTTGCAGTCGAGCGTCCCGGTGTAACCTTGCGGTGGCACCCAACCCACGGGGCAGCGACCGCTCCGGTCGCAGCGCTCGTAGAAGCAGCCGCCCTCCGGCAGCACGCAAACTCCGGTCCCGCGAACGGTGCCGTCCGCCTGCGGCTCGGGCCGGCAGTCCACGTCCGCGGCGCAGGGCGCGGTGCAAGTCCCGTCCAGGCAGACCTCGGTCTTCGCGCAGCTCGTGTACCCCACCTCGAACGGGCAGGCCGGGAACAGCTCGCAGTGGCCCCAGCGGTTGCAGCGCCTGCCGGCCTCGCAGCTGGTGTCGTCGAGGCAGCGCACGCAGTGCTCGGTCAGGCCGCACACGCCCGGCTGTTCGGCGGGATCGGTGCATGGCCTGTAGTCGCACCGGAGAGTGCCCTCCCTCGGCCGGTAACCCCACTCCGCGCAGCCTGCTCCCCCGACGCAACGCACCGCCTCGCAACCCTTGAGAAGCAGGTCGACCATGGTGCAGCGCTCGTCCTCGGCGCAGTCCGCGGACCCGGCGCACTCCTGGACGCACCGGCCCCCGAGGCACACGCCGGCCTGGCAGTCCGCGAAGCGATCGCACTCCACCGGGACGCACGCGCCCGCGTCGCTGCAGATGCCCTCAGGGCAGTGCGCATCCGCGAAGCACTCGACGCACTGCTCGGCCAGGCCGCACGCCCCGCGGAGCAGGCCGAGCTCGGAGCAGCCGTCGCGGGTGCAGGCGAGGGAGCCCTCGACGGGCACCCAGCCTTCTGGGCAGGCGCCGGCCTGACAATACCGCGTCTGGCAGTAGCCCTCGGGGCCGCATTCGGAGCCGTAGCGACACTCCCCGGCGAACGTGCAGGGCGTGACGCAATGGAAATCGACGCACTTCAGGCCGTCCTGTAGACCGAGGCACTCGTAGTCCATCTCGCAAACATGCCGGTGCGGGACGCAGGTGCCGGCGCCCGCGCAGACCAGGTTCGGGCCGACTGCCTGGCAGTCGTAGTCGTCGTTGCACTGGACGCAGGTGCCCTGGAGTCCGCACTCGCCGGGCAGGGGGCGGTCGCTGGAGGGACAGCCGTCGGGATCGGTGGCGACCTCCCGGTCGCAACCGGAGGCGGCCAGGAGGAGGAGCACAGGAAGCAGCGAGAGGAGGCTGCGCAGCATCATTCGCGACCCGCCCACGAGAGCCCAGAGAGATGAGCCGAGCGTAGCACCGGCGAGGGACGGGCCTCAAGGCGGGGTGCGCTGCTCCAAGAAGAATGCCCCCTGCCGTTCGGTGGCCGCAAGGGGGGGAAGCCAACCTGGGCGAGGTCGAGCGGCAGGGGACCAAGCGCACGCTTCCATCACCTCACGCGGGCCGCGCCAGCGGCGCCTCCTCGATCGGGTGGGCGGAGCGCCAGAGCGCGCGCGACTGCTCGTACTCCGCGTGCTGATCGAGCACCTGATCCAGCGCCTGCCGGGCCCACGCGGCCTCATGCAGCAGCGCCTCCTGGGTGGCCGGGTCCGGCGCGCCCTGCTCGTCCACGCACCGCCAGTAGGCCAGGTTCGCCCGCTCGAAGCGCAGCCGCGCCTCGGCCAGCTCGACCCGCAGCTCCGCGTCGCTCAGCACGATCACCCGGAACCCATCGGCCAGCTCGCCCGCGTAGCGCGACAGGATCTCCGCCCGGGTGCCGACCTCGTAGCGCTCGTGCATCACCAGGTCGTGCAGCACCTCGCGCACGATGAAGCCCTGCCGCAGATCCTTCCAGGCCGACAGGGCCTGCTTGCCCTCCTCGCTCCACAGGAACATCGCGCACCTCCTGTTCGGCGGACCCCTCCTCAGGCGAGCTGGGCCAGGTGGCCGTTGCGCACCGCGGGGTGCTCCTCGATGTAGGCCTCCAGCCCGCGGCCGAGCCGGGCCAGCGCCTTCATGCTCGAGAGGTGGTACAGCCCGACGCTGAGCGCCGTATAGCGGAAGCAGGCGCCGCCCCGGAGGTAGACGTCGAGGTAGTCCGTGCCGAGGTCGTAGCCGACCACGCGCGATCGACCGCCCACGTTCAGGTACAGCTCCATGCTCCCCGCTCCCGGCTCTCCTCCCCCAGGAATCGGCCCCCAGCTCCAGGGTACGCCTGTGCCCGCCCCGCCCGTCAATACGAATTCGGCTGGTATTACAATAAATTACATTTGTCACACGGGCGGGGAGACCGGGTTTCGCCCCTCACGGCTCGGGCCAGGGCAGCAGGCACAGCCCCCGGCCATACACGGTCCGGATGCACCCCTGGCGCTCGCCCGAGTCGCCCAGCTTGGCCCGCAGCCGGGAGACCAGCATGTCGAGCGGGCGCACCTTGAGGGGGCAGCCCACGACCTGCAGCAGGTCGTGCAGCACGGCCTTGCTGACCACCACCCCGGGCTGGCGCGCCAGGATGGCCAGCAGATCGAACTCCGCGTCGGTGAGCTCGAGCGGCGCGCCGCGCAGGGTCGCCACCCGGGCGGCGGGGTCCACCCGCAGCGGTCCCACCACGTAGGGGCCCGGCGCGGGCTCGGGCGCGGGCGTGACCTGCTCGCGGAAGCGCCGCCAGGTCTCGAGCTTCCGCTCCACCAGCGCCTTGACGAACTGCTCCTCGAACGGCTTGGTCACGTAGTCCTCGGCCCCGAGCTGCAGCCCCTCGACGCGGGCCTCGAGCTCGGCCCGCGCGCTCAGGATCACCACCGGGCCCAGGTAGAAGGGCCGCACCTGGCGCAGCACCTCCAGGCCGTCGAGGTCCGGGAGCCCCAGGTCGAGCAGCACCAGATCCGGGACCTCGGTCAGGATGCGCTCGACCGCGCGGTGGCCGCTGGCCTCGAGGCTGGCCTCGAGCCGGCCGCCGGCGTTGAAGACCCGCACCAGCCGGCCGCCGATGTGGGGGTTGTCCTCCACGATCAGCACGCGCGGCCTCGCCGGCGCGCTCGCCTGTCCATCCCTGCGTTCCTCGAGCGTTCCCTGCATCGCTCCCCGAATCCCCGTGGGTCGTGTCCGGCCAACTTCTCGCAGCATAGCAGGCGACGCCGGGCCTGCCAAGATCCCACCTTCCGGCCCGCAGGGGTTGGAATCCGGCGGCGGCTCTGGTACCTTGCGCCCGATCCCGGGGAGCGAGGAGGCAGGATGAGGCCCCGTCTGGTGGCGGCGAGCGCGGCGGCGGTGCTGCTCGGGCTGGGCGGGCCGGCCGCGGCCAGCCAGGGCGCGGGCGCGCTCGGGCGGGAGCTGTCGCTCCTGTGGGTCCTGCCCTTCGCGCTCATGCTGCTCGCCATCGCGGTGGTGCCCCTGTGGAAGGAGCGCTTCTGGCACCCCAACCGCAACAAGGCCCTGGTGTGCGCGGCCCTGGGGCTGCCCGTGCTGGTGTACGTCGGGAGCCAGGATCCGGGCGCGCTCCTGCACACCGGCCGCGAGTACGTCAGCTTCATCCTCCTGCTCGCCGCGCTGTTCGTCATCTCGGGCGGGATCAACGTGCGGGCGGATCTGCGCGCCACGCCCCTGGTCAACACCGCCTTCCTGGCGCTGGGCGCGCTGCTGGCCTCCCTCATGGGCACCACCGGCGCGGCCGTGCTGCTCATCCGCCCGCTGCTCGAGACCAACCACCAGCGCACGAAGGTGGTGCACACGGTCATCTTCTTCATCTTCGTGGTGGCCAACATCGGCGGCAGCCTGACCCCGCTCGGGGATCCGCCGCTGTTCATGGGCTACCTGGCGGGCGTGCCCTTCGCCTGGACGCTCCGCCTGGGGCCGGCCTGGGCCCTGGCGGTCGGGCTGCTGCTGGCCGTGTACTTCACCCTGGACACGGTCCTGTACCGGCGCGAGCCGGCCGAGGCGCTGGCGCGCGACGCGGCCGAGCAGGTGGCCATGCGCGTCCAGGGCGCCTGGCTGAACGGGCCGCTGCTCCTCTGCGTAGTGCTGTCGGTGGCGCTGCTGACCGAGCGGGTGGTGCCCTTCCCGGCGCGCGAGGGGGTGCTGGTCGCGCTGGCGCTGGTGTCCTGGTTCGCCACCCGGCGCGAGGTGCGCGCGGCCAACAAGTTCACCTTCTACCCGATCGTCGAGGTGGCGGTGCTGTTCGCCGGCATCTTCGCCACCATGATCCCGCCCATCCTGATCCTGCAGGCGCGCGGCGCGGAGCTGGGGGTCACCAGCCCGGCGGCCTTCTTCTGGTCGACCGGCGCGCTGTCCTCGTTCCTGGACAACACGCCCACCTACGTCGTGTTCTTCGCCCTGGCCAAGTCCGTGGGCGTGTCCGCGGGCGCGGTCTCCGTGGCCGGCGTCGAGCAGACGCTGCTGGTCGCCATCAGCCTGGGGGCGGTGTTCATGGGCGCCAACACCTACATCGGCAACGCGCCCAACTTCATGGTCAAGGCCATCGCCGAGGAGCGCGGGCTCAGGATGCCCTCCTTCTTCGGCTACATGCTGTGGTCGCTGGGCATCCTGATCCCGCTGTTTCTGCTGCTCACGCTGATCTTCTTCTGGTAGGTGCGAAATGGACGAGGAGAAACCGCCCGACACGTCGCCCCAGGAGGCCGAGCCGTCCGCGCAGGAGCCCGTGCCCGCGCCGCCCGACCTGTCCTCCCTGGAGCCCGGGCCCGTGCCGCCCGACCTGTCCTCCCAGGAGCCCGCGGCCATCCCGCCCGCCTTCCAGCCCTCCATCCTGCGCGCGGTGAGCGTGCAGCAGTCCAAGGGCCGCGGGGTGGGCGCCACCATCGCGCCGGCCGAGCTGGACGTGGAGCTCGGCGGCGAGGACACCTCCCAGCGCATCCCGCTGGAGGTGCTCCACCGGGCCGGCCGGCAGGTGCGCTTCAACGAGGCCGGCGAGGTCGAGGTGGGCGAGCCGACCTCCCCGGCGGGCTTCGAGGTCATGCACGTGCTCGGCCGCGGGGGCATGGGCGTGGTGTGCCTGGCCAGGCAGGAGGCGCTGGGCCGGGACGTGGCCCTCAAGGTGGCCCGCAAGGCCAAGAGCGACGAGGCCGGCACCACCGGCATGGAGCTGGAGATGTTCACCAACGAGGCGTTCATCACCGCCTCGCTGGAGCACCCGCACATCGTGCCGGTGCACACGCTGTGCCGGGACGCCACCGGCCGGCTGTTCTTCACCATGAAGCGGGTCACCGGCGTGAGCTGGGAGCACCTGCTCGAGCCCGCGCTGGTGCGCAACCGGGCCGAGCGCGAGCGGGTGGAGGCCCGGGCCGCGGCCATGGGGCTGGAGGAGCACCTCGAGATCCTGCTCAAGGTGTGCGACGCCGTGGCCTACGCCCACTCCAGGGGTGTCCTGCACCGGGACCTCAAGCCCGAGAACGTGATGATCGGGGACTACGGCGAGGTGCTGGTCATGGACTGGGGCCTGGCCATGCCCTTCGGCGAGCGCAACCCCTACGTGCTGGACCCCAAGAAGGCGGCCCAGCTCGTGGGCACGCCGGCCTACGTGGCGCCGGAGATGGCCCGCGGCGAGATGACCCGCTTCGGCCCGCCCACCGACGTGTACCTGCTGGGCGGCATCCTGTACCAGCTGCTGACCGGCCACCCGCCCCACTTCGGCGCGGGCATCATGGAGGCCGTGCGCCAGGCCGCCGCGGGCAAGCTGGTGAAGCCCGAGGACGTGCCCGGGGTGAAGCCCTTCTCACCCGAGCTCGGGCGCATCGCCGTGCGCGCGCTGCAGGCCCGCATGCAGGACCGCTACCCCAACGTGGAGGCGCTCGTCCTGGAGCTCAAGGCCTACCGCCGCCACGAGGAGAGCCTGGCCGCCAGCCGCCGGGCGCGCGAGGTGCTGGCGCAGGTCCAGGCCCGCGCGGCCCGCGGCGATCCCGAGAACCCGCGCCTGGAGAAGCTGACCCCCGAGTGGGCCGCCATGGTGTACGGGCGCCTGTCCGAGTGCATCGGCGCCTTCCGCCAGTCCATCCAGATGTGGGCCGGCAACGCGGAGGCGCACACCGGCCTGCTGCACGCGCTCCTGCTCCAGATCAAGCTGGCGCTCGAGCGCGGGGATCTCACCCTGGCCCGCTCGCGCCTGGAGCTGCTGGACCTCTCGGCCCAGGAGTCCGAGGACCCCGCCTTCCGCGAGCGGGTGCGCGCCCACCGCGCGCGCCTGGGCCAGGCGGTGGAGGCCCGCGGCCGGGAGGCGGCCGCGCTCAAGCGGCGGGTCAAGGTGGTCCGCTACCTGGTGCTGTCGCTCATCGCCGTGCTGGCCGGGGCCATCGCCGGCGGCTTCTACCTGATCTCCGAGCAGAAGAGCCTGGTGCTCGACAACCTCAAGGCCATCGAGGGCCAGCGCCAGCTCGCCTGGGAGAACCAGCGCGCCGCCGATCGCGCCCACCGCCAGATGATCGGCAGCTCCGTGCGCGCCCAGGCGGAGCTGGTCGACCGCTACCTGCTGGACCTGGAGGCGCTGGTCGGCCAGCACCGGCTGGCGGCCCAGGCGCTGCTCGGCATGCCCGCCGAGCTGCTGCCCCCGCGCGGGCGCACGCCCGCCGGCCGCGCCGGCTACTACCTGGACGAGGACTACCGCGCCCCGGGCACCCGCCCGCCGGACTTCGGCCCCCAGCCCGGCCACGCGCAGCCCCTGTCGCTGTCGGAGGGCACGCTCAAGCTGGCGCCCTGGGCCACCGCCGGCGCCGCCCGCGCCCAGGCCCTCGAGGACGCCCGCCGGCTCGCGCGGCTCTCGCCCCAGATCGAGGGCGTGCTGCGCACCCGCACCGACGTGCCCTACACGGTCTTCGGCACGCGCAGCGGGGTGATGCTCACCTTCCCCGGTTACAGCCGCTTCGCGGACAAGCCCGAGTACGACCCCACCCGGCGGCCCTGGTATCTGGCCGGCCTGGGGCTGCCGGACGCCCGCCCGACCTGGACCGATCCACACGTGGACGCGAGCGGCCGGGGGCTGCTGCTGACCTGCGTCGCCTTCCTCGAGGTGGCGGGAGAGCGCCGGGGCGTGGTCGGCCTGGAGCTGTCGCTGGAGACGCTGCAGGACATGCTGGTGCGCTTCGTCGAGGGCGCCGGCCAGGGCGGGCGGGGGCTGCTGGTGCGCGACGACGGCTCGGTGGTGGTCGACACGGCCTACGCGGCCGACCGGCGCCGCTGGCAGGAGCGTTTCGAGGTGGCCAGGGTGGGCGAGCTGGGCGAGGCGGTCGAGGCCTACTGGCGCGGCGCGCTGGCCGGCAGCGCGGACGCCAGGATGGCGGTGGAGCTCGAGACGAGCCTCGGCCCCAGCCTGCTCGGCCACGCGCGCATCGCCCGCCTGGGCTGGACGCTGCTGGTGGTGCTGCCCTCCTCGGGCACGGCCGGGTCCGGGCCCGAGCTGCCCGGCTCCACCGGCGCCGCGCCGTCCGGCCCGGCCGGGGCGGGGGCCGCACCATCCGGTTCTCCCGGTGAAGCAGCCCCGGGTCCTCCCGGGGGCTGAGCGGCCGGCCGGGGCACGCGCGCCGGCCCGCCGAACACGCCCTGGGGCAGGGCCTCGAGCCAGCCCCGATCGGCGAGCGCCTTCCAGGCGAATACCGCCACGCCCGGCAGCCCGGCCGCCCGGCTGAGCTCCACCTCGTCGGTGAGCGCCTGCAGATCGCCGGCCTCCGCGTTCAGCCCGGCCCACACGCCGACCTCGGCGCCGAGCGGGGCGAAGTGGGTGACCAGGGTGGCGAAGTCGGTGCGCTGCCCGGGCGGACGGGTCGGCCGCCAGTAGATCATGGGCACCAGCACGTCCACCGCGCGGCGCGTGGCCCAGGCGTGGGAATCCTGGTGGAAGTCGTGGAAGCCCTGGGTGACCCCACCCCAGCCCCACAGGTCCTGCCAGATGCCGGTCACCGCGGCGCTGACCAGGAGCCCCGGGCGGGCGGCGTGCAGCCGCCCGGTCAGGCGGGCGATGAAGCGGGTCAGCTCCTCGCGTTGCCAGGCGGCCCGGGTCAGCCCGCGCTCGCGCTGCCTGGCCGCGCGGAACAGGCGGTTCGAGACCCGGTCGTGAGAGGTGTCCCTGGCCGGGTAGCGGGCGTAATCCAGGTGCACCCCGTCGAGCGGGTAACGTGTGGCCAGCTCCAGGAGCACCGCCTCCAGGTGGCGCTGCACCTCGGGGTTCGCCAGGCACACGAACACGTAGTCCGCGTCCGTGTACGGCATGGGCCGGCCGCGCGCGTCGAGCACCCGCCAGCCCGGGTGGGCGCGCAGGATGTGCCGGGGGGTGCTGCGGCCGGGCGGAAGCGCGCCCTTCCAGGCGGTCGCCAGGTTCACCCAGGCGTGCAGCTCGAGCCCCAGCCGGTGGGCCTCGTCCACGGCCACCTGCAGCGGGTCCCAGCCGGGGTCCTGGCCCAGCCTGCCGGACAGCGGCGCGGCCCAGGGCTCCAGGCTGGAGCGGTAGTAGGCGTCGGCGGCCCCGCGCACCTGGAAGAAGATCAGGTTGAAGCCGGCGGTCTGCGCGCGCGCCAGGATGCCGCGCACCTCGTCGGCCGAGGCGTAGTCCCAGCGGGTGACCCACAGGGCCCGGGCCTCCTCGCGCGGGGGTGGCTCGGGCAGGGGGAGCGCGGACGGCGCGTCCCCGTCGGGGCCGGGCGCCGCGGCCTCGGGCCCGGCGTCCAGGGCGCCGTCCGGGCCGGCGTCCGGACCGGCCTCCGCACCGGCGTCGGCCGCGGCCGGAGCCGGCGGCGGTGGCGTCGGGGCCACCTCCTCGGCCGGGCCTGCGCACCCGCAGACCAGCAGCGTGCACGCGAGCCAGGCTCTCATCAGGGCTTCACGGTCTCGAGCAGGTGCTCGACGATGTCCAGGGAGGAGACCCCGGCCACCTCGGCCCGGAAGTTCGTCAGCACGCGGTGCCGGAGCACCGGCCGCGCCAGCGCCCGCACGTCCTCCGCGCTGACCACGGCGCGCCCCGACAGGAGCGCGCGCGCCTTGCCCCCCAGGATCAGGAACTGGCTGGCGCGCGGGCCGGCGCCCCAGGCCACCATCTCGCGCACCCGCTCGCTCGCGCCGGGCTCGCCCGGCCGGGAGGCGCGCGCCAGGCGCACGGCGTACTCCACCACCGCGTCCGTCACCGGCACCCGGCGCACCAGCGCCTGGGCCGCCAGCAGCCGCTCGGGCCCCAGCACCTTCGACACCGTGGTCGTGGCGGCCGCGGTCGTCGACTGCACCACCCGGGCCTCCTCGGCCGCGTCCGGGTAGTCCACCCCGATGAAGAACATGAAGCGGTCGAGCTCGGCCTCGGGCAGCGGGTAGGTGCCCTCCTGCTCGATGGGGTTCTGGGTGGCGAACACCAGGTACGGGGCCGGCAGCGCGTGGGTGCGGCCCCCGGCGGTCACCTGCCGCTCCTGCATGGACTGCAGCAGCGCCGCCTGGGTCTTGGGGGGGCTGCGGTTGATCTCGTCGGCCAGCAGCACCTGGGTGAAGACCGGCCCGGGCACGAAGCGGAAGGAGCGCTCGCCTGTCGACTTGTCCTCGGCCAGCACCTCGGTGCCGGTGATGTCGGCCGGCATGAGGTCGGGGGTGAACTGGATGCGCGCAAACTGGAGGTCGAGGGCCTCGGCCAGGGTCGAGACGAGCAGCGTCTTGGCCAGGCCGGGCACGCCGACCAGCAGGCTGTGCCCGTTGGCGAGGAGCGAGGTGAGCATCAGCTCGACCACCTGCCGCTGGCCCACGATGCGCCGGCCGATCTGCTCGCCGAGCGCCGCGTGCGCGGCCGCGAGATCCTCGAGCGCCTTCCGGTCATCCAGCGGCAGCCCGGTCCCCTGCCCGCCGGCCGCCGTCTGCGTCTGCACCGCCTCCATGCTCGACCTCGCCGCCTTCCAGGTGAGACCCTCGCACGCAGGCCACGCTAGCAGAGCCCGCCACCCCAGGCAACCCGCGGGCCAGATCCCGGGGATCCTCCGGCGCGGGCCTCCTTGACAGCCCGAGATCGCGTGGGGCACCATCGCCGCGAAACGCACCCGGATCGCCATGGCCTTCGGGGCCGGCGCGGTCCAGGTCAAGGGCGCTGCCCAGCCCATCGAGCTCATCGGGGTCACCGACCAGGCAGGGTGAGCCCTGCCTCAGCATGGGAGGCTCGAGATGACAGCGAGGATCGACCGCGCCATCGCGCCGCTCGCCTGCCTCGTTCTCGCCCTGGCCGGGTGCGACAGCCCCCGGCCGGAGACGGACTGCCAGGCCGGCGACCAGCAGCCGTGCGGGAGCACGGATCTGGGCGCCTGCCAGTACGGCGCCCGGACCTGCCAGGACGGCTCCTGGGGCGAGTGCCTGGGTGCGGTCGAGCCCGTCGACGAGATCTGCGACAGCGAGGCCGTCGACGAGAACTGCGACGGGCGGCAGAACGAGGGATGCGAGTGCACCGGAGGCGAACCGCGCCCCTGCGGCACCGAGGTCGGCGAATGCGTTGCCGGGAGCCAGCGCTGCGTCGATGGCCGGCTGGGCCCGTGCGAGGGCGGCGTCGATCCGCAGCCCGAGGAGTGCAACGGCCTGGACGACGACTGCGACGGGGAGAGCGACGAGCCGTGCACGGCGCCGGAGGCGACCGCGGCGCGGTTCCCCTGGAACGGCCAGGCCACCGGGAGCGTCCACGCCGCCTGGCCGCTGCGCCCGACCTTCCGCTGGGAGCACGTGGCCGAGGCGACGGACTACGAGATCCAGGTCGACGACTCCTGCGGGCTCGCGGGGTTCTCGGGCTGCGACTTCCCCAGCCCGGAGATCTCGACGCGGGTGGAGGCGGCCAGCCACACGCCGGCGGACGCCCTGGCCGTCTCGATGAGCCAGCCGGTGGGCAGGCGGTACTACTGGCGAGTCCGGGCCTGCCGCGGCCTGGCCTGCTCGCCCTGGACCGCCACCCGCTACCTGGACGTGGGCCGCCTGGACCAGGACTTCAATGGCGACGGCTACTCCGATGTCGTCGTCGGGGCCTACCGGCAATCCAACCCGGAGAGCGCCGAGGGCAGTGCCTTCGTGTATCTGGGCTCGGTCTCGGGCGTCCCCGGCATGCCCGACGCCACGCTCGACAACCCCGCCGACAGCTCCCTGGGCTTCTTCGGGATCTCCGTGGCCTCGGCCGGGGACGTGAACGGCGACGGCTACTCCGACCTGGTGGTGGGGGCCAGCGGGCAGGACGACCCCGGGACCGACCAGGGCAGCGCGTTCGTGTTCTATGGCTCGTCGGCCGGCATCCCGACCACGCCCGGGGCGACGCTCGACAGCCCCACCGCTCAGCCGGGCGGGTTCTTCGGCGCGTCCGTGTCCTCGGCCGGGGACGTGAACGGCGATGGCTACGCGGATGTCATCGTGGGCGCCAGCGCCCTGGACAACCCCGAGACCGACGAGGGTGGAGCCTACCTCTTCCATGGCTCGGCCGCGGGCCTCTCGAGCGCGCCCGCGGCGGTGCTCGACAATCCGGCCGATCAGGCCGAGGCCTACTTCGGCCTGTCCGTGTCCTCGGCCGGCGACGTGAACGGGGATGGCTACGCGGATGTCCTCGTGGGCGCCAAAGGCCAGGCCGACCCCGAGAGCGGCGAGGGCAGCGCGTTCGTGTACTACGGCGCGGCAGGGGGGCTCTCGCCCAGCCCCGACGTCGCCCTGGACAACCCCGCCGACCAGGCCGGCGGGTCCTTCGGCGCGTCCGTGTCCTCGGCCGGCGACGTGAACGGCGATGGCTACGCGGATGTCGTCGTGGGGGCCATCTTCCAGGACCACCCCGCGATCGACGAGGGCGGGGCCTACGTGTTCCACGGCTCGGCCGCGGGCCTCTCGTCGAACCCCGACGCCGCGCTGGACAACCCGGGAGACCAGGCCGGCGGCCTGTTCGGCATGGGCGTGTCCTCGGCCGGCGACGTGAACGGCGACGGCTACTCCGACCTCGTGGTGGGGGCCAGCGGGCAGGACAACCCCGAGACCGACGAGGGCGGGGCCTACGTGTTCTACGGCTCCCCGATCGGCATCCCGGCCACGCCCGGGGCGGCGCTCGACAACCCGGCCGACCAGGCCGGCGGCTCCTTCGGCGCAGCCCTCTCGTCGGCCGGGGATCTGAACGGCGACGGTTACGCGGACGTCGTCGTGGGGGCCGCCTTCCAGGACGACCCCCTGAGCGACGAGGGCGGAGCCTTCGTGTTCCATGGAGCGGCCGCCGGCCTGCCGGCCACACCCGGCCAGTCGCTCGACAACCCCGCCGGCCAGCAAGCCGGGTGCTTCGGATACGCGGTGGAATGAGCCTCGGGCGCGCGGTTGCTGGTCGCTAGGGTCCGGCCGGCTCGCACAGGCGCCGGTCGACGACGCTGAGCTCGCCGGCCCGGGCGTCCACCAGCTCGACCGCCTGGCCGCCCTGGCCCTCGGGGCAGTCGGCCACCAGCGCCACCCAGTGCCGTCCGGGCGCGACCTCGAGCTCCAGCACCGGGGTGGTCAGCCCGGTGTCCTGCAGATCCAGCCACACCCGCGCCCAGGGCTGGCTGAGCACCCGCAGTCGGGCCGGGGCCGGCCCCGGGGCGGTCCCGGGTCGCGGCGCCGAGCCCGCGCCGGCCGCGGGCGGGGCGCCCCGATCCTCGTCCTCGTCAGCGTCCAGGCGCGCTAGCCCCAGGATGCGCAGCGCGGCCGTGTGCCGGGCCTCGGCCGCGGCCCAGCGCCCGTCCGCGTCGCCCCGGGCCCGCAGCGCCCGGGCCGCCGCGGACAGCAGGCGGTGGACGCGCGGATCGAGCGGGTTCTGGCGAACCGCCTCGCGCCCGTGCAGGAAGGCGGCCTCGGGCTCCTCCGGGAGCAGCACCTGGCCGAGGTGCAGGTGGGCCTCCAGCCCCTCGGGGTGCAGCTGCAGGCTCTCCTCGAAGACGGCCCGGGCCTCGGCCCTGCGGTCGAGCTCGAGCAGCGCCAGCCCCAGCTTGTCCGCCACCACCCACAGCGCCGCGTGCCGGCGGCCCGCCAGGTCGCGCGCCTTCTGGTACTGGACGGCCGAGGCCGCCGTGCGCCCGCGGGCGCGCAGCAGCTGGCCCAGGTGGTAGTGATCCCGCAGCTCCAGCCGCCGCGTGGCGAGCAGCCGCCGCTCGCCGTCGCTGCCGCCCTCCCTCCGCGCGGCCGCCGGGCCCTCGAGCTCCTCGTCGCCGGTGAGCTCCTCGAAGCGCTCGGCGCGGAGGAAGTCGAGCCAGGCGCGCACGAACTCCGCGCGGCTGAAGCCGTACACCGCGCGGATGGCGGCCATGTCCTCGGCCCCGCCCTCCAGCGCGGCCAGCAGCTCCCTGAGCCTGGGGTAGCCGCCGCGGGACAGCAGGAAGGCGGTCACCGTGTAGACCTCGCTGAAGGCCAGCTCGGCCGCCTCGGCGCTGGGCAGCAGCGCCATCGAGGGGTGCATCTGCTCGAAGGTGATCAGCGCCTGGGCGCGCACCGCCCGGGACAGGCGGCTCTCCTCGCGCGGGCTGAGCCCGGGCCGGTAGAGCGGTTCGCCCTCGCGCCAGCGGCCCTCCTCGTGCTTGGCCAGGGCCTCGTGCAGCCAGATGGGGGTGTGGTTCCAGGTGCGCTGGGAGACCAGCAGGTGGATGAGCTCGTGGCTGGCCGTGTCCAGGTAGCCGTAGCCCATGAGCGCCGCGCGCGGGGAGGTCAGCATCAGCCGGTTCCACTTGCACACCGCGATGGTGCCGCTGGTCTGGATGGCCTCCAGCCCGAGCCCGGTCAGGCGGGACAGGGCCTCGGAGTCGGGCAGCAGCTCGACCCGGATGGGGTGATCGGGGACCTGCCCCAGATCGCGGCCCACCACCGACAGCGTGCGCTCCACCGCCTCGACCACGTCCGGGAGCAGCACCTCGTCCACGCCGGCCGCATAGGCCACCTCCACCCGACCGTCGGGGCTGCGGAACAGGCTGAAGCCCGCGGTCACCTGGGCCGTGTCGCGGATGAGCCCCAGGCGCGGATCGCGCTCCAGGGCGCCCTGGAACGCGGCGGCCGCGCGCTCGGCCAGCGCGCGGGCGGCGGCGTGCTCACCCTGGTGGAACTTGACCCAGGCGGCGCCGAGCTGCACGGCCGGCAGGTCGGGGTGCGCGCGCAGCAGCTCCTCCGCCAGCGCGCGGGCCGGGGTGAGCTGCCAGGCCTCCAGCAGCCGGTCGATCTCGGCGATCTTCCGCTCGAGCCCGGCCGCGGCCTCCTCGGCGCCGGCCGGAGGCGGCGGGCCGAGCAGGGCGGCGGAGCAGAGCAGCGCGAGGCCTGCCTGGCGGAGCGCGCGCCTCATCGCACCAGCTCCTCGTAGTAGCGCCGCACCAGCGGCTGGTAGTCCTCGGGCACCGGATCCTTCATGCCGCGCAGCAGCTCCTCGCGGAAGGCCTCGGGCGGGCGGTACTCCTCCGCGCCCGGGATGTGCACCTTCTCGACGTTGGCCTGGCCCTCCCCGCCCTCGTCCGGGGCGCTGGGGATGGCCGCCGAGCCCATGGGCAGCGGCATGCCGCCGCCCCCGCGCGGGCAGGACTGGGCGGCCTGCTCCATGGCCTGCTGCATGCGCTCGAGCTGCTGCCGGGCGGCCTGCTGGTGCGGGTGGGCGGCGCGCGGATCGAACACCCCCAGCTCGTCGGAGGCCTGCTGCATCTCGGAGCCGCCGCGCTCCGCGCCCTGCAGCATGTCCTCGCCGAAGATGGGCGCCTTCTGGTTCAGCCGCTCCATGTCCCCGCGCAGCGCCCGCAGCTTGCCGCGCAGCTCGCGCTGCCGGCCCTCGAGCTTCCGCATCCGGCCGCGCTGCTCGGGCGAGAGCAGCCGCTCCGGGGGCGGCATGAGCTTGGCGAGCTCCGCGTGGATGGCCTCGGCCTCCTCGGCCGCCGCGGCCGCCCGGCGGGCGTCCTCCCGCAGGCGCGCGGCGCGCGGGGACTCCGTGGCCTCCTCCATCTCGGCCTCCGCGGCCAGGCCCTCGCGCAGCCCCTCCGTCCCCAGCCGCTCGCCGCGGCTGGCCGCGATGGCCTGGGCCAGCTCACCCTCCTCGAGCGCCCGCTCCAGCACCCGGGCGTCCTCCTGGAGCCGCTCGAGCAGCGGCTGGCGGAACTCGTCGACGTCTTCGGCCGGGATGGCCTCCAGGTGCTGCCGCAGGCGCCTGGCGCGCTCCCCGAGCGCGCGCAGCCGCTCGCGCAGGCCCTTCTGCTGCAGCTCGGCCAGCTTCTCCAGGCTGAGGGTCTTCAGCTCGCCGGTCTCCTGCTCGACCGCGCGCTGGGCCTCGGCCAGCTGGCGGAGCTCGGCCTGCAGCCCCTGGGCGGCCCGGCTGAGCTCCTGGTAGCGCTCGTCGCCGTAGCCCCGCTGGGCCTGCTGGATGGCGCCCTGCAGGGAATCGAGCTGCTGCCGCAGGCGCCCGAGCTCGCGCATGGCCTCGTCCAGCTTGCCCTCCTGCAGCAGGGCCTGCATGCGGTCGAGGGCCGAGAGCGCGTCCCGCTGGGAGGCCAGCTTCTTCAGCGCCTCCGGGTTCAGGTACTCGTCGCGCAGCTCCTTGAGCACCTCGGCCTGGCGCGCCAGCAGCTCGCCCAGGCGCGCCTTGAGGCGGGCGATCTCGGCCTCGATGCGCCGGCGCGCCTCGTCGCTGGGGGCCTGCCGGTACGCCTCCATCAGCTCGCGCAGCCGGCGCTCGGCCGCGTCCATCTCGCCCGCCAGGCGCTCGATGTCGCGCAGGCGCTCGAGGTCCAGCAGGTCCTCCAGGTACAGCACGTCCCGCTCCAGCCGCTGGATGCGCCGGCCGCGGTGGGAGGCGAGCAGCCGCAGCTCGTCCTGGCGGCCGCCCGCGGCGCGCCGCTCGGCCGACTCCAGCAGCCAGCCGAGCTCCCGGCCCAGGCCGGCCAGGCCCGCCTGGAGGTTGCCCAGCGCCTCTCCGAGCGGCCGGAAGGCGCGCTCGTCCTTGGCCAGCGCCCGGCCCAGCCGCTCGGTCTCCTGCCGCAGGCCGTCCAGGCCCGCGGCCAGGCGCTGGTGCGCGGCCAGCTCCTCGACCGGCGCCGGGCCCGGGCCGCGCGCCCCGGGCTCCCCGTCCAGGTGGTCGCCCAGCCGGAGCACGAGCTGCTCCCACAGGGCCTGCACCTCCGCCATCAGCGCGCGGTGGTGCTCCTCGGCCGAGAACACCTTGAGGTTGATGGCCGCCGAGCGGCCGGCCTTGGGCCCTTGGACCGTGTCGCTGTCCTGCGCCTCGACCGCCACCTGGACCTGCTCCCCGGGCTGCAGCGCGAGCTCGCCGAGTTCCCAGCGCAGGCCGCGCCGCTCGGCCCGCGAGCCGGCCGCGGGCCGGCCCAGCGGCCGGCGCTGCTCGCCCTCGGGCCGCCCGACCACCCGCCACACCAGCGCGAGCTCGGTCAGGCCGAAGTCGTCCCGGGCGTCGAACAGGAGCTCCAGCGAGTCCGTCTCGCGCACCACCTGGTCGCGGGCCGGCTCCATCAGGCGCACCTCGGGCGGCCGATCGGGCTCCAGGCGGATGGGCAGGCCACGCGGGCTCTGCCAGCGCTCGCCCTCGACGCTCTCGAGCTCGAAGCGGTACTCCCCCGAGGCCATCACCAGCAGGCTGCCGGTGACCGCCTGCGCTCCCTCCAGCCGGAGCGGCACCTGCTGCTCGCCGAGCCTGAGCGCGCCCCCGCGGAGCGGGCGATCGGCCCGGGCCCGCAGCTTCACCTCGGTGCCCGGGAGCGCCAGGATGGCGCCGTCGGCCCCGGGCACCACCCGCTCGGGCCGGCCGGAGTAGGCCGGGTAGCGGTAGGCGAGCTCCAGATCGCCGAGCCAGCTCGGGCCCGCCACCGCCTGGCCCGGATCCGCCCGGGCGCCTTCCTGGAGCGCCGCCCAGGCCTGCTCCGCCCGCTCCGGGAACCCGGCCGCGGCCGCCAGGAGCCCGAGCGCCAGCAGGCAGGCCAGCCCGGCCGCGGAGGCGAGCCGCCCGGGCGGCACGAGCCCGGCGGGCCGCTCCACGGCCAGGCGCCCGGCCACCCGCCCGAGGTGCGCCTCGGCCAGGGCCGGGCTCATGCCCTGGGCCTCCAGGCGCTCGGCCCCCAGCAGGGCGAGCTCGGCCGCGGACACGAGCTCGAGCCCCATCCCGCCCAGCCGGCCCTCGACCACCCGGGCCAGGTGGGCGCCGTGCCCCAGCCGGCGCCGGGGCAGCCACCCGTGACGCAGCGCGGCGGCGAGCAGCCCCGCGGCCGCCAGGGACAGCGCGAGGGAGCGGACCCAGCCCAGCCCCAGCGGCTCCGGGCCGAGCGCCAGCAGCCCCAGTCCGAGCAGGAGCAGCCAGGCGAGCGCCAGGCACAGCCCGGCCCCGAGCTCCAGTCGGAGCTCTCGCTGCCGGACCCGATCGAGGAAGCCCAGGATGTCCGCCGCCAGGGGCTCCATACACGCTCCAGACGCGCCAGCGCGCCCCAGGGGGTACGCTAGGGTCTCCCTTCAGGGGGTGTCAAGGAGCGGACGAGCCCGAGGACGCCACTTGCCTCGGGCCGAAAGCGCTGCTAGCATCCGGCGGTACGCAGACGGCAGGGTCGGCATGGCCATGAATACCCTGCGGATTCAACCGTCCCAAGCCTGTGGGACCTGGGGTCGCCGTTGGGCGCGGACGACAGCAATCTGGTGAGGCTCGCCAAGCGCGGCGACCAGCAGGCCTTCCGAGGGCTGATGGAGCGGTACAAGCGCAAGGTCTACGCGATCGCGTACGGCATGGTGCGGGACTCCGAGGCTGCCATGGACATCAGCCAGGAGGCCTTCATCAAGGTGTACCGCTACCTGGAGACCTTCCAGGGGCAGTCGAGCTTCTACACCTGGCTCTACCGCATCGTGGTCAACCTGTGCATCGACCACATGCGCAAGGAAGCCAAGCACGACGCGCTGGACTACGACGACATGCTGCAGCGGCGGGCGCCCGACGACTCCGAGGCCTGGGTGGTGCCGAAGCTCCTGGATCACAACCCGCTCTCGGCCCTGGATCGCAAGGAGCTCTCCGAGCGCATCGCCCAGGCCTTCGCCGGCCTGAGCGAGAAGCACCGGGCGGTGCTCATGCTGCGGGAGATCGAGGGGCTGTCCTACGAGGACATCGCCCGCGCGCTCGGCATCCACAAGGGCACGGTCATGTCGCGCCTGCACCACGCGCGCAAGAACCTGCAGGCCGCGCTGCAGGGGTACCTGGAGGAGCGCGGCGAGGGTCTGCCGGCCGGGACGCCGGGGGCCCTGCACGCCGACGAGGGCGAGGAGACGGACGCGGTGGCGGACAAGGCGGCCACCCCGTCGGGAGCATGACCATGGGCACCGAGCGCTGCGACACCAGCCTGCTGCTCCGCCACCTGGACGGCGAGCTCTCCACCCGGGAGCGGCGCCGGCTGGAGGCCCACCTCGAGGCGTGCCCGGACTGCCGCCAGGCGCTCGACGGCCTGCGGCTGGTCTCGGGGCTGCTGCGCGAGAAGCTCGAGCAGCCGGCCCAGGCCGCGGACTTCTCGGGCTTCGAGGACCGGGTGCTCGCGGCCGTGGCGAGCTCGGCCCGGCCGCCGCTCGGCGAGCGGCTGCGGGTGGCCTGGGGCGAGTGGCAGCGCGCCTGGCGGCCGGTGTGGGTGACGGCCGTGGTCACCGCGGCCGTGGCGTTGCTGGTGCTGGTGCCGCTGCTCACCCGCGGCCCCGACGTCCCCAGCGCGCCGATCGGGCCGCCCGACGGCGACAGGCCCCAGACCGCCCTCGGCGACCGCGTGGACAACCAGGTGATCATCGACGAGCTGGAGTACCGCGGCCAGCGCTCGATGATCTTCAGCGTCTCGAAGAACAACACCACGGTGATCTGGATGTACGACTTCGACAACCAGGCCGGCGCCAAGGACCAAGGGGACGACCTATGATCCGTTCGCTCGCCATCGCGTGGGTTGCCTGGCTGCTCCTGGCGGGGGCCGCGCTCCCGGCCCAGGCCGAGGAGCAGGCCGCGCAGATCTCCATCCGGGTGATCTTCGCGGTCAAGGACGGCCCGGTCAGCATCGACCCGGCCCTCAAGGACATCCAGGCCGAGCTCAAGGACCTGCCCTACACGAAGTTCCGCCTGCTGGACAAGCTGGAGAGCCAGGTCCAGAGCGGGGCCAGCGTGGAGCTGCAGTTCCCGGGCAACCGCTCCATCTCGGTCGGCTTCGAGGGCCTGGACGCCACGGGCGAGAAGAACATGCTGGCCCTCAAGCTGGCGGTCCGGCCGCAGCTCCACATGCAGCTGCGGGTGGCCAACGGCGGGCGCACGCTGCTCGGCGGCCCGGCCCACCTGGAGGGCACGCTCATCCTGGACGTGTCCGCCAGGCTGCAGCCCCCGGCGAAGCCGCCCGAGGCGCCCGCGCCGGGCGTGGACCAGCCCGTGAACCGGAACCAGGAAGGCACCGGCAAGGAGAAGACGCCATGAAGCTGCGTGGGACGGCGACCCTGGCGGCCGCGCTGTGTCTGGGCTGGGTGGGCCTGGCCGCGGCCCAGGACGCGGAGACCATCAAGAAGCAGGTCGGCGCCCCCGTCGAGAGCTGGACCGGCTCGATCGGCGGCGACATGAACTTCGGCAAGATCGGCGAGGACTGGTACGCCACCCTCAACCTGGGGCTCACCTTCGACTTCGGCATCGTCGGCTTCGGCATCCAGGCGCCGCTCCGGCTGCTGATGAAGGACAACGATCCCGAGAACAACGACTACGGCGGGGTGCTGCGGCGCGAGGACTGGGACGAGTGGACGGACTACCTCAAGATCATCCGTTACTTCCGCTTCGGCCACAAGGGCGAGCTGGTCTTCCTGCAGCTCGGCGATCTGCCCGGGGTGACCATCGGCCACGCCAGCATCGTCAACCGCTACTACAACAACACGGATCTCGCCCACTTCAAGCTGGGCGTCACCCTCGACGTGAACACGGACTACGCCGGCGTGGAGACGCTGCTGAACAACGCCTTCGTCTCCAACCTGATCGGCGGGCGCGTGTACCTGAAGCCCTTCTCCTTCTGGGACAAGGACTCGTACCTGAACAACTTCGCCATCGGCTTCACCGCCATCTCCGACTACGCCGCCCCCTACTGCCCGGACTTCGAGCAGCAGGACACGGCCGGCGGCCCGTGGACGCCGGGGGGCGCCTGCATGCCCGCCGCGCTCGACCACGACCCGGCCACCTTCCCCAACGTGCGCCAGCGCTTCGACGAGGACATGAACATCGTGCTGGCCGACAAGAAGGCCGCCACCGTGCTGGGCGGCGACCTCGAGTTCAAGGTGCTGAACCTCGAGTGGATCAACCTGACGCCCTACGTCGACCTCAACGGCATCATCGACGGCGGCTTCGGCTTCCACGGCGGCATCATGACCAACTTCAACATCCCGGTGATCAGCGTGGGCCTGCAGACCCGCATCGAGTACCGCTGGATGGAGCGCGGCTACATCCCCTCCTACTTCGACTCGTTCTACGAGATCCAGAAGTTCAACTACCCGTTCAAGGACGAGAACGGCCGTTTCGGCCCGGCGCACAGCGAGGTGACCGACCGGCCCAAGGCCGCGGTGGTGGAGGAGCTGGCCGCCCAGGAGGGCAAGGGGCTGAACGGCTACTACGCCGAGCTGGCCATCAACGTGAACGACTGGGTCGTCGTGGGCGGCTCGTACGACGACTACGACGGGCCGTACAACTCGAACCTGCGCATGTACCTCACGGTGCCGGCCTTCGACTTCATCAAGTTCGGGGCGTACTACTACCGCCACAACTTCGAGGGGGCCGGCGACGCCTTCGACTTCGACGAGAAGAGCCTGTTCCTGGCCGAGGCGCGCTACCAGATCATCTCCTTCCTGTACGTGGTCGGCCAGTACTGGCGCGTGTGGCGCCTGGACGAGGACCCCACCAGCGCCTCCTACGGCGACTACGTGGCGACCGACGACTGGAGTATCGGCGTCGGCGCCGCCTACAACTTCTGAGCCGCTCCGCCCTCGGCCAGCGCGGCGTGCCGCGCGGCCACCTCGCCGGCCAGCCGGTCGAGCGCCTCGAGCTCCGCGCCGCCGGCCGGGCCCTTGCACAGCACCGGGGAGAGGACCTCGACCTCCAGGTTCGGGACCAGGGCCGCGAGCTGCTCGACCGCCTTGCCGCCCCAGCCGTAGGAGCCGATCACCGACAGCCAGCGCGCCTTGGGCCGCAGCGCGTTGGCCAGCAGGGCCGCGTAGGCCGCGCCGGGGTGGGGCCCGCCCAGCACGGTCGGCGTCCCCACGACCAGGGTGGCCGCGTCCACCAGGGCCATGGCCAGCTTGCCGATGTCGGTCACCGCGAGATCGAACACCTGCACGCCCACGCCCTTCGCCCCGAGCGAGCGCACCAGGCGCTCGACCATGGCGCGGGTGCTGCCGTGCATCGAGGTGTAGGCCACCACGGCCAGGTTCTTCGGCGCGCCCGTGGCCCAGGCCCGGTAGGCGTCCAGGATGAGCGCCGGCCGCGCGTGCAGCGGTCCGTGGCTGGGCGCGACCAGGCGCAGGTCGAAGCCCTCGAGCCGGACCAGGTGCTTGGCGATGGACTTGCGGAAGGGCTGCATGATCTCGGCGTAGTAGCGCTTGGCCGCCTCGAGCACCTGCCCCTCGTCCTCCACGTACAGCCCGCTCTGGGCGATGTGGGAGCCCAGGAAGTCGCAGGAGAAGAGCGTGCCCTCCTCCCGCAGGTAGCTCACCATGGTCTCGGGCCAGTGCACCCAGGGCGTGTGCAGGAACTCCAGCGTCCGATCGCCGAGCGACAGCCGCTCGCCGTCCTGCACGGCCCGGATGCGCTCGGCGGACAGCCCGAGCTGCTCCATGAGCAGGGCGCGGCCCTTGGGGGTCGCCAGCACCTGAGCCTGCGGGTAACGCTCCAGCACCATGGGGATGGCCCCGGAGTGGTCCTGCTCGGCGTGGTGCGAGACCACGTAGTCGACGCGCGGGACCGCGGCGAGCTGCGCCTCGAGCACGGCCCGCATGCTGGGGTCGACCGAGTCCAGCAGCGCCACCTTCTCGCTGCCGCGCACCAGGTAGGCGTTGTAGCTGGTGCCGTCGGGCAAGGGGATCAGCGAGTCGAACAGCCGCCGGTCCCAGTCCACCGCGCCGAGCCAGCTCACCCGCTCGCTCACCGGTCGGGCGTTCATCGCGCACCTCCCTCGGCATGCCCGTGTCCGGCCGGGTGCCCGTCGCGCGCGGGCTGGCCGTGCGCGTGGCCGGGCTCGGAGTGCGCCTGGCCGCCCTCGACGAAGTGCACGTACTCGACGTAGGCCTTCACGTAGGCGCGGCCGGCGGCCAGATCGTCGGCGGAGAACTGGCGGCGCGCGAGCGCCGCGCGGAAGAGCTCCTCGAGCCCGGCCTGGCTGGCCGGCGGCACGAGGCGGCTCACCAGCGCGAGCTCGCCGCGCGCGAGCGCCTGGTCGGCCGCGGCCACGGCCGGCGGCACGGGCAGGCCCGCGGGCTTGATTCCGGTGTAGGGCGCCCCCTCGCCCTGGCGGTGCAGGCGCACCAGGGTCTCCAGGAAGCGGCGCTCCGCCACTTCCTGCTCCTGCCCGCCGGCCCGTCGCGCGGCTTGCGCCCTGTCGAACTCGGCGCGCAGGGCGGCCTCGTCCCCGGGCTGGACCCAGATCAGCACCCGGTTCACCTCCCCGCGCTCCAGGGCGGCGCGGGCCGCGACCAGCACCGGCCCCTCGGGCGTGTCGCAGTGCGCGCGCGCCTCGCCCGCGGCGGCCGTCAGCAGCAGCAGCGCGGTCCCCAGGACCCACGCCGGATTCGTCAGCCTCGTGTTCTCGCGCATGTCTCCTCCTCCGTTCGTGAACGACCCGCCCTGCTTCACCCCGCCAGCGCGCGCGGGAACAGGATGGCGTTCTCCAGGTGAATGTGGACCATCAGCTCGTGCTCGAGGCTCGCCAGCCCGCGGTAGAGCGCGCGCCAGCTCGCGCAGGCCTCCGGCGGCGGCGCAAGCCCCCGGGTGAGCGCGCGGGTGCGGCGCAGGTTCTGGCCGTGGTCCTCGTGCTCCTCTTGCATCACCTTGATGGGCATGTGGGCGGTCTCGGCCCGGCCGGCCAGGATGAGCGGGAACAGGATGCGCTCCTCCTTGGCCAGGTGGTCCTCGACCGCGGCCTGGACCCGCGCCAGGTGCGCGGCCAGCCCGGTCGGGCAGCTGGGCTTGTCCGCGTGGACCCGCTCGACCGTCTCGGCCAGCGCGACCAGGCCGGGCAGGTCCTGCCGCAGCGGCGCGTGGTAGCGCTCCAGGATGTGCGCCACGAGCTCGTCCAGCGGCCGGACGGCCCAGGACTCTCCGGCCGGTCGGTCCGCGCCCGCGGCCGCGAGCTCTGCGAGCAGGTCGCCCGCCTCGAGGCCCGCGCCCTGGCACGCCTCGCCCAGGGTGCGGCTCCCCCGGCAGCAGAAGTCCAGCCCGCGGCGGGCGAGCACCTCCGCGGCCAGGGGGTTGGAGATCACGAGCTGCGCCAGCGTCTGATCGATCGGGTTCAAGGGTCCACCTCCGTCCCTGTTTCGCACCCTCCTAGAGCAACTCGCGTGCCTCGCAACAAGGTCATCTTGAACGGGGGGTTAGGAAAATGGATGTAAAATTGGCATCTCTGGGCTGTTGCATCATTCACATCTTCGATGTATGTTCTGCATCATGGACCAGCTCGACACCCTGGTGGCCATCGCCGCGGACCTCGCCAGCGCCCAGAGCGCCGAGGCGCGCAGCCAGAGCCTGCTCGGCGCGCTCCGGCGGGTGATCCCCTTCGACGCGGCGGCGCTCCTGCGCCTGGACGGGGACGCCCTGGTCCCGCTGGCGGCGCACGGGCTGTCCCCGTCCGCCCTCGGCCGGCGCTACCTGCTGCGCGAGCACCCCCGGCTCGACATCCTGTGCAAGTCGAACGAGCCGGTGCGCTTCCCGCCGGACACGGCCCTGCCCGACCCGTTCGACGGGTTGCTGGCGGCGGACCCCGCGGCCACCCGGCGCGTGCACGCCTGCCTGGGCTGCGCGCTGCGGGTCCACGGCCAGCTCGTGGGCGTGCTGACCGCCGACGCGCTCGAGCCCCGCGCCTTCGAGCGGATCGACGTCCGCCTGCTGACCGCCGTCGGCGCGCTGGCGGCCGCGGAGCTGCTCACCGGCCAGCTCATCGCGGCGCTCACCCGCACCGCGGAGCGCCAGGGGCAGATCGCCCGCGACCTCATGCGCGACGCGCTGCTGCAGCAGGGCAGCCAGCTCCTCGGCGTGAGCCCGGAGCTCGGCCGCCTACGCCAGGAGATCGAGCTGGTGGCCCGCTCGGACTACAGCGTGCTCATCACCGGCGAGACCGGCGTGGGCAAGGAGCTGGTCGCCCGCGCGGTGCACTCGGCCTCCCCGCGGCGGGAGCAGCCGCTCATCTACGTCAACTGCGCCGCGCTGCCCGAGACGCTGGCCGAGGCGGAGCTGTTCGGCCACACGCGGGGGGCCTTCACCGGAGCGAGCGCGGAGCGGGCCGGCAAATTCGAGGTGGCCGACGGGGGCACGCTGTTCCTGGACGAGATCGGCGAGCTGCCGCTGTCCGTGCAGCCGAAGCTGCTACGCGCCCTCCAGGCCGGGGAGATCCAGCGCGTGGGCGCCGATCGGCCGCTGCGGGTGGACGTGCGGCTGCTGGCCGCCACCAACCGCGACCTTGCCGCGGAGGTGCAGGCCGGCCGCTTCCGGGCCGATCTCTACCACCGCCTGCACGTCTACCCCCTGGCGGTCCCGCCGCTGCGCGCGCGGCGCGGGGACATCGCGCTGCTGGCCGGCTACTTCTGCGATCTGTCCCGCCGGCGGCTGGGCCTGGGCCCGGTGCGCCTGGACGCCGGGGCGCTGGCGGCGCTCGAGCGCTACGCCTGGCCGGGCAACGTGCGCGAGCTCGAGCACGTGGTCTCGCGCGTGGTGCTGCGGGCCTCGGCCGGCGTGCCGCGCGGGCAGGCCATCATCCTGCAGGCGGCCGCGCTGGCGCCCGATCTCGCGGGCGCGCCCGACCTGCCGAGCGCCGCGCCAGTCGACGGCCCGGCCGCCGCGCCGGGCCGGCCGCGCATGCGCGACTTCGTGCGGGCGCAGCAGCGCGCATACTTGAGGACGGTGCTCGAGGAGCACCACGGCAACCTGGCCGCGGCCGCCCGCGCCCTGGGCATGGACCGCGGCAACCTCCATCACCTGGCCCGCCGGCTCGGGCTCGGGCGCAGAGAAAGCTGAGGGCTCGTCATGGAGACGAAGCGCCGCGCGCTGCACGCCGGCCTGCTCGAGGGCCTGGCCTTCCTGGCCACCATCCTCGGCTGCGTGTACTTCGCCTGGTGGCTCTACCCCAACGACCTGTTCGGCTTCGCCATCGGCGGGGCGGGGCTGTTCCTCATCGCCGGGTTGGTGTTCGCCTTCCACGGGCGCTGCCCGGTCTGCCGCGGGATCTTCACCCGCAAGGTGCTGCGCAAGTGGTACTCGCACACCGGCACCCGGACCGAGAACGGCCGCGCGACGAGCGTGAAGATCTACAAGGGCGACTTCCTGTGCTTCCGCTGCGGCCACCGCTGGACGGACTTCATGTAGCGCGGGCCGGCTTTCCTTCCCGCCCGGATTGCGCTAACACCTTGGGGCGATGCGACTCCCCCCCCAGGCGGCCTTCCGGCTGCTACCGCTGGCCGCCGTCCTCGGCCTGAGCCTGGTGTGCGCCGGGTCCTGGCTGCTCCGGCCCCTGCTCCAGCCCGACCCGGAGGACACCCGGCGCGCGGCCGAGCGGGTGCTGGCCGAGTGGCGCCCGGGGGACGCCGTGGCCGTGCGGCCCTGGTGGGCCCAGCGCCTGCGGGAGCACCTCGGCGAGCGCCCCTGGGTGCTCGCGCGCGACCTCGAGGCCGAGGACCTGTCCCGCTTCGGCCGGCTGTGGGTGCTCGAGCAGCCTGGCCACCGCGATCGCCTGGGCGGACCCTTCCGGGACGGGACCTACCGCCTGGAGGCCGAGGCGGAATTCGGCCCCCTGCGCCTGGCGCGCTACGGCCTGCCCCCGCCGGCCGAGGTGCTCTACGACTTCCGGGCCGAGCTCGCGCGGGCCCAGGTGAGCATGCGCGCCCGGGGGGCGGACAAGCCCTGCGACCTGTGGCTCACCGACCGCTGGGCGTGCAGCCCGGCGGACTGGAACTTCGTGGGGCGGATGATCGTCGAGCTTGGCGACGATCCGCGCGAGGTGATCTGGACCCACCCCAGCGAGGAGGGGCCGATCTCGATCGGCTTCGCCGAGGTGCCCCACGGGCGCACGCTGCGGGTGCACACCGGCTTCACCCCGCCCGCGGCCCGGGCCGCGGACGGCGGCCCGGTGACGCTGTCCGTGGAGGTGGACGGCCGGGTGCTCCAGCGCCTGGTGCAGGACAACCGCACCGGCTACTTCCCCGCCGACGTCCCGCTCTCGGCCCTGCCCGACCAGCCGCACCAGGTCACCTTCCGGGTGAGCGCCCCGCGGGCCGGGATGCGCCACTTCTGCTGGAGCGCGGAGGTGCGCCGGTGAGCGCCTTCGCCCGCAAGCACGCCACGGGCCTCATCGCCCTGGGCCTGGGGCTCGGGAGCCTGCTGGTGTTCGCGCTGGCCGCGCCCCGCACCGGCTACACCCGCGACGAGGGCTTCTACTTCGAGGCGGCCGAGGCCTACGCCGGCTGGTGGAGGACGCTCGCGCGCGAGCCCGGCCAGGCCTTCAGCGAGCCGGTCATCCGCCGCTCCTTCGAGGTCAACCACGAGCACCCGGTGCTGGTGAAGAACCTCATGGCGCTCAGCTTCCTGGCCCTGGCCGCGGACGAGGAGCGCTCGCCCACGGACTGGCCCGCCGCCCGGCGCGGGGTGTTCGCCCGGGCCATGCGGCTCCCCTCCCAGGCCTTCTCGGCCCTGGCCGTGGCGCTCACCTTCCTGCTGGGCGCGGCCGTGACCGGCAAGCGGCGGGTGGGGCTGGTGGCGGCGCTCGCCTTCGCGCTGGTGCCGCGCCACTTCTACCACGCCCAGCTCGCGTGCTTCGACATGCCGGCCGTGGCCATGTGGCTGGCCGTGGTGCTGGCCTACCGCAAGGGGCTCTCCTCCTGGGGCTGGGCCCTGGCCACCGGCCTGGTGTGGGGCCTGGCCATCTCCACCAAGCACAACGCGTTCTTCCTGCCCGGCGTGCTCGGGCTGCACTGGCTGCTGACCCGCGGCCGCGAGCTCCGCCTGGGGCGGGACGGCCTGGCCCTGCCGCCCATCCCGCTGGCCTTCTTCAGCATGCTGGTGCTCGGCCCGCTGGTGTTCGTCGGCCACTGGCCCTACCTGTGGCACGACACCCTGAACCGTGTCGGCTGGTACTTCGGCTTCCACCTGCACCACGTGAACTACTACTGGGAGTACCTGGGCACGCTGCTGACCGAGCCGCCCTTCCCCTGGATGTACCCTTTCGTCGTCACCGCGCTGACCTTCCCGGCGGTCTGGCTGGCGCTCGGCGCCTGGGGCTTCCTGGCCGCGCTGGGCGAGCGGCTGGGGCGTCCGCTCCGCACGCTGCGCGGGCTGCTCGCGCGCCTGGCCGGCCTGGGCGGGCCGCGCGAGCCGGCCGCCGCGCCCGCCGCCTGGCTGTCTCGCGACGACGGCTGGCTGCTGCTGCTCAACGCCTTCGTCCCGGTGTTCATCATCGCCATCCCCAGCGTGCCCATCTTCGGCGGGGTCAAGCACTGGATGCACGCCATGCCCTTCGTGTGCGTGCTGGGGGCGCTGGCGCTCGAGCGCGCCATCGGGCTGCTGCCCGAGCGGCTCGCTCGCCGCCGGACGGTCTTCGCCGGGGCGGCGGCGCTCACCCTGCTGCCCTCGCTGCTCGGGCTGGTCGCCATCGGCTCCTACGGCACCTCGTTCTACAACGAGCTGGCCGGCGGGGTGGGCGGCGGGGCGGACCTGGGCATGCAGCGACAGTACTGGTCGAACAACGTCACCGGGGTGCTGCCCTGGCTGAACGAGCACCTGCCCCCGAACGCGCGGGTGTACTTCCACGAGGTGACCGGCCAGAGCTTCCACGCCTACCGGCGGGACGGGCTGCTGCGGCCCGACCTCCGCCCGGCCTACGATCCCGAGCACGCGGACTTCACCGTCTACCAGTACCACCGCGAGTTCGTGGACACGGAGTACCGGGTGTGGAACCGGCTCGGCCACCGCCGGCCGGTCTACGGGCTCTACCTGGACGAGGCGCCCATCATCTTGGTGTACGACACGCGCCAGGCCCCGCCGCCCTCGGCGCGCTCGCTGCCCGCCCAGCCCCCGCCCAGCCCGCCCTGACCCCCGCTCACCTGGGTGGCGGGACCCAGCCGCCCCGCTCGCGCTCCAGCCACTGCGCGACCGCGATGGTCAGGTGGTCCTGGCAGGGGCCGCCCACCACCTGCACCCCGAGCGGCAGGCCGCGGGCGTCCAGGCCCAGCGGCACCTGGGTGACCGGCAGCTCGAGGGCGTTCCACAGGGCGGTGTACACCCAGGCGAACGGGCGCCGGAGCGGCTCGCGGTGGCGCGGGGCCACCCGCGGGTAGGAGGGGAACAGGATCACGCTGTCCCGCCCCAGCCGCTCGGCGAGCGCCCGGCGCATCTGCTGGCCCTGGACGAGGGCCTTGCGGAGCAGCCGCTCGGTCGGGCCGGCCAGATCCTCGAGCAGCGCGAGCAGCACCGAGGGCAGGGTGTGGTCCGAGCGGCCCAGCAGCAGGCGCGCCGCCTCGGCCCAGCCGTTCACCGCCGGGCGGCCGGTGTGATCGGCCAGCAGCTCCTTGTAGCTGGTGCCGTCCTCGAAGTGCAGCCGCGCGGCCCACAGGGACAGCGCCTCGAGCAGCCCGCCCGGCCCGCCCAGCTCCGGGAGCTCCACCCGCTCGACCGCGGCCCCCAGCGCCCCCAGCGCGTCGGCCGCCCGGTCCTGGGCGGTGAGCAGGGCGGGCTCCGCGCCGCCCAGGGCCACGGCCCGCGCGTCCAGCACCCGCACCGCGTCCGGCCGCACGGCCGCGGGGTCTCCGAGCGGCAGCGCCTGGCAGCCCTCGTCCTGCCCGTCCGGGCCGGCCAGCACGCGCAGCAGCGGCATCAGGTCCTCGGCCCGGCGGCACAGCGGGCCGGTGGTCAGCATGCGCAGCACCGGGCCGTGGGCCAGGGGGAACTGGCCGGTGTTGGGCACCAGGCCGCCCGTGCACTTGTGCGTGAAGACCCCGTTGAAGAAGGCCGGCAAGCGCAACGAGCCGCCGATGTCTGAGCCCAGCCCGAAGGGCGAGCCGCCCGCGCCCACGATGGCGCCCTCCCCGCCCGAGGAGCCGCCCACGATGCGGGTCGGGTCGTAGGGGTTGCGCGCCACCCCGTACACGCGGTTGTGGGACTCCATCCACATGCACAGCTCGGACACGTTGGTCACCCCGAGGGGGATGCCGCCCGCCGCGCGCAGCCGCGCCACCGCGGGCGCGTCCCGGATCGGGCTGAGGCCCTGGCGGGAGACGAGCCCGCTGGTCCATGGCAGGCCGGGCGTGGAGAAGTTCTCCTTGATGGTGAAGGGCACCCCGTGGAAGGGCGGCACCCGGTCCGGACCCGCCGCGGCCAGGCGCCGGTCGGCGGCGGCCGCCTCGGCCCGGGCCGCGTCGAACCGCTCGGCCACCACGGCGTTCAGGCGCGGGTTCACCTCGCGGACGCGGGCGATGTGCGTCTCCACGACCTCGGCGGAGGTGACCTCGCCCGCCCGGATGCGCCGGGCCAGCTCGCCCGCGGACACCGTCAGGAGCTCGTGCATGCCGCTTCCCCTTCCACCCCGTTGTGCGCTAGCGTACCCGGGCTCGGGCTCGGGCTCAACCCGCGAGCGAGCGACCCCTCACCCCAACCCCGCACCGCGGGAGAGGGAGCCCCGGCGAAGCCGGGGCGGGTGAGGGAGGGAAGGCCGCGGCGCGACGGAGCGGACATGAAGCTGGCTGGCAAGACAGTCGTGGTGACCGGGGCGGCGGGCGGCATCGGGCTGGCCACCGCGCGGGCCTGCCTGGACGCGGGCGCCCGGGTGCACCTGGCCGACGTGGACCCCAGGGTGGTCGCCACCGCGGCCGGGCTCGGCCCGGCCGCGCGCGGCCACGCGCACGACGTGCGCGACCCGGCCGCCTGGCAGGCGCTGCGCGCGGCCACCGGGCCGGCGGACGCGCTGGTGAACAACGCCGGGGTGTGCGTCGGCGGCCCGACCGACGAGCTGCCGCTCGAGGCCTGGCAGCAGAGCGTGGACGTGAACCTGTGGGGCCCCATCCACGGGCTGCGCGCCTACCTCCCGGACATGCTGGCCCGCGGCCAGGGGGTGATCGTCAACGTGGCCTCGGTGGCCGGGCTGATGGCCTTCCCCATGATGGGGCCCTACTGCACCTCCAAGTTCGCCCTGGTCGGGCTGAGCGAGGCGCTGGCGGTCGAGCTGGCGGGCCGCGGCGTGCAGGTGTGCACGGTCTGCCCCGGGGCGGTGCGCACCCAGCTCCTGGCCAGGAGCCAGATCGCGCTGCCGGGCAAGGCGCGCGAGGTGATCGACCGGCTGATCGAGCGCCTGGCCACGAGCCCCGAGCGCATGGCGGCCGACATCGTGGCGGCCATCCAGGACGGGCGGCCGCTGCTCGTGGCCGCGGGCACCATGTGGCCGCTCTACGCGCTGCACCGCGCGGCCCCGGGGCTGTACGGCTGGCTCTTCCGCGCCACCACCCGGCTCGCCACCCGCGGCGGGCGTTGACAAGCGCCCCCGCTTCCCGGTCTGATCCAGGGCCATGACCCTCGACACCGAGTTCTACCGGCAGGTCGTCTACGCGCTCGGCATCGGGGTGCTGGTGGGCCTGGAGCGGGCGGTCGACCAGGAGCTCCGGGAGGGGCAGGCGGAGCGCGCGCTGGACGGCGGAGCGCCCGCGCCGAGCGATCCCACCGGCGACATCGACTACCTGGGGGTGCGCACCTTCGGCATCCTGTCGCTGACCGGCTTCGGCGCGGCCCTGGCCGGGGCGCAGATCCCCTTCCTGGCCCCGGTCCTGCTGCTGGCGGCCAGCCTGCTCGTGTTGCTCATGTACCACAAGACCAGCGAGAAGCACGGGACCGGCATCACCACGGAGGTGGCCGCGCTGGCCTGCCTGGGGCTGGGGGCGCTGTGCAGCCTGGCCCCGGAGGCGGCCGGCGTGCTCGGCCTGCTGCTGACCGTGCTGCTCGCCATGAAACGCTTCACCCGCCAGACCGTGCGCAAGATGCGGCGGGTGGAGCTGACCGACACGCTCAAGTTCCTGGTGGCCGTGCTGATCGTGTTGCCGCTCCTGCCCAACCGGGCGCTCGACCCCTGGGAGGCGCTCAACCCGTACAAGGTCGGGCTGCTGGTGGTGCTCATCTCGGGGCTGTCCTTCGTGGGCTACTTCCTGACCCGCATCCTGGGCGCCCAGCGGGGGCTCGGGCTGACCGGCATCCTGGGCGGGCTGACCTCGTCCACCGCGGTGACCGCGGCCATGGCCGCCCAGGCCCGCCAGAACCCGCAGCTCTCCGCGGTGTGCGCCTTCTCCACCGTGGCGGCCAACGCCACCATGTTCTTGCGGGTGCTGGTGGTGGTGGCGCTGCTCGACCAGGCGCTGGCCCTGCGCCTGGCCTGGAGCCTGGGGGGCATGGCCCTGGTGGCGGCCGTCGCCGCCCTGGTGCTGTGGCTGCGCGCCAGCCGGGAGTCGCGCCACCTCAAGGAGACCGGCCAGATCAAGCTGAAGAACCCCTTCTCGGTGGGGCCGGCCCTCAAGTTCGCCGCCTTCTTCGTCGGCATCCTGGTGGTGGCCAAGCTGGCCAAGCAGTACCTGGGCGACTCGGGCCTGTACCTGGCCGCGGCCGCCTCGGGCCTGGCGGACGTGGACGCCATCACCCTGTCCATCACCGAGGGGGTCGGCGCCCGGAGCCTGGCCCTCGACGTGGGCGCCATCGGTATCACCATCGCGGTGGTCTCGAACTCGCTGGTCAAGACCGGCATCGCCCTGTACTCCGGGGGGCTCCGGTTCGGCCGCACCATCGGCCTCTGCCTCGGCCTGGCCACGGGGGCTGGCCTGGCGCTGGCTTTCCTGCTATAAGGTCCCGCCCGCCCGGGTCGACCAAGGCCCGGGCGAACCACCCACGAGGAGAACGAGACCATGAAGATCCGGAACCTGTGCCTGCTGGCCCTGACCCTGTCGCTGGCCCTGCCCTTCGCCGCCTGCGGCGACGACGGCGGCGAGGAGGTGTTCGAGTGCACCGAGGCCAACACCCTGTGCTGGGTGATCTCGGTGCCGGCCACCTTCGACGCCACCCCGCTCAACCTGTACGTCACCGGCTTCACCATGTTCCCGCCCACGGGCATGCCAGGCGCCATGTTCAACGCCACGGCCAACCCGGCCATCGGCGCGAACCTGGCGCTCGAGTACCAGCAGGCCAACATCGACCAGGCCGGCTTCACCGGCAACCTGTACCTGGCCGTGGCGCTGCTGGTCGAGGGCGGCGGCGCCATGAGCCCGGTCGAGGGCATCGACTGGGTCGGCGCGATGGCCACCCCGGTCAACTTCGACGGCGCGGCCAAGAACATCCCGGCCATCGAGCTGGCGCTGTACGACGATCCCGGCACGCCCTGAGCCCTGACCCTCCCGCGGCGTGACCCTGCACGGCCTCAACCTCGACGCCCTGCTGGCGGTGCTGCTGACCGCCCTGCTGCTCGTCCCTGTCCACCTGCTGACCGACAAGCTCGGGGAGCCCATGGAGACCTTCCTGGTCGGGCTCGGCCTGTTCGTGGTGGGCGCCGGCATGCGCCTGGCCGGGCGCAAGCCACGCGTGCTGTTCATCCCCGTCTGGCTGGTCGGCCTGGGCGGCGCGGCGGTCGGCATGGTGATGGCCTGGGGCTGGTGGACGCTCGGCCTGACGCTGGTGGCGCTGGTCGTCTGTCTGGCCGGGCTGGCCACCCTCGGCTGGCGGATCGAGGCGCGCGAGTGGCGCCAGGCCCCGGCGGCCCTGGAGGAGGCCAAGCTCGCGCTGCTCGCGGGGGACGAGGAGCGCGCCTGGCGCCAGCTCGAGCTGGCGGCCTACGCCCCCGCCGCCCTGCACCTCAAGGTGGAGATGGTGCGCCACGCCCGCTCGCTGGGGGAATTCGTCCGCGAGCACCTGGCGGCGCGCCTGGAGCCCGAAGCGGCCGAGGAGCTCGCCGGGCTCCTGCCGGGGCTCGATGCCGACGCGCTGTCCGCCCCGATCGCCGAGCGGCTGGCGCTCGCGCAGCGCCTGAAGGCGCTGCGGGCCCTGATCGGTCGCCGCGGGCAGCCGCTCCCGCCGGGCGAGCCCGCGCCCTAGCGCTCAGTACCGCCCGGGCCTGAGCTTCGTGGCCGGCACCGGCGCGTCGTAGGGGTAGCCGTTCTCGACCCAGAAGCCCTCGATGGGGTGATCCGCCAGCTCGATGCGCGCGACGTACTTCGGGCTCTTGTAGGCGTACATGCGGGGCAGCACCGCCCGGGCCGGGAAGCCGTGCTTCAAGGGCAGGGTGTTGCCGCCGATGCCCAGCGCCAGGAGCGAGCGCGGCTCGAGCGCCACCGCGAGAGGCCAGGACTCGTTGTACCTCCCCCCCAGGGTGTGGAAGGTAACGTGGGTGGCCTGGGGGCGGACCCGGGCGGCGTCGAACAGGCGCGAGAGGTGCAGCCCGTCCCAAGGCACGTCCAGGATGCTCCAACCCTCCACGCAGTGGAAGTCCACCAGGAACTCGCGCGGGCCGAGCCCGACCAGGTCCGCGAAGGTGTAGTCGCGGGGCATCTCGACCAGCCCATCCACCCGCAGGTGCCAGGAGGACAGGATGGACTCCAGCTCCTGCCGATCCACGGTACGCTCGCCCCAGCCGCGGTAGACAGGGTGATCCTCTGCGCCCGGCTGGAAGGTCAACCCGCCGCCGGCGTCCCCGCCCCCGCCCTCGCCGCCCGCTCCGTCCCCGTCTTCGTCTCCGTCGTCCGGGAATCCACCGTCCCCCCGGGGGGTCGCGGGCCCCAGGCAGGAGGCCAGGGCCGCCCCACCGAGGGTCAGCACCGCGCCCTTGCCCAGCCACTCCAGCACGCTGCGCCGCGTCATGGGTCGATCAGGGTCGTACTTCCTCATGGCCATCGAAGGCCTCCTGACCTCTGGTCGGAAGATCAGGAGAAAGCTTTCTGTGAGGGCAGGAAGGCCCCAGAGGGGGGGCGGCGACAGCCGAGCAGTCCCAGGGGTGAGGGAGGGGGCCTCCGGCGCTCGGCGGATCTCCGGGTCAGGCGACGGTGTAACCGCCGTCCACGCACAGCACCTGGCCGGTCACGTAGGCGGCCTCGTCGGAGGCCAGGAACACGACCGCGCCGGCGATCTCGGCGGGCTGGGCGTAGCGTTTCTGGGCGGTGTGGTCGGTGAACACCTTGACGATGTCCGGGCTGCCCACCAGCGCCGAGGCGAACTTCGTGTCCACCAGGCCCGGGGCCACGGCGTTGACCCGGATGTGGAACGGCGCCAGCTCGACCGCCAGCGTCTGGGTCATGGAGATGATGGCCGCCTTGGTCAGGCCGTAGACGCCCTGCAGCGGCGCGGCGCGCAGGCCGAGGATGCTGGCCACGTTCACGATCACGCCGGGCTTCTCGCCGTCGCGCCAGCGCCGGGCCACGCGCCGGGTGAGCTCGAACGGCCCGCGGACGTTCACCTCGAAGGTCTTCTGCCAGGCGGCCTCCTCGACGTCCAGCATGGGCCCGAAGTAGGGGTTGGTGGCGGCGTTGTTCACCAGCACGTCGGGCACGCCGATCTCCTCGAACACCGAGGAGGTGAGCTCCTCGATCTGATCCAGCTCGCCCAGGTGGCACACGCAGGCGTGCACCGGCCCGGGGCCGGCCGCGGCGATGCGCACCTTGGCCGCCTCCAGCCCGTCCAGTTTCCGCGAGGCGATGATCACCCGCGCGCCCTCGCGCACGCAGGCGGTGGCGATGGCCTCGCCGATCCCCCGGCTGCCGCCGGTCACCAGGCACAGCTTGCCCTGCAATCTGCTGCTCATGATTCCTCCCATGCTCGACGTCAGGCCCACGCTAGCAGGTCTTCCGGTAGTGGGCGATGGTCTCGGCGAAGGCCTCGGCCTCGGTGCACACCGGGGCGTAGCCCAGCAACCGCTCGGCCTTGTCGGTGCGGTAGGTGTGGTCCTGGCACACGAAGGCCACCCCGTAGCGCGAGATCTTGGGGGTCAGGGTGACGAGCGGCTTCAGCGCCCGCGCCACGGCCTCGTTGAGCACCCCCAGCCCGTAGGCGAGCGGCCGGGGCACCGCCAGCCACCAGGGTAGCACGCGCCGGTCGAGCGCCCTCAGCACGGGCTCGAAGAAGTCGAAGAAGTTCCGGGCCGGGTAGTCGGTGGCGTAGAAGGCCTGCCCGCTCACCCCGGGCCGGCCCTCCAGCAGCGCGCGCGCGGCCAGCAGCAGCAGGTGGGCCGCGTTTTCCACGTAGATGCCCTGGAAACGGGCCTTGCCGTCGCCCATGCGCGGCAGGGGGAAGCGCCGGGAGAGCTCCAGCAGGGACTCCAGGTGGTAGGCGTCCCCGCCGCCCCAGATGCTGGTCGGGCGCACGACCGCGACCCCGAGGCTCGTCTGGCCGCCCGGCCCGGGCCGGGCCAGCGCCCGGCCAGCCGCGCCCAGCGCGAGCTGCTCGGACTCGGCCTTGCTCTGGCAGTAGGTGTTCGGGTAGCTCTGCGGGTAGGGCAGCGACTCGTCCCCGTCGCAGATGGGACCGCCGTGGTGCACGGCGTCCTCGCTCGAGCAGTGCACCAGCGCGGGCACGCCCTCGGCCAGGCAGGCCTCCAGCACGTGGCGGGTGCCGTCCACGTTCACCGCCCGGACCAGCGCGGCCGGGCGCACGCCCCAGTCGATCAGCGCGGCCAGGTGCAGCACCGCGTCCGCCCCGGCGCAGGCCCGGCGCACGGCGGCCGCGTCGCGCACGTCGCAGGCCAGCGGCACGAGGCGCGGGCCGCCGGCCGGCACGTCCGGCAGGCCCGCCTCCGGCCGGAGGTCGAGCACGCGCACCTCGCGTGGCGCGAGCACCGGCGCGCCCCGCGGCCGGCAGAGCGCCCGCACCACCGCCCGCCCCAGGAACCCCGCCCCGCCCGTCACCACCAGCACCGGACCCGCGTCGCCCATGGCCTCCACCTCCGGGCGCCCATCCTCCCCCGAAGGCCGGGGCGTCTTCAAGATCCATGAGGCTTTCCTCGGGCCGCCGGTTGCGCTACAAGCGAGGGTCCAGGGAGGTGCGAGATGCCCAAGTGGATGTTCATCTGGAACCCGCCCCGCGGAACCCCGTTGCAGGGCTTCGCCGAGGATGCCCGCGAGCAAGTCTCCGAGAAGGTGCGCGGCCTGGGCGCCCAGGAGCTCGGCCTGCACGTCACCGCCGAGCCGCCTCCGCGCGCCGGCGTGATCCCCTTCAAGCGCCGCCCGCTGGCCGTGGTTTCCGTGCGCGGGGAGGACGTCGCGCTGGGGGCCCTGGCCGGCGATCGCCTGGACGATCTGCCCGGGGCCTGGGCCGGCTACCGGGTCGAGGAGGCCGTGCCGGTGGCCCGCACGCGCACCTGGGGGATCGGCGAGCGCGCGCCCGGGGCCTGCCTGCTGACCATCTTCCGGCGCCACCCGCGCCTCGATCGCGAGGCCTTCCTGCAGGAGTGGCACGGCAAGCACACGCCCATGTCGCTCGAGATCCACCCCTTGTGGAGCTACGTGCGCAACACCGTCACCGAGATCCTGCTGCCCGGCTCGCCGCCCTGGGACGGGCTGGTGACCGAGTCCTTCCGCGAGCCCGGGGAACTGCTGAACCCGCTGCGGCTCTTCGGCGGGCCGCTCAAGGCGCCGCTGAACATGGCCCGGGTGGGGATGCACATCTCGCGCTTCATGGATCTCCGCGGCATGGAGAACTTCCTGGTGGGCGAGTGGGACCTGGAGCCCTGAGCATGCACGCCGACGCGCTCCCCGCCGAGGGCTCCTGGGACGTGGTGGTGGTGGGCTTCGGCGCCGCCGGGGCCTCGGCCGCGCTGCAGGCGGCCGAGGAGGGCGCGCGGGTGCTCGTGCTCGAGCGCTTCGACGGCGGCGGCTCGACCCGCCGCTGCGGCGGGGTGATCTACGCCGGGGGCGGCACGCCGGCCCAGCGCGCGGCGGGCTTCGCCGACCGGCCCGAGCACATGCTGGCCTACCTGAGGCGGGAGACGCGCGGGGAGGCGGACCCGGAGGCGCTGGAGGCCTTCTGCGCGCGCAGCCGGGTGGATCTGGCCTGGCTGGCCGCCCACGGGCTCGACTTCCCCACCGCCTTCCACCCGCACAAGTCCGTGGTCCCCCCGGAGGGGACCGGGCTGTACTACTCGGGCAACGAGCACGGCGGCCCGCCCCCGCAGGCGCCGCGCGGGCACCTGCCGGACGGCCACGGCCAGCGCGGCAAGGAGATCTTCGCCGGGCTGGCGCGGGCGGTGCGCACCGCCGGGATCGAGGTGCGCACCCGCCACCGCGTCACCCGGCTGCTGCGGGACGGGGCGGGGCGGGTGACCGGCGTGGAGGCCCTGCGCCTGCCCGGCGCCGGGCCCGCGGCGGCCGCACACGACGCGCTGTTCGGGGCGGCGCTCGCCTCGCGCGCGGCCATGGGGCCGCTCGGGGCCTTCGAGCGCAGGCTCGGCCGTCCGACGACCTTCGGCGCGCGCGGCGGGGTGGTGCTGGCTGCGGGCGGGTTCGCCTTCGACGTGCGCATGCTCGCGGAGTACGCGCCCGCCTTCCGGGGCTGCATGCCGCTCGGCACGCCCGGCGACGACGGCGCCGGCATCCGCCTGGGGGCGGAGGCCGGGGGGGCCCTGGACGCCATGGACCGCTGCGCCGCCTGGCGCTTCATGTACCCGCCCGAGGCGTTCCTGCGGGGCGTGCTGGTCAACGCCCGCGGCGAGCGCTTCTGCGACGAGAGCCAGTACGGGGCGACCGTCGGTCGGAACATCTCCGAGCAGCCCGGCGGGCACGCCTGGCTCGTCGTGGACGCGGCCGTGGTGCGCGCGGTGCGCGCCGAGGCCGCGGCGGACGAGCGCCTGCGCGATCGGCCGCTCGGCGAGCTCGTGCGCGGCCAGGCCAACGATCTCGTGTTCCGCAAGCTGTCGACCGCGCTCAACCTGGCCGTGAACCGCCGCAAGGCGCGGACCGCGGCAGGGCTCGAGCGGGCCTGCGGCCTGCCCGTGGGCGCGCTCGAGCGCACGCTGGCCGAGCACAACGCCCGGGCGCACGCGGGCGGCCCGGATCCGTTCGGCAAGCCCGCCGCGCTGCTCACGCCGCTCGAGGAGCCGCCCTTCCTGGCCATCGTGTGCGACCTCGACAGCAAGCTCTTCCTGGGCCCGTGCTTCACCCTGGGCGGGCTGCGGACCCACGCGCTCAGCGGCGCGGTGCTGGACGCGCAGCGCGCCCCCATCCCGGGGCTGTACGCGGCCGGGCGCAACGCCGTGGGGCTGTGCACCGGTGGCTACGTGAGCGGCCTGTCCATCGCCGACTGCGTGTTCGCCGGCCGCAACGCCGGCCGCAGCGCGGCCCGCGCCGTCACTGCGCCGACTTGAAGACCAGCGGGTAGGTCACGTTCACCACCCCGCCGCCCTTGGGCGCGGGGAAGCGCAGGCGCTGGAAGACCTTCTGCACGCAGCCCGCGACCGCCGGGCTCTTCAGCTCGTCGTCCACGATCTCGGCCCGGCTGACCTGGCCCTCCGGGCCGATGACGAACTTCACCTTGAGCTTACCCTCGAGCTTGGGGTCCCGGAGCAGCTCCTTCTCGTAGCAGTAGCGCACCTGCGCCTGGTGCTGCTTGATCACCCGGCGGATGATCTCCTTGGGCAGGGGGCCGGTCAGGAGCGGGCCACCCGCCTGGACCACGGGCTGCTTGCCCAGCCGCCCGGTCCCCAGCCCGCGGCCCGTCAGGCAGTCCCGGCAGCCCAGTCCCCCGAGGCCGCCGACCCCCTCACCGTCGAGGCTGCCTAGCGCGCTGCTCAGGCCTCCACCGTCCCCGCCCCTCAGCAGGTCGAGCATGCCGCCGGCGCGTTGGACCGCCGCTTGCCCGCTGCCGAAGGCCCGGTCGTAGCGGGCCTGGTCCGTGGGCCCAAGGATCACCTTGCGCGGCTGGTGACGCCCCCTGCAGGCCAGCGCCCCGGCCAGCGCGGCCACGTCCTCCCAGGGGGTGTCCGGGGCCGGATCGAGGTAGACCGGCGCCTCCGCGAGCCCGACCCGGGCGAGCTGGTCGACGGCGAAGCCCGCGTCCACGCACGGCCGGTCCTCGGGGCAGGTGGCCACCGGCGCGGGGCTGGCCGACTCGCCGCCACCCACCACCTCCAGCCGGCCGCCCGGGCCGACCCGGACCAGGCCGCAGTCGTCCGGGCCGAGCGCCTGGCGACCCTCCTCCGCGGGGATGATGAAGCGGGCGAAGCGATCCTCCGCCGCGGGTGCCCACAGGCTCTCGGTCGCGGCCGCCGGCCGGCCGTCGATGCCCATGCGCGACGCGGGCGGCGGCGCCGCCGGCGCGGCCGCCGCGGGCGCGGGGCCGGCCGGGAGCTCCACGCTCACGCCCTGGTTGCCCCCGTCGCCGGCCACGGCCAGGACGAGCAGGCGCGTCCCCGGCCCGGCCAGGGTTCGCAGGACCTCGAGGGCCTGGCCAGCCAGTGCCCGGCGATCCGCGGCCAGCCCGAACGGCCCATCGCCCGGAGGCGGCAGCGCGGGCGTCGCGCCCCCGGCCGGGAGCCGGGCGAGCTTCCAGCCCTGCAGGCCGGTCCCGCACACGGTCTCGACCCTGGGGAGCTCGAGCCGCGGCGTCTCCGAGAGCCTGGCCTTGCGCGCGCAGGCCTCCTCCACGCCCTGCTCGCAGCCGATCGCCAGGACCCGCGCGAGCTCGTCCTGGCGCAGCTCGCCCTCGTGGAGATCGGCGATCGCCAGGAACAGGCTGCGCTGCAAGCGGCGCGCCTGCTGCTCGGTCTCCGGCTCGGCCAGGGCGCAGGGGAGCTGCCGGCTGGCCTCCTCCATGGCCCGGGCCAGCACCAGCCCCTTCTGCGACGGGTCCACCGCGGCCAGCGCGCGGAAGCCCTCGGTCATGCCGCGGGTCACCCCGGCCAGGCACACGGCCCCGCGCCCCGCCGCCGCCCGGGCGCCCGGCGACTCCCAGGCCCACACGGCCCCCTCGGCGCCCCAGGCCGGCGCCTCCCCCTCGGCGGGCGGGCCGAGCACCGCCTCGCCCTGCAGCCAGCGGCCCTGCAGCCGGCTCCAACCGCGCAGGCCGCCGAGCCGCGCCAGGATCGCGGCCGCCTCGGGCGCCTCGCCCCGCAGTCCGTCGGCCAGGCCGCGGAGATCCAGACGCACCTCGCCCAGCAACCCATGCCCCGCCGGCCCGTCCTCGACGGCGGGCTCCGGGCCACGGAACACCCGCTCGGCCGACTCGTTCAGGCCGAACCACACCCGGGTGTCCTCCGGCCGGACCTCGGTGCGCCACAGGACGCCCAGCCCCGCCCGGGCCCCGGCCTCGCGCAGCTCGCCCACCGCCCGCTCCAGGGCCGCGAGGTTCACGCCCACGGGCAGGCTGGCCACCGCGACCACCGCCGGGGCGGTCGCCAGCCCGGCCGGCAGCGACCCCACGGCCAGGCCCAGGCCGCGCGGCAGGGGGATGGGGAGGTCGGCCGGCAGGAAGCGCCACAGCGCCTTCAGCAGCCCCAGCGGCGCACGCAGGCCGAAGTGCAGCATGCAGAAGCCGCCGCACTCCTGCACCCGCCGGGCGAGCTCCTCCATGTCCTTCGCGTCCGCCAGCCCGGGCGGCAGCTCGGCCGCGGCCACGGCCGCGGCGAGATCCAGCCGCATCCACGAGCTCAGGCTGGCCTGCGGCAGCTCGGCCGCGGGCAGGCGCGCGCCGCCCTCCAGGCCGCGGGCCCACACGCGCGCGCCCTGCTCGGTGAGCGACAGCACGCTGGCCAGGCGGACGCGCGGCCCGGCCTGGGCGTCCGCGCCCGGGGCCACGCCCAGCGACCAGGCCCAGTCGTCGATCTCGACGCCGCGCGGATCCATCGCCAGGTAACCCTGGCTGACCTCCGCGAGCCCGGCCGCCAGCAGCATGGCCCGGTAGGACGGGTCGGCGAAGCGCACCGCCTGGGCCACCTTCGAGGTACCCACCTGGCCGCCCACGTCGCGTAGCCACCAGGGGCGGAACCACAGGGTGAGCAGCTCCTGACGGCTCGCGGCGAACAGCAGCGCCGGGGTGAGCGGCCCCTCCCGCGGCGGCGGGGGCGCCAGCAGGGCCGCCACGGCCTCCAGGCGCGCCTCGGGCGAGGCGAACACGCGGGTGTCGGCCTGCAGGATCTCCACCCGCACCCAGCGCGCCTCGGGCACCAGCAGGAGCAGGCTGGCCTCCTCGCCCGGCAGGCGCAGCACCTGGCCGCCCCGCAGGCCGGGCAGCGCGCGGGCCTCGGAGTCGGCCGCGAGCCCGAGCGGGGCGAGCGCCTCCAGCAGCCCTCCCAGCAGCGCGCGGCTGTCGGTGGCCGGGATGAGCACCCGGTGCCGCAGCCCGCTCGTGCCCAGGGCGGCGGCCTCCAGCATCAGCGCCCGGGCGGCCAGCACCGAGTCGTCCACGCTCGGCTCGAACAGCGCCAGCGCGAGCGGCCGCGCGGGGTCCCAGCCGGGCAGCACGCCCGTGAGCCCCGCGGGCCGCTGGCCGAGGGCCAGCTCCGCCAGCTCGCCCGCGGCGGCCCACAGGTCGGGCTGCGCCAGGATCCGCTCGGCCTCGGGGAGGCTCTGCCCCCGCAGCAGGTCCGCCGCGGCCCGCGCGCCCTCGGTCCAGGCCGACGGACGCACCAGCGCCACCACGAGCGCCCGATCGCCGGCGGCCCGCAGGAGCTCGAGCGCGGCGGGCTCGGCCGTCTCGGCCAGGAGCTCGGCGGGATCGGCCGGCCGCTTCGGGCACCCGGACAGGACGAGCGCCAGCAGGACGGACCAGGCCACGGACGACAGGCAACGCGTGGGCATGGGGAGCTCCTTTCGGGCCATCCTTGCAAGTAGACGGACCCTTTTCAACCCTGCCCGCGTGTGCTCTACTGCACGGCGGAACACACAGAACCAGCGAGGTGAGCGATGGACGAGCGCTGCATGGGCGCAGGAGCTTCGGGTCCGGTCCGCACGGGCACCAGCGCGATCGAGATCCGCCAGGCCATCCTGGACAACCTGGCGTGCCTGCGGGGTAAGTTCCCCGAGGTGGCCACCAAGAACGACTACTACCTGGCGCTGGCCTACGCCGTGCGCGACCGCCTGCTCGATCGCTGGACGCGCACGGCCCACACCTACTTCGAGCAGGCCAGCCGCACGGTGTGCTACCTGTCGGCCGAGTTCCTGCTGGGCCCGCACCTGGGCAACAACCTGGTCAACCTGGGCATCGAGGCCGAGGTGCGCGAGGCCGTCTCCAGCCTCGGGCTCGACCTGGACGAGCTGCTGGACCAGGAGGAGGAGCCCGGGCTGGGCAACGGCGGCCTGGGCCGGCTGGCGGCCTGCTACCTGGACTCGCTGGCGACGCTCGCCATCCCGGCCATCGGCTATGGCCTGCGCTACGAGTTCGGCATCTTCGATCAGCAGATCCGGGACGGCTGGCAGGTGGAGGCCACCGACAAGTGGCTGCGGAGCGGAAACCCGTGGGAGATCCACCAGCCGGAGATCGCCTTCGAGGTGAAGCTGGGCGGGATGACCGTGCCGCGCACCGACCAGGGCGGCAACTTCAAGGTGGACTGGCTGCCCGAGCGCGTGGTCAAGGGCGTGGCCTACGACACGCCCATCCAGGGCTACCGCACGGGCTCGGCCATCTTCCTGCGCCTGTGGAAGGCGGAGGCCTGCGAGTCGTTCGACTTCTCCGCCTTCAACGTGGGCGACTACTACCGCGCCGTGCAGGAGAAGCTGGTCTCCGAGAACATCACCAAGGTGCTCTACCCCAACGACGAGCCGCTGGCCGGCAAGCAGCTCCGGCTGCAGCAGCAATACTTTTTTGCCTCCTGCTCGCTGCAGGACATGATCCGCATCCACCTGCAGCGCAAGCCGAACCTGGACGACTTCCACAAGAAGTACGCCGTCCAGCTCAACGACACCCACCCCTCGGTGGGGGTGGCCGAGCTGATGCGCCTGCTGGTGGACGAGCACGGCTACGCCTGGGACACCGCCTGGGAGATCACCCGGCAGACCTTCGCCTACACCAACCACACCCTGCTGCCCGAGGCCCTGGAGCGGTGGCCGGTGCAGCTCTTCCAGAGCCTGCTGCCCCGGCACCTGGAGATCATCTACGAGGTGAACCGCCGCTTCCTGGAGAAGGTGCGCGCGCGCTACCCCGGGGACGCGGGCAAGGTCTCGCGCCTCTCGCTCATCGACGAGGGCGGCGAGCGCTCGGTGCGCATGGCCAACCTGGCCTGCGTGGGCTCCTTCGCCATCAACGGCGTGGCCCGGCTGCACTCCACGCTGCTGCGCCAGGACGTGCTGCGGGACTTCGCCGAGCTGTGGCCGGAGAAGTTCTCCAACAAGACCAACGGGGTCACCCCGCGGCGCTTCCTGGTGCTGGCCAACCCGCGCTTGACCGAGCTCATCTCGGCCCGCATCGGCGACGACTGGATCCGCGAGCTCGACGGGCTGCGCGGCCTGGAGCCGCTGGCGGACGAGCGCGGGCTGCAGGAGGCCTGGCGCCAGGTGAAGCTGGCGAACAAGCGCGATCTGGCCGCGGAGATCCAGCGGCGCACCGGCGTGCGGGTGGACCCGGCGTCGCTCTTCGACGTGCAGGTCAAGCGCATCCACGAGTACAAGCGCCAGCACCTGAACCTGCTGCACGTGATGGCGCTCTACCTCAAGCTCACCGAGGACCCCAGGGCCGAGCTCACCCCGCGCACGGTCATCCTGGGCGGCAAGGCCGCCCCGGGCTACCGCATGGCCAAGCTCATCATCAAGCTGGCCCACTGCGTAGCGGATCTGGTCAACAACGACCCACGCGTCGGGGGCCGGCTCAAGCTGGTGTTCTTCCCCGACTTCAACGTCAAGAGCGCCCAGCGCGTCTACCCGGGCGCCGACCTGTCCGAGCAGATCTCCACCGCCGGCAAGGAGGCCTCGGGCACCGGCTGCATGAAGTTCGCCATGAACGGCGCGCTGACGATCGGCACGCTGGACGGCGCCAACATCGAGATCCGCGAGGAGGTCGGGGCGGAGAACTTCTTCCTGTTCGGGCTGACGGCCGAGGAGGTGGCGGATCGCAGGTGCCAGGGCAATGACCCGGGCGCCGCCCTGGACCGCAGCCCGCTGCTGGGCGAGGTGCTCCGCCGGCTGCGGGAGGGGCAGTTCTCCAACGGCGATCGCGAGCTGTTCCGCCCGCTGCTGGACTCGCTCACCCAGCGCGACGACTACATGCTGCTCAGCGACTTCCCCGCCTACCTCGAGGCGCAGCGCCAGGTGGCCAAGGCCTTCCGCGACCCGACCCGCTGGACGCGCATGAGCATCCTCAACACCGCCCGCGCGGGCAAGTTCAGCTCCGACCGCGCCATCCGCGAGTACTGCCAGGACCTGTGGAAGGTCGAGCCGGTGCGCATCGACCGGTAGCGCCGCCGGCCTGTGCCCCCACGGCCCGCGACGTGCGATTTCGCACGATCCCCTTGACAGCAAAGGCGTTTCGAAGTTTCTCCCATTGACCGGCGGTGCCCGGGTGGGCTACTCCTCGGCTGTCCCGGGAGGAGGAGAGCGCGTGCGCCTGGTCGAGTTCGCCGCCCAGCTCGAGCGCGAGGGCATGCTGTTGCGCGTGTCGCGCGAGGTGGACCCGCGCTTCGAGCTGGCCGCCGTCATCCGCGCGCTGCGCGGCCGCCCGGCGCTGTTCGAGCGCGTGCGCGGCCACGCCCTGCCGGTGGCCTCCAACCTGTGCGCCAGCCGCGCGCTGGTCGCCCGCGCGCTCGGCTGCGCGCCGGGCGAGCTGCTCCCCCGCCTGAGCGCGGCCGCGGACGAGCCCCGCCCGCCGCCGGTAGAGCCGGGGGCCGGCCTGTACGAGGAGCGCCCGGTGGACCTGGGCGCGCTGCCGGTGCTCACCCACTACCCGCAGGACGGCGGGCCGTACATCGCCTCGGGCGTGGCGGTGGCGGTCGATCCGCAGCACGGCCGCAACGCGAGCTTCCACCGGGCCATGCTGCGCGGCCCGGGCTCGCTGGCGCTCAGGCTGGTCGAGCGCCACCTGCACCTGTACCGCCAGCGCGGGCTCACGCGCTTTGCCTTCTGCATCGGCAACCCCGTGCCCGTGCTGCTGGCGGCCGCCATGTCGGTGGAGCTCGGGGTGGACGAGCTCGGGGTGGCCCACGCGCTCGCGCCCAGCCCGCTGGTCGAGCTGGCCGGCCTGCGGGTGCCGCCCGCGGAGCAGGTGCTGGTGTGCGAGTTCACCGGCGAGCTGGTGGACGAGGGCCCGTTCGTGGACCTGACCGAGACCCCGGACATCGTCCGCTCCCAGCCCGCGGTGCGGGTCGAGCGGATGTTCGTGCGCCGCGGGCCGAGCCTGTTCCACGCGCTCCTGCCCGGGGACCTCGAGCACAAGCTGCTGATGGGCATGCCGCGCGAGCCGACCATCTTCCGCGAGGTGTCGAAGGTGTGCGAGTGCCTGGACGTGCGCATCACCCCGGGCGGTTGCTCGTGGCTGCACGCCGCCGTGCGCATCCGGAAGCGCGGGCCCGAGGACGGCCGGCGGGCCATCGCGGCCGCCTTCCGCGGGCACCGCTCGCTGAAGCACGTGTGGGTGGTGGACGAGGACGTCGACCTCGACCGGCCGGCCGAGCTCGAGTGGGCCATGGCCACCCGCTTCCAGGGGCACCGGGATCTGGTAATCCGGGAGGACGAGCCGGGCTCGTCGCTCGATCCGTCCGCGGACCTCGACACCAGCCACACCACCAAGCTGGGCTTCGACCTCACCGTCCCCGACCTGGCCCGGGCCGCGGAGTTCCGCAAGGTCCCCCCGCCGCTCGTGGTGCGGCTCGAGGACTACGGGATCCCGCCGTGAGCGCGACCCGGCTCGAGCTCGACGACGGCCAGCGCGCGCTCCTGGCGGGCCAGGCGGGCGGCTGGGTCCAGCGCCTGATGCGGCTGCTGGTGCGGCTGGGGGAGATCTACGGCGCCCGGCGCCTGCTGCCGGTCGCCTCGGTCCAGGTCTCGGGCGTGTCCTACAAGTCGCTGGGCGAGCCCGGGCTCGCCTTCCTCGAGGAGCTCTCGCAGAGCGGCGCCCGGGTGCGGGCGCTGACCAGCCTGAACCCCTCGGGGGTGGATCCCGAGCGGGCGGCGGAGCTCGGCTTCCCCGCGGACTTCGTCGAGCGGCAGGCGCGCATCATGGCGGCCTTCGCCCGGCTGGGCGTGCTCGGCTCGGCCACCTGCACCCCCTACCAGGCCGGGCTCCTGCCCCGCTTCGGCCAGCACCTGGCCTGGGCCGAGTCGTCCTCGGTGGCCTTCGCCAACGCGGTCCTGGGCGCGCGCACCAACCGCGAGGGCGGACCCTCGGCCCTGGCCGCGGCCGTGTGCGGCTGCACCCCCGAGCACGGCCTGCACCTCGACCAGGCGCGCCGGCCCACCCACCGGGTGCGGGTCGAGGCCGAGCTCGGCTCGACGGCCGACCACGGCGCCCTGGGAGTGTGGGTCGGCCGGCGGGTGGGCGCGGGGGTGCCCTACTTCGAGGCGCTCGGCGCGGCCGGCCCGGGCGCGGACGAGCTCAAGGCGCTGGGCGCGGCCATGGCCGCCAGCGGCGCGGTGGCCATGTACCACGTGGCCGGGGTCACGCCCGAGGCGGCGCGGCACGATCCGGCCGGGCTGCCCGAGCTCCGCGTGGGCCGCGCCGAGCTCGACCAGGTGTACGCCGAGCTCGGCCCGGGGGACGGGGCGGGCGAGCCCGACCTGCTGGTGACCGGCTGCCCGCACGCCTCCCTGGAGGAGATCGCCGCGCTGTCCGGCCGGCTGGCGGGCAAGCGGCTCCGGCGGCCCCTGTGGGTGTGCACCTCGGCCTTCGTCCGCGAGGCCGCCCGGCGCCTGGGGCTGGCCGGGCCGCTCGAGGCGGCCGGCGGCCGGCTGGTGGCCGACACCTGCCCGGTGGTCGCGCCCATCGAGCGCATGGGCTTCCGCTGCACCGGGGTGGACTCGGGCAAGGCGGCCTGCTACCTGCCCGGCCTGTGCCAGCAGCGGGTGGTCTTCCGGCCCCTGGAGGAGCTGCTCGAGGAGGCGCTGGCATGAAGGCCCGTCCCATCTCCTCCGGGCGGGCCGCGGGCCCGGCCCTGGTCTCGCCCGCGCCCATCTCCTTCTACGGCGGGGTGGAGGCGACGACCGGCGTGGTGATCGAGCGCGGCCACCCGCTGTGCGGCCGGTGCGTGGCCGGCCAGGTGCTGGTGTTCCCCGCCGGCAAGGGCTCGACGGTCGGCTCCTACGTGCTCTACGGCCTGGCCAGGAACGGCGTGGCCCCGGCCGCCCTGGTGGTGGGCGAGGCCGAGACCATCGTGGCGACCGGCGCCATCCTGGCGGACATCCCCTGCGTGGACCGGGTGGCCCTCGACGGCTTCCGGGACGGTGAGGCGCTCGAGGTGGACGCCGACCGGGGCGAGGTGCGCCGTGCCTGAGCCGCGCCGGATCGTGCTCGGCCTGAGCGGCGCCTCGGGCGCGCCGCTCGGGGTGCGCGCCCTGGAGCTGCTCCACGCGGCCGGGTGCGAGGTGCACCTGGTGGTGAGCGAGGCGGCCCGGGCGGTGCTCGCTGCCGAGTGCCAGCGCACCGCCGAGTCGCTCGCCCCCCTGGCCCACCGGGTGCACGATCCGCGCGACTTCTGCGCGCCCATCGCCTCGGGCTCGTTCCGCTGCGACGGCATGCTGATCGCGCCCTGCAGCATGAAGTCGCTGGCCGGGATCGCCCACGGCTACGCGGACAACCTCCTGCTGCGGGCCGCGGACGTGTGCCTCAAGGAGCGGCGCCGGCTGGTGCTGGTCGCGCGCGAGGCGCCGCTGTCGCTCATCCACCTCGAGAACATGCGCCTGGTGACCCTGGCCGGCGGGATCATCCTGCCGCCCGTGCTCGGCTTCTACACGAGGCCCGCGAGCCTGGCCGAGGCGGTGGACCAGATCTGCGGCAAGGCGCTCGAGCTGCTGGGCGTCGAGAGCGAGGTCTACCGGCGATGGGAGTGAGCCCCGCCCCGGAGCGCTGCCTGGTGAAGCTGGGCGGCTCGCTCATCACCGACAAGTCCCGCCCCTACACGCTCCGGGCCGGGGTGCTCGAGCGGCTGGCGCGGGAGATCCACCAGGCGCGCCTGGAGCGCCCGCTGGCGCTGGTGCTGGGCCACGGCGGCGGCTCCTTCCCGCACGTCTCGGCCAGCCGCTACCGCACGGCCGAGGGAGCCGTGGACGACCGCTCCTGGGAAGGCTTCCTGCGCGTGCACGCGGACGCGGCCCTGCTGAACGCGCAGGTCTGCCGGGCGCTCGAGCTCGGCGGCGAGCGGCCCTTCCCGCTGGCCCCCTCGGCCGGCGCCACGGCCCGGGCCGGGCGCATCGAGCGCTGGGACACGCGCCCGCTCGAGCTCCTGCTGCAGGCCGGGGTGCTGCCGGTGGTGTACGGCGACGTGCTGGTGGACGAGGCCCAGGGTTGCGCCATCGCCTCCACCGAGGAGCTCTTCCGCTGGCTGGCCCGGGCGCTCCGGCCCACGCGCGTGCTGCTGGTCGGCAAGGTGGACGGGGTGCTGGACGGGCGCGGGGCGCTCCTCCCCGAGATATCCCAGGCGGACCTGCCCCGCGTCCGCGCGGACCTCCGGCCCTCGGACGGCGCCGCGGACGTGACCGGCGGCATGCTGCACAAGGTGGAGCGCACGCTGGAGACGGGCGTGCCCACGCTCATCCTGAACGGGCTGGTCCCGGACCGGCTGCGGCTGGCGCTGCTGGGCGAGGATGTGCCCGGCACTCGAGTCCACTAGCCTGCGCAGTCGACGAGCTGTTCATGGAGGATCACGGGAGGGGTGACGCTGAGGCGGGGGGGGAAGCGAGCAGGCAGGACCCCGACCCGCGGAGGCGCGGAGCTCAGGGGACTGCGGCCGAGTCGCCCAGCGCGATCACCACATCCCCGAAGGCCCTCCAGGTGAGCGCCTCGACCGCGGCCCCGCCCGGCACGAGCGCGGCCACCTGCCCGCCCACGTCCTCCAGGCCCTTGGCCGCGTACACTACGCTCTTCGGGCGCTCCTTGACCGCCTCGCCCGCGCGGACGATCACCAAGCCGCCCTTGGCGAGCGCGCCTTCGACCTTCGCCCGGGCCGCGGCCAGCACCTTCTTCGCGCCCAGGAGCTCGATGCGCGGGCCGGCCGCCGGGGTGACCGCGAGCCTGGCGAAGCCGAAGTCGTTCATCATGGCGTAGCCCCGGTGCAGCACCCAGGCCGCGCGCTTGCCGTCCGGCGACCAGGCCACCGTCACCTCCCCCTGGAGGTTGCCGGCGCTGGCCTCGGAGTGGCTGGCCACCTTCCAGCGCTTGCCCCCGCCCTCGGTGAACAGGCCGAGCTCGGCCTGCATGAGGATGTCGCTCTCGTCCTTCGGGCCCCACCTGAACAGGCCCTGCTCCCACGCGCCCCGGGCCTGGAACCCCTCCCCGGCCTTCACGGAGATCACCGCCCGGCTCCTCTTGTCCGGAGAACTCTCGCCCTGGAGCAGGGTCAGGGGATGCCCGTCCTGCCAGGCCTTGAAGGCCTCGGCCTTGCCCAGCCTGGCCGCCTTGGGCCGGGTCCTGTCGCAGGTGCCCTCCATGGACTCGAGGAACTCCTGGCGCTCGCCGCTCGCGCCGTCGAGCACCACCTGGGTCACGAGCGTGCAGCTCTCGCCCTCATCGCCCGTGGGATCGTCGATGAAGGAGGCGTTGCGCTGGTACACCACGAAGCGGCTGTCCGTGCTCCAGCCCTGCAGGACGAGGTTCGCGGCCTCGTCCGCCCACAGCGGCTCGGCCCCGGCAGCCCCGCAGGCCAGCAGGCCGATCAGGGCCACACCCACTTCGATCCTCGCGCTCATGCTCCGCCCCTCCTCGGGCAAGTGCCATGCCCGGCCAGTTCGCCCCTCAATCAGGCTCCGCGACGGGCAGGGCGCGCCGCTCCTGCCACAGGCCGTGGATCGGCTCGCGCGGGACGCCCTGGTAGTCGCGCAGCCCCATCGAGCCCCAGACCTTGGCCGTCATCTCGCCGTAGAACTGCGCCAGCGGGTCGTCGCCGCCCACCGAGCGGAAGATGTCCAGCACCGTGCACCAGGTCGGATCGAAGTCGCACGGGCAGTCGGTCATGAGCTCCGCCGGCACCAGGTCCCGGTCCGACCACCAGGTGACCAGCTCCATGCCCGCGGCCTGGGCGTCGTCGAGCAGGCGGGTGAAGTAGGCGGCCTGGGCCCCGGGATCGCCCTCGAGCGCGGTCAGGCAGCCCGTGGGGTGCAGCCCGACCGCGTCGCTCGCCAGCCAGCCGACCTCGCCCACCACGGGGGCGAGCCCCAGGCGCGAGGCGGCCCGGGTGAACCAGTCCGCGGGCAGGTCCTCCACCCGGCTGAGCTCCGGGATCAGGTGCGGGTAGGTCGAGAGGGCGAAGCGGTCCATCTCGAGCCCCTGGAGCTGGGCCAGGTTGGCCTCGAAGCAGGCCTCGCGCGTCTGGCCCGAGGGGCAGAAGCCCTCGCTGTAGCCGTGCAGCGCGTCGATCTGGATGGAGGGGAAGGCGACGACCGACGGCCGGGCCGCCTTGGCCGCGGCGTAGGCCGCCCGCTCCACCTCGACCAGGGCGTCCCAGGCCTGGGCCGGGCAGGTCGAGAAGAGGTTCATCTCGATGGCCACATTGACCCAGTCGGGCTGGAAGCGCCGCACCATCCAGTCCACGTAGGCCAGGTAGGCCGCGCGCCTGCCCGCCGCGTCCGGGGCCGAGGAGAAGTCGTAGCACTCCGCGCTCCAGCCCTCCTCCTGCTGCAGCTCGCCGTCCACCACCACCGCCCGGCTGGCCAGGAAGCGGCGGCCCGTGCCGGACACGAGCTGGAGGCTCAGGAAGACCGGCTTGTCCGCGGCCGCGACCACGGCCGAGAGCCGGTCCAGGGCCGCCAGCCACTCGGCGGGGGGCGCGGTGCCCGCCTCGAAGGCCTCCCAGGGCAGGCCATAGAAGTCCTGGTGGAGCGAGATCACGTCCGCGTCCGCGGCGAGATCCGCCGCGGTGAGCTGCAGCCCCACGGGCGCGTCGATGCGGAGCTGGGTCCCGGTCAGCGCGAGCCGGAACGAGCGGGTCTGCCCACCGTCCCCTCCACCGCAGCCCACGCCGCTGCAGCCCCCCGCCAGGAACAACGCCCCCAGGATCCAGCCAGCCCTCGCGCGCGCCATGTCCGTACCCTCCTGCAGCCGCAGCTCACGCCACCTCGAGGTCCAGGAGGCGATGAGCCGGGAACCCGACGCCATGACAGGGTATTATCCTCCAGAGCCGGAGGGAAGCATGAGGAGCGCGAGCCTGCTTGCGTGGGTGGCGGTCTTGGCCGGGGCGGCTGCGGCCGTTGCCGGGGAGGAGAAGCCCGTGGAGACGAAGATCGCCTTCACCGGCGAGGTGACCGGGCTGGTCATGCTGTTCGACTACGAGGGGAAGGCCATCCCCATCGGCGCGGACCCGCGCTTCGCGCTCTCGGTCGAGGTCGAGCGGGTCGCGCCCGAGGATCCGAGCTTCACCCCGGGGAAGGTGACCGTCTTCGCCATCCACAGCCCGGCGCTCCTGTTCGGCGGCACGGGCCTGGCGGAGGCGAAGGAGATCGTGGGCCAGCGCTTCGACTTCACCGTCGAGAAGCACGCGGAGCCGGGGCACTGCACCTGGGGCGCGCTGCACGTCGAGCGGCACCTGCCCGCGCCGCCGGCCCCGTGAGCGTGCCAGTTCGTGCTTGACACGCCCCTCCCCTCGGGTTAGAAACCCCGTCTGCGCAAGCTCTTTGACCGAGAAGCACGTCATTCCCGAGTAGCTCAGCCGGTAGAGCAAGTGGCTGTTAACCACTGGGCCGGGGGTTCGAGTCCCTCCTCGGGAGCCATCCATCCCATGCCCACCTCAAGGTGGGCATTTTTCTTTCGGACAACCCAAGGTGCGCTGTACCCGCTGGCCCTCGAAACACCCCGAAGGTCTCTGAACCCTGCCCGCGCACTCCGGTCGCGGCTTGCCGCTCATCGCACCCGCTTCGCGATCGCCCTGCGGATCTTCTCGTAGCTCGGCGGCGGACCCTTCTGGAGGTTCTTGCCGTCCACCAGAACCGCGTCGGCGATGCCCCACTCGGCCACCGCGACCCGCGTCGAGGTGTCGATCTCGCGGAACGCGACCCTGTCGCCGAACTCGGCCGCCGCGCGCTTGGCGCGTTCGTAGACCAGGTTCTGCGCCAGGCACCAGCCGCTCGAGAAGGCCGTGACGTTCACCTTGCCGGGAATCGGCTCCGGTCTCTTCCCTGTCGGCGGCAACCAGTGCGGCGGCTTCGCGTCTTCGGTGAACGGCTTCCAGAGCAGCATCGAGATGCCCTGGCGGTCGGCCTTGCGATAGCCATGCTTCTTGAACCAGGAGGCCTTCATCCAGAACGGCAGCCACACGCCCCAGGCGGCCATGCCCTTGGCGCCGAGCCGCCGCGCATCCTCCTCGGCCGCGGACAGCAAGGCGGTGCCCATCCCGTGCCCCTGGAAGTTGCCGCGCCCCTGCTTGTGGCCGTGGACGTGGATGCAGTACACGAAGTAGAGCCCGTCACCGCCTACGTTCGAGTGCTCGATGGGGCCGTACTGGATCATCCCGCCCTCGACGCCTTGCTCGTCCACGGCGAGCTTGGCGCGCAGGCCGAGCTTCTCGCTCCGGTCGAGCCACTGCCGGCGCTTCGGCCCAGCCTCCTTGGCCTCCTCGGACCAGTCCTCGAGGCACAGGCAGAAGAGGTCCTTCCTGTTCTCGGTGAGGTCGATGATCTTCATGACGCGCCTCCTCGTGCCGGGGATGTCGACGTTGACCGCCGGCGGTCCATCCACGTATACCTGAGCCGCTCCAGCAAACCGGCCATGAGGACAAGATGCCAGAGCAGAACGCCGAGAGGGAAGGGCCACGGCTGAGGGACGAAGCGGAGTACCCGAGCGACGAGGTGCTGGCACGGCACCTCGGCAAGGCGAAGGCCGCCTGGGACGCCTTCACCGCCCGCCTCGCGGCGGACTTCCCCGACGCCTCCCTCGAGTGGCGCTTCTACAGGGACGGCAACTCCTGGCTCTGCAAGGTCGTGCGCAAGAAGAAGACCGTCTGCTGGGTGTCGATCTGGGACCAGGCTTTCCGGACGACGTTCTACTTCACCATGAAGAGCGACCAAGAGATCGACCGATTGCCGATCACTCCGGAGCTGAGGGCCGCCTATCGCGCGCAGTCCGGGCGCGGCAAGCTGAAGCCGATCACCATCGAGGTGAGCCGCAAGAAGGCGCTGGGGGACGTGTTCACCCTATTCGGGTACAAGAGCGGGTGAGCGGAAGGTGCTGGCCCGGTTCCGCCGCGAAGGTGCCGAGCTCGAACGCCTCCGTGAGAGCGGGCTGAAGCAGGTTGACGAGTTCTCACCGAGGCCGCCCGAGATGGGCAATGGAGAAGTCGATGACGGCTCGAAGAGAGGATGGCGAGACGAGGTACTTCATCGATCTGGATCTTCGAACGCGCAGGATCCTCGACTGGGGTTTCGACCAGAGGACCAAGCTGGCGAAGCAGGAACCCCTGGGCCCTGCTCACCTGAGGATCTACGTGACCCGGGGGCAGCTCCACAAGCTCGAGAAGAAGCATCGAGAGCTGCACGAGAGCGGGTCCGTGACATGACCGAGCCGCCGACGCCTGCGGTGCTCGATCTCGGCGACGCGGTCTGGCGCCGTGAGTGAACACGAGCCCCGGCGTCGCCTGACGAGCCCTGCCGTGGAAGGTGCCTGGCTCCTTCGGGAGGGGGGAGGCCTCGCCCTCGGCAACTCGACCTCGGGTCAGGCGATCCTGCACGCCTCGTCGAAGTCCAGGCGGGGGGCTCGCGGATGGAGCCTGGTCGGATCTCCGTGGCCGAGATTCAAGAGGAAGATCGACTTCCACGCTCCGTCGGGAAAGAACTCGGCGTCGACCTTGGCGGCGTCGAAGCCACCCATCGGACCGCAGTCCAGCCCGAGGCCGCGCGCCGCGAGGATGATGTACCCGCCCTGCAGCGTGGCGCTCAGCAGCGCCATCCGCCGCCTGGCCTCGGGCTCCATCCCGCCGGTCTTCCTGGCTGCGTCGGGGGAGTGCGGCGCGAGCTTCGTCAGCTTCAGGTAGAACTCGGTGTCGTACGCGACGATGGCGGTCACCGGCGCGGCCATGGTCTTGTCCACGTTGCCGGCCGCGAGCGTGGGCCGCAGCCGCTCCTTGGCCGCCTGGCTCTTGACGAACAGGAGGCGCACCGGCTGGCAGTTCATCGCCGTGGGGCCCATGCGCGCCAGCTCGTAGAGGCGGCGCAGCAGGGCAGCGTCGACCGGATGATCGCTCCAGCCATTGTGGGTTCGTGCGTCCAGGAGGAGCTGTCGCCAGGTTCCATTCTCGAGCTCGGGCATTTCGGTATCTCCTCGGATCAGCGATCGGCCGCCGCACTTTCTCGTATCTCCAGCCTGACGAAGCGGCCATCCGGCTCGGGCTCGCGTTCCCACCAGACCGCGCCACCCTGCCGGAGCGCCTCCAGGTGATCATCTCCTTCGATCTTGATCTCCCGGTGACGACCGGCGAGGTTCCCGGAGCTCGCGGTGGCGACCATCGCGAAGACCAGGCGGCCGTCCATGGCCTGGTAGTTGGGCAGAAAGTAGAACGGGTAGTCGCCCTGGGTCCAGGTGAGGTAGTAGCCATCCGCGCGGTGTTCGACGACCGGTGGCGCCGCGAACATCGTTCCGCTGGAACACGGGAAGCCGGGGCCAAACCGCCACCCCATGGCAACACACCCCGTCAGCAGCACGGCCAGCCCGAACGCCGCGAGCCACCGCGTGAAGAGCCTTGCGGTCATCAAGTTCCCCTCCTTGTCCGTGACACCGGCAAGGTGCGTTCGAACAGCATCCCCTGAATCGAGGTCAACCTGTCAAGCACTCCGCCGCGCCCGTATGGAGCCGCCTACGTCCGACCGCCGGGTTGCAGCGTCCGCTGAAGCCGCTCGACCTCGTACCCCTGGGCGCGCAGCCGCGCGACGATCGCGTCGTAGACGGCGCCGTCCAGCGACGGGGTCCGGCTCAGGATCCACAGGTAGTCGCGGCTCGGGTGGCCGACGACCGCGTACTCGTAGTCCGCGCCGAGGTCGGCGATCCAGTAGTCGCCCCAGAAGGGCCGGAAGAAGCTGACCTCGAGCTTGGCGTGGGTCGCGCGATCGACGACCCGCGCGCGGCCCCTGGCCACCTTCTCCTCGCCGTCGAGCGAGCCCAGCCGGCAGCGGTTGAGGACGTCGATCTCCCCGTCGGCGCGCAGCGTGTAGGTCGCGGTCGAGCCCGTGCAGCCTCGCTGGAAGCGCTGCGGGAAGGCCGCGATCTCGTACCAGGTGCCGAGGTACCGATCCAGGTCCACGCGCGGCACCGTCTGCAACGGCGGCAGCTTGAGCCGCGCCGTCGTGGTCGTCGAGCACCCGGCGGCGGCGATGGCGGCGCCCAGCAAGAGCTTCACGACCCCTCGCAGGTGCCACAGCCTCTTCCAGGCCCGGCCCTGCCGATTCATGACGCGCACTTGACGCGCGTCAATCTAGCAGAATCAACAGGTTATGAGCCGACCATCCGGCCATCCCCGGGGTTCGCGGAAGATGTCGTGGATGGTGCCCGTGGATGGTGCCTGGCACCTTCGTAGGGGAACCCGGGTTGCATCCGCCGCCAGCCTGGCGTATTCGTGCACCGGGCGTCGAGCGTCTCGACCAGGGCAGGCGAGGTGGGACGTGAAGGGTCTGCGCGGTATGATCCCGCTGGGGATGTCGTCGGCGCTCTTCGTGTTCGTGCTCGTGGCGGGAGCGCTGCGGATGTCGCCAGGCCTGGACGCACGGTTTTTCGTCCAGGCCGCAGCCGTGTGTGCCTACCTGGCGTGGCTCGTCGCGGAGTCCCTGCTCGTGTCGGTCCGCGAGGCCTCGCTGCCGGACGCCCGCGGCGACAGGGGGAGCTGCGAGCTGTACGCCCTCGCCCAGGGCGCTGTCGTCATCCTGGCGCTGTTGCTCCCGGGGACGGGCGGCGGCGTCCTCACCGGCGCGATCGGGCTGGCGCTGCTCGTGGTCGGTTGCGGGTTCCGGCTCGGCGCCATCGTGACGCTCGGCCGCTTCTACTCGCGCCGCGTGCGCCTGCTCGAGGATCATCGCGTGGTGAGCACCGGGCCGTATCGCGTGGTGCGGCATCCCGCCTACCTCGGCACCCTGGTGGGGCACCTCGGATTCGCCCTGGTGTTCGCCCACTGGGCTCCGCTGCTGGCCTGGGCCGGGCTGTTCGTGCCCATGGTCGTACGGCGGATCCTCATCGAGGAGCCCTGCCTGTTCGAGCTGGCCGGGTACGACGAGTACGCCAGGGGCCGCAAGCGGCTCGTGCCGCGGGTGTGGTGAGGCGCGGCGAGCACCTCGACGTCGCGGAGCGCGTCGGCCGGCAGCGGGCCGGCTCCGGCTAGGCCTGGACGGTCAGCTCGAGCTCGATCTCGAGCTTCAGGACCTTGGAGATCGGGCACCCGGTCTTGGCCGCCGCGGCCGCCTCCTCGACCTTCGCCCTGTCGGCGCCGGGGGCCCGGACCGTGGTCCGGAGCTGGCTCCGGGTCAGGGTGAGGTTCTCGAAGGTGATCGCGCACGTGGTCTCGACGGCCGCGGGGGTGATCCCGCGCTCGCCGAGCTGGGCGGAGAGCGCCATGCTGAAGCAGCTCGCGTGCGCCGCCGCGATCAGCTCCTCGGGGTTGGTGCCCGGGGCGTCCTCGAACCGGGTGCGGAAGCCGTACTTCAGACCCTTGATCGCACCGCTGTGTACGCCGAAGGCGCCCGCGCCGTCCTTCAAGCCGCCCTGCCAGGTCGCCTGCGCAATTCGCTTCATGGCACACCTCCTCCTTCAGCGCCGTTGGGGGCCGAGATCGAAGCGGTCGAGGTTCATCACCTTGCTCCACGCCGCGGCGAAGTCATGCACGAACTTGCCCCTGGCGTCGTCGCTCGCGTACACCTCGGTGATGGCGCGCAGCTGCGCGTTCGAGCCGAAGATCAGGTCGACCCGCGTCGCCGTCCAGCGCGGCTCGCCCGTGGCGCGGTCGCGCCCCTCGAACAGGTCCTCGGCCTTCGTCGTCGCCCTCCACTCCGTGCGCATGTCGAGCAGGTTGACGAAGAAGTCGTTGGTCAGCGCCCCGGGCCGCCTGGTGAACACGCCGTGCGGGGACTGCCCGTGGTTCGCCCCCAGGACGCGCAGGCCACCGACGAGGACCGTCATCTCGGGCGCGGTCAGCGTCAGCAGCTGCGCCTTGTCGACCAGCAGCTCCTCCGGCCGCACGCTGAACCTGGCCTTCTGGTAGTTGCGGAACCCGTCCGCGACCGGCTCGAGCACGGCGAAGGAGGCCACGTCGGTCTGCGCCTGCGAGGCGTCGGTGCGCCCCGGGGAGAAGGGGACCTCCACCGGGTGCCCGGCCTTCTGCGCGGCCTCCTCGACGGCGGCGCAGCCGCCGAGCACGATCAGGTCGGCCAGCGACACCCGCTTGCCGCCGGCCCCCGCGGCGTGGAACGCCTTCTGGATCCCCTCGAGGGTCCTGAGCACCTTCGCCAGCCGGGCGGGCTCGTTGACCTCCCAGCCCTTCTGGGGCGCGAGCCGGATGCGCGCCCCGTTGGCGCCGCCGCGCTTGTCGGAGCCGCGGAAGGTGAAGGCCGACGCCCACGCGGTCGAGATCAGCTCCGGGATGGACAGCCCGGAGGCGAGGATCTCGGCCCTGAGCGCGGCGATGTCCAGCGCGTCGACGAGCGGGTGGTCGACGGCCGGAACGGGATCCTGCCACAGCAGCTCCTCGGCCGGGACCTCCGGACCGAGGTAGCGGCTGCACGGGCCCAGGTCGCGGTGGGTCAGCTTGAACCACGCGCGGGCGAACGCATCCGCGAACTGGTCCGGGTTCTCGTAGAAACGCCTGGAGATCTTCTCGTAGGCCGGATCGAAGCGCAGCGCGAGATCCGTGGTCAGCATGGCGGGCGGGTGGCGCCTGGACGGGTCGTGCGCGTCAGGCACCGTGCCCTTGCCCGCGCCCTGCTTGGGCCGCCACTGCTTCGCGCCGGCCGGGCTCCTGGTCAGCTCCCACTCGTAGCCGAAGAGGTTCCAGAAGAAGTTGTTGCTCCACTTCGTCGGCGTCGTGGTCCAGGTGACCTCCGGGCCGCCGGTGATGGTGTCCGGCCCCTTGCCGGTGCGGAAGCGGCTCTTCCAGCCGAGGCCCTGCGCCTCGATCCCGGCGGCCTCGGGCTCGGGCCCCACCAGCTTGGGATCGCCGGCGCCGTGGGTCTTGCCGAAGGAGTGGCCGCCGGCGATGAGCGCCACGGTCTCCTCGTCGTTCATCGCCATGCGCGCGAAGGTCTCGCGGATGTCCTTGGCGGCGGCCAGCGGGTCCGGGTTGCCGTTCGGTCCCTCCGGGTTCACGTAGATCAGGCCCATCTGCACGGCGGCCAGGGGGTTCTCCAGCTCCCGGTCACCGGCGTACCGCTCGTCGCCGAGCCAGGTCTCCTCCTGGCCCCAGTAGATGCCCTCCTCGGGCTCCCAGATGTCCACGCGCCCCCCGCCGAAGCCGAAGGTCCTGAAGCCCATCGACTCGAGGGCGCAGTTGCCGGCCAGGATCATCAGGTCGGCCCAGGAGATCTTGCTGCCGTACTTCTGCTTGATCGGCCACAGCAGCCGACGCGCCTTGTCGAGGTTGGCGTTGTCCGGCCAGCTGTTCAGGGGCGGGAAGCGCTGGTTGCCCGTGCCCGCGCCGCCGCGGCCGTCGCCGACGCGGTAGGTCCCCGCGCTGTGCCACGCCATGCGGATGAAGAGCGGCCCGTAGTGGCCGAAGTCCGCGGGCCACCAGGCCTGCGAGTCCTTCATCAGCGCGAAGAGGTCCTTCTTCAGCGCCTGGAAGTCGAGCTTCTTGAACTCCGGGGCGTAGTCGAAGCCCTCGCCCATGGGGTTGGAGGACGCCGCCTGCTGGTGGAGGAGCTTCAGGTTGAGCTGGTTCGGCCACCAGTCGCGGTTCGACCTGCCCGCGCCGCCGGAGCTCGCGATGAGCCCGTGCATCACCGGGCCCTTGACCGGCTGCGCGGGCCGGGCGGCCTTCGCCTTCGGCCTGCGCTTGGCCGGGGCGCGGGCGGCCTTCACCTTCGGCCTGTGCCTGGCCGGGGCACGGGCGGCGGTCCGCTTGCCCGCGCGCTTCGCCTGCTGGAGCTTCTTCTCCCTCTTCTTCGCGCTCATGCCTCGCTCACCTCCTCGCCTCTCGGCAGTAGGAATCTAGCGATGACTGCCACGCTGTCAACCGCGGGCAGACGGGATCGCTCACGGCGAGGGGGGGTCCAGCACCCGCAGGGCCTCGTCGGGGATCTTGCCGTAGTAGACCTGACCCTGGATCACGAAGGCCGGGGTGCCGCGCAGGTTCAGCGACGCCGCGGCCGCGAGATCCGCCTCGACCGGGCGCATCGACTGCGGATCGCCCATGCAGCAGTTGAACTTGCCCAGGTCCAGCGCCAGCGCCCTGGCGATGTCCTCCGCCGACGGGCCCTGCGCGCGGATGGCCTGCGAGTTGTGGAACAGGTAGTCGGTCATCTCCCAGAAACGTCCCTGCTGGCCGGCGCAGACGGCGATCAGCGACAGCTCGCACGCCCTGGGGTGGAAGGGTCGGTCCAGCTTGCGGTTGCAGCGATTGTCCAGCGGCAGGTGCCGGTGGTAGACCCGCAGCTGGCCCGGGTAGCGGGACACCAGGCGGTTGACCAGCAGGTGGGCGCTGCGGCAGTAGGGGCACTGGAAGTCGGTGAACTCGTGGATCTCCACGCTGGGCTGCTCGGCCCCCTTCCAGGGGTAGCCCTCCGCGCTGGTGCCGAAGGCGATCCGCACCGGTGCGTCCGGGCCGGCCCCGGCGCCCTTGTCGAGGCAGGCCTGGTCCCGGGGCGTGTCCTGCGTCCTCCTGGACCAGGCGTCCGCCTCCAGCCGCTCGTCCTCCCGGGAGACGTAGAGCATCTGCGCAGGCCGCGGGTCCTCACCGGCCTTCCGCGGTCCCTGCCGGGCCGCCCGCGCCTGCGCGATCGAGTCCTGGAGGCGCTGCCCACCGAACCACGCCCCGGCCAGCAGCCCCGCGCCCAGCACGGCCAGCCCGGCCGCCAGCAGGGGCCGCGCCAGCAGGCTGCGGACATCCGCGCGGATCGCCCCGGCCACGGACACCCTCGAGACGCGGATGGCGGCGAGGCTGAGCCCGAACAGGGACAGGTTGATGACATCGATGGCGAGGCAGACGATGCACCACGCGCCGATCTCGAAGTGCATCACGTAGACGAGCCACAGGGAGACGCCGACGAAGAGCACCCCGTTCAGGAACAGGAAGCCCTGCCCGAACCGAGACCGGGCCCGGACCAGGGCCAGCGCCGTGAGCAGGGCGACGAAGGCGTAGCCCGCCATGGCCCACACGGCGACCGGCGTGCCCAGCACCACCGAGAACTCGTCGTGGAGGGCCACCTTGTCGCAGTTCATGCTCTCGCTGAGGTTGCAGAAGCTCCGGTACTCCTCGGGGTCCAGGTGGGTCTGGCGGTAGACCTCGACCAGGTGCCAGGCGCTGAGGAGGCCGATCGCGCAGAGCAGGATGGAGGAGACGAGGACCACCCCCAGCCCCTTCGGGACCGCCTCGCCGGGAGCTTCCGTCCGTGTCATGGAGACTCCGCCGTTCACCTGTCGTCCTCGGCGCATCCGCGCGAGAGACCAGGCTCGAGCCAGATCTCTTCCCTAGTGCGCTCTGGCCGGCGCGTCAAGGCCGATGCCCGCGCCGCCCTCCCGGGCGAGGCCCGCGCCGCGACGCGAGCGGTCCGGGCTCACCCAGGAGCCGCCCGTGCAGCTCCAGGGCGCGGGCCATGATCGCCTCGCCCGAGCGCAGGCCGGGCTCGTCCAGCGCGACCCCCAGGCGCACGCCCTTCACGAACTCGCCGCTCCCGCCGGGGCTGGCCACGGCGGACGCGCCCAGCGGGCTGATGCAGTCGTGGGCGGTGGCAGGGATCATGTCCAGGGCCCAGAACGCGTACAGGTGGGACAGGTGGGTCGTCTCGACCCCACCGTGCCGGAGCCAGGACACCGCGGCGCTGACGCCGATCTTGTTCCGGAGCTTCCCGGCGGTGAGGTTGCCGAAGATGAACACGCGCAGCCGATCCAGGAACGCGGCCAGGTACCCGCTGAGGCGCATGAGGTAGACGGGGCTCGCGAGGACGACGATGTCCGCGCGCTCGAGCTTCTCGAAGATCGCCTGGCCGCCGTCCTCGAGGGCGCAGTAGCGGCCGGGCGTCTGCCGCCGCGCGCAGAAGTTGCAGTGGACGCAGTCCCCGAGCCCGAGCGCCGAGAGCTTGACCGCCTCGGTCGCCAGGCCCCGCGCCTCGGCGAACGCGAGCAGGCGCCCGAGGAACGCGTCGGTGTTGCCCTCCCGGACCGGGCTGCCCGAGAGCCCCAGCACGGTTCCTTTCCTCGTCCTGCGCGCAGGCGTCTTCACTGTGATCTCCCGATCTCGCCCATGGGACCCTCACCTCTCGCCCGCTCCTGGTCGTATCAACCAGGCGCCTGGCGGTCAACCGCGACCTCCCCCCGCGCGGGCTCGGGCTCGAAGGCGGCGGAGACATGGTCCACCGCTGGAAAGTGGCGCCCGGCGGGGATAGGCTCGAGCCACGAGCCGTCAGGCCCGGGCTGGCCCGATCGCTCCGGACGGAGGCGCCGTTGGACCCGATCTACCTCGATCACAACGCCACGACGCCGGTCCACCCAGCCGTCGTCGAGGCCATGCTGCCCTACCTCCGCGAGCACTTCGGCAACCCCTCCAGCGGCCACGTCTACGGGCAGCGCGCCAGGCAGGCGATCACCCGGGCGCGCGAGCAGGTGGCCGGGCTGCTCGGCTGCCAGCCGGACGAGATCCTCTTCACCTCGGGCGGCACCGAGGCCAACAACCTCGCCATCCGCGGGCTGCTCGAGCTGGCCGGGCCCCGCCGGCACATCCTCACCTCCACGGTCGAGCACCCGGCCACCGCCCGCCCGTGCGAGCTGCTCGAGCGCCGGGGCATCGAGGTGACGCGCCTGCCGGTGGACGGCGCGGGGCGCGTGCAGGTCGAGGCGGCCCGCGCCGGCGTGCGCGCTGACACCGCCCTGGTCACGGTCATGCTGGCCCAGAACGAGACCGGCACCTTGATGCCGATCGCCGCGCTGGCGGGGCTCGCGCACGAGCGCGGCGGCCGGATCCACACCGACGCGGCGCAGGCGGTCGGGAAGCTGGCCACGCGCGTCGACGCCCTCGGCGTGGATCTGCTGTCCATCGCCGGGCACAAGCTCTACGCGCCCAAGGGCGTCGGCGCGCTGTACGTCCGGCGCGGGCTGGCGCTGGCGCCCGTCCTGCTGGGAGCGGGGCACGAGCGCGGCCTGCGTCCCGGCACCGAGAACGTGGCCTCGATCGTCGGCCTCGGCGCGGCCTGCGCGCTGGCGGCGGGGGATCTGGCCTCGGAGAGCGAGCGCCAGCGCGGCCTCCGGGACGCGCTGTGGGAGCTGCTGCGCGCGGAGATCCCCGGGCTCGCGCTCAACGGGCACCCGCTCGAACGGCTGCCGAACACCCTGAATGTATCCTTCCCCGGCGCGCGGGGCAGCGCGGTGCTCGCCGCGACCGAGCAGGTGGCGGCCTCGACCGGCTCGGCCTGCCACGCAGGCAGCGAGACTGCCTCCGCCGTGCTGACCGCCATGGGGCGCGACGCCGCCACCGCGCTCGGGGCCGTGCGCCTGTCCCTGGGCCGCTCGACGACGCCCGCCCAGGTGGAGGCAGCGGCGCGCGCCCTCGTGCGAGGCTGGGCCGCGGCCCGCGCCTCCGCCTGAGGCGGCGGGCGGCTCGGCCCGGCGAGCAGGCGGGAGGCAGGGGAACGGATGAGGCTCTGGTCACTCCACCCGCGCCACCTCGACGCCCGCGGGCTCGTGGCCCTCTGGCGCGAGGGGCTGCTCGCCCGGGCCGTGCTCGCGGGCCGGACCCGCGGCTACCGGCACCACCCGCAGCTCGAGCGCTTCCGGGCGCGCCGCGACCCGATCGCCGCGCTCGACTGCTACCTCTCGCGGGTGCTCGACGAGGCGCGGGCGCGCGGCTACCGCTTCGACGGCGCGAAGATCCGCCCGCGGCGCTGCCGGCACCGCGCGCTGACCGTGGCCGCGGGCCAGCTGGCGCACGAGTGGTCCCACCTGCTCGCCAAGCTCGAGGCCCGCGACCGGCCGCGCTGGGCCGCCGAACGGCGGCGGCGGCCCGGGCCGCACCCGTGCTTCCGCGTCGTGCCAGGCCCCGTGGCGGTCTGGGAGCGGCCCTGAGCTCGCCGCCGGCAGGCGCCGCTACGCCGTGACCTTGAAGACCTTGTCCTTCGGCCTGACCTTGCCGTCCAGCTTGACGCCGGCCTCCTCGCCGGGCTTGGCGAGCTGCACGGCCTGGCGGTTCACCTGGATCGAGCCGATGGTCGCGGCGAGATCCGTGGTGCTGCCCTTGATGTGGATCCTGTCACCCACGGCCAGCTCGCCCTGGGTGACCTGGATCATCCCCACCCCGATCTTGTCGAAGTACTTGTTGACGACGCCCACTTCGATCTCCGGCATGTCGCGCTCCTTGTGGTTCCACCCGGGCGCTACCACCTACCAGGTTTCTCGCCGGCAGGCGACTTCTTTCGCGCCTCGCGGCCTCCGGCCCCACCCGGCAGGATGGCTTTGACAAGCCAGCCGGCCTCGTCATAGGGTGGGGCGTCTCGAACGCCAACAACTTCGCGAGAGAGGTTCCTGATGAACAACAGAAAAGTGGCGACCCGCGAAACCCGGCTGAGCCGGGTGATGGCCAAGATCGAGGCCCGCAAGAAGGCCCTCGAGCAGCGGGGGCTCGACAAGAAGGGCCTGGAGAAGGACTCGACCATGCGCCACCTGCTGGCCGAGGCCAGGAAGGTCAGGCACGTGATCGAGGCCCTCAAGTGGGAGAAGCCCAAGGTCGAGAAGGTCGAGAAGGCCGAGAAGCCGGAGAAGGCCGCCAAGCCCGCCAAGGAGGCCGCCCAGCCCAAGGCCCCCAAGCCCCCCAAGGAGAAGAAGCCCAAGAAGGAAGAGGAGGCCCCCCCGGCCTGACCGCCCCCCGCCGATGGATCGAGACCCGCCCCTCCTGCGCGGACAGAACGTGATCGCCGCCTCGTTCGTCGAGGGGCGAGGCAGCGTGTTCTCGGCGTTCGATCCGACCCTGGAGCGGCCCCTGCCGCCGGACTTCCGCGAGGCCGACCCGGGCCAGATCCTGGAGGCCGCCGCCGAGGCGCTGGGCGCGTTCGGGCCCTACCGCCGCCTGCCCGCGGCGCGCCGGGCGGACTTCCTGGCGGCCTGCGCGGAGGGGATCGAGGCGCTCGGGGACGCGCTGCTGGCGCGGGCGTCCGCGGAGACCGGCCTGCCGATCGCGCGCCTGCGCGGCGAGCGGGCGCGCACCTGCGACCAGCTCCGCGCGTTCGCCGCGCTCCTCCGCGAGGGCTCCTGGGTGGAGGCGCGGCTCGACCTCGCCGACCCCGGGCGCCTACCCTCCCCCAGACCCGGGCTCCGGCGCTGGCTCGTCCCCGTCGGCCCGGTGGCGGTGTTCGGGGCTTCGAACTTCCCGCTGGCCTTCTCGGTCGCGGGCGGCGACACGGCCAGCGCGCTGGCCGCGGGCTGCCCGGTGGTGGTGAAGGCCCACCCGGCCCACCCGGGCACCTCGGAGCTGATCGCCCGCGCGCTGGTCCAGGCGCTGGAGGCGTCCGGCCTGCCCCGGGGGGTGTTCTCGATGCTCCACGGCGGCGCCGGGGTCGGGCAGGCCCTGGTGCAGACCCCCGCGATCGCCGCCGTGGGGTTCACCGGCTCGCGGGTCGCGGGCCGGGCGCTGTTCGACCTGGCGGCCGCCAGGCCGCGCCCCATCCCGTGCTTCGCGGAGATGGGCAGCGTGAACCCGGTCTTCGTCCTGCCCGGCGCGCTGAGGGAGCGCGCCGAGGAGATCGGGGCGGGTTTCGCCGCGTCGATGACGCTGGGCGCCGGGCAGTTCTGCACCAAGCCGGGCGTCCTGGCGGCGGTGCGCGGCGAGGGGCTGGACAGGCTGCTCGAGGCGTGCACCTCGAGGCTCCGGGCCTCGCCCGCCCAGCCCCTGCTGACACCCGCCATCCACGACCGGTACCGGGCCGGCTGCCTGCGCTGGAGCCGGCACCCGGCCCTCACCGCCTTGTTGCCGCCCGGAGACGCCGGCGGGGGGCGCGCGCTGCCAGGGCTGTGGAAGGCCACCGCGCGGGCGCTCGGCGACGACCCGGAGCTCGGCGAGGAGCTGTTCGGCCCGGCCGCGCTGGTGGTCGGGTGCGACAGCGCGGCGCAGATGCTGGAGCTGTGCGCGAGCCTGCACGGACAGCTCACCGCCTCGGTCCACTGGTCCGACGCGGACCTCCCGGAGGTCCCGGGCTGGCTCGAGGCGGCGGCCTCGATCTCGGGCCGCGTGGTGGCCAACGGCTTCCCCACGGGGGTCGAGGTCTGCCCCTCGATGCAGCACGGCGGCCCCTTCCCCGCCAGCACGGACGCCAGGTTCACCAGCGTGGGGACGGCCGCGATCCTGCGCTGGGTCCGCCCGGTCGCCTTCCAGTCGGTCCCCTCCGGGCTGCTGCCCTCCGCGCTCCAGGACGGCAACCCGGACGGGATCCGCCGCCTGGTCGACGGCCGGCCCGAGCGCTGAGCGCGGGGGCCGGCCTAGAGCAGGAAGGGGATCAGCGCCTTGCGCTCGGGCGGGTAGTCGGGGAAGCGCTGGCGGTACCAGCGCTGGGTGGCGAAGGCCCGGGGCACGAGGTTCGCGCAGCTGATGGCGAAGATGAACAGCCCACCCGGGGACCAGGTGGCCAGGGCGAAGCCCGCCCAGCCGGTCAGCTCCGTGAGGTAGCAGGGGCTCGTGACCCAGCGGTAGAGCCCCCCCCGGGGGATGCGGTACACCCGCTGCCCGGCGGCGAGCTCCGCGCTCGTGCGGAGGTTGCGCTGGATCGACTCGCCCTGCAGGGTCAGCCCGTACGACACGAGGTACAGCGCGAGGCCCGCCAGAAAGCGCGGGTCGGTCAGCCAGGCCGTGGTGAGGTGCGCGCCGTACGTGCTCAGCCAGGAGGCGTTGAGGTAGCCGTGCAGCGCGGTGGCCCCCCACCCCGCCACCACCACCAGCAGGCTGAAGCTGGTCGTGGCACCTGGGGCCACGCGGATGAGGTACGGGAACAGGAAGCCCCGGTTGGCGTAGTGCAGGAGCCACACGCACAGGAACAAAAGCGGCACCGCCTCTGACCACCGCGGCCCGGTGAAGAAGAACCAGCAGAACACGGGCACGGCCGGCAGCTCCATGAGGAACCAGCCCAGGCGGGGGCTCAGGTTGAGCCCGAAGCGGGCGGAGGCGAAGCGGCCGTAGGGGGACGGGATGAAGACCGACGCCACCGCCGCGAAGGCCGCGTAGGCCAGGGCCACGGTCAGCAGCGTGTCGTACGTCGGGTCTCCGGTGCACCAGGTCATCGAGTTCTCCGGCGGGCCGGCTCCAGGAGCGTCGACGTGGATGCCGCGCGGCTCAGTGCCCGTCCGGCTCGCCCCGCGCCCGGAGCTCCGCGCCCATGTAGCCCAGCCCCTCGGCGGTGCCGACGAGCGGCCGGTAGCCGAGCAGCGTCCGGGCCCGCTCGATGGAGTGCGTGTTGGTGGTCACGGCCTTGAGCGCCTCGGTGCGGGTGAAAAGCGGCCGCAACCCGAGGTCCCGCAGCCACCAGCACAGCCGCTCCTGCACGGCGCAGCCGCCGACCATGAGGAAGCGGGGCACGCGCACGAACGCCCGGCCCGGGTACCCCAGGCCCCGCACCATGGCGCCGACGACGTCCTGCAGTGTGTGCACCGCCTCGCCGTCGGTGATGAAGTAGGCCTTGCCCGCCACCTCGGCGGGCGCCTCGCGCACGCGCCGCAGCCACAGCAGGTGAGCCCACACCAGGTTGTAGACGAAGGTCCAGTCCGTGCGCTGGCTCGGGTCGAGCGAGAAGGGCAGCCCGCGCAGCATGCGCACCAGCGGCACCACCTTGCCGGTAATGTACTGCTCGCGCGGGCCGTAGATCCCGTTGGGCCGCAGGATGCCCGTGCGCAGGCCGCCCCCGTTGGCCGCGAGCACCAGCCGCTCGGCGGCGATCTTGCTGCGGGTGTAGTGATCCAGCCGGCGGCCCATGGCGTAGGGCGTGCTCTCGTCGGCTTCCAGGCGGGGCGTGCCGTCGAAGACGACGTTGGCCGAGCTGGTGTACACGAAGTCCGCCACGGACTCGGCCCGGGCCGCGGCCAGGGAGCTCTCCACACCGCGCACGTTGGTGTCGGCGACGTCCTGCCCCGGTCCCAGGCTGCCGAAGGGCGGGTTGCCGTACACGGCGGCCGAGTGTATGACCGCGTCCATCCCCCGGCAGGCCGCCCGGGCCACCTCCGGGCGCGTGACGTTGCCCGTGGCGAAGGTCACCCGCGGGTGGTGCGCGCCCCGCGGCGGCGTGCGGCACAGGATGCGCACCTCGGCGGCGCCCCGGGCCAGCAACTCCTCCACCAGGTAGCGGCCGACGAACCCGGTGCCGCCCACCGACAGGAAGCGCCGGCCGGCCACGGCCGCGTCGACCTCCCGGGTCTCGGCGCGCAGCGCCTCCAGCCGGGTCGCCCAGTCAGGCGCCGGCGCCGGCGGGTCGGTGGTCCTGCTCGCGGCGTTCATGGCGCGGTCTCCATACCAGAAACCCCCCGGTCGGGCAACCCGGAGCCCGGCCTGCGGACGGCCAGCGCGGCGAACGCGAGCACGAGCGACACGACGGCGGCGGCGATCCACAGGCAGAAGGCGCTGTCGTAGCTGTGCGTCACCGCCCCGTCGACGACCCGCCGGGTGGACTCGATGAGCTGGCCGCTGACCGTGTCCTGGGCCGCGGCGCCGAGGTAGGCGAACACCCCGATCATGCCCATGGCCGCGCCCGTCGCGCGCGTGGGACAGATGTCGACGACCAGCAGCCCCCCGAAGAACACCAGCAGCCCGCCGGTGGCGAAGCCGCACACCCCGAGGGCCAGGCCGTCCAGCAGGTGCTGTCCGGCAGGCGTGACGTACAGCCCGAACAGCGAGCCGACCAGCAGGGCGCCGTAGCTGAACAGCACCGGCCCCCGCCGTGCCCCGAACACGAGGTCGGAGATCGTGCCGGCGAGCACCGTGCCGGCCAGGCCGCAGGCCGTCAGCAGCGTCATGCCGAACCCGGCCTCGACCAGGGAGTAGGTCTTGGCCTCCTGCAGGTAGAGCACGAACCAGCTGTTCACGCCGTAGCGGGTGACGTAGAAGGCGGCGCTGGCGAGCCCGAGCATCCACACGCGGGGGTTGCGGACCACCTGCCGCTGCAGCTCGGCCACCGAGGACGGCGCGCCGGCCTCCGGCGCGGGGAGGTCCGCCTTGAACTCGGCGATCGGCGGCAGGCCATGGGTCTGCGGCCGGTCGAGCACGACCCTGGCGAGGACCACGGACACCAGGGCACAGGCGATGCCCGGGCCGAAGAAGCCCCAGCGCCAGCCCAGCCAGGCGACCAGGGCCGCCGTCGCCGAGTAGGTGATCCCCTCGCCGAGGCTGTGGGCGATGCTCCAGATCGAGTAGCGCGTCCCGCGCTCGCGCGGGCTGAACCAGTGCGACAGGTTGACGACGCTCGGGGTCGCGCCCATGGACTGGAACCAGCCGTTCACCGCCCAGAGCAGGGTGAAGAAGGGCACGGACTCGGTGCAACCGAACAGCAGGTTCACCACCGCCGAGCCCAGGAGGCCCGCCGCCATGAACCGGCCGACGTGCGCGCGGTCGGCCAGGAATCCGCTGCCGAGCTTGCCCACGGCGTACATGAGCAGCAGCGCGGAGCCCATCGTGCCGAGCTCGCCGGCGCTGACCACGCCGGCGTCGATGAGCGGCTTCTTCGCCACGACCAGGCTCAGGCGGGTGGTGTAGAAGAAGGCGTACCCCAGGGTCACGCCGCAGAAGGTCTGCCAGCGGAGCTGGGCGTAGCGCCGCGCGAGCCGGGCCGGGTCCTGCAGGCGCGGGCGCTCCGCGCCGGTCGCGAACCACCGAACGAGGGCGCGCCAGGGCATGCCAGAGCCTACCACGCGGTTGACAGCGGCACGACTCCGGCCGTACCAAGGTGCATGGCGACCTCCGAGCCCCGCCAGAGCTCCGGCGCGGGCCTCCCCCGCCACCACAACCCGGCCTCCAAGAACAAGCTGGTGCCGAACTCGGCCCTGAACTTCCCCGGGCAGGATCTGTTCTCCCGCGTCGCCCGCGCCGTGTGCGAGGCGGAGTGCCTGCCGCGCAAGGAGCTGTACGAGTCCTGGGAGGTGGCGCGCCGGGTGCGCCGGCGGTTCTCCGGCCGGCGGGTCGTGGATCTCGCCGCCGGGCACGGGCTGCTCGCCCACCTGCTGCTGCTGCTCGACGACCGCTCGCCGCAAGCGCTGGCCGTGGACGTGCGCATCCCGGCCAGCGCCCGGCGCGTGAGCGCGGCCCTGTGCGCGCGCTGGCCGCGCCTGCGGGACAGGGTCCAGCTCCTCGAGGCCCCGATCGAGTCGGTCGAGCTCGGCCCCGACGATCTGGTCGTCTCGGCGCACGCCTGCGGGCAGCTGACCGATCGGGTCCTCGACCTGGCCCTGGCCGCCCGCGCGGCGGTGGCCGTGCTGCCCTGCTGCCACGGTTTCTCCCGCGGTGACCGGGGCGGGCTCGAGGGCTGGCTCGACCCGGCGCTGGCCATGGACGTGGTGCGTGCGGATCGGCTGCGGCGGGCCGGCTACCGGGTCCACACCCAGCTCATCCCGGCCGAGATCACCCCCAAGAACAGGCTGCTGTTCGGCCACCCGCCCGGGCGCTGATCCGCCGGAGGCGCTCGAGGCGAGGAGCTCCCGGAGCCGGCCTTGACGCCGGATCGCGAGGCCCTCGATACTCTGTGCCGAGGAGCAGGGGGTCCAGCATGCAGGACTCGAGACCGGAGGCAGACAGGACGCAGCGGGCGAGCGAGCAGAAGATCCGCAGCATCCTGCGCGCTGCGCCCATCGGCATCGGCATGGTGGTCGACCGGGTCATCCGCGAGGCCAACGACGAGCTGTGCCGCATGACCGGCTACCCGGCCGCGGAGCTGCTGGGCCGGAACGCGCGGATCCTCTACCCCAGCCAGGAGGACTTCGACTTCGTCGGCCGGGAGAAGTACCGGCAGATCGCGGAGAAAGGCACCGGCACCGTCGAGACGCGCTGGCAGCGGAAGAGCGGCGAGATCATCGACGTGCTGCTCAGCTCGACCCCGCTCGACCCCGCGGATCACTCGGAGGGCGTGACCTTCACCGCCCTGGACATCACCGAGCGCAAGCGGGTGCTCCTGGAGCTGCAGGAGAAGTCCGAGGAGATCGACAGGTTCTTCTCCTCCGCCCTGGACCTGCTGTGCATCGCCGACACCGACGGGCGCTTCAGACGCCTGAACCCGGAGTGGGAGCGAACCCTCGGCTACCGGCTCGAGGAGCTGCTCGGCAGGCCCTTCCTCGACTTCGTCCACCCCGACGACCTCGCGGCGACGCGCGAGCGCGTGGCCGTGCTGATGGGTCAGGCGCCGGTGGCCAACTTCACCAACCGCTACCGGCACAGGGACGGATCCTACCGCTGGATCGAGTGGCGCTCCTTCCCCGCCGGCAAGATCATCTACGCCGCGGCGCGCGACGTGACCGAGCGCCAGAAGCACGAGGCGGCGCTGCTGGAGAGCGAGCGGCTCAACCGGATGATAGCCGAGATGGCCTCCGACTACATCTTCCACCTCCGGGTGGAGGCGGACGGCCGGGCCATCATGGACTACGCCTCCCAGAGCTTCAGCGAGATCACCGGCTGGACCCTGGCGCAGGTGGCCGACGTCGCGAGTTGGGGGGCGTTCATCCACCCGGAGGACGTCGCCAGGATCGCCGCCGAGCTGCGGCGGGTCATCGCCGAGGGCCAGCCGGCCGAGCTCGAGTGCCGCTCGCTGGTGAGAGCAGGCATGCGCTGGACCCACATCTACGCCAGGCCCGAGCTCGACCCGCAAGGGCAGCGCGTCGTCGGTATCATCGGGTCGTCCAAGGACGTGACCGAGCGCAAGCGCATGGAGCAGGCGCAGGCCAGGCTGCAGGAGCAGCTCCAGCAGGCCATGAAGATGGAGGCCATTGGACGCCTGGCCGGGGGCCTGGCGCACGACTTCAACAACCTGCTCACCGGCATCACCGGGAACACTGACCTGGCGCTCATGGATCTCGACCCGGCGGGCCCCCTCGCCGCCACGCTGCGGGAGGTGACCAAGGCGGCCCGCAGCGCCGCCGCGCTGACCCACCAGCTCCTGGCCTTCTCGCGCAAGCAAATGATCGAGCCGCGGGTGCTCGACCTGAACGATCTGCTCACCAACCTGCAGGGCATGCTGCCGCGTCTGCTCGGCGAGGATATCAACCTCCGCCTGGTCCGCTGCGAGGAGCTGGAGTCGGTCAAGGTCGACCCGGGCCAGTTCGAGCAGGTCATCGTCAACCTGGCGGTCAACGCCCGGGACGCCATGCCGGACGGCGGGACATTGATGATCGAGACGGCCAACGTCGAGCTCGGACCGGACTACTGCGCCTCCCACCCGGAGGCGAGGCCCGGCCGCTACGTGCTGCTGGCGGTCAGCGACACGGGCGTGGGCATGAGCCGGGAGACCGTCGGCCACCTGTTCGAGCCCTTCTTCACCACCAAGCCCAGGGGCAAGGGCACGGGGCTCGGCCTGGCGACGATCTACGGCACGGTCAAGCAGGCCGGTGGCACCATCGAGGTCTACTCCGAGCCGGGCCAGGGCACGACCTTCAAGCTCTACCTGCCGTCCGTCGCCGAGAAGGCCACCCGCTGGGAGCCGGAGCTCAAGAGCGAGGAGCTGCCGACCGGCCAGGAGACGGTGCTCCTGGTCGAGGACGAGCAGCTCGTCCGCGATCTGGCCGAGCGCGTCCTGCGCCGGCTGGGCTACACGGTGCTGTCCGCCAGGAACGGCGGCGAGGCCCTGCTGCTCGCCGAGGGGCGCGCGGCGCCCATCGACGCGCTGCTGACGGACGTGGTCATGCCAGGGATGAGCGGCCGCGAGCTGGCCGACCGGCTCGCTCCCCTGCACCCGGAGACGAGGGTCATGTTCACCTCGGGCTACACCGAGAACATCATCGTCCACCACGGCGTGGTCGACGAGGGGCTGTGCTTCCTCGGCAAGCCGTACACACCGCAGGGGCTGGCGCGAAAGCTGCGCGAGCTCCTGGACGGCGCCTGCTAGCCCCGGCCGCGCCCGCACCCTGCCAGGAGGGAGCCCATGAAGATCGGGAAGTTCTGGGCCAAGGAGACGGTGGTCGCCAGGTGCTCGCTCGGCCGCAAGGTCTGCGTGGATCGCTGGGAGACCTCCGACGAGAGCCAGGAGCTCGCGCGGCGGGCCGCCCAGGAGTCGGCCAGGCGGCTCGAGCAGAAGCTCGCGGCGGGCGGGTCCCTCGACCGCTACCCCTACGGCGTCCGCCCCCTGCGGGAGGAGATCCTGGCGTCCTTCCCCGGGCCCGACGGCAAGCCGGTGGCGGTGGTGACCCGCAACGGCTACGGCTGCGAGGTGCTCAACGCCGCGCGGGTGATGTTCGTCGACGTCGATCTGCCGACCGGCGGCGCGCGCGCCGGCGAGGAGCGCCGCGCCCTCGAGCGGTTCGAGCGCCTGGTCCGCGAGCGACCGGACCTCTCCTTCCGCGTCTACCGGACCTTCGGCGGGCTGCGCGGCCTGGCCACCCAGGCCCCGCTGGTTCCCAGCCCGGAGAACCTCGAGGTGCTCACCGCGCTCGACGGCGATCCCCTCTACCTCACGCTGTGCCGAGAGCAGGCCTGCTACCGGGCCCGGCTCACCCCCAAGCCCTGGCGCTGCGGGCAGCGGCCCATCCACATCAGCTACCCGTTCGAGGACTCCGGGCAGGCTGAGCGCTGCGCCGAGTGGGTCGCCGCCTACCGGCGGCGCCAGATGGCCTTCGCCACCTGCGAGCTGGTGAAGGTCCTGGGCAGGCCGGACATCCACCCCGAGCTGCAGCCGTTCGTCACCCTGCACGACGAACGGACCCGCGTGGGCAGCGGGCTGCCGCTGGCCTGAGCTCGGCGCGACCAGCCGCTCGGACCGGGAGCCAGACAGGGAGTTCCTTCCCGTCAGGATGGGTGCGGGCGGCCGGCTAGAGCTGCCTGGCGATCTGCCGCATGGCCTCCAGCAGCTCCTCGGTCGCGCAGCCGGTCTCCGCCGTGGCGCCGCGCCTGGCCGTCTCGGTCTTCAGATCGAACAGGGTCGAGGTGATCACGCACTTGCCGCCCACCTTGATGAGCGTGGTCGAGAGCGTACCCTGGGCCGCCAGGGCCTTGCCCAGCTCGATCTGGCAGCCCTCCTCCATGCACTGCCGGTAGCTGCCCTTCTTCTCGTCCAGGAGCTGCAGCCTGAGCTGATCCCTGGGGACCACGCTGAACCTCCCGTCCTGGACCAGGAGCGTGCTCAGGTAGGTGGTGAGCTGGACCAGCGTATCCTGATCGAGGTTGCGGGAGGCGTCCTGCACATCGAACACCGCCAGCACGATCGGCGCCGCCGCGCCCGCCCGGCTGCCCGGGTCGGCAGCGCCGCCGGGCGCCGCGGTCTCGGCCAGGGCCTGGTAGACGTTCTTGTCGGTCCACGCCGTGAGCAGGCCGTTCATGGCCGAGGTCAGGAGCTGCTGCGCGCCGATCCACAGGGTCTCGTAGGACACCTCGCTCTGGGCCACGCCCGAGAAGGAGAACCGGTAGTCCGCCTGGGTCGAGGGGCGGATGGCGAAGGCCCAGTTCATCTCCAGCACGGCGTGCGTCAGGTACCCGAGCACCATGTTCTTGGACGAGATGCGGTCCGCCCTGGCCTGCGCCACGTAGTGGAACGAGTCCGGGAAGGCGAAGCCCGGAGCCACGAAGCTCAGCTCCGAGAAGTAGCCAGCCAGGGCCCGCCTCAGTCCGGCCTCGAGGAAGGCCCGGAACCCCACCACCCCGTGGGTGGAGTTGTCGATCAGGAAGGCGTCCTCCACCTGCCCGGGGTCGATGATCACGAACAGCTTGCCTGCCAGGGGCTTGGCGATCATCGGCGTGGACGGGTTGATCACCTGGTCGTGCAGGTCGAAGGTGTACCCACCCCTGGCCGAGGTCGGCGGCGCGTCGTCTGGTCGCTGGGCGCCCACCGCGCCGCAGGCGCTCAGCGCAAGGCCCAGGACCGCCCACATGAGAATCCGTCGCATGCGTCCTCCGGCTGGATGGTCCAGCGCGTCCATTCGCCGGGCCAAGCTAGTCCAGGCGCCCGCGCCGGTCAACAGACAGGGCGCCTTGAGCGACCCTCCCGGTGTTGCTGACCTCCCCGGCGGAGAGGATGCCGCTCTTCCGTCCATCCTCCAGAGGCTGGAGCATGCCACCCGCGGACGACCGGCTCAGAGAGACGCTCACGGCGCAGGGCCCCGGGAATCGGGGCGGCGCTGCTCTGCCTCGCGCTCTTCGCCTGGGTGCGGGACGTGTGGATCGCGCACCTGGTGAACCTGTGCCTGGCCGTGGGGACGGCGGGCCTGGTGGGGAGCTTCCTCGACAGCGGGCGCACGAGCTACGTCATGCCGACCATCCTCGGCTTCCTGGCCGTGACCGCCAGCTGGTACCTCGTCCTGTTCCTCAGGAGGCGGAGGTAGGCGGGCGGCCCGTCCGCATGCTGCTCGAAGAGTGCCGTTTGTCTGGATCGTCAAGGTACTCTTGCGACTCGTCACCGGCGAGGAACACCCACCCGCAGTCGTCCGTGACCCCTTCCCCCCCGCGCACAGCGCGGTGGGGGAAGAGCACGGGCAAGCGCACGGCCTGTCGTCCCGCCGGCGGGAGTGGTAGGCTGGCGCAGGTCGATTCCTTGGGAAAGGGGGTCTCTCGTGCGGACGATTCGTGGTCGGATGATCCTCCCGGCGATCCTGGCCCTGGGGCTCGCGTCGGCCGGCACGCAGGGCGCCGAGCCGCCGGCGGCGGGCCAGGCCGCCGACACCGCGGCCTTCTACAAGGAGCTGGACGCCCGCTTCCCGCAGAACAAGCGGCTGCGCGCCAACCGCGTCCCGGCCAAGGACCTGCGCGAGCAAGGGGCCAAGCTCAAGGGCTGGTACTACGTGCTGGACCTGAGCACGGTCCAGTTCATCCGCGAGCTCAGCACGGACGACAAGGTGGCCAGCTGGCTGGTGTGGATCCCGGCCACCGGCTCGGGCCCGGACCTGGCGCCCATGGTCTTCCAGATGCCGGTCAACGACTGGGTCAAGAAGCGCAAGCTCCGCCGGGACGAGGGCGGGGCCGGGTACACCTACTCCTGCGGCCCGCAGGTCTGCGACCAGACCACCGTGGTGGGGGAGCCGACCGGCATCAACCTGGACCTGCCCGTGGGCGACCAGGCCGTGGTCATGAAGGTGCCGAAGATCGAGATCGTCGGGGTGGCGGACAAGAACGGCGCCTGGCTGCCCGCCCAGGCTGACAAGAAGTAGGTCCTACGCCTCGATCGGCCCGGTCTGCAGGAGCCTGATGGCACCTATGTGCCCGGTTCGACCTGTCACCCATGTGCCCGGCCGGTCATCGTGGCAGCCCCCCACCCATCCTCCCCCACACCGCACGGCTGACCGCGACACTGAGTAATCCGGCGGGGGGAGGGGTCGGGCCCGGTCAAGACCAGCACGCCAACAGCCTGGCAGGAAAACCTCGGATGGTCACTCCAGGGCCTCCTTCCGAAGAACGCAACTCACTCGAGATAAGTAGAGCCACCCGCCTGGAATTGATAGCCTCGCCACGCGGGGACTGGATCGGATCAGGCCGAGGCGTGAGCGAGGCCGTCGGCCGCGGCCCGCCGGCGGGGCGGGGCGGTCCGGGCCCGCGCGACCGGGGTCACCCGGGTCACGGGCCGGGGCGCGCAGGTGCGCTCGATGCTCTCCGCGATGGCGCGCACCCCGTCCGTGCGCACCAGCCCGGCCACCACCCTGGCCTGGTGCCGGTAGGTCGGCTGGAGCAGCGCGCGCAGCAGCCGGGCGAGCTTCGCCACCGTGAGCCGTGCGTGCGGGACGGGCCCGGGCCCGAGGCCGAGCACGCGCACCCGCTCGCCCCAGAAGAACTGGTCGACCATGTGGGGCACGATCGCCTGCGGCACGCCCGCGCGGGCGGCGCTGTGGGTCGTGCCGCTGCCGCCGTGGTGGACCAGGCCCGCCATGCGCGGGAACAGCCGGCGGTGGGGCGCGTCGCGCACCACCAGCACCTGGTCGCTCACCTGCGCGCCGTCGCCGAGCCCGGTCCAGCCCGCGGCCAGGACCGCCCGGCAGCCGACCCGCGCGACCGCCTCCAGGACGAGCTCCGTGGTCCGCTCCGGGTGGGGCAGGCACACGCTGCCGAAGCCGAGGTAGACGGGCCGCGGGCCCGCGGCCAGGAACTCCTCGACCTGGCGCGGGAGCGCCCCGTCATCGCCGCCGAAGGGGTAACCCACGTACTCGTAGGGGTGGCGCCAGCCGCGCCCGGGCGGGTTCAGCACCGGGTCCATGGCGAGCAGGTTGTGGCTGGTGCCCGCGGCGTAGTCGCTGAAGCGGCGCACCCGCGAGAGGCCCAGCTCCTGGCGCTTGGCGTTGAGCGCCCGGCCGAACAGCAGCAGGGTGCCGAGCTCGACCCCCTGCCACAGGAGCCGGTTCAGGACCGCGGGCAGGCGCTGGAGCGGCTGCACCGCCGGCGGCTGCTCCCCCACCAGGCAGGGCACACAGCACACCCGGAAGTGCGGGATGCGGCGGTGCTCGGCGACGGTCGGCGCGCCGAGCTCGTTGACCATGGTGACCAGCGCGTCGGCGCCCTCGGTCGCCGGCAGCAGCGCGTCGAACTGCTCGCGCATGGCCTGCTCGGCCCAGGCCAGGATCCGGGTCGCCGAGCGGAAGCCCGCGGGGACCGACTGCATGAGCGCCTGGCTGTCGGTGGAGAAGAAGCTGGCCGGCAGGTCGCGCCGGGCCGCCTCCGCCTCGAACAGGCGGGGGGCGAAGACGCGCACCGCGTGGCCCCGAGCCTGGAGCAGGGCGGCGACCTCGAGGATCGGCAGCACGTCGCCGCGCGAGCCGGCCGAGGCGAGTACGACGCGCATCACGCCCTCGCCAGGTGGTAGCGGCGCTCGAGGTCGGCCAGATCGATCCGCGCTGGGTCGAGCTTCGGGTAGCCCTTCCAGGCGGCCGCCAGGTAGCCGCGCGGGACGTCGAGGACGATCTTGCGGGGGCTGAACTTGGTCGAGGAGAGCGTCCAGCAGGTGTGCGTGCACCAGCAGTTCGCGCGCGCCCCGCCGCCGATGGCGCGGATCTCGTCGCGCATGGCCGGGCTGCCGTGGGCGGCGGCGAGGTCGAAGCCGTAGTCGCGCAGGTGGCCGATGCGCGGCCGCAGCTCGCAGGCGCGGAAGCCGCCGTCGTGATCGACGACCAGCGTGGTCTCCCCGGCGGTGCAGTCCATGCCCCAGGGGTGCGGGCCCTCGAGGTTCGCGCGCTGCAGGCGGTAGAGCTCGAGGGTCATGCCGATGAAGCTCATCTTGGCCAGCCCGCGCACGGCGCGGGGCAGACCGCCGAACAGCCGCTCGGCCATGGCGTCGTACAGGGGCAGCAGCCGCTGGTGGAGCCCCTCGAGCTGGCGGCGGTCGACGCGAGCGAGCTGCGGGTCGCGGCTCTCGCCCCGCACCGCCTCGAAGAATTGGGTCGCCAGGTTGAAGCGCTTGAAGAGGTACAGCCCCAGATCGTGCAGCCCGTCGATGTTCTCGGCCACCACCACGCTGGCGACGTTCTGGTGGATGCGCGGGTGCCCGGCGAAGGCCTTCTTCGTCCGCTCCATCGCGGCCATGGTGCGCTCGAAGCTGCCCGGCACGCCGCGGATCTTGTCGTGGACCTCCCCGAGCCCGTCCAGGGAGAAGTTGAGGTGGATGGCCAGCTTCGGGCAGGTGTCGGCCAGCCGCCTGACCTCGGACTCGACGCGGTCCGCCAGCAGCCCGTTGGTCGGGAAGTTGACCGTCCGGATGCCGTTGTTGCGGTAGAACAGCGCGACGATCTCGACCAGGTCGTCGCGCAGCAGCGGCTCGCCGCCCGAGAGCCACAGCTTGTCGAAGGGCGGCGCGGTCTCGGACAGGCGCTGGATCTCGGCGAAGGTGAGGTCCGCGCCCGGGTGGGTCTCCTTGGCGTAGAAGCAGGTGCGGCACTTCGAGTTGCAGTTCACCGTGGCGAACAGGAACACCGACTCGAGCTTGCGGCGGCGCACCACCTTGCGGAGGAAGCCCTGCTCACCGAGCTGGATGTCACGCGTCGAGGTCATGGCGGCCATGGGTCTCTCCTCCGGGGGGTGGTCCCGCGTTCAGGACCCGACCCGGGAGCAAGGTCCGTGCCGCCGGACGACGCCCGGCAGCAGGTGCCAGCCACCCGCAGCATGCTGGATTCAAACGAGATCCTGCCTGTCGCCGCGGACGGCCCACGGGGGAGGGCCGCGTGCGGATCCGCACCGCCGTTCGAAACCGCGCGCTGCGTTTCCAGGGCGGGCGCCTCCTCATCCGGGGCATTCGACCTGGAGCCGCCCAGCCGCGAGCTCCTCGTCGGTCGTGCACACGACGCCGGCCTGGACGAGGAGGGCAGCGAGCACCCCGTCCCCGGGCGCGAGCGCGCCGTCGATCTCGGTCTGCCCCAGGCCGCAGGAGGGAGAGCGGGCCTTGAGGATGGCCAGCCGCGCGCCGCGCGCGAGCTCCGAGGCCCGCGCCGCGCCCCGCAGGAAGGCCGCGGTGACATCCAGCCCCTGTTCCGCGGTCAAGACCCGCGCGCGCCCGGAGAGCGCGGCGTGACCGTCACCGCCCGCGAGGTGCGCCCCTGGCCTGGGGACGCCCAGGCCGCCTAGCACCTCGGGGCACACGACGACCACCTCGACGCCCGCACGCCTGCAGTCAGCCGCCAGCGCGATCACACCCGGGCTCGCCTTCGATGCTCCGTCGTAGCGGCAGGTCTCACCCAGCAGGCAGGCAGAGATGGCCAGGCGCTCCCCCGGCGCGAACCGCACGATCCGGATCGCGGCCCGGGGGCCGCGCCTCTGTTCCTCCCGAACCATGCGCCGGAAACTGTCACACGCCGACGCGCGGTTCAACCTCCCGCTCGGCGAGCCTCACCTCTCTCCCCCGGCGGCTCGACCGGGGGGACGGGCGGTCCTGGGCGGGTGGACAGGGTCTGGAGGAGAAGCCGTGCAGCCGGGTAGAATGTCCGGCGCGGGAGGAGGCATGGGCCGGCCGATGCGCCTGCGGGTCGATCCGCTCCCCGCGCTGCTCGGGAGCGGGGAGGCAGCGCTGATCTACTGGGTGCAGCGCGATCTCCTGGGGGAGGACCCTGGCGAGGTGGCCGAAGCGGTGTGGCCGCTGCCCGAGGTCGCCCGCCTCCTGCGCCGGCAGCGCGCCGACGGCGCCTGGAAGCCGACCGGTGACCGGCAGGCCCGACACCCGCGCGTCGACTACGCGCTCATCGAGACCTGGAAGCAGCTCCGCTTCGCCGTGGACCAGTACGGGCTGGATCGCCGGCACCCGGCCGTGGCGCGGGCGGCCGAGTTCGTCTTCAGCCGCCAGACCGAGGAGGGCGACGTCCGCGGCTTCCTCGGCAACCAGGTGGCCATGTACTACACCGGCGCGGTGCTGGCGCTGCTGTGCCGGGCCGGCTACGCGGACGACCCACGCACCGCCCGCGGCCTGGCCTGGCTGCTCGCCTCTCGGCAGGACGACGGCGGCTGGGTCGCCAACCGGCTGATGAGCCTCGGCCGGCTGTCCTGGGCGGAGACCACCGCCCTGACCTCGCGGGATCTGCCCACGCTGACCGACCACGATCGGAGCGCCCCGTCCTCCCCGCACTGGACCGGCATGGTCCTGCGCGCCTTCGCCGCGCACCCTGGCTGGCGACGGCACCCGGACGTCCTGGCGGCCGCGCGGCTGCTGAAGTCCGGATTCTTCAGCCAGGACCCCTACTCCTCCTACCGGGCGGCCGATCACTGGCTTAGGTTCCAGTTCCCGTTCTGGTGGAACAACCTGGTCTCGGCCCTCGACTGCCTGTCGCTGCTCGGGCTGCCCGCCGGGGACGGGGATGTCTCCCGGGGCCTCGCCTGGCTGGTGGCGCACCAGCAGCCCTCCGGGCTGTGGCTCGGCAGCTACTCCCGCCTCCACCGCAGCGCCACCGACTCGCCCAGGGCCCGCGCCGAGCAGCGCTGGATCACGCTGGCGATCTGCCGCGTCCTGGCGCGCCTGGGCACCAGCCGCCCGCCTCGCTGAAGCCCCCCACCAGAGCCCGGGCACGAGCCGCCTCCGGGCGCGCGCGAACTCCACGTGGCCCGCGACGCCCCTGTTCCCCTGGCCCCACGCGCCGGAAGCGGCGGTGCGGCTCGCCGGCCGGCCCTAGCGCCCGGCGAGCTGGCCGGCCAGCGCGGCCATGGCCTGGGTGAAGGCGGGCGCCGTGCAGGCGCACCTGACCGAGGCGGATCGCTCGGTGGCGCTCTTGGCGATGTCGAACAGGGTGGCGGTGACGGCGCAGCCCCCCTCCAGCCGGCTGAGCCCGGTGACCACCAGCTGCCCGGCGTTCAGCGCCCGGCCGAGCTCCACCTGGGTCTTCTCGTCGTAGCCGTTCTGGTACGAGGCCACCTTCTGCGCGTCGAGCTGGGAGCGCACCTGGGCGCGCGGGACCACCCGGAAGCGCCGCTGGGCGGCGAGCTGGGCCAGCAGCTCATCCGTCAACGCGTCGCGCTCGGCCGGCTGCAGCAGCCCGCCCGGATCGGCCACGTCGAACAGCGCCAGCACGGTGCGCTCGTCGGCCGCCATGGCGGCGAACTCGAGCTTCTTGAGCGCCCCCTCGGCCGCCCGGCGCACCTCGCCGCTGCGATCCTCCTTGGCCCGCTGCAGGGCGGCGAGCACGTTGTCGGAGCGCAGCTCGAGCGCCGCGAGCAGCATGGCCGCGCCGTAGCGCGCCTCCCAGTGGGCGTGCCCCAGGAGCCCCACCAGCGGCTCGAGCGCCTCCTCGCGCCGCCGCAGCACCACCGGCCGCAGGGCCTCCAGGGCGTCGTCGACCAGCTCCGTCGTGGACTTCACCCCGTGCAGGCTGAGGCTCTTGACGCGGTCGACCGTGTCCACCTGGATGCGCTCGAGGCGGCGCAGCCCGGCCGCGAGCAGCCCCGGGGCGTCGGGGGCCAGGGCGGCGGCCGCCCTCAGGGCGGCGGGCGCGCAGACCTCGCCGCCGGCCGCCGCGATCAGCCCGTCCGCCCTGGCCCGGGCGCGCTCGGCGCGCTTGACCAGCTCGCCGAAGGCCTCGCAGCGGCCCTTGGCGCCGAGCTTGAGCAGGGCGTCGATCGTCTCCGGACCGTCGTCGCAGATGCGCTCGACGGCCTGCAGACCCTCGGCGAAGCAGATCTCCCGCGCCATGGCGTCGACCAGGTCGGGCAGGGCCTCCCTGGCCTTGGCGCGCATGCGCCCGATCTCGTCGGCCGCCTGGCAGTACCCGTCCTCGAGCGCCCGGAGCAGCTTGGGGATGTTGGCGGGCGCGCGCAGCGCGTCCTCGTCCTCGATGCCGTAGGCGCCGTACCAGGCCCGCCGGCCGCAGCCGTCCAGGGCCACCACGAGCGCCAGTGCCGCCAGGGCGGCGATCGTCGAAGCGCGCGCTCTCATCGTTCCCTCCGAGCCGTGGGCGTTCACCGACGCCCCGAGGATAGCCGCTCCCCGGCCGGCTGCCAAGCCACCCCGTGGCGCCATGGCCTGAAGCGGCGCGGATTGACCGGATGGCGAAGCGCGCGCTATGAAACCCCAACGGCCCTGTCGCGCCCCGAGGCCATTCCCGATTCGTCGACCGCTGGAGGTCGAGGCGATGCACCTGCTCGGGTCGCTGAGTCGGATGGAGTCTGCGATGGCCTTGAGGCTGCACGTGGGTGCGCCGCAGCCCCTGAGCACGGCCAGCGGCCCGGGCGGTGCGCTCGAGTCCGGAGCTGGCGCCAGACCCTGAACCCGGCGTCTGAGGCATTGTTGAAAGCAGCGAAGCAACCCAGGAGGTCTCGCATGTCCAATCGCTTAGTGGTCCTCCCCTTCGTGGCCGTCCTTGCCCTGTCGCTCTCTGCCCTGGCCGCGGCGCCGGGGTTCATGCCCGTACAGGGCTTCCTGACGGACGCGGAGGGGCGGCCCGTGGACGACGAGGTGATCCTCACATGCCGCGTCTGGGACGACATCACTGGCGGCCAGGTGGTGTTCAGCGAGGTGCAGGCGGTCCTGGTGGAAGACGGATTCTTCACCGCGTACCTGGGCGCGCAGGGCGACCCGGCCCTGGACCTCTCACTGTTCCGCGATCACGGCGCGCTCTACCTGGGGCTGCAGGTAGGAGCCGAGGCCGAGATGCAGCCCCGGCTGTCCCTGGGCTCCGTGCCCTACGCGGGCTTCGCCCAGTACGCCGGAGACACGCAGACCCTGGGCGGGCGCCCGGCTTCGGACTACCGCCTGGGCGCGGACCTCCTGGGCTGGGATGAGCTGGACGGCGTGCCCGACACCCTGCTGGACGGCGACGCGGACACGCTGACCTCGCTAGCCTGCAACCCGGGTCAGACGGCCAAGTGGGACGGCCTGGCCTGGGCCTGTGCGGACGACGTAGACACCGACTCGGGCGGCGACATCACCGAGGTGGGCGCCGGTCCCGGCTTGACCGGAGGCGGCGCAGCCGGCGGCGTGACCCTGGAGGTGGCGTTCGCCGGGACGGGCGCAGCCGCGACCGCGGCGCGCAGCGACCACCATCACGACGCAGCCTACGTCAACGAGGGACAGCCGAGCAGCGTCACCTCGGACATGATCGTGGACGGGACCATCACCGGGGCGGACATCGACGCCGCCGAGGTGCAGGCCCGGGTGGACGCGCCCTGCAGCGCCGGCAGCTCGATCCGCGCAATCGACGCCACGGGCGCGGTGAGCTGCGAGCCGGATGACGACACCACCTACGCAGCGGGAGAGGGCCTCACGCTGGCAGGCAACACCTTCGCGGTCGACTTCGCCGGCGCAGGCACCGACGCCACCGCGGCCCGCTCCGACGCCGTCCCGCTGCTCCGCGAGGAGCTGCTAGCGCTCCTCGAGAACTACCAGCGCGCGCCGGTGGGCCCGGTCTACCGCTGGACCGTCTTCAGCACCTACGCCGAGTGGATCGGCGGTGGCTGGGCCTTCGACAATCGCGCGGAGTTGTTCGGCGGCGTGAATCCATCCAACTGGACCGACGGCAACTACCGGGCTGTTCACCTGACCAACAACGCCGACACCTTGAAGTCTCTGCTGACCCGGCGCGGGTACGCAGGGCCGAACGCCAACGTCTACGCCGAGACCTACTGGCAGTACAGCTCCACCAACGGGAAGGTGGTGGTGCTGATGTTCCGGATCCGCAACTCCACGGACGCCGCCATCGACTGGACGCCCTACTTCTACTACAGCGCCTTCGGCAGCTGGTCCGAATACGCCGGCGTCGCGCTCAACGGCGGCGAGATCTGGCACAGCAACGGCGCCAACACGGGCACCAGCAACGCCGCCTCCGTCACCCTCACGCTGCCGGCGAACCAGATCAGCACGGTCCTCTTCTCCATCCCCTCCTCGGGCGCCTACAGCAACCACGATGGCATGCACATCCGCTTCTGCGGTTTGGCGTTCTACAACAACAGCCTGAACCTGCCCGCCGGCCTGTCGTACGTGGATGATCTGGACCGGCTGACCGGCGCGCTGTGGTAGGCGTCTCGAGGCACCCGCATGGACGACAGGGACACGTACTGGCAGGGCTGGACCGACGAGACGCCGGCGGGCGGCCAGGTGGTCCGCGTCCGGGTCAAGCGAGACAGGTACACGCTCATCACCCTGACCGTGGTGCGGGCGCTCCCGCCGGGCGCGGGCCCGTACGCGCACCCGCCCTTCGAGCCCGGCACCGACGAGTTCTTCCGCAGCGCCCCGCACCCTGGCAGCGGTTACGGGGCCTACGACGGCCGCTGCGCGGCCTGCGGCAGCCGGAACACCCTCTGCTTCGCGGTCGGCGGGACGGCCATCGCCATGGGCGTGGACGAGACCACCGGCGAGCTCCGCTGCGAGGACTGCGGCCTGTACACCCTGCTCGACTACCAGAAGGACTCGAGCTAGGCGGCCCGGTACGGGTGAGGCGCCGGCTCCTGCGGCGCGGCGCGCAGGGCTGGGAACGAGCGCGGAGCCGTGCAAGATTGCGCGGGTTTCGGCCGACACACGCGTGGCTAGGGCGAGGGAGCGGGCCATGGCCGTGAAGTCCGCGCCGACCACGGGACTGGCGGAAGCGCTCCGGGCCAAGGGGCCCGGCTACGCGCCGCGTACCCGCCACCTCGAGCCGGACGGCTCGCCGACCTACACCAACCGGCTCATCCTGGAGACGAGCCCCTACCTGCTGCAGCACGCCCACAACCCGGTAGACTGGTACACCTGGGGGGATGCCGCCTTCGCCCGGGCCCGCGCCGAGAGCCGGCCGGTGTTCCTGTCGATCGGCTACTCGACCTGCCACTGGTGCCACGTGATGGAGCGGGAGTCTTTCGAGGACGAGGAGATCGCGCGCATCCTGAACGAGCACTTCGTCGCCATCAAGGTGGACCGCGAGGAGCGGCCGGATATCGACGCGCTGTACATGAACGCCGTGCTGCTGTTCAGCGGGAGCGGCGGCTGGCCGATGACCGTCTTCCTCACGCCCGACCGCCAGCCGTTCTTCGCCGGGACCTACTTCCCGCCTCGCGACGGCGAGCGTGGCGCGACCTACGGCCTGCTCAGCCTGCTGCGCGCGCTGCGCGACGAGTACGCCCGGGCGCCCGCGCGGATCGCCACCGCGGCGCGCCTGGCGACCGAGCGCCTGCAGGCCACCGCGCGGCCGGCCCCGCCAGGGGCGGTGCCCGGGGTCGCCGCCATCCAGGCCGCCGTGGCCGAGCTGGCGCGGGGCTTCGACCCCAACCACGGCGGCTTCCACGCCGCGCCCAAGTTCCCCATGCCGACGACCCTCGAGCTGCTGATGCGTCACCACCGCCGCTCGGGCGACGCGCAGGCGCTGTCCATGCTCGTTCGCACCCTGGAGCGGATGGCCGCCGGGGGCATCCATGACCAGATCGGCGGCGGGTTCCACCGCTACGCCACCGACGACGCCTGGCTCGTGCCGCACTTCGAGAAGATGCTGTACGACAACGCGCAGCTGGCGGTGGTCTACCTGGAGGCCTCCCAGCTCACGGGGCGGGAAGACTTCGCGCAGGTGGCGCGCGGTACGCTCGACTACGTCCTGCGCGAGATGTCGGACCCCGCCGGAGGCTTCTACTCGGCCACGGACGCCGACAGCCCGGTGCCGGGCGCCGGCCGGGAGACGGAGGGTTGGTACTTCACCTGGACACCGCGAGAGCTCGAGGCGACGCTGGGTCCAGACCTCAGCCGCGTCGCGGCCGCGTACTACGGCGTCGACGCGCAGGGCCAGCTCGAGGGCCGCAGCGTCCTGCACACGCCGCGGCCGCCGGACCAGGTCGCGGCCGGGCTCGGGTTGTCGCCCGCCGAGGTCCGCACCGCGCTGGCGCGAGCCCGCCAGGAGCTGTACGCCGCCAGGCAGCGCCGTCCCCCGCCCGCGCGTGACGGGAAGGTGATCGCGGCCTGGAACGGGTTGATGATCTCCGCCCTCTCCAGGGGCGCGCAGGTGTTGGGCGAGCCGCGCTACGCGGAGCGAGCCGCCCGCGCGGCCGGCTTCGTGCTCGGCCACATGCGGTCCGGGCAGGGGCTGGACCGCACCTGGATGAGCGGCGTCAGCCGGAACCCAGGCACCCTGTCCGATCACGCCTGCCTGGTGCAGGGGCTGCTCGACCTGTACGAGACGTCGCACGACGTGAGCTGGCTGTCCGCGGCCCTCGCGCTCCAGCGCCACCTCGAGCTGCACTTCTGGGACGAGGCGCACGGGGGTTACTACCAGACCTCGGACCAGCACGAAGAGCTGCTGGTGCGAGGCCGGGCCGATGCCGATGGCGCCGAGCCGTCGGGGAACGCCGTGGCCATCCTCAACCTGCTGCGCCTCGCCGAGCTCACGGGTGACGATCACCTGCGCGATCTGGCGGCGCGCGCGCTGCGCGCTGCCGCGGCCCAGCTGGAGCGTGGGCTGGGCGCCGCCAAGCTGCTGTGCGCCCTGGACCACGACCTCGACGGTCCGGTGCAGGTGGTGCTCGTGGGCACGCGCCCCGGCTCGACCCGCGCGCTCGAGGAGGTGCTCCACCGCGTCTTCGTGCCGAACCGGGCCCTGGTGGTGGCGATCGAGGGCGACGACATACTGCGCCAGCGGCAGCTGGTGGCGCTGCTCGAAGGCAAACGGGTGCTCCAGGGAGAGGCGACGGCCTTCGTCTGCCGGCGCCAGGCGTGTGAGCTGCCCACCGCCGAGCCGGACACCCTCACCAGCCAGCTCGCACGGCTGGGTCCGCCACCACCGCCCGCGACGCCGCTGCCTCCAGCCGGAGGGTGAGCCGGGCGAGCGTCAGTGGGCGGGAGGAACCTCGGCCAGGGCCACGCGGTAGAACCTGAAGCCCCGCATCCGGCGTCCGCGCTCTCCCCAGCAGCGCGCCCGGTACTCCTCCGCCCCGAGGTCCTCGCGCAGCGCCAGGCCGCGCGCCTCCAGGAACGCGGGCAGCTCGGCCGGCTCCAGCCCGAAGATCCACGGCTCGCCGTCTCGCGCCACCTGCTCGCGCGACGTCCGGGCGTCGGCGAACTCCGCGCTGCCCGCGAGCAGGCCGCGGTGGAGGTAGGTGAACACCAGCCGGCTGCCCGGCGCGAGCAGGCCCGCCAGGGCGCGCAGGCTGGCGTCCACGGCCTGCGCGCCCAGGTAGTGCGTCACCCCCTCCCACACCACCAGGGCGGGCGCGCGCGCGTCCAGGCCGGATGCCCGCAGGACCCCGCCCAGCTCCTCCCGGGCCAGGTCCGCCCCGACGTAGCTCACCTGCCCGCGCGGCGGCGTCGGGCGCCTCGCCAGGCACGCCCGCTTGCGGGTCTGGGTGTCGGGGTGATCCACCTCGAAGACCGGACAGGCCGCCAGCTCCGGCAGGCGGTGGGCGCGGCAGTCGAAGCCCGCGCCCAGGAGCACCACCTGGGCGATCCCGGCGCGCAGCGCCGCCCGCAGGTGATCGTCGATCAGCCGGGTGCGGGCGATGCCCGAGGTCATCGCGCCCGGCCAGCGCCGGTCCACGTAGGTGAACACGGCCGGGCCGACGGCCGGCAGGCCCGCGAGCCACACGAAGCGGCGCAGGCCGGCGTCCAGGAAGTGGACCGCGAAGGGATCCTCGAACAGGCGCGCGCTGGCGGGGCGGCGGACGGACTCGAGGGCCCGGAAGGCGGCGGCGTACTCCGCGGTGCGGCTGGCGGTCCCGGGCCTCAAGGCGCCCCCCCCCCGACTCCGTCAACGGATGTCGATCAACACGCCGCTCTTGAGCTTGGCGGCTTTCTCCTGGTCCTTCGGATCCGGCTGGCGGACGAAGAGCCGCTCCGGCGAGATGGCCGGATCCGCGCGCAGCGCCTGCATGACCACCTCGACCCGCGCCAGGCCGAGCTCGCGGAGCTGCTCCGGCCCGGCGGCCAGGCTCTGGCGCAGGAACTCCTCCTGGCTCCCCTGCCGCGCCTCGGGCGTCAGCTCGCCCGCGGGCGCCGCCCAGCCGGACGCCAGGGCCACCTGCTCGACCAGGCGGGGGCGCTCCGCGGGGGCGAACACCACGTCGGCCGGCCTGGTCGGGGGGGCGCCGCTGTCCTCGAGCTCGGCGTGCTTCTGCCGCCTGAGCGCCTGCTCCACCCGCTGTCGGGTGAGCGCCTCGCCGTCCAGGGCGGGGTCGATGATGGGCGCGATCGCCAGCCGCACGCCGGGCCTCTTCTTCATGGCCTGGATGAGCAGCCCGGCCTTCTCGGCCGAGCCTGCCTGGAGCTGGGTCGTCCCCGGCTCCATGGCGAGGAGGTCGATGTCCTCCCCGCCCACCAGGCTCGCCAGGAAGGTGAAGGGCGAGGTGACGATCTTGGTGAGCACGTTGGCGATCGCGCGCCAGATCACCTTTCCCAGCGCGAACTCGGGATCGTCCAGGTCGCCGCTCACCGGCACGTCCAGCTCGATCCCGTTGTCGCTGTCCCGCACCAGCATCAGCACCAGCCCGACCGGGATGCCCACGTCGTCCGGGCTCTCTCGCTCGTCGCCCAGGGTGAAGTTGGAGAACACCGCCTTGTTCTGCCCCGAGAGCTTGCCGTCGGCGACCTCCAGGTGGACGTGCAGGTCGAGCTTGCCCGTCGCCACCGGGTGAGAGATGAAGCGTAGGGTGTACGGGGAGAAGGCGGTCACGTCCGCGCCGTTGATCTTGACGTCCACCATGGGGTTCAGCCCGCGGTCGTTCGGGTTGGCCGCGCCCTCGACCGCGATGCGGCCCTGCGCGCCCGCGTCCGCGCTGGCCGTCAGGGCGGCGCGGCTGCCGGGCAGGGTCGAGAAGCCGCGCAGCTCGACCTCGAGGTCCTTGAGCACGCCCACGAAGGGCGGCGTGAGGTTCTGATCGACGAACTGCACCTGGCCCTTACGCAGCGCGATGCGCGGCAGGCTGAAGGCCGGCCCGGGCTCCGCCGCGGGCGCCGCCGGCGCGGGGGCCGGCGTGTCCTCGGCCTTCGGCGCCGGCGGGCCGAAGAGCACCCGGGCCACGTTGAAGCCCCCGGACGGCTCCAGGGCCGCGTTCAGCACGGGCTCCTGCAGCCACACGTTGCCGACCGTGACCAGCGCGGCCGCCTGGTCGAAGACGGCGCCGCGCAGACCCGCGCTGCTGAACCCGACCACCAGCTCCACGCCCGCCTTCTCCCGCACCGAGAACCGGCCGAGATCGATGGCCTGCGTCTCGACGCGCGGCGGCTCCAGCCCCACCGCCAGCCCGGACAGCTTCAGGGAGGCGAGCCGCGCCCGGCCCGGCTTGGCCCGGGTGAAGGCCGGCAGGTCCAGGACCAGCTTGCGCAGCTCGATGGCGGCCACCGCGGCCTCCCGGGAGGCGAGCGCGAAGGACAGGCCCGTCAGCCCCAGGCGGTCCCACTTCAGCCTGGCGCCCCGCCAGTCGGGCGAGGTCACGGCCACCCCGGTCAGCTCGAGCCAGCCGTCCCGGGTGGCGAGCTCGACCGGCGCCTCGGGCCTCAGCGCGACGCTGAAGTCCGTGCCCGTCGCCAGCCTCGCGGACTCGATCAGCGCGGGCAGGTCCCTCAGGTAGACGGCGTAGTCGGGCACCGAGACCGCCTGCAGGGAGAGCTTCCCGGAGGCCGAGAAGTGCGGCGCCACCGCGAACTTCCCCTGGAGCTCGAGGCGCTCCCCGGCCGGGGCGCCGACCCGCAGCCCGAGCCCGGCCTCGCCGGCCGAGCTGTCGAAGTCCGTGACGTCGAGCTGGATCGGCCCGACGTCCTTCTGGAACTCCCAGCCCGGCCGGCGATCGGCGAAGGGCACGGAGCCGCCTTCCAGGACGAGCGCCCTGACGGTCACCCGGAAGGGCTCTCCCGCGGAGCGCGGGGCCGGCTCGGGCCGGGAGGGCGGCAGGAAGCGCAGCGCCGGGAGCTCGCCCTGCGGATCGACGGTGACGGCGAGCGTGGGCCGGGTCAGGCGGACGGCGCCGAGGCTCAGCCGCTGGCCGAACACGTCGAAGCGATCGATCTCCACGGCCAGGGCCTCGAACGACAGCAGCGGCTCCTGGGCCCCGCCGGACAGGGCGACACCCTCGACCGTCACGCTCCCGGTCAGGTCCAGCTCGGGCCGGGTCTCCTGTCGGAAGCTCAGGGCCAGCCGGCAGGAGAGCGTCCCGGACTCCAGCCTGGGCTTCGGGTCGAGCGGGACGTACTCCCAGAGCGGGACCAGGTCGAGACCGGACAGCTCGAAGTTGAAGGCCGACTCGAGGGTGTCGTGGAAGGGCTGGCTGCGCCCGTTCAGCGCGAGCGTCCGGCCGTCGAGCCGCGCTTTGACCGACGGTCGGACGTCCTCCGCGCGATCGTCCTCGCGCATGGAGACCAGCGGCAGCACGACCTCGAGCTGGTCGAGCACATGGCGCTGGCCCCTGGGCGCGTCGACGAACTGGAGCTCCCCGCCCTGGATCAGCAGGTTCTCCAGCATCACCGGCAGGCTGGCGGCCTCCGCCCCCGCCCCGGGCGGCGGCGGCTCCGCCGGGGCCTGCGCCAGCCGGTCGACGACGTCGGAGAAGTTGAAGCGCCCATCCTCGCGCAGCTCGACCCGCGCGAACGGCCGCTCGAGCCGCAGCTCCTCGAGCACCAGCGCCCAGCGGAACAGGGAGGACAGGCTGAGGTTCGCGCGCAGCAGGTCGAAGCCGACGAAGCGCTCCGCCGAGCCCGCCTCCGCGATGGCGAGCCGCTCGACCTCGGCCACCAGGGAGTAGGGGTTGAAGCGCACGTCCTCGATCGTGGCCGTGCGGCCCAGCGCTTCGGTCAGCTCGGACTGGAGCACCGAGCGGGCGATCCAGGGCACGATCAGGAAGCCGAGCAAGGAGTAAACCGCGACGGCGATCGACACGCCGATGAGCCAGCGCCGCTGACGCCTGTGTGCGTGGAGGTAGGCGAGGACGGCTCTCATGCCTCTCCCCATCGCACCGGCGGGCGTCCCCGTCAACCCCCTCGCGCAGACCTGGACCGGCAGGCGGCCCATCGGCCATGATGGGCGTGTCCCGCGGCGCTCCCGCCGCCGAGGGTGGTGCATGACAGCGCCCGCACACGAGCCCCGGCTGTTCGCGCCTGGCCCGCCGCCCCGCCACCTGCTGGTGGTCGACCTGGAGGCCACCTGCGACGAGCGGGGCGCGCTGCCGCGGGAGGAGATGGAGATCCTGGAGATCGGCGCGGTGCTCGTCGCCCCCGCGCCCGGATTCGCGACGCTGGGCGAGTTCGGCGCCCTGGTGCGGCCGGCCCGGCACCCGCGGCTGAGCGCCTTCTGCTCCCGGCTCACCGGCATCACCCAGGCCCAGGTGGACGCGGCCCGGCCGCTGGCGGAGGCGCTCGCCGACCTGGGCGCCTGGCTGCGGCCCTTCGAGGAGCTGGCCTGGGGATCGTGGGGCGACTACGACCGCCGGCAATGGGCCCAGGACCTGGCCCGGCAGGCCCGCCCGGATCCCCTGCCCGCGCGCCACCTGAATCTCAAGCACCTCTACGCCGCCGCCACCCGGAGCTTCCGCAACCTCGGCCTGGGCCGGGCCCTGGCGCGGGCAGGGCTCGAGTTCCAGGGCCGCCCGCATCGCGGCCTGGACGACGCCCGCAACGTCGTCCGCCTGTTGCAGCTCGCGTCCGGGGTCGGGCGTGGGTCCGGGCGGCCCTAGTCCACGCTCTCGGGCGCAGCCGGGACGTCGTAGAGGATGTCGTCGAGCGGGTGGCGGAAGAGCCCCTGGTTGAGCCGCTTCTGGTCGAAGTAGTGCCCCATGAAGCCGATCGAGCGGCCCAGCAGGAACACGGCGTTGAAGAAGCCCATGTCCGTGAGCTTCTGGATGTCCTGGTCGCTGTAGCCGATGGCCAGCAGGAGGTCCACGAACAGCACGCCGATGCAGCCGTCGACGTTGAGGATCAGGTTGTTCTTCTTGCGGGAGGTGACGTCCGCGACCGACAGGGCGTAGTCGAGCACGGGGGTCCTGGGGAAGTGCTTGCGGGCGAAGGCGATCATGATCTCGACGCGGGCGTCCGGGTTGTCGACGCTGTGCAGGCGGTGGCCGATGCCCTGGATGTTGATGTTCTGCTGCTTCATGTACTCGACGAACTCCCGCGGGCCGAGCTTCTTGTTCAGCCCCAGGCGGAAGTGGTCGGCCGCGCCGTTGACCGCGCCCCCGAAGCGGGGGCCGATGGTGACCAGGCCCGAGATCAGCGACTCGATCAGCCCCTTGCCCGCGCGGGCGGTGACGATGGTGTTGTGCGCGCCGGACACGGCTGGGCCGTGATCGGCGATGATCTGGATGACCAGCTCGATGAAGTCGCAGGCGTACTTGGGCAGCTTCTTCTTGAACCACAGCAGCCCGATCACGCCGCCGATGCCGTAGTCCTGCTTGATCACCTCGTCCATGGGGACGCCGCAGTAGTTGTGGACCTCGCCGCGCTCGTCGCAGATGGTCGACATGAAGTTGGTCGGCTTGCGCACCAGGCCGCGCTTGAGCGCGTCGGCGTAGTCCATGGGGATGGGCGGCGGATCGAACTCCGGCGCCGGCTTGATGACGCCCTTGCGCTTGAGCTCCTCGTAGGTCTCGTGGATCTTCTGGTCATAGTCGTCGAAGGAGTTGGGCACCACCGCGCCGGCCTTCTTCAGCGCCGCGTTCTTGGCCTGCGCGCCCTCGCTGGCGCTGTCGGCCTTGGCGCCGGCGTGGCCAAACTGGACACCGCCGGCCAGCATCGGGGCGCAGGTGCCGGTCACCCAGATCACCAGCGGCTTGGTGAGCTTCTTCTGCTGCAGGGCCTCGACGATGTCGTACTCCTCCCGGCCGCCCAGCTCGCCCAGGCAGACCATCATCTTCACGTTGGGGTCCGCCTCGTAGCGCAGCAGGTGGTCGAGCAGGCCGGAGCCCGGGTAGGCGTCGCCGCCGATGGCGATGCCCTCGTAGATGCCGTCGGTGTTGCGCGCCACGATGTTGTAAGCCTCGTTCGACAGGCCGCCGCTCTTGGCCACGAAGCCGACCGAGCCCGGCCGGTAGAGCTTGCACTCGCGGATGTTCTCCAGCGTGCCGGCGGTGTTGCCGATGCGGAAGCAGCCGGCCTTGATCCCGCCCACGGTGGCCGGCCCGATGAGCCACTTGCCCCGCTGCTTGGCCAGCAGCCGCAGCTCGCGCGCGTTGCGCTCGGGGACGCCCTCGGCGATGACCGCGACCACCCGGATGCTCTCGGTCTCCAGCATCTCCTTGGTGCAGGCGTAGGCCGAGCGCTCGGAGGCGAAGTTCACCACCGTGTCCGCCTCGGGGTGCGCCTTCACGGCGTCCTGGACCTTGCGGAACCGGTGGATGACGATCTCCTTCGTGCCCCAGAAGAACTTCTCGAAACCGCCCTGCTCGGGGGTGATGAGGCCCACCACGGAGGGGGCGTCCTTGCGGCACATGTAGTCGAAGTCCAGCATGCGCTGCACCGCGCGCAGCTGGTTGCCGTACACGAAGGCCTTGGTGCCCTTGTGGAACAGGTCGTAGCTCGCCATGGCTCAGCCCTCCAGGACCATGCGGACGATCTTGGTCATGTGGGTCTCGGGGCCGAACACCTCGATGGGCAGCTTCAGCCGCTCGCCGAGCTGGCGCATCTTGGCCAGGCCGGTCTCGAAGTTCGGGCCGCCCCGGCGCACCAGGATGCGGGCGTTCACCCCCACCAGGCGATCGCGGTACTCCTCGATGGCCTTGATGATGCCGGTGAAGGTCGAGGCCACGTCGGTGAAGTTGGCGATGCCGCCGCCGATCAGCAGGAACTTGGGCTTGCCCTGCTTGTCCTTGTGGCGCGTCATGAGGTCCAGCACGGTCTTGGTGTACTCGTAGGTGTCCTCCATCGAGGGATCGCCGGAGTACTCGCCGTAGTTGGCCAGCTCCTTGGCCAGGCCCAGGTCGACCACCGTGTCGGCGTAGATGACCGAGGCCCCGCCGCCGGCCACCAGGTTCCAGATCCGGCCGTCGGGGTTCAGCACGTTGAGCTTCAGCGAGGCGCCGGTGCGCTCGTCGAGCTCCTCGATGCGCTTCTCCTCCGGCGTCAGCGTGGTGCCGAACGGCTTGGGGAACTCGAGCGCGCCCCACTTCTCGGCGCAGGGGAAGGCGGCGTAGTCGTCCACGCGCGACTTCAGGTCCATCAGCACCACCTTGCCCTGCTCCAGCGCGAAGGGGTTGATCTCGAGGTAGGTGAAGTGGAAGTCGACGAAGAACCGGTACAGCGCCTTGGCGAAGGCGGTCGCGGTCTGCTTGTCCTCGAGATCCGCCGGCAGCTTGACGTCGACCTTGTCGATGTCGTCCAGGAGGCCGACCCGGGTCTCGACCACCGAGGACCAGGCCTCCTCGATGTCCACGCCGCCCTGGGTGGAGAAGTAGATCGAGTCGTAGTCCCGGGCGGTGGTCAGGCCGATGTAGTACTCCTTGCCGTGCGGGGCGAAGGGCTCGATCAGGAAGTGGGTCAGCTTGCCCGTGGTCTGGCCGGTGGTCTGGGTGATGGTGATCTCCTTGCCCAGCCGCTCGCGGATCCACTTCTTGGCGTCGTCGAAGGAGGCGTCGAGGCACAGGAGCTTGTTCTTGCCTCGCTTGCCGAACAGCTGGTCGGGCTTGACCACCAGCTTGGTGGTCTTCAGCCACGGGTGCGCCTGCGGCAGGCCGTCGAGGTCGGTGTCCGCGGACACCAGCACCAGCCTGGGGTCCACGCTGAAGCGGCCGCCGGAGATCTCGGCCAGCCCCTTCGCCAGCATGCGTTTCGCGTCGTACTCCCGGATCGCTCGCTTGGCCATGGTCTGTGCTCCTGTTCTCGAGCTAGAGCAGCTTGTCGAGGTTCTTCTTGATCGCGTCCAGGAACTCCTCGGTGTACACGAACTTCTCCGGCTTCGGATCGGCGAAGGGGATGAGATCCTTGGTCATCACCCCGCCCTCGATGGTGCCGATGGCGGCCTTCTCCAGCAGCTCGGCGAATTTCCCCAGCTCGGGGGTGCCGTCGAGCTCGCCCCGCTTGCACAGGGCGCCGGTCCAGGCGTACAGCAGCGCCATGCAGTTGGTCGAGGTCTTCTCGCCCTTGAGGTGCTGGTAGTAGTGGCGCTGGACGGTGCCGTGGGCCGCCTCGTACTCGAAGTAGCCGTACGGCGAGATGAGGTCCGAGGTCATCATGGCCAGCGAGCCGAAGGACGAGGCGACCATGTCGCTCATCACGTCCCCGTCGTAGTTGCGCAGGGCCCACAGTATGCCGCCCTCGGACTTCATGATGCGGGCCACGGCGTCGTCGATCAGCGTGTAGGTGTAGGTGATGCCGGCGGCCTCGAACTTGGCCTTGTACTCGCGGTCGAACAGGTCGCGGAAGATCAGCCGGAACTGGGCGTGGTAGATCTTCGAGATGGTGTCCTTGCAGGAGAAGATCATGTTGATCTTGTGATCGAGCGCGTAGGTGAAGCAGGCGCGCGCGAAGCTGGTGATCGAGTCGACCAGGTTGTACATGCCCATGCTCACGCCCGGGCCCTTGAACTCGTGCACCACCATGCGCCGTTCCTGGTCGCCGTCGGCCGGGGTGTAGACCAGCTCCACCTTGCCGGGCCCGGGGATGCTCATCTCCACGTTGCGGTACACGTCGCCGTAGGCGTGGCGGCCGATGACGATGGGTTTCTTCCAGCCGCTGACGGCCGGCTTGATGCGCGGGGTGAGGATCGGGCAGCGGAACACGGTCCCGTCCAGCATGGTGCGGATGGTGCCGTTGGGGCTCTTCCACTGCTTCTTCAGGCTATACTCCTTCACGCGTCCGGCGTCGGGCGTGATGGTGGCGCACTTGACCGCCACCTTGTGCTTCATGGTGGCGTTGGCCGCGTCGATGGTGATCTGGTCATCGGTCTCGTCGCGCCTCTTCAGCCCCAGATCGTAGTACTCCGTCTTCAGATCAAGGTACGGCAGCAGCAGCTTGTCCTTGATCATCTGCCACATGACCCGGGTCATCTCGTCGCCGTCCATCTCGACGATGGGGTTCTTCATCTCGATCTTCGACCTGGAACTCGCCTTGCCTTTCGCCATCGGTTCCTCCTTGGGTTGCCCAGCCGGGTTGCCTCGTCCAGCGGTTCAACGGGCCTGGCTCTTCACTGCCGACAGGGCCCCGCCGGCCAGCACGATCTGGCGCTGGCGCTCGGTGAGCTCGCAGCTCACCTCCAGGGTCGTGCCCCGGGTGCGGTTCTGCACGCCGAAGCGGTTGTCCCGCGCCAGGCGCGCGCGGATGTCCCCGAAGTCGAGCCGGTCGTCGGCCTGCAGGGCGTCGTAGTCGGCCTCGTTCACGAAGGTCAGGGGCACGATCCCGAAGTTGAGCAGGTTGGCCGCGTGGATGCGCTCGAAGCTCTTGGCCAGCACGACCTTCACCCCCAGGAAGCTCGGGCAGATCGAGGCGTGCTCGCGCGAGGAGCCCTGGCCGTAGCTCACCCCGCCCACGATCACGTTGTGCAGCCCCTGATCGCGGTAGCCCGCGGCGCGCTTGGGGAAGCCGGCGTCGACGTTCTCGAACACGAACTCGGAGTACTTCTTGATGTTGCTGCGGTACTTCATGCGCGCGCCGGCGGGGATGATGTGGTCGGTGGTGATCTTGTCGCCGACCTTGATGGCCACGACGCCCTGCAGGCTGGCCGGGAAGGGCGGATTCACCAGCGGCTCGCCGATGTTGGGGCCGCGCTGGATGGCGACCTCGGCCGGGCGCTCGGTCTCCTCGGGCCGGATGATCAGGTTGTCCTCGACCACGAAGGCCTGGGGCATCTGGACCTCGGGGTAGCGCAGCCCGAGGTCGCGCGGATCGGTCACCGCGCCGGTCAGCACGGCCGCCGCCGCCACCTCGGGGGACACCAGGTAGACCTGGGCGTCCTTGGTGCCCGAGCGGGCCTCGAAGTTGCGGTTGCTGGTGCGCAGGCTCACCGCGCCGGAGTTGGGGCTCTGGCTGTTGCCGATGCAGAAGCCGCAGGTCGGCTCGACCATGCGCGCGCCGGCGGCGATCAGCGTCGCCAGGTGCCCGTCGCGGGCGATCGTCTGCACCACCTGCTTCGAGCCCGGGGTGATCACGAAGGAGACGCCCGGGTGCACGGTCTTGCCGGCGAGCATCCGGGCCACGCGCACGAGGTCGGTGTAGGCGGAGTTGGTGCACGAGCCCAGGCAGACCTGGTCGACCTTGAGGCCGGCCAGCGCCCGCACGGTCTTGATGTTGCCGGGCGAGTGCGGCGTGGCGGCCAGCGGCTCCAGCGTGGACAGATCCAGCTCGACGACGCGGTCGTAGGCGGCGTCGGCGTCGGGCAGGAGCTCGGTCCAGTCGGCTTCGCGCCCCTGCGCGCGCAGGAAGGCGCGGGTGGCCCCGTCGCTGGGGAAGATCGAGGTGGTGACGCCGCACTCGGCGCCCATGTTGGTGATGGTGGCACGCTCCGGCACGCTCAGGCCCTCCAGGCCGGGGCCGTGGTACTCGAAGATGCAGCCGACGTTGCCCTTGGTGCTGAACAACTCGAGCACCTTGAGGATGACGTCCTTGGCCGAGACCCAGTCGCGCAGCTTGCCGCGCAGGTGGATGCCGATGACCTTGGGGCAGGCCAGGTAGAACGGCGCGCCGCCCATGGCCATGGCCACGTCCAGGCCGCCGGCCCCGATGGCGATCATGCCGATGCCGCCGCCGGTCGGGGTGTGGCTGTCGCTGCCGAGCAGGGTGCGGCCGGGCTTGCCGAAGCGCTCGAGGTGCACCTGGTGGCAGATGCCGTTGCCGGGCCGCGAGAAGTGGATGCCGTACTTGCGGGCGACGCTCTGCAGGTAGCGGTGGTCGTCGGCGTTCTCGAAGCCGATCTGGATGGTGTTGTGATCCACGTAGCTGACCGACAGCTCGGTCTTGACGCGCGGGATGCCCATGGCCTCGAACTGCAGGTAGGCCATGGTGCCCGTGGCGTCCTGGGTCAGGGTCTGATCGACGCGGATGCCGATCTCCTCCCCGGGACTCCAGCTCCCCTCCACGATGTGCTTCTCCAGGATCTTCCGGGTCAGGCTCATTCCCATGTCGGTCCCTCCGGTTGGCCAGAATCTATCAAGCCCGGACGGCCCCAGGTCAAGGTCTTTTGGGCAGGATCCTGGCTGGACCGGTGGCGGCCAGCCGACATAATGTCAGCGCCGACCTCCACCCCGGCGCCGCGGCGGACATTGTGTCAGCGCCACGCCGGGACCTGGCCGGCCGGCGCCGCGAAAACTGGGCGGTTCCGCGCCTGGCGTGGCGTTGGCACGCGGCTTGCTGGCTGCGGTTGGCCGTGCGCGTGGAGGCGTGGAGACCCGCGAACAAGGAGGGTACCCCGATGAGAACCCCGACCGGTCCTGGGCTCGTCACCGTCCTGCTGCTCGCCGCCCTGGTCTCGCCCGGCGCGGTCCAGGCCAAGGGTCCGCAGGACGGCAAGCTCAAGCTGAACCTCGACGGGGTGCCGCTGGCAGAGGCGGTCAAGCAGGTGAGCGCCTTCACCGGGAAGAACTTCGTGGTCGAGCAGGCGCTCCGCGAGCGCAGGCTGACCGTGATCTCGGCCACCCCGGTGACCCCGGAGGAGGCCTACCGCGGCTTCCTGCTCGCCCTCCAGCTCGAGGGCCTGGCGGCCATCGAGGAGGAGAAGTTCGTCAAGATCGTGAGGGCCGAGGAGCGCGAGGCGGCGCCGCGCGTTCGCGCCTCCGCGGCCTGCGACGCCGTGCCCCCGGGCAGCATCCGGCAGCTCGACGACACCACCTGGGCGGTCCGGATCGGCACCTCCGGCGGCTGGTCCGAGCGGACGAGCTGCCTGGCCTCGCAGGCCCGCATCGTGCCCGCGCTGAAGGACGGCAAGCCGAACGGTTTCAAGTTGTTCGCCATACGCCCCGGCTCGCTGCACGCCGAGCTCGGGATCATGAACGGAGACGTGATCCAGTCCGTCAACGGGATCGAGCTCAGCTCGCCGGAGCAGGCGCTGGAGGCCTACACCAGGCTGCGGACCGCGAGCGAGCTCGTGGTGCAACTCGAGCGCCGCGGCCAACCCCGCAAGCACACCTACCGGCTCGAGTGACCCCTCCGGCCAGCCGCCGCCCTTGACGGTCCGCCCCGCCCCGCCGGATGATGGCGCGGCCAGACAGCTCGGGCACGCGGGAGGCCCCATGTTCGCGCTCACCTGGGTCCACGTCCTGGCCGGCGCAGCCCTGCTGGCGGGGGCGCCACCGCTCGCGCGCCTGGTGTTCAGGCTCCAGATCCATTCGCAGACCTTCCTGGCGGCGATCGTCAAGCTGCTCGACTCGGACAACCTCGCGCGGGCGATCAAGCTGTGCAGCGCCGTCCCGTCCGTGCCGCTGGCCCGGGGCGTCCGGCGCATGCTGCAGGCCCACGAGGCCGGGACGACCGACTCGCGCGCGCTGCGCGAGGCCTTCGAGCACGAGCCCGGCGGCATCGGCCACGCCGTCCTGGGCTGGACCTGGCTGTCCTGGCTGGCCCTGGCCCTGTTCGCCGGGGCCGCGGTGTCGGCCGCGCTGCCGGGGGTCCCCCCGCGGCCCGAGGAGCTCGGCCTGGGGCTGGCGGCCCTGCTGGTCGCGGCCCTGGGCCTCAGGAAGGCCTACCGGCTGCGCGCCCAGATCGCGGAGGCGCGCGAGGCGCTGCTCACCCACCTCCAGGAGCGGGCCCTGCGCCGCTGAGCGGCCTCCGCGGCCAGGGCGGGTTGACGCCGCCGCGCGGCGGTGAGATGGTGGGTTCCAAGATTCCGTGCAGGCTGCAGATCGGCTCCAGCCCCCGCCTCGGGAGGGCCCGGCGGGAGGGCCGGACATCACATGGAGGGAGGACCCATGCTCAGGAAGTGTCTGGTGCTGGCGGGGTTGATGCTCTTCGCCGTGTCGTGCAAGCAGGGCGGCCAGGAGCCGGGCGCGGCTGCCCCGGCCGAGCCCGCCGCGGCTGCCCCGGCCGAGCCCGCCAAGGCCGCCCCGGCCGAGCCCGCCAAGGCCGCCCCGGCCGAGCCCGCCAAGGCCGCCCCGGCCGAGCCCGCCGCGGCCGCCCCGGCCGAGCCCGCGGCGCCGTCCAAGCCGGAGATCAAGCTGGAGTGCGGCGATCTGGACTGCAAGATCGAGGAGCACCTGTCCGCGGAGGTGCTGGCCCAGGTCAAGCAGGAGGGCCACCTGGCGACGAAGAAGCTCGTCGTCTACAACGTCGTGCACGAGGAGCTGGCCCTGCTGGCCCAGATCAAGGACGACCTGCGCCGCCTCCAGGTCGATGGCATGGAGGGAAAGGACCTCGACTTCCTCAAGCCGCTGGCCGGCTTGGAGGAGCTGCGCATCTGGACCAAGCGCTCGGTCGACCCGGTGGACTCCGCGGGCCTGGCCGACAAGCCCAAGCTGAAGACGCTGATCCTGTTCGCCACCAAGGTGAAGGATCTCTCGCCGCTCAAGGGCTCGCCCGACCTCGCGGAGCTCGGGGTCGAGGGCACCGCGGTCGAGGACCTCTCGTTCCTCAAGGATCTCAAGCAGCTCAAGGTCCTGATCCTGGGCAGCACGCAGAAGGACATCGCCCCGGTCGCCGGGCTCACCGAGCTCACCACGATCGGCCTGAACTACACCAAGCTGGCGGACTACAGGCCGCTCGCCAAGTGCACGAAGCTCGAGGACATCACCGCCCTGGACTCCGAGCTCGACACCCTCGACTTCATCAAGGGCATGCCCGCCCTGCGCGAGCTCAAGATCAAGGGCTCGAAGATCAAGAAGTGGGAGCCGCTGGCCAAGGCGACCAAGCTGCACGTGCTGTCGCTCGAGGGCACCACCTTCACCGACGTGAAGCTGCTGGTCGGCATGAAGCAGCTGACCAACCTGACCCTCGCGCGCGGGCCCAAGCTGAAGAACGGCGCGTTCCTGGCCAAGCTGAAGTCGGTCGAGTACCTCGACATCGCCGGCACGAAGGGCGTCGAGCTGAAGACCCTCAAGGCGATGACCCAGCTCAAGGGGCTGTCCGCCAGCAAGTCGCTCGTCAGCGACAAGGACGCGGAGGCGCTCAAGAAGGGCAAGCCCTACATGCGCGTCTCGACCTACGACGAGTGAGGCCCAGGCCGCGAGTTGACACCGGCGGCCTGCCACGGTAGACAGTTGCCCGCCAGTTGGACGCACCACCCCCCCGCCGACACCCGAGCCGTCAACTGACAGGAAAGCCGAGCGGTCGCGGTGATATTCGAGGATCCCAGACAGCGCCGCTGGCGCTACACCCTGATGCTCCTCGGGGCGGTGGCTCTCACCGGCCTGGTGATCACCGGCCTGGTGGGGGCCGGGCTGCTCATGCCCCCCCCCATCCCGGACACCTTCCTCCGCCACAAGATCATCTCCAAGGCCGAGGTCCGCGCGGAGATGGAGCGCACCATCAAGCCGCGCTTCACCAAGGAGCAGCTCGCCCGGCTGGACCGCATGCGCGCCAGGAACCGCTGGCGCCGGGATCGACTGGTGCGGGACGCGCGGGAGGGCGCCATGCCCTTCGCCGCGGGCACCCTGGTGGCCTTCGTCCTGGAGGACGACCCGCTCTCGGTCGCCTCGCTGGAGAAGAACCTGGGGCAGCTCGACGTGGTGGTGCCGGACTGGTTCGAGCTGCCCGGCCCGGGCTGCGAGCTCGTGGAGCACAGCGGCGAGCGGCTCCGCCGGCTGCTGGCCCGCGCCGAGGTGCTGGTGCTGCCGCGGCTGGCCAACCTCTACAAGGGCCAGTGGCGGGGAGAGGAGACGGGCGAGTTCCTGGCCAGCGACGAGGCCCGCGCCTGCCTGGTGAGAAAGCTCGTCCAGCGGCTCGTGGAGCTCAAGGCCGCGGGCGTGAACGTCGACCTGGAGGACCTGTCGCCGGAGGACTCCGAGCCCTTCCTCGAGTTCCTGGTCGAGCTGCGCAAGGAGCTCCACCAGAGCGGCCTGCGCCTGACCGTGGACGTCCCCTTCCAGGATCCGGCCTTCGACTACGAGTACATCGGCAAGGTCTCGGACGCCGTCCTGGTCATGGCCTACGACGAGCACTTCCCGTCGTCGGTGCCGGGCCCGATCGCCTCCCGCCCGTGGCTGGAGCTATCCCTGGACGACATCCTGCCGCGCATCCCCGCCGACCGGCTGGTCATGGTCCTGGGCGCCTACGGCTACGGCTGGAACGTGGATCGGCCCAAGGAGTTGGCCGAGGGCATCTCGTTCCTGACCGCCGTGGGTCTGGCCCGGGCGGCCGGCAGCCAGCCGCGGTTCGCCGAGGGCGCGGAGAACGCCCACTTCGCCTACAAGGACGAGGACGGCGACACCCACGAGGTCTGGTTCCAGGACGCCCTGACGCTGTGGAACCAGGTGCAGCTCGCCAGGCTCGCCAGCGAGGGCAAGCTCACCCGGTTCGGCCTGTGGCGGCTGGGCACCGAGGACGAGACCCTGTGGAGCTTCCTCGGCCAGGATCACCCGCCGGACCAGCCGTACGAGCTGGTCCAGCTCCCGGCCGGGCGCACGGTGGAGTTCTACGGCGAGGGCGAGATCCTGACGGTCCGCAACCGCCCGCAGCCGGGGCACCGCGAGATCCAGACGGCCGAGGACGGGCGCATCGTCAGCGGCGTCTACGCCCAGGTGCCCACCGGCTTCCTGGTGGAGCGCCGGGGCGGGCCGCCGAAGCAGGTGGTGTTCACCTTCGACGACGGCCCCAGCGAGGAGTGGACGCCGCGCATCCTGGAGGTGCTGGAGCAGACCAAGGCCCCGGCCGCCTTCTTCGTGATCGGCGAGCAGGTGCTGCGCTTCCCCGAGCTGGTGGAGGACGCCTCGGAGGCCGGCCACTTCATCGGCAACCACACCTTCCTGCACCCGCACCTGGAGGAGCTCACCCCCCAGGAGTCCCTGGCCGAGCTGGCCTCCACCCAGCGGCTGATCGAGGGCCTGACCGGCAGGCGCACCTCCCTGTTCCGCGCCCCCTACACCGCCGACGTGATCATCGACGACGAGAAGGGGCTGGCCCCGATGCGCACGGCCCTGGAGGCCGGCTACGTGGTGGTGGGCGCCAACGTGGACAGCCAGGACTGGAAGCTGCCGGACGGCCTGGCCATCGCCGCGCGCGTGGTCGCCGAGATCGAGCGCGGCGCTGGGCAGGTCGTGCTGTTCCACGACGGCGGCGGGGATCGCAGCGCGACCGTGGAGGCGGTGCGCCTGCTGGTGCCTGCCCTGCGGACCCGGGGCTACGAGATCGTGCCGCTCGACAAGCTGCTGGGCCTGCCCCGCAGCGAGATCGAGCCGCCCATGCCGCTCGGCGAGCGGGTCATCTCCTGGGGCAACGCCGCCCTGGCCTGGCTGCGCTCCTGGGCCTGGGCCATCATCGCCGTGCTGTTCTTCGCCTGCACGGTGCTGGCCGCGCTGCGCATCCTCTTCCTGGGCGCCATGGTGCTGTTCGAGCACCTGATGCTGCGGCGGGCCAAGCAGGCGGAGGCCGCCCAGGCGTACCAGCCGCTGGTGACGGTCATCATCCCGGCCTTCAACGAGGAGAAGGTCATCGCCTCCACCCTGGCCTCGCTCCAGGCCACCGGCTACCCCGAGGCGGAGTTCCTGGTCATCGACGACGGCTCGAAGGATCGCACGGCCGAGGTGGTGACCGCCATCGCGGCGCGTGACCCGCGCGTGCGGCTGCTCAGCCAGCCGAACTCCGGGAAGGCCGCCGCGGCCAACCACGCGCTGCGCGAGGCCCGCGGCGAGGTGATCGTGGCCGTGGACGCCGACACGCTGGTGGCGCCCGACGCCATCCCGAAGCTGGTGCGCCACTTCGTCGATCCCAACGTGACCGCGGTGTGCGGCAACGTGGAGGTGGGCAACGTCAACTCCTGGCTGACCGCCTTCCAGGCCGTCGAGTACGTCACCAGCCAGAACTTCGATCGGCGGGCCTTCTCGGCGCTGAACTGCATCTCGGTGGTGCCCGGGGCGCTGGGCGCCTGGCGACGCGCGGCGGTGCTGGCCGCCGGCGGCTACAGCCAGGACACCCTGACCGAGGACGCCGATCTCACCCTGACCATCCTCAGGTCGGGGGGACACGTGGTGTACGAGTCGCAGGCCATCGCGCGCACCGAGGCCCCCGAGTCCATGGGCGGCTTCCTGAGGCAGCGCTTCCGCTGGACGTACGGCACCTACCAGTGCCTGTGGAAGCACAAGCGGGCGTTCGGCCGCGGCACCCTCGGCTGGGTCGGGCTGCCGAACATCGTGCTGTTCCAGATCCTGTTCCCGGCCCTGAGCCCCATCGGGGACGCCGTGATGGTCTTCTCCGTCATCCGCGGGGACTGGAACGCCTTCCTGTCCGGCTACCTCGCCTTCCTGGCCATGGACCTGTGCGCCTCGCTGCTCGCCTTCTGGCTGGACAGGAAGCCCAAGTGGTGGCTGCTGCTGCTGCTGATCCAGCGTTTCTGCTACCGGCAGATCATGTACTGGGTCTCGCTGAAGGCCATGGTGGCCGCGCTGCGCGGGATGCGCCACGGCTGGCGCAAGCTGGATCGCCAGGGCTCGGTGTCCCCGACGCCCACCCGACCGCCCGAGCTCACCGGGACCGCATGAGCACGCCCGGCGCATTCCGCTACCTCTTCACCGCGGGGGCCTGCCTGCTCCTGCTGCCGCTGAAGATGATCCAGGGCTGGAACGCGGAGGCGGCCTTCCCGCTGTTCTCCTCCTGGGTGGCCGACTGCTGCTTCCTGTTCTGGCTGTGCTGGCTGGGCGTCGAGGCGGGCGGCGCCCGGCCCCCCAGGAAGCTCGTCCTGGGGGGGCTGGTGTTCGGGCTGCTCCAGCTGCCGGCGCTCCTGACGATCGGCACCCACACCTTCTTCCTGGAGGAGGCCACCGCCCGGCAGTTCTCCCTGCTGGACGCCACGCCGGACGCCGTGCTCTTCTTCCTGCGCGAGGTCACCCCGCCGGAGCTGCTGCTCGCGGGCGCCGGGGTCCTGCTGGCGCTGGTCGCGGCGGCGTGGCTCCTGCGGCGCCGGGTGGCCATCCCGCCGCGGAGGCCGATGCTCCTGGTGGCCGGCGCGCTCACCTGCCTGGTGCTGATCCACCAGGCCCTGTGCCAGTTCTACCCCACGGTGCTGTGGGAGGTCGGGCGCGATGTCATCGAGGCCTACTCCCACCCCGCGGTGGAGGGTGCGCCGCGCGCCGAGGAGCTCGCCGACGCCGGCGTGGGGCGCCCCGCGGACTGGTCCGGGCCGATCGCCTACGACAAGGTGCTGGTCTTCGTGATGGAGAGCGTCCCCTGGCGGGAGCTGCAGGAGCGCAGGCGCGAGCTGCCCCCCGAGCACTTCTTCAACCGTCACCTGGCGCACGCCCACGTGTACTCGAACTACTTCACCACCAACCAGGACAGCCGCACGGGGCTCCTGGCCATGCTGTTCGGCCGGCTGATCCCCTTCGAGGCCTACACCGAGCGCGACGCCCGCCGCTACCTGTTCCTGAAGACCGAGCCGTCGCTGGTCGACCGCCTGTCCGCGCAGGGCTTCGCCACCGCGGTGGCGGCCGCCCAGACCGACGTGGAGCTGGTGGTGTTCGAGCTGCCCTCCTGGGACGAGCAGCTGGTGCTGTCGCAGGCGCAGTTCGAGGATCACGGGCCGTTCCTGTGCTTCAACCCCTACAAGTTCGAGCACGACTGCGAGGACAAGATCCTCCTGCCCCGCATCCTGGCCACGCTCGCCGCCCACCCGCGCGTCTTCGTCCTCCAGGAGGGCGTGTACGGGCACATCGGCGACTACTACCGCGCCACGGGCCAGAGCGCGACGGCCTACTACGGGGACCACCTGCAGGCCGTGGTCGAGCACCTGCAGGCCCGGGGCGAGCTGGAGCGCACGCTGCTGGTGGTGACCTCCGACCACGGCATCCGGGACTGGGAGTACCGGCAGCGCCGCTGGGTCTACCGGCTGCCGCTGCTGTTCGTCAACCCCGGCCTCTCCCCCCGGGAGGAGCCCGGGCTCTACAACCAGAGCGACTTCCCCGCCCTGCTGGCCGCGGAGCTGTCGGGCCGCCCGCCGCCCGCCCCGCGCCGCGTGAGCCTGTTCGTCGGCTGCACCAACTCCTCCGTCCTCGGCGGCGTCAGCGCGGAAGGCGACCTGCTGGTGGTCAAGAACCGCAGGTGGCGCAAGTACGTCCTGGCCGAGGGGCACTGCTCCGGAGACGACTTGCCCGACGGCCCCGCCCGGCACCCCATCCGCGCGGCCGGGCTGATCGGGACCTTCGAGCGACTCCAAGAAAGCTTCACCCGCGCGGGCCTGGCCGGGGGCGCAGCGCGCTGACGCGGACAGGCCGCCTCAGCCCTCGCCCCGGGGCGGGATCCCGGTCCAGGCGCGGATGGCGAGGTGCTCCGGCGTGCGCCGGCCGTCCGCGCGGCGCAGCACGAGCGGCGCGGCGTCCGCCGCCTCGGCCGCCGGGGCGGGCGCCTGCGCGCCCACCAGCAGGCTCAGGAAGGGCGCCTTGCCCTCCCGGGGCAGCACGTACCGGTGCTGGACGAGGGTCAGGCCGGCCCGGAGGAGCGCGCCGCGGTCGCGGCCCGGCGGCGCCGCGCCGGCGCAGGCGGCGAACACCCCGCCGGGGGCCAGGACCTGGCTGGCGGCCAGGGCGTACTCCTCGATGCCACCGTGCAGCTCGAAGTGGGCCGCGGCCCGGGCCGGGTCGGCGCACGGGGTGCCGGAGCCCGGGGCGAAGTAGGGCGGGGAGCCGGTGACCAGCTCGAAGCGCCCGAGCGACGCCAGGAGCGCGCGATCGCGCAGGTCGCCCGCCGCGATGCGCACCCGGGGCGCGCAGCGGTTCAGCAGCACGTTGCGCCTGGCGAACTCCGCCAGCTCCGGGTTCAGCTCCAGGCCCACCAGCTCGGCCTCGGGGAAGGCCCAGGCCGTGATCAGCAGCACCGAGCCCAGGCCGCACCCGAGATCCAGCACCCGCCGCGGCGCGCCGCCCCGGGTGCCGGCCAGGTGCCCGACCAGCATGTCGTCCACGGAGTAGCGGTGCCCGCGCCGCTTCTGGAGGAGCCGGAAGTCCCGGGTCAGGGCGATGCTCTGCTCCCCTGGCCGGGCCGAGGGTGACCGCGCGGATTCCACGGATCCTACCTACGTCGTTTTCCCCGGCGGATCCAGCGGCGGCGGACGTGGCGATTGATCCTCGCGCCGGGCTCGGGGAAGATGCAGGCCGGACCCGAGGAGAGCGATGGACACGCGCCCCCGTGATGACGAGCGTTCTGCCCGCAGGCTCAGGCGGGAGCTGGCCACCGTGCGCGCCATGCTGGCGCTCCACTGCCGCGCCGCGCACGGCAGCCGGCGCGGGCTGTGCGCGGAGTGCGAGGAGCTGTGGGGCTACGTGCAGGCGCGCGTGGGCCGCTGCCCGTTCCGCGCGGACAAGCCCACCTGCCAGAGGTGCACGGTCCACTGCTTCAAGCCCGAGCGGCGGGAGCAGATCCGGAGGGTGATGCGCTTCGCGGGCCCGCGCATGCTGTGGCGCCACCCGCTGCTGGCCATCCTGCACCTGCTGGACGGCCGGCGGCGGCCGCGGTGAGCGGCGCGGCCGGCGCCTACTCCGTCTCGACCGCCCACAACTTGCCGCCGCTGATGGCGTAGAGCTTGCCGTCCAGGGCCGCCAGCCCGGCCATCTGGTCCCAGCCGCCGCCGAGATCCTGGTACTTGCCGTCCTTGGTGGTGGCCCACAGTTTGCCGCCCGAGATCACGTACAGCTTGCCCCCCAGCGCGGTCATGCCGCCGATCGTGCTCCAGCCGCCGCCCAGGTCCTTGTACTTGCCGTCCTTCTCGGTGGCCCACAGCTTGCCGCCCGAGATCACGTACAGCTTGCCGTCCAGCGCGGCCATGCCGCCGATCTTGGCCCAGCCGCCGCCCAGGTCCTTGTACTTGCCGTCCTTCTCGGTGGCCCACAGCTTGCCGCCCGAGATGATGTACAGCTTGCCGTCCAGCGCCGCCAGGTCGCCGATCTGATCCCAGCCGCCGCCCAGGTCCTTGTACTTGCCGTCCTTCTCGGTGGCCCACAGCTTGCCGCCCGAGATGATGTACAGCTTCCCGTCCAGGGCCGTGATGCCGCCGATATTGTCCCAGCCGCCGCCGAGATCCTGGTACTTGCCGTCCTTCTCGGTGGCCCACAGCTTGCCGCCCGAGATCACGTACAGCTTGCCGTCCAGCCCGACCATACCGCCCACGCCGTCCCAGCCACCGCCCAGCTCCTGGTAGGCCCCCGGCCTGGCCTGCGCGCGCACGACGAGCAGGCAGGCGAGCAGGGCCAGACCGATCGAGATCTTCCGCATGGTCCTCTCCTTTTTCGCCACTCTAGCCTCGACCTCCGGCCGGGACAAGCCCCACCGCGCGCCAGCGCCCCGCGAGCGCGCGCCCGGTGTGAGACCCCTCCGCCGCGGCCACGGCCTGCGGCGTCCCCTGGACGACCACCCGCCCACCGCCCGCGCCGCCCTCGGGGCCCAGATCGATCACCCAGTCCGCGGCCGAGATCAGCTCCAGGTCGTGCTCCACCACCACCACCAGGTGGCCCGCCTCCGCCAGGCGCTGAAGGCCGGCGACCAGCCGCTCCACGTCCTCGAAGCCCAGCCCGCGCGAGGGCTCGTCCAGCAGGACCGCGGTCGGCGCGGCCCCCGTCCGGGCCAGCAGCAGCGCCAGGCGCAGGCGCTGTAGCTCGCCCGCGGACAGCGCGCGCCCCTCCTGGCCCAGCCGCAGGTAGCCCAGCCCGAGCCCGGCCAGCGCGGCCAGCGGCCGCCCGATGGAGGCCGCGCCCTCGAACCAGGCGCCGACCTCGGCCACGGAGGCCTCCAGCAGCGTGGCCAGATCGCGGCCGTCGAGCCGGCAGGCCAGCACCTCGTCCCGGAAGCGGCGGCCCTGGCACACCTCGCAGCCCACGGTCACGTCGGGCAGGAGATCCATGGCCACGGTCACCACGCCCCGCCCCTCGCAGGCCTCGCAGCGGCCGCCCGAGGCCGCGCTGGAGAAGTGCCGGGCGGTGAGCCCCGCGGCCCGGGCCTCGGGTGTGGCGGCGAAGCGCTTGCGCAAGGGCTCCGACACCCCCGCCAGGCTGGCCAGCGTGCTGGCCCCGGCCGCGGCCGGGCCGTCCTGCTCCGCGTCCAGCACCTCGGCCAGCGGGGCGTGCAGCTCGAGCTCCCGGCACCCGACGGGCGCGCGCCCGGCCAGCCGCGCGCGCAGGCTGGGCGCCAGCACGTCCGCGACCAGGCTCGACTTGCCGCTGCCGGACACGCCCGTCACGGCCACCAGGGCGCCCACGGGCAAGGTGAGCTCCTCCAGCGCGAGGTTGTGGCACGCCACCCCGCGCAGGCTCACGCCGGGCCGGAAGGCCCGCGCGGCCCGGACCGGGGCCCGCCCCCGGCGCGCGAGCAGCCGGGCGGTGTAGGAGCTGGGCGCCAGGTCGCCGGGCGGGCCCTGCGCCAGGAGCCGCCCCCCGTCCGGGCCCGCGCCCGGGCCCACCTCGAGCACCTGATCGGCGCGGGCGACGAGCTCGGCGTCGTGCTCCACGACCACCACCGCGTTGCCGGCGTCCGCCAGGCCCCGCAGCACCTCCGCCAGGCGGGCGGTGTCCCGGGGGTGCAGGCCGCGGGTGGGCTCGTCCAGCACGTAGGTCACGCCCACCAGCCCGCCGCCCAGGGCCGTGGCCAGGCGCGTCCGCTGGGCCTCGCCCCCGCTCAGGCTGGCCATCTCCCGGGCCGGGGTCAGGTAGCCCAGGCCCGCGTCCCGCAGGGATCGCAGCCGCCGGGCGAGCTCCAGTCGCAGCTCCGCGCTGATCGCCTCGGCGCGCGGGGAGAGGCCCGCCTGCCGCGGAGCGCCCTGCAGCCCGTCCAGCCAGCCGGCCAGCTCGTCCAGGCTGGCGCGCTCGAGCTCGGGCAGGCGCCGCCCGGCCAACACCACCCGGCGCGCCTCGGGCTGGAGCCGCTCCCCCTGGCAAGCCGGGCAGGTCCGCTCGACGAGCAGGCCCTCCAGGGCCTCGCCACGGGCGTCGGCGTGCGTGCGCTCGTGCTCCTGCTCGACCAGGGCGCACAGCCCGCGCCAGGCGGAGCGGAAGCGGTGCTCCCCGGTGCGCTTGCCGCTCCTGTAGCGCCACAGCACCTCGAACACCCGCTCGCCGGCCCCGTGCATGGCCAGGGCCCGCGCCTCCGGACCGAGCTCGCGGAAGGGCGGCCGCAGGTCGAGTCCGAGCGCCTCGGCGGCCGCCCGCAGGCAGGCCATGTGCTGGCCGTCGGCCTCGCCCAGGTAGGCGCCGAAGCGGGTCCCATCCAGCGCGCCGCCGTCCAGGGGCCGCCCGGGGAAGGCCACCAGCGCGTCCGGATCGCAGCGCTGCACGAACCCGAGCCCGCGGCAGCCCGGGCAGGCGCCGGCCTCGGAGTTGGGGGAGAAGGAGCCCGCCCACAGCGGCGGCAGCTCCTGGCCGCAGGCGCAGGCGCCGCCCTCGACCCAGGCGCCGCAGCCCGGGCAGGGGCGCGCGCCGGCCCGCGCGTAGAGCAGGCGCAGCAGCGGATCGAGCTCCGCGGCCGTGCCCAGCGTGGAGCGCGGGTTGCGCCGGCCGCCCCGCGCGGGCACGGCCACGGTCGCCTGCAGGTTGCGGGCGGCCTCCAGCTCGGCGCCGCCGCGCCTGGGCAGCAGGCGCCGGGCCCAGGGGGCGACCAGATCGGCGAAGCGGCTCTGCGCCTCGGCCAGCAGGGTGTCGAAGACCAGCGAGGACTTGCCGCCGCCCGAGGGGCCGGTCACCACGCTGAGCCCCCGGGCCGGGAAGGACGCGTCGAGCCCGCGCAGGTTGTGGGTGCGCACCCCCACGAGCTCCATGGGCGGCGGTGGTCCGGCGCCTGGCGCCGGCGAGGCCAGGGCCCCCGCGCGCACGCGCTCCCCCTCACCGGCCAGCGCCAGGCCGGTCGGCGAGTCGGGCCGGCCGGCCAGCTCCGCGGGGCTGCCCTGGAACACCACCCGGCCGCCCTCGGGGCCGCTGCCGGGGCCGAGCTCGAGCACCCGATCCGCCGCGCGCACCGCCTGCAGATCGTTGTCCACCGCCAGCAGGGTGTGCCCCGCCGACAGCAGCCGCTCCCAGGCCGCGAGCATGACCGCCACGTCCGCGGGGTGCAGGCCGGTGCTGGGCTCGTCCAGCGCGACCAGCGCGGGTCCGCGTCCCGTCCGGGCCAGCTCGGTGGCCAGCTTGATGCGCTGGGCCTCGCCCCCCGAGAGCGTGGTGGCGGGCTGGCCGAGGCTCAGGTAGCCGAGCCCCAGCTCGACCAGGGCGCCCAGGATGCGCCGCAGCCTGGGGTGCTCGGCGAACAGCGCCGCGGCCTCGGCCACGCTGGACTCCAGCACGTCCGCGATGCTGCGCCCGAGGTGGCAGACCTCCAGCACCGCGGGCTGGAAGCGCCGGCCACGGCAGACCTCGCAGGGCAGCTCCACGCTGCCCAGGTAGCGCATGCCCACCTCGAGCACGCCGGCGCCCTGGCAGGCCTCGCAGCGCCCCGCGGCCGCGCGACCGGGCTGCTTGCCGCGGGCGCCGCCGGGGGTGTTGAAGGAGAAGCTGCCCTTCCCCAGGCCCAGCTCCCTGGCCCGCGGCGTGGCGGCGAACACGTCCCGGATCAAATCGAAGGCGCCGGTGTAGGTGGCCGCGTTGGAGCGCGGCGTGCGCCCGATCGGGGCCGCGTCCACCAGCACCACCCGCGGAAAGGGCTCCGGGCTGGCCCGCAGGCGCTCGACCGTCGCCTCCAGCAGCGCCGTCTTGCCGGCGCCGGACGGCCCGGCGATCAGGTTGAGCGCGTTCAGCCGCAGCTCGACCTCGGCGTCTAGCACGTTGTGCCGCGCGAGGTGCTCCAGGCGCAGGCGGCCGCGGTCCGCGCGCGGGGGGGGCGGCGCGGGCGCCCGCGTCAGCCACTCCCGGGTGGCGCTGGTCCCGGGCCCGCCGTCCTCCGCGAGCAGGGCCCCGGGCGGACCGCTGAACAGGAGCTGGCCGCCCTGCCGCCCGGGCCCCGGCCCCAGGTCCACCAGCCAGTCCGCGCCGCGCGCCAGCGCCGGGTCGTGCTCCACGACCACCACCGTCTGGCCCTGGGCGCACAGGCGGTGGAGCACCCCGAGCAGCCGCTCGACCTCCCGGGGGTGCAGCCCGGCGGAGGGCTCGTCCAGCACGACCAGCAGCCCGCGCAGCTCGCCGAGCGCCAGGCCCAGCAGCCGCAGGCGCTGGGCCTCGCCCGGGGACAGGCTGGGCGCGGGGCGGTCGAACGCCAGGTAGCCCAGCCCCAGCTCGGCCATCCCGGCGCAGCGCGCCAGCAGATCGGCGCGGATGGGCGCGAACACGGCCCCGGCGGCCCCCGGCAGGTCCAGGCCCGACAGGTAGCCGCGGAGCTGATCGGCCGTGCGGGCCGCGAGCTCCACGATGCCCTGGCCCTGCCAGCGGACCGCCAGCGCCTCGGGCCGCAGGCGCGCGCCGCCGCAGGCGCGGCACGGGGCGCTGCGCACGAAGCGCAGGATGGAGTCGTTGCGCTTGCCGCGCAGGATGCCCTCCATGACCGGGACGAGCCCGCGGTAGAAGCCCTCCTGGCGAGGCCGGGCGGTGATCCCGGTCCACTTCATGCGGGACTCGAGCGGGTGCTTGCCGTAGGGCACCGTCAGGCGCTCCGAGCCGTACAGCACGACCTGGCGGGCCTCGTCCGACAGCTCCTGCCAGGGGATGTCCACGCTGCCGCCGTGGGCCTGGAGCACCTGGTCGAGCACCGCCAGCGTGACCTGGGAGTACATGAGATAGCCGTTGGGGGTGCTCACCCGCAGCGCGCCCTGGCGCAGCGACCTCTGCGGGTCGGCCACCAGCAGCGCGGGGTCCAGGCGATCCTCGACGCCCAGGCCCTGGCACTGCGGGCAGGCGCCGCTCGCCGCGTTGAACGAGAACAGCCCGCGCGTGGGGCGCACGCCGTCAGGCGCGTCTCCCAGCCGGGCGAAGAGCAGCCGCAGGAGATCCCACACCTCGGTGAGCGTGCCCACGGTCGAGCGCGGGTTGGAGAGCTGGAGGCGCTGGCCCACGGCCACCGCCGGCCCCAACCCCTCCAGGCTGGTCACGGCCGGGCGCTGGAGCCCGCCGACGAACGAGCGGGCGTAGGCGGGCAGCGTCTCCAGGAAGCGGCGCTGCCCCTCGCGGAACAAGGTGTCGAAGGCCAGCGAGGACTTGCCCGAGCCGGACACGCCGGTGATCACCGTCAGGCGCTCGCGCGGCAGGCGCAGCTCGAAGCCGCGCAGGTTGTGCTCCCGCGCGCCGCGCAGCACGATCTCCCGGTCCTTGCGCCCCGGCATGCGTTCAGCCGTGCACCTTGCGGCCGAAGTCGCGCATCCAGCGCTCCTCGTCCGGAGAGAGGGGCCCGCGCTCCAGGGCGGCCAGGTTCTGCTCGAGCTCCGTCCGGTTCCTGGGCGCGCTGAGCGCGAGATCCACGTGCGGGCTGGAGAGCTGGAAGCGGTAGCAGTCGCCGGCCGTCATGACCTGGCCGTCCCAGCCCCGCGGCCGCCGGAGCAGCTTGCGCCAGGAGGTGGCCGTGTAGGCCAGGATGGTCGGCCGGCCCTCGCGCCGGTGGGGGAAGACGTCCCGCTCCGCGCCGGGGTGGGCCGCGTTGTAGCGGATCATCAGCAGGTCGAGCGGCGAGGCGGCGGCCAGCCGCCCGGCCCGGGGCCGATCGTGGATGCTCACCCCGAGGGCCCGCACCTGGCCGCTCTGGCGGAGCCTGAGCAGCTCGCGCTCGGTGGCCGCGCTCCAGGCGGACCCCACCCCCAGCCAGCCGAGCAGCAGCACGTCCAGGTAGTCCGTGCCCAGGCTCGCCAGCGCCTTCTCCGCGCCCCGGCGGACGCCCCAGCCGAACCAGCCGATGTTCGCGTAGGCCACCACGGCCACCTGCTCGCGCCGGGAGCGCAGCGCCTCCTTGAGCGGCGCGCGCAGCCCCGCCCCGCGGGCGGTCACCAGGAACAGGTTCACCCCGCGCTCCATGGCCAGGCGCACGCCACCCTCGTCCAGGCCGTAGTTGGCCGCCAGGCCCAGGCGGAAGAGCAGTTTTCCGGGGAAGGCCGATGGGGTACCGTGGAGCCAGTCGTTCATGGGGTGCATTCTCGCGGATGCTCCCTCGCCTGTCCAGCCAACGCTGATCCGGAAATGACCCGCGGCGTCCGGCCTGCTACAATCCGCGCGAGATGCCTGCACGCGAACCCACCCGTGGAGCCTGGCGGCGCGCGGCGGCCGCGCTGCTGCGCCAGCTCGCGCCGGCCGCGGGCGCGCCGGCCCGGCTGCGCCTGGCCGCCCGGGAGCTGTGCGGCCGGCCCTACCTGGCCGGCTCGCTCATCGGCGGCCCGGCGCTGCCCGAACGCCTGGTCGTCCGGCTGGACGCCTTCGACTGCGTCACCTTCGTCGAGGCCTGCCTGGCGCTCGCGCGCAGCGCGGACGGGGACGGCTTCCTGGCCGAGCTGGTGGCCACCCGCTACCGCCACGGCCGGGTGAGCTGGCCCGACCGGCTGCACTACTTCTCGGACTGGCTGCGCTGGAACCGGCGGCGCGGGGCGCTGCGCCTGCTCAGCGCCGGGCCCGGGTCGCGCGAGCTCACGCCCCGCCTGGCCGTCCTGGAGGGGCTGCCCGCCCGGACCGCGCGCTTCCACGTGGTGCCTCGCCGGGCCCTGGCCCGGGCGCGCGCGCGGCTGCCGGAGTCGGCGCTGGTGGCCTTCGCCTCCCTGCGCGCGGGCCTGGACTTCTTCCACACGGGTCTGCTATTTGGCGACGCGCCGGGGCAGGCGCTCGAGGCGCGCGTCCTGATCCACGCCTCACGCAGCCGCGGCGGGGTGACGGCCGAGCCGCTGGGCGCGTTCCTGCGGCGGAACCGCACGCGCGGCCTCGCCCTGGCCGGGCCCTTGCCTGGTGGAGAGCATCGATGAGCGCGCTGGCCACCGTCCTCCCCTGGAGCGGCGCGGGCGCGGAGCCCGCGGCGCGGGCGCTGCCCGGGCCGCTGGCCGTGATCGCGCCGCCCGGCCTGGACGCCCCGGCCGGCGCCGCGCGGCTGCTGCGCGCGCCGAGCCCGGACAGCGGCGCGGCGGCGCTCGAGGTGCTGCGCTGGTTCGAGGGCACCGGGGCCGAGCACCTCCTGTGGCTGCTCGACCCGGCGGCCGAGCTCGACCCGGCCGGGCTGCGCCGCCTGCGGCTCGCCGCCGAGGACACGGGCGCCAGCCTGGTCTACGGGGACTTCCTCGAGCGCGGCGCCGACGGCGCGCTGCACCCGCACCCGCTGCTGGACTACCAGCCGGGCAGCCTGCGCGACGACTTCGACTTCGGCCCCCTGCTGCTCTGCTCCCGGCGGGGGCTGGCCGGCCTGGCCGAGGGCCTGGCCGCGGACGCGGCCGGGCTGCGCTTCGGGGGGCTGTACGACCTGCGCCTGCGCCTGTCCGAGCGGGGCGCGCTGCTGCGCCTGCCCGAGCCCGTGTGCGTCCTGCCGGCCCGCGCGGAGCGGCCGAGCGGCCAGCAGATCTTCGACTACGTGGATCCGCGCAACCGCGACCGCCAGCGCGAGCTGGAGCTGGTGGCCACGGCCCACCTGCGGCGCATCGGCGCCTGGCTGCCGCCGCCCCGCGCGCCCCGGGCCGCGGACGCGGGCGCCTTCCCGGTCGTGGCCAGCGTGGTCATCCCGGTCAAGGACCGGGCGCGCACGGTGCTGGACGCGGCCCGCAGCGCGCTCGGCCAGCGCGCCCCGTTCCCCTTCAACTTGCTGGTGGTGGACAACCACTCCAGCGACGGCACCACCCAGGCCCTGGCCGGGCTGGCCGCCCAGGACGCCCGCCTGGTGCACCTCGTCCCGGCCCGCCGCGACCTCGGCATCGGCGGCTGCTGGAACGAGGCCGTGTTCTCGCCGGCCTGCGGCCGGTACGCGGTCCAGCTCGACAGCGACGACCTGTACGCCGACGACCGGGTGCTGGCGCGCGTCGTGGCCGAGCTGGAGCGCGGGCCCTTCGCCCTGGTGATCGGGGCCTACACCACGGTCGACTTCCAGCTCCGGGAGCTCCCGCCCGGGCTGGTGGACCACCGCGAGTGGAGCGACGAGAACGGCCACAACAACGCGCTGCGGGTGGCGGGGCTGGGCGCGCCGCGCGCCTTCCACGTGCCCAGCCTGCGGGCGCTGGGCTTCCCCAACGTCAGCTACGGCGAGGACTACGCGGTCGCGCTGCGCCTCAGCCGCAGCCACCGGATCGGGCGCCTGTACGACTCGCTGTACTGGTGCCGGCGCTGGGAGGGCAACACCGACAGCGCGCTCAGCCTGGAGGCCAGCAACCGCCACCTGGCCTACAAGGACCGCCTGCGCTCCATCGAGCTCGCCGCCCGCCAGGCGCTCGCGCGCGGCGGCCAGCCGGGGGTCGCGCCTTGAGCTGGGAGCAGGTCGCCCTGGAGCCGGCCCGCGAGCCGACCGGGCTGGGCGCGCAGCTCGAGGCGCTGTTCGCCGATCAGCGCGCGCGCTGGCCGGCCCTGCGCGCGGGCGAGGCAGCCCTGGCCGGCCTGCGCACCCGGGTGCTCCACGAGGAGGGGACCTGGGTCGTGGCCCAGGCCAACCCGGGCCGGCGCGCCTCGACCCAGGCCCGGGTCGAGCCGCAGGCCATCGCCGCCCGGCCCTGCTTCCTGTGCCCCGAAAACCTGCCGCCCGAGGAGCGCGGGCTGCCCTTCGGCGAGCTGGTGCTGCTGCCCAACCCCTTCCCCGTGCTACCGCGCCACTGCACCGTGCCCGCGCGCGTCCACGCGCCACAGCGCCTGGCCGGCCGGCTGGAGTGCATGCTGGCCCTGGCCCGGGCGCTGGGACCCGAGCTGACGGTGTTCTACAACGGCCCGCGCTGCGGGGCGTCCGCCCCGGACCACGCCCACTTCCAGGTGGTCGCCGCGCGCGCGGTGCCGCTGTTCGAGCAGCTCCCGCTGCAGGGCCTGGCCGACGAGCGCCGCGCCTGGGAGAGCTTCGGGCGGCGCATGCTGCTGGCCGTGCACCGCGACCCGCGGGCCGCCCGGGCCTACCTGGAGGCCGCGCTCCTGGCGCTCGCCCGGCTGCAGCCGGGCGAGGACGAGCCCATGCTCAACCTGTTCCTGCTGGCGCGGGGCGGGCGCCTGTGGAGCGTGGTGTTCCCCCGCCGCGCGCACCGTCCGGCCTGCTTCTCCGCCGAGGGCGCGGCCCGCCTGAGCGTCAGCCCGGCCGCCCTGGAGATGGCCGGCGTGCTGGTGGTGCCCGAGCCGGAGCAGCTCGATCGGCTGGACGCCGCCGCGGCCCGGGCGATCTACGCCGAGGTCTGCCTGGAGGCCGGGCCCTTCGCCCGGCTGGCCGAGGAGCTGGCATGACGGCGCCGCCGACCGGCCAGGAGCCGCGCATCGAGGTGGGCCTGCTCGACGGGGTCGCGGAGCTCGCGCTCCGCCTGGAGGGCGCCTTCCGCGCCGCGGACGGAAGCCGCGCGGGGCCAGGGGAGCTCCGCCTGCAGGCCGGGGGACCGGGCCTGCCCGACGGCGCGGAGCTGCGGCTCGAGCCCGAGGAGCCCGGGCGCGCGGCCTTCGCGCTCGAGGCCACCATCGGCATCGACTTTCACTGGCAGCAGCGCGAGCTCCAGCGTTTCCAGGGCGGGCTGCGCGTGCTCGCCCGCCGCGGCCGGCTCACGCTGGTGAACACGGTGCCGCTGGAGACCTACCTGCGCTCGGTCATCGGCTCGGAGATGAACGCCGCCTCGCCGCCTGCGCTGGCGCGCGCCCACGCGATCATCTCGCGCTCCTGGCTGCTCGCCCAGCTGGCGGGGCGGGGCGCGCAGGCGCGGGCCGCGGCCGGGATGCTCGACGAGCCCGGGGAGCTGCGGCGCTGGACCGATCGCCAGGCCCACGCCGACTTCGACGTGTGCGCGGACGACCACTGCCAGCGCTACCAGGGGCTCAGCCGGGTGGCGCCCGCCGCGGCCGAGGCCATCGCCGCCACGCGCGGCGTGGTGCTGACCCACGGCGGCGCCGCCTGCGACGCGCGCTTCAGCAAGTGCTGCGGCGGGGTGAGCGAGGACTTCCGCACCGCCTGGGGCGACGAGCCGGTGCCCTACCTCGTGCCGGTGCGGGATCAGGCCGGTCCGGCCGGGCCGCTGCCCGGGCTGGAGACCGAGCCGGGCCTACGGGCCTTCCTGTCGGCGCCGCCAGCGGCCTACTGCGCCCAGGCCGAGCCGCACATCCTGGCGCGCGTGCTGAACAGCTACGACCTCGGCACCCGGGACTTCTTCCGCTGGCGGGTGCGCCTGCCGGCGGACGAGGCCGGCCGGCTGGTGCGTGAGCGCGTGGGGCGCGATCTCGGGCGGTTGCTCGCGCTCGAGCCCCTGGCGCGCGGGCCCTCGGGCCGGCTCCACCGCCTGCGGCTGCGGGGCGAGCGGGGGGAGCTGGTGCTGGGCAAGGAGCTGCTGATCCGCCGGGCGCTGTCGGACAGCCACCTGCTGAGCTCGGCCTTCGCCGTGGACGCGGAGGGGCCGGCCGCGCGGCCCGAGGCCTTCGTGCTGCGCGGGGCGGGCTGGGGGCACGGGGTGGGCCTGTGCCAGATCGGCGCCGCGGTGATGGCCTGCCAGGGCCACGCGCACGAGGCGATCCTGGCGCACTACTACCCGGGTACGGCGCTCGCGCGCTGCTACCCCTGAGGAGCCCGGCGTGCCGCAGACCGCCCCCACCGCCCCCCCGGGTTGCGCCTCGAGGTTCGTCGAGGTGCTGGGCCACAGGCTGCACTGCCTGGAGGCCGGCGCGGGCGGCCCGCCGGTGCTCTTCCTGCACGGCATCCCCACCCACGCCGGGCTGTGGCGGAACGTCCTGCCGTGGGTCGCGCCCCGGGCGCGCTGCGTCGCGCTCGACCTGCTGGGCTTCGGCCAGTCGGACAAACCGCTCGACGTGGAGTACGGGCTGACCACCCAGGCGCGCCACGTGGCGGGGGCGGTCGAGGCCCTCGGGCTGGCTGGCGCGCTGGTGGTGGGCATGGACCTCGGCCTGCTGGTCGGGCTGCGCTACGCGCGCGAGCACGAGGCGGACGTCCGCGGGCTGGTGCTCCTCGAGGGGTTCATCCAGCCCATGGCGCAGGCCTACCGGGCCCTGCCGCTCGCCAGCCGCGTGCCCCTGGCGCTCTCCCGGCCGCGCTGGCTGGCCGAGCTGATGATCGTGCGCGGCGGCACCCGGGTGGTCGAGCGCATGCTCACCGGGGGCACGCTGCGCCGCTACACCCCGGAGGAGCTGGAGGCCTACCGCGCGCCGCTCCGCGACCCGGCCGTGCGCCGCAAGGTGTGGCTGGAGGGCGCCGGGCCGCGCTCCATCCGACCCGTCTCCCGGGCCCCCGGCGACCTGGTCGAGCAGATCGATCAGGGCGCCACCTGGCTGCGCGGCTCCAGCCTGCCCAAGCTGCTGCTGCACGGGGAGCCGGGCATGGCCGTCTCGGCGCCGACGCTCACCTACGCCCGAGAGCACCTGACCGCGCTCGAGATCGAGAGCGTGGGCCCGGGCAAGCACTTCCTGCCCGAGGACCAGCCCGAGGCCATCGGCCGGGCCATCGCCGGGTTCCACGCCAGGCTGCCCGGCCCCGGCGCCTCCTCGGCCTCCTAGGCGGGGCGCAGGACCACGCGCAGGATCTCCCCCGGCGGCCACAGTCGCATGCGCGGCCCCCAGGTGCCGGTCCCGCGGGAGACCAGCAGGGTCATCCCACCCAGCTCGAACCGCCCGGCCAGGCGCGGGAAGCCCAGCCGGGTCAGGTAGCCCAACGGCCAGATCTGCCCGCCGTGGGTGTGCCCCGCGAGCATGAGGCCGACGCCTGCGGCGGCCGCCTCCTCCTCGCCCTGGGGCCGGTGGGACAGCAGGATGGTGGCCGCGCCCGCGGGCCGACCGGCCAGAGCGACGCCCAGCCGGCCCGGGGCCAGCCCCCGCCCCATGTGCCCGGAGTCCTCCAGCCCGGCCAGCAGCAGCCCGGGGCGGAGCTCCCGCCAGCCGTCGCGCAGCACCCGCACCCCGGCCCGCTCCAGGGCGCGCACCACCTGCTCGGGGTCGCCGTGGTTGTCGTGGTTGCCGAGCACGGCCCAGACCCCCAGGGCAGGCGCGAGCCCGCGGAGATCTTGGAGCAGCTCGTCCGGCGCCTCGGAGTGGCCCTCGACCAGATCGCCGAGCAGCACCACCACGTCCGGCTCGAGCGCCCGGACCTGCGCGAGCCGCGCCTGCAGCCATTCCCGGCCCAGCAGGCCGCCGAGGTGCAGATCGCTCAGCGCCACCAGGCGCAGGCCGTCCGCCTCCGGGGGCAGCCCGGCCAGCCGCACCTCGTGCTCCGAGACCACCGGCGCCCGCAGGCCCTGCGCCAGGGCCAGGCCGGACAGCAGCAGCCCCGCGGCCAGCGCCACGGCGCGCGTGCGCGGCAGGAGGCCGAGCAGCCTCCGGCGCAGCACGGGCAGCGCCAGGACCGCGAGCGCGTCGTGCAGGAGCAGGCAGAGGGTGAGCAGGATCATCACCCCCAGCCAGTGCATGCCGAACCACTCGATCAGGCCGGCCCAGCTCGCCAGGCGGGCGAGCGGCAAGAGCGCCCACAGCCCCAGGGCCGCGAGCGCCACCCGGCGGCGCCGGACCCGGCCCTGGAGCGGCCAGGCCCCGGAAAGGTGCCAGGCCACGTAGGCGTGCGCCAGACTCCAAAGCACCAGGATGCCCGCGAAGAACACGACTGCGCGCCCCTTCTAGCCCCGCAGCCTGGCGTAGACCAGCTCATCGACCCACTGGCCGTCCTTGAAGGCCGCCCGGCGCAGGCGCCCCTCGAGCTGGAAGCCGGCCTTCTCCAGCACCCGGCAGGAGGCCGGGTTCCAGGCGAAGGGCGTGGCGACCAGGCGCTCGAGCCCGCGCTCGCCGAGCGCGAGCTCGCTCACCGCCCGCACGGCCGCGCTCATCAGGCCCCGCCCCCAGTGCGGCTCGGCCAGCCAGTAGCCCAGCTCGGCGCTGAAGCGCTCCACGTCCTCCCGGGTGTGGTAGCCGATGGCGCCGGCCGCCTCGCCGCCCACCTCCAGGCACAGCACGCTGGGCGGCGCGCCCTGCCGCCACCTGGCCAGGAAACGCCGGGCGTCCTCGAGCAGGTAGGGGTGCGGGAAGCCGTCCCGCAGGTTGCGCCACACCTTGCGGTTGTTCGCGTGCCGGGCCAGGCTGGCCGCGTCGGCCTCCACGAAGTCCCGCAGGACCAGGCCGGGTAGCTCGATGCGCATGCCCAGGTGATAGGTCAGGACGGCCCGCCAGGCAAGCCCGGCTCCAGGCGGGGCCGCAGGCGCCAGGCCAGCCAGGCCAGCGCCAGCGCCGCGGCGCCCAGGAAGAGCGGCGCCTCCCAGCGCGGCCCGAGCAGCAGCCGGCCCAGCCCGAACAGCGAGCCGTACACAGCCACCAGCGCCAGGCCGAGGTGCGCGAGGGCACCCGGGGCGCCGCCCAGGGGCTCGCGCGGCAGGGCCGCCGCGGCGCGCACCGGCCCCCAGCCGGGGCCGCCCGGCCGGATCCGGCGGTAGAAGGCCAGCAGGTGGGCGGGCGGCTCCGGGCGGGTGAGCAGGGTGACCGCCACCCAGACCAGGCTGGTGAGCCCGGTGGTCCACAGCATCAGCAGCGCGCCCTCCCGGCCGTCGGCCGGATCGAATACGCCCGAGGCGGTCAGCGCCACGAACGCGGTCAGCGAGGCCAGCATGGCGGAGATCTCGCTCCAGGCGTTGATGCGCCACCAGAACCAGCGCAGGATGTAGACGGCCCCGGAACCGGCGCCGAGCGCGATCAGGATGCGCCAGGCGCCCTCCACCGAGCCCACCTGCGCGAGCCACCAGGTCACCCCGGCCGAGGCCAGCATCAGCCCCGCGGTGGCCAGCCGGGAGGCGGCCACCACCCTGCGCGGCGGGGCCCCGGGGGCCACGAAGCGCAGGTACAGGTCGTTCACCAGGTAGGCGGCGCCCCAGTTGAGCTGGGTGGAGAGCGTCGACATGTAGACCGCGGCGAAGGCCGCCAGCAGCAGGCCCTTCACCCCCGGGGGCAGCAGCTCGACCGCCGCACGCACGAACCCGCTGCCCGGGTCGGCCAGGCCGGGGTACAGCACCACCACCGCCAGCGCCGTCAGGATCCAGGGCCAGGGCCGCACGGCGTAGTGCGCCAGGGTGAACCACAGGCAGGCCAGCACCCCGTCGCGCTCGCTGCGCGCCGAGAAGATGCGCTGCGCCACGTAGCCGCCGCCGCCCGGCTCGGAGCCCGGGTACCAGGCCGACCACCACTGCACGGTCAGGTAGATCAGGAAGACGCCGAGCGGCATGAAGCCGTCGGCCGACGGCAGGAGGCCCAGGGCCGCCTGGCGCGAGCCGAAGCGCTCGGCGGCCCGCGCGGCCAGCTCGTCCAGGCCGCCCACCGCGCCCACGGCGAACACGGCCAGCGCCACGCAGCCCAGCATGGCCACCACGAACTGCAGCGCGTCGGTCACCACCACGCCCCACAGGCCCGAGAGCGCCACGTACAGGCCGGTGACGCACAGCATGCCCAGCATGGCGGCGAAGGGCGGCAGGTCGAGGGTGATGGCCAGGATCTTGACCATGGCCAGGTTGACCCAGCCCATGATGATCAGGTTGATGGGCAGCGCCAGGTACGCCGCGCGCAGGCCCCGCAGGATGGCCGCCGGCCGGCCGGAGTAGCGCAGCTCGGTGATCTCGGCGTCGGTGCTCACCCCCGCGCGGTGCCACAGGCGGGCGAAGAAGAACACGGTCAGCAGGTTCCCCGCGACCATGTTCCACCACACCCAGTTGCCGGCCAGGCCGTGCTCGGCCACCAGCCCGGTGACCGCCAGCGGGGTGTCGGCCGCGAAGGTGGTGGCCACCATCGAGGTGCCGGCCAGCCACCAGGGCAGCGCACGGCCGGCCACGAAGTAGTCCCTGCCGCCCTGGCCGGCCCGGCGGGTGAGGCGCAGGCCGAGGAAGAGCGACAGCGCGAAGTAGGCGCCGATGACCAGCCAGTCCAGCCAGGCGAGCGACATGTCCGGGATGCTAGCGCGCGCGGAGGGCGCAGCGAAAGTCCCTGGCCCGTCAGGCCGCGCCGAACCAGGCCGCGCGGCGAGCGCGCGCGGCCGCGGGGGTCGCGGCCAGCAGGCCCGCGGGGCCCCAGCCCTCGAGCGCGAAGCTGGCCGAGACCACCCCGCGCTCGAGGGCCGCGGCGGGCGGTTCGCCCGCGAGCAACCCCGCGAGGAACCCGCCGGCGAAGGCGTCGCCGGCCCCCGTCACGTCGACCACCGCCGCGGCGCGCGCCGCCCAGGGCGTGCTCACCCCTAGGGCGCCGTCGTGGAGCAGCCCGCCCCGCGCGCCCAGCTTCCACAGCACCTGGCGGAGCCGCCCTCCGGCGGCCGCGCGCAGCGCGCGCAGCGGCTCCTCCCCCGCCCCGGGCAGGCGCAGCTCCTCCTCGTTGGCCAGGAACACGTCCACCCCCGCGAGCGTCTCGCCCCAGGCGCCGAGCGTCGCGGGCGTCACCTGCTCGCACGGGTCGAGGGACAGCAGCGCCCCCCGCTCCCGGGCCAGAGCGGCGACCAGCGCGGCCTGGCTCGCGCGCGGCTGGGGCGCCAGGTGGTAGATCCGCGCCCCGCGGGCCGCCGCGCAGGCCAGGTCCGCGGGCCCGGGCGAGCCCTCGGCGTGCCCGGGGCGGCCCTCGCGGGGCACGATGCGCCGGCCCTCGGGAGCGTACACCAGCCAGGCGCGCAGCCCCGGCCGGCAGAGGGGGCGCAGCCCCGAGAGATCGACGCCCCGCCCGGCCAGCGCGGCCAGGGCCTCCGCCGGGTAGTCCTCGCCCACGGGCGCCACCACGGCCACCCGCGCCCCCCAGGCCGCGGCGCCCAGGGCGACGTACAGCACCGCCCCGCCGGCCTGCCCGACTCGCGTCCCCCCGTCGGGGAAGACCACATCGTCGACCACCAAGTTGCCCAGGCAGACCAGCTCGCTCGGCATGGCTCCTCGGGCCCCGCGGGCTCAGCGGGCGGGCGGAGGCAGCTCGCGGGCCGCCCGCACCAGCTCGGCCACCCGGGCTTCGTCCAGGGGGCGGTCCCAGGTCCCGCCCTGCTTGACGGACGAGCCCACGATGAAGCCCGCGGCGCCCTGGTAGCGGCCCAGGTTGTCCGCGTGGACGCCGGAGCCCACCAGCACCGGCAGCGACGCGGCCGCGGCGGCCGCCTCGACGTCGGCGGGATCGGCCGGATCGCCGGTGGCCGCGCCGGTCACCACCAACCCGTCGGCCAGGAAGAACTCGGCCGCCCGGGCCGTCTCGGCCAGGCTCACGTCGGCGGTGATGGCGTGGGCGGAGTGCTTCTTCTTGATGTCGGCGAAGACCCGGATGCCCTCGGCCCCGAGCGCGCGCCGGTAGCGCAGCAGCTCGCCGGCCGAGGACTCGATCAGCCCCTCGTCGGCCACGTGGGCGAACACGAAGCCCTCGACCCGCACGAAGACGGCCCCGATGGCCAGGGCCACGGCCAGGGCCTCGCGGTTGGCCCCGGCCAGCACCTGCACCCCCAGCGGCAGCGCGACCGCCCGGCGCACCTCGACCCCGACCGCGGTCATGCCGGCCACGATCTCCGGGCCGACCGCGCCCTTGAGGTAGGGCCGGTCGTGCATGTTCTCCAGGAGCAGCGCGTGGAAGCCCGCGTCGCGGTAGACGCGCGCCTCCCGCACCGCGCGCTCGGCGAGCGCCGCCAGCGGCTCCCTCGCGGCCGGCGTGCCCGGCAGCGCGCCCACGTGCAACATCCCGATCAGCGCCCGCGGGGCGCCGCACAGCTCGAGCATGCGTTGGCTGCTTTCCATCCGGGCATTGTACCCGGGACAGCGGCGCGGGGTCACCAGGAATGTCTCCCGTCCCGGGGGCGCTGGGCGGAGAGGCGCCCTGGAGCCCAGTGATTCACGAATTACCATCGAATTCCAAGCCATAAGCAAATGTACACCATTTTGATTGACTTTCAGGACAATTTGAATCGAGAATTCCTCTGCGACCGGACCGGAGGTGTGCGGTGAAGATCTCGACCAAGGGTCGTTATGGGCTGCGGGTGATGCTGGAGCTCGCCAGCCACAGCGGCCAGGGCGCCCTGCGGGTCGAGCAGATCGCCCGCCGCCAGGGCATCTCCGCCAAGTACATCCACGTCCTGGTGAGCAGCCTGCGCTCCGCGGGTCTGGTGAACACCGTGCGCGGGCCGAACGGCGGCTGCACGCTGGCGCGCAGCCCCTCGGCCATCACCGCGCTCGACGTGGTCGCGGCGCTCGAGGGCGCGAGCGCCCCGGTCGAGTGCGTGCTGGACGCGGCCGGCTGCAAGCGCTCGGCGGAGTGCGCGACCCGGGAGGTTTGGTGCGAGGTGGCCGCCGCGATGGACCGGGTCCTGGCGGGCCTGACCCTCGAGCAACTCGCCCGCCGCCAGCGCGACAAGGAAGCCGGTCGCGCCGCGACCTCGAACTACCAGATCTGAGCCAGGAGGAAACATGTCGAAGATCTACGCGGACAACGGCCAGACCATCGGCAACACGCCCCTCGTGCGGCTGAACCGGCTCACCCAGGGCCTGCCGGGCACGCTGCTCGTCAAGATCGAGGGCCGCAACCCGGCCTACTCCGTCAAGTGCCGAATCGGCGCCGCGATGCTGTGGGCGGCCGAGCGCGCGGGCACCCTCAAGCCAGGCTCGCGGGAGATCTCGGTGATCGAGCCGACCAGCGGCAACACCGGCATCGCGCTGGCCTTCATGTGCGCGGCGCGCGGCTACCCGCTGCTGCTGACCATGCCGGAGACGATGTCCCTCGAGCGCCGCAAGATGCTGGCGGCCTTCGGGGCGCAGCTCGTGCTCACCGAGGGGGCCAGGGGCATGGTGGGCGCGGTGGCCAAGGCCGAGGAGATCGTGGCCTCCAGCCCCGCCAGGTACTTCATGCCCCAGCAGTTCAAGAACCCGGCCAACCCGGAGATCCACTTCACCACCACCGGCCCGGAGATCTGGAACGACACCGACGGCCTGGTGGACATCTTCGTGGCCGGGGTCGGCACCGGCGGCACCCTCACCGGCGTGACGCGTTACCTCAAGCAGGCGCAGCGGCGGGCTGTGCGCGCCGTGGCCGTGGAGCCGGCCAGCTCGCCGGTCCTGACCGCCATCCGCAAGGGCGAGCCGCCCCGGCCCGGGCCGCACAAGATCCAGGGCATCGGCGCCGGGTTCAAGCCCGACGTGCTCGATCTCGAGCTCGTCGACGACATCGCCACGGTCTCCAACGAGGAGGCCCTGGAGTTCGCCCGCCGCCTGCACCGGGAGGAGGGCATCACCTGCGGCATCTCGAGCGGCGCGGCCGTGGCGGTCGCCCACCGCTACGCCGCGGCGCCCGAGAACAAGGGCAAGCTGATCGTGGCCCTCCTGCCCGACGCCGGCGAGCGCTACCTCAGCACCGCCCTGTTCGAGGACGCGCAGGCGAGCTGAGCGTGCCGGACGCGAGGCCAGCGGCCGGATCGACTCCGGCGCCCGAGCGGATCGCCGTCGCCATGAGCGGCGGGGTCGACAGCTCCGTCGCCGCGGCCCTGCTGCGGGAGCAGGGGCACGCGGTGCTGGGCCTCAGCCTGCAGCTCCAGCCCCGGGCCGGCCGTGCGTGCGGCGGCACCGACGGCCTGGAGCGCGCGCGGGTGGTGGCGGGTCAGCTCGGCATCCCCCTCCACACGCTCGACGTCGCGCGGGAGTTCGAGGCGCTGGTGCTGCGCCCGGCCTGGGAAGAGTACGCCCGGGGCCGGACGCCGAACCCCTGCCTGCTGTGCAACGAGCACATCAAGTTCGGCCTGCTGCTCGCCTGGGCCCGCCGGCTCGGCGCCGAGGCCCTGGCCACAGGGCACTACGTCAGGCTGGAGCGGGACGCGCGCGGGCGGCCGCAGCTGCTGCGCGGCCAGGACGCCGCCAGGGACCAGTCCTACTTCCTGGCCGGCCTGACCGCCGAGCAGCTCGAGCCCCTGCGCTTTCCGCTGGGCGCGCTCGCCAAGCCGGAGGTGCGCGCCCTGGCGCGCCGCCTGGGGCTCGCCAGCGCGGAGGCCCCGGACAGCCAGGACGCCTGCCTGCGCCAGCCCGGCCAGGCCTTCGCGGAGGTGCTGCGAAGGCGCTTCGGGGCCGAGGCGCGGCCCGGCCCCGTGCTGGACGGCGCGGGCAGCGTGCTCGGGCGGCACCCGGGCATCCACCTGGTCACGGTCGGCCAGCGCAAGGGCCTGGGGATCCCGGCGGCCAGCCGCCGCTGGGTCAAGGCGCTGCGGACCGAGGACGCGGCCGTGGTGCTGACCGCCGACGAGCGCGAGCTCGACTCCCGCGGCCTGACGGTCCGGGGGGTGCGCTGGATCGACGGCCAGCTCCCGGACGGGCCGCTGGCCTGCCAGATCCAGGTGCGCTACCGGACCGCGGCGGTGCCCGGGCACCTCGAGCGGACCGGCGCGGACGAGGCCCGCGCCACCTTCGAGCGGCCCGTGCGGGCGGTCAGCCCGGGCCAGGCCGCCGTCTTCTACGACGGCGAGCGCGTGCTGGGCCGGGGCTGGATCCTGGCCGCGGGCTGAGGTCCGCCGGGCGCGCGGACCGGCCGGCGAGGGTGCTATGCTGGGAGCCGCGGAGGTCGGCCAGACATGAAGGACAGCCAGGCGCCGGTCGGGTTCGACTTCCTGGTCCGGATCCTCGAGGCGCTCCCCCACCCCTTCTACGTGATCAAGGCGGACGACTACACCATCGTCCTGGCCAACGCGGCCGCGCGGCTGGGCGCGCTGACCGGCGAGACCACCTGCCACGCGCTGACCCACCACAGCCCGACGCCCTGCGAGGGCGACCACCCCTGCCCGGTGCGGCTCATCCGCGAGACCCGCCAGCCGGTGGTGGTCGAGCACACGCACTTCGACGCCGACGGCCAACCCCGCACCATCGAGGTGCACGCCTTCCCCATCCTCGACGCGGCCGGCCAGCTCACCCACATCATCGAGTGCGGCATGGACATCTCCACGCGCCGGCAGGCCGAGCTCGAGCGCCAGGCGGTGCTCGAGCGCCTGGAGCGCGCCCTCGAGCAGGTCAAGCAGCTCAGCGGCCTGCTGCCCATCTGCGCCGCCTGCAAGAAGATCCGCGACCCCGAGGGCGGCTGGCGGCAGCTCGAGGCCTACATTCGCGATCACTCCGAGGCGGACTTCAGCCACACCCTGTGTCCGGCCTGCGCGGACCGCCTCTACCCCAAGAAGGGCTCCTGAGCACCATGCTGCTGCTGTTGCCCTACAGGGTGGACGCGCTCGAGGACCGCAGACCCTGGGCCAACCACCTGCTGCTCGCCTGCCTGGTCGCCGTCCACGCGGTGCTTCTTGCGCGCGGCCAGGGCCTGCCCGAGGCGCTGGTGCTGCGGGGCTGGAGCCCGGCCGGCCTGCTCGGCTCGATGTTCCTGCACGCGGACTGGTGGCACCTGATCGGCAACCTGGTCTTCCTGTGGGTGTTCGGCAACGCGGTGGCCTCGCGCCTGGGCAACCTGGTGTTCCTGGCGCTCTTCCTCGGCGCGGGGGTGGCGGCGAGCGCATTTCACGTGCTCCTGTCCGACGCTCCCGCGGTGGGCGCGTCCGGGGCCATCAACGGAGTGGTGGGCGCCTACCTGGTGCTGTTCCCCCGCACCCGGGTGTCCATGCTGTGGGTGGTGCTGTACCGCGGCGGGACCATCCGGGTGCAGAGCGCCTGGCTGCTCGGCTCCTGGTTCTGCCTGGATCTGCTGGGCGCCCTCCTGGGCGCGCCGGGCATCGCCTACCTGAGCCACGTGGGCGGGTTCGCCAGCGGGTTCCTGCTGGCCGCGCTGCTCGCGCGGGCCGGCCGGGTCAGGTTCGAGGCCTTCGAGCGCCCCCTGTTCCGGGGGCCCGGAGAGCCGGCCCCAGCGGGCCCGCCGGAGGCCCGGCCCGGACGCGCGGCGCTGCCCTCGCCGCCGCGGCCCGCGCCGTCGCCCCCGCCCGCGCCGTCGCCCCCGCCCGCGCCACCAGCCGGCCCGCCCGGGGAGGGCGTCTCGATCACCTGCGGCTGCGGGCGCGAGCTCCACCTGTCGAGCCGGTTCCGCGGGGGGCGGACCGTCTGCCCGGCCTGTTTCCGTGAGCTCGAGGTGCCGCGCGCGCCGGAGCGGGCGCGGGACCAAGGCTAGGAGGAGCATGGAGCTCGAGCTGCTCAGCGGCGAGGCGCTGCACCGGCGGGTGATCCAGGAGACCCTGCTGGCGGCCAGGAAGCGCGTGTGGATCGCCACCGCCAACCTCAAGGACATGCAGCTCGCCATGGCCGCCGGGCGCTACCAGCCGGTGCTGGAGGCCTTCGATCGGCTGGCCGCCGAGGGGGTGGCCTTCCGCCTGGTGCACGCGGACCTCCCCTCGCGGCCCTTCCGGCGCACCCTGGAGCGTTTCCCGCGCCTCACGGGCGGCGGGCTCGAGCTGCAGATCTGCCCGCGCTCGCACTGGAAGATGGTGCTGGTGGACGGGCGGGCGGCCTACTGCGGCTCGGCCAACTTCACCGGCGCCGGCCTGGGCGCGAGGAACGAGCGCCGGCGGAACCTCGAGATCGGGGTGTTCTCGCGGGACCCGGCCCTGGTGCGCCCGCTGGAGGAGCTGTACGACGCCTTCTGGCGGGGCGAGCACTGCCCGCGATGCGCCTTCCGCCGCGCCTGCCCCGACCCGATCGGCGCCGAGAGCTGAGCCAGCCGGATCGTCAGCAAAGCCTGGGCAACCCGACTAGGTATACGGGGGGGGTGCGAGTCCGGGCACGCGCCCGGACGGGCAGACGGGCCCGAGCGCGGGCCCGGAGGAGGTGGGCCATGTCCGAAAGGGTGCTGGTCCCTCTGGACGGGACGAAGGCGGCCGAGCAGGTCCTCCCGCTCCTGCAGCAGATGCTCGATTGCGGCCAGGTCCGCGAGGTCATCCTGGCGCGGGCCGAGGAGACAATGGCCCCGGTGATCTACGACTACGTGCTGAGCCCGGCGCAGCTCGCGCAGGCCGAGGAGGCCTCCCTGCGCGAGGCGGCCGACTACCTCCGCGCGATCGAACGCCGGCTGCGCTTCGGCCAGGCCGGGCACCGCACCGCGGTGCTCGAGGGCCGCGCGACCGAGATCATGCCCGTCTTCGCCACGCGGGAGGCGGTCGACCGGGTGCTCCTGGGCGTGCCCGAGAAGAAGGGCCTGCTCGGCCGCATCCACCGCCGCCTGGCCGAGACGCTGGCGCACGCCTTCCAGGTGCCCGTGAGCCTGTGCTCGTCCCCCGCGTGCGCGGAGCAGCACCTGAGCCTGGGGACGTGCTGAGGGCGGGAGCGACTAGGGGAAATGCTCCTCGAGGGTGCCGTAGTACTCCACCTGGGCGTCGGTGGTGGACCACTCGGTGACGCAGGAGTTGAAGTTGCCCTCGATGGTGTACACCGTGGACCCGTCCGGTGAGAGCTCCTTGACCATGGCGTAGTGCTGGAAGGTGTACTTGACGAGGTCCCCGGGCCGGGGCCGCCAGCCGGCCGGCAGCTCGCCCACCCGCCGCTGGGGCAGGTAGTAGGGCTGCGTCAGGCCCTCGCCGGACTCGGCGTACACCCAGTCGACGAAGTCGTAGCACCACAACCCGGGCTGACCCAGCATGTACGGACGCTCGTCGACCCCCTCGCACATGCCCACCTCGGCGAGCGCGATCTCGACCAGCCGGGCGCGCACCCGCTCCTCCTCGGACGAGGGCGGCTGGCAACCGGCCAGGGGATCGCCTGTGGTGTCCGGGTCGCAGACGCAGGCCCCGGCGTCACAGTGGGCGTTCACCCCGCAGCCCACCCCGGCGCAGGGATCGTCCGGTACGCAGCTCAGGCCGACCGGGTGGGTGCCGCCCGGGCAGACGCACACGGCCGCGCCCTGCTGGACCTGACAGGCGCCCAGCCCGGAGCAGGTCTGACCTTCGCAGGGATCCGCCGGGTCGACCAGGCAGGCGAGCCCCTCGGCGTGGTAGCCAGGCTCGCAGTCACAGGCGGCCGCCTCGGCCACCACCCGGCAGGCGCCGTGGCCGGCGCAGTCCACCCCGTCGCACGGCCCGGCGGGGGTGGGCGCGCACTCGAGCCCCTCGGGCTGGTAGCCAGGGTCGCAGCGGCAGACGGGCTCGCCGTCCACCGCCTGGCACAGCCCGTGGCCGGAGCAGGCCAGCCCCACGCAGGCGTCCTCCGCCACCGTGCCCGCCTCGCAGCCTCCCGCGGGAACCAGGAGGGCGAGGGCCCCCAGCCACGGCGACCACCCGAGGATCAGGGACAGCAGGCGGCCCCGCATGGCTCACCCTCCGGTGTGTGTCCTCCCTCGACTATCGCGGTTCGTCGTTGGATTGGCAAGGCGTGGCCTGCACGAAGGAGGCGGCCACCTTGCCGGAGACGCCCTTGAGCTCCAGCTCGCCGGCCGGCTCCAGGGCGAAGGCGTCGCCCAGCAGGCGCGCGGTCTCCGGGCCGATCAGGATGCGGCCCGGCCGGGAGCGCGACTCGAGCCGCGCGGCCACGTTCACCGCCGGGCCGAGCACGGTGTAGTCCGAGCGCACCAGCGAGCCGAAGTTGCCCACCACCGCCTCGCCGGTGTTGATGCCGGTGCGGGCCCGCAGGCCGTGCTCGGGGGCCACCGCGGGGATGGCCGCCTGCATCTCCAGCGCCAGGCGCACGCAGCGCCGGGCCTGCTCGGCGGGCTCGAGCGGCTCGGGGGCGCCGAACACGATCATGATCGCGTCGCCCACGAACTTGTCCACCGTGGCCTGGTGGCGGTGGGCGATCTCGCACATGCAGGTCAGGTAGTGGTTGAGCAGCCGGCCCAGCGCCTCCGGGCCCAGCCGCTCGGACATGGGGGTGAAGCTGACGATGTCGGTGAACATGACCGTGACCACGCGCCGGTCGGGCGGGGCGTCCAGGCGAAGCTCCCCCCGCGCGGCGCGCCGCACCAGGGGCTCGGGCAGGTAGCGGCGCAGGACCGACTCGGTGATGTAGCGGTGCAGCTTGACGGTCTGGTTCACCCCGTAGTTCACCGCGCCGAAGGCGATGAGCAGGCTGGCGGCGATGGCCACCAGGCTGAGCGCGCCCCCCTGCGCGTAGGCCGGGTGGACCAGGGGGAAGGTCATCCCCGGCGCCACCGGGATGAGCCCCGCCAGCTCGAGCGAGCCCGTGGTCAGGTACAGGCAGCCGCCCAGCGCGACCGCGCTCAGGCCCATGCGGTAGTCGAAGAACACCCGGTACACCGCCATGGCGACCACGATGTTGACCACCGCCGGGTTGGTCAGGGTGCCGAACGAGTAGATGATCACGTGGTTCGTGGTCAGCTCGATCGCCAGCGAGGCGTAGCTGGCGGCGACCTGGAAGCGGAGCGCCCGGCCGCGCAGCGCCAGGGTCGCCGCGTTCAGCAGGATGTACACCACGAACTCGGCGCACCAGACGGCGAACACCGGCCGGGCCAGCCAGTGCGCCTCCGGGGCCCGCAGGCCCTCGAGGAAGCCGATCAGCGTGGGCAGGGCGATGAACGGCACGACCAGGAGCAGGCGCACCCAGGCCGCCGCGCGCAGCCGCCCCGCCTCCGCCTCGCCCCCGCCGCTGCCGGTCAGGAAGTCCCGCAGGAACGCGCGCGCGCCGAGGTCCCCGCCCAGCGCCCCGGGGGCTTGCGGCTCCACGCGGGCCACCTCAGCTCTTGTCCGCCGCCAGCAGCCGCTCGAGGCCGCGGCTGAAGTTGAAGTAGGAGGACAGGATACGCATGAGCGCCACCAGCGGGGTGGCCAGGAACATGCCGGGGATGCCCCACAGGAAGCCCCAGAAGATCAGCCCCAGCAGGATGGCCACCGGCTTGATCGCCAGGCGGGTGCCCATCAGCTTGGGCTCGAGCACCTGCCCCATCAGCACCTGCAGCACCACGAACAACCCGGCGAACCCGACGATGGCGGCCCAGGAGTCGAGCTGCACCATGGCCAGCAGGATCGGCGGCACGGTGGCCACGATCGAGCCCACGCTGGGGATGAAGTTGAGCAGGAAGCCCAAGGTGGCCCAGAACAGCGCGAAGTCCACCCCGAACGCCCAGCACAGCAGGTAGGTCACCAGGCCGGTCAGCAGGCTCATCAGCGTCTTGATGGTGATGTAGGCGCTGATCTTCTCGTTCATCTCCTGCAGCACGCCGGTGAACGAGGTCGTGGAGAATACCAGGAAGCCGGTGAAGATGACCACCAGCACGAAGTTCCCCAGCAGCTTGATGAGCGAGCCGAGGAATCCGCTGACCGTGGAGCCGATGGGCAGCTGCTTGAGCTGCTCCAGCACGCCGTTCTCCTGCATCCAGGCCAGGGCGGCCTGGGCGGTCGGCGACTCCTGCAGGGTCTGGGACATGCGCGTCTCGTAGTAGGGGAAGCGCGTGGCGATGTCCCGGGCCGAGACCACGGCCGCCATGACCAGGCCGAACAGCACCCCCAGGATGAGCACCATGGCGGCGATCTTGTTCAGCCAGCGGAAGCGGCGCAGCCCGAGCGCCCGGGCCACCAGCCCCTCGACCTTGTGGATGATCATGGTGATGAAGATGGCGATCACCAGCGGCACGATGACCGCCTGGGTGAAGTACAGGATGACGCCGATGGCCAGCAGGCCGAGGATGGCGGTGAAGGTGTCGTTGATGCTGTAGACCGAGCGGATGATCGCGTCCGCGTCGGTGTCGGCAACGCCCAGGCGCTCGGCCAGATCCAGGATGCTCCCGTGCTCCTCGGGGTTGAAGGCGCCCTTGGACTGGACGAGCTGGGCCAGGTTGTAGATGAAGCGGCGCTTCTCGGCCATGCTGAGCTCGGCCGCCGCCCGCCGGGTGAGCTCCTCGAGCTCGTGCTCGTCGCAGCCACCGCAGGCGATCAGCTCCGCCAGGTGCGGGAGCAGGTGGGCCAGGCCGTGGTCGTTCAGGTAGCGCTTGATCCACACCTGCTCGCGCCGCTCGATCTGGCGATCGGCCAGGCTGAGCTGGACGAAGCTGTGCAGGTAGAAGTGGCCGCGCCAGTCGTCCCCGAAGGGGGTGGTCTTGGGATCGGGCATGCCGCGTAGGATACCACGACTCACAGGCGCAGCCAGGTCAAGCCCCCGTCCCGCCACCACACGGCCACCGCCCGGCCGACGATCAGCTCGCGGGGCACCAGGCCGAACACGCGCCCGTCGGCGCTGTTGCCGCGGTTGTCGCCCAGCACCAGGTAGCGCCCGGGCGGCAGGCTGAGCGGCCCGAGGTCCGGCCCGCCTCCGCGGTCCAGGCTCAGCAGGTGGGCTCGCCCGGGCAGCTCCTCGACCAGGCCGCCCGCGCCGGCCCGCAGCGGCACGGGCCTGCCCTCCAGCACGAGCCGTCCCCCGCGCACCGCGATCCGGTCGCCGGGCACGGCCACCACGCGCTTCACCAGCCGCTCCCCGTCCACCGGGGAGTCGAGCACCACCACGTCGCCCCGGGCCGGGCCGCCGAAGTCCCAGGCCACCAGGTGGCTGAAGGGCACCCGCAGCCCGTAGGCCAGCTTGTCCACCAGGATGTGGTCGCCCTCCAGGAGCGTCGGGCGCATGGAGCCGGAGGGCACCACGTTGTGATCGGCCAGCGAGGAGCGCGCCGCCAGCAGGACCAGCAGCAGCGCGAGGAGCTTCAGCGCGTCCCTGAGCCGGCCCCTCTGCCTGTCACGGTCCGGAGCCTTCGCCTGCATGCTCCACCTCCTGGTCGTGGCCCGCCAACCGCCCTGGCGGCCAGGGCATTCCCCGGGCCGCGCGCTCACTCCGCGGCGGGAGCACACTCGGCCTCGCCCTGGAAGGGCTCGGGGTCGACCGCGCGCAGGTGGGCCCAGCGCGCCCGCTCGCACTGGAACAGGTGCAGCCACAGGTCCTCGAGATCGGTGGGCTGGCCCTCGGCGCTGTCCAGCGCGAGCAGCCCCTCGGCCGCCTCGCGCACTCGCGCCAGCGCCACCAGGTAGGCGGCGCTCTCCGCCTGATCGGCGAAGTAGCGCCCGCGCACGCGGTGCACGCCAGGCGGGAGCGCGGCGCAGTCGGCCGCGAGCCCCCCGCCTCGCGCGGCGAAGCGCAGCCCATACCCCACCAGCTCCGGGGGGGGCAACGTCACCCCCTCGGCCCGCACCGTGACCAGGCAGCGGCCCTGGTCGGGCCGCCCGCGCAGCCCGCGCGCCAGCCGGTAATCGAACAGCAGGCTGTCGCCCAGGCCGTCGTGCTCGGCGAGCGGATCCAGCTCGTACCTGGCCTCCAGCCGCACCGGCCGCCCCGCCGGCAAGACCAGCTCGGCGGCGGCGTACTCGCGGCGGTAGCGCGCGGGCCGCACACCCCGGCAGACACCCTCCCGGGAGCCGAGGCACAGGCTCAGGTCGTCCGGCAGGGCCCCGGGCTCCGGCGCCGCGCCGGCGACCAGCAGCCGGGTCGGCAGGGCCTGGCCCTCGGCCGTCAGGCGGAAGCCCCGGGGCAGGCCGAGCCCGGGCTGCTCGCCCACCAGGACCGCGAAGGGAACGCCCAGGGTCACCGGCGCGTCCTCCTCCGGGCTGACGAGCGAGTAGCGGGCGGTGACCCGGACGCCCCCCCGGGTGAGGAGCAGGTCCACGCGCTGATCGCCGAGCCGCGGGCCAGCGGCCGGGAGGGTCCAGGTGCCCGGGACGGGGCGCAGGTCGCCCGGGGCGAACATGGGGGCCGGGCCGCGGACGTCCAGCGCGTCGCGGTGCAGCCAGCGGAACACGCTCAGCCGCTTGGTCAGGCGCTCGCGCAGATCCCGCTCCACCGGGATGAACAGGTCGTCCGCCACGCGCGGCGCGAGATCCGTCTGCTCCCGGACCAGGCTGTCCCCGGCGCGCCGGAAGCCCTCCAGCTCGGGCAGCAACACCCCGCGCGCGGTGAGGACGACCTCCAGCCGGCCGATGCGCCCTCCCCGCCAGGCGCCGCCGGTGGACAGCAGGTAGCTGAACACGCGCTCGCGTCCCAGCGGGTCCTGGGTCACCAGGGTGTCGACGGCGTAGCGCACGCGCACCCTGACGGGCCGGCCCGCGGGGAAACGGAGCTCGCTGGCGAAGAAGCCCCAGCGCCGTGTGTCCTCCGGGGCGGCCTGCTTCCAGTCCTCGACGAACCCGGCCCGCACGAACCGCGCCCGCCAGCGGGGCGCGACCTCCTCGGGCACCGGGCCGCCCAGCACGAAACGGCTCTCGACCTCCCGGCCGTCCACCTCGAGGGAGTAGCGCCGCGGCTTGCCCGCCAGCCAGTCGCCCCCGCGCGCGCTGCGGCCGCGGATCAGCACGAAGGGGAAACCGTACGTGAGGGTCTTGTCGGCCCCGTGGTTGAGGTAGGTGTAGTCCACCTCGACCCGCGCCTCTTCCCTGCGCAGCTCGATCTCGAGGCGCTCGGTCTGGCAGGCCACGTCCGGCTCCACGGCCATGCGCGCGCCGTCGAGGGGGGCGCCCGGGCCGACCCCGAAGTTGGTCGCGGGGCTGTCCGCCCGCAGGCTGAGCCCGTTGGCCGCTGCCGGCGAGGCGGCCAGGCTCAGCCCGAGCAGCAGCAGGCCCGGAGGCAGGCGGAGGTGTGGTCGTGCTCGCGGGGTCGGCATGGTTGCGGAGGCCCTCGTCCTGGCGGCGCCGCGGCGGGCAGCGCCCCCTCCATAAGACGGAAACTCCACGCCGCCTCACTCCCCCTGGGACTGGGGCGTGAAGCGGCGGATGAGCTCGCGCTGGGCCTCGGTCTCGGGGCAGTCGGGGCTGCGCACCTCCCGCAGCGTGGCCAGGGCCTCCTCCGGGCCGAGCCCCCGCAGGCGGAGCCAGCAGCCGGCCACCGTGCCGGTGCGCCCCAGCCCGCCCGCGCAGTGCACCGCCACCCGCCGGCCCGCGGCCGCGGCCCGGTCGATGCGCAGGACGAGCTGCCGCACCGGGGCAGGATCGGGCAGCACCCCGCCGTCCGGGATGGGCAGGCGCCAGACCTCGAGCCCGCGGGCCTCGGCGCGCGGGACGAGCTCCGGGATGGCGAGCCGCGCGAGCTCGTGGTCCTCGAGCAGGCAGACCAGCACCGCGACCCGCTCGACCTCGACCAGCCGGGCGAGGTCCGCCTCGAGGTCGCGCGCCCAGGCGCCGCCCAGGTACCTGGACACCGAGCGCTTGCCCGGGGCGAAGGTCAGCCCCACCCGCCCGGGCAGCCCGAGGTCGGGCAACCAGTCCACCCGCAGCGGGTGGGTCGTGGAGGTGCGGGTGCTCAAAACGCCCACACGAGCTGGCTCAGCACGCGGTGGTCGAGGCGATCGTCCGCGCCCGGATCCTGGCCCGAGAGCACGCCCGGGTTCACCCGCGCGGCGTACTGCGTCTGCCACTTGAAGGCGTGCTTGTGGAAGTAGACCGACACCGCCGCGGCCGCCTCCTGGGCCGACTTGCGCCCCTCGGGCACCACCAGGGTGTAGCGCACGATCGGCTCCACGCGCTCCGCGATCAGGTAGCCCGCCTGCAGGTAGGCGCCGCTGGCCGCGAGCTCCTGGTCCGCGAAACCGGTCTCCCCGCCCGCGCCCGCCGCGCGCTGGCGGGCGGAGACGAAGAAGGCCCCGCCCAGCGAGAAGCCGTACGCCTTGAGCTGGTAGTCGAGCTCGGCCCGCACGGCCGCGTCCTCCCCCCCGTCCGCGTCGGGGTCGAGGATCAGGCTGGCCCCCAGGCCCAGGCGCGGGCCGCCGCCCTCGAAGTCGGTCTCGGTGTAGGGCTCCACCGCGCCGAGGTTCAGCCCCAGCCGTGCGACCAGCAGCGGGTGGAGCTCGTCGGGCACGTTGGTGAAGGCGCCGGAGAGGATCTCGCCGGTCTCGAGATCCACCCGCCCCTCGAGCCAGGGCTTGTCGGCGTTCGAGCCGTTCCACACCCCGACCGACCACTCGAGCAGGCCGGCGCGCTCGCAGCCGTCGTGCAGCATCAGCCCGAGATCGTAGCCCTCGCCGAAGAAGGTGTTGGCGAAGGAGCGATCCACCATCTGGTAGCGGCCCGAGGAGTGGAGGAACTGGCGCGCGAAGGGCCGCTTCATCAGGCCCACCCGCAGCTCGAGGACCCGGGGCAGGAAGGCGTAGTTCGCGTACACGTCGAGCAGCACCATGGTTCCCTTGGCGAAGTCGACCTCGAAGCGGAACTCGAGCTCGGGCCCCATCAGGTGGCCGGTGAACATCAGCCGGGCCACCGAGATGGCGAAGTTGAACTCCTGGTCGCGCCCGTCCGCGCCGTCCAGGCTCTGGAGGCTGAAGAGCGTGTGGGCCCGGACATTCAGCCGGAGCAGGTGGTCTCCGTCGGCCGAACGGACGAAGAAGCCCTTGTCGTAGCCGAACGCCGGCTCCGCGTCAGCGGCGGGCTCCTCGGCCCACCCGGGAGCCGTCCAGGCTACCGAGAGCGCGACCACGAGGAACCCGCCCAGCCACCGCGCCATGCCGCCTCCCGGGCCCGACCTTCCCACGCCTGGCGGGGCGGGATCAACCTCGCCGCCGGGCCAGATCCACCGAGAAGAGCGCCAGGGCCGCCCAGATGAGCGCGAAGGCCAGCCAGCGCCCCTCGGGCATGGGCTCGCGGAAGGCGAGCACGCCCAGCAGGAACTGCCCGCTGGGCGCGAGGTACTGCAGGAAGCCCGCCGTGGACAGCGGCAGCAGGCGCACCGCGCGGTTGAAGCACACCAGCGGCACGGCGGTGATCAGCCCGGCCAGGAGCAGCAGGCCGTCGAGCAGCCCGCTGCGCCGCAGGAAGGCGAGCTGGCCGTCCAGCCCGAGCCAGGCGAGCGCGGCCAGGGCCAGCGGGGCGAGCAGCGCGGTCTCGACCGCCAGGCCGAGCGCGGCCTCGACCGGCGCGAGCTTCCGCAGGAGCCCATAGAGCGCGAAGCTGAAGGCCAGGGCCAGGGCGGGCCAGGGCAGCCCTCCCTGCTGGAACGCCTCCAGCCCCACCCCCGCCGCCGCCAGGCCCACCGCCGCCCAGGCCAGGGGCCGCAGGCGCTCGCGCAGGAAGACCACCCCGAGCGCCAGGCTGAGCAGCGGGTTGATGAAGTAGCCGAGCGAGGCCTCGACCACCCGGCCGTTCATCACCGCCCAGATGTAGACCAGCCAGTTGGAGGCGACCAGTAGCCCGGTCAGGGAGAGGAGCGCGAGCACGCGCGGGCGCAGCGCGGCGCGCACCTCCTGCCGCGAGCTGCGCAGCCACACCCAGCCCCACAGCAGCAGGGCCGAGCCCAGGACGCGGTGGCACAGCACCTCGAGCGGGCCGACCCCGCCGAGCGCCTTGAAGTACAGCGGCAGCAGCCCCCACAGCCCGTAGGCCGCGACGCCGTACAGCAGGCCCGCGCGCGAGACCCGGGCGGACGGGGCGGGCATGGCGGACGCAGCGGTCAAGGAGCCCGTTCTTCCTCAGCCCGGGCGGCCGAGCAGCGCGGCGCGGCTCAGGCGGATGCCGTCGAGGGGGCGGGCCACGAGACCCTGGCGCGCGGCGGCGGCCAGCCCGCGCTCGAACTTCGCCCGGTCCACGTGCAGGCGCGGCTCGGCCACCAGCACCCGCCCGGCCGGCGCGAGCGCCGCGGCCAGCTCGGCGAAGAAGCGGTCCTGCTCCGGCACCTCGTGCACCATCCAGAAGGCCAGCGCGAAGTCGAGCGGGCCCTGGAGCCCCAGCCTCTCGGGGCTGGCCCGCAGGCACTCGACCCGCTCCGCCACCCCCGCCCGGGCCGCGCGCCGCGCGACCCGGGCCAGCTGCTCGGGCTGGAGATCGACGGCCTGCACCCTCCCGCCCGGGCCCACCAGGCGCGCCAGCGCGGCGGTGAAGTAGCCCATGCCGCAGCCGATGTCCGCCGCGCGCATGCCCGGCCGCAGGTGGGGCCCGAGGATGCGGGCCGGATCGTGCAGCAGGCGCCGCAGCGGGTTGTCGAAGGTGTAGGTCAGCCACCAGGGGCACAGGTGCGTCATCGCTGCTCCTCGCCCGCGGGGCGTGCCACGCCCAGCACGTTCGGGATGGGCCACTGGCCGCGGTTGCTCTCGTCCTCCAGGAAGCCGGTCTCGAAGCTGCCGCACAGGTCGAGGTCCAGCCCGCCCGCGTGCACCGACAGCGAGGCCTCGGGTCCGCCCTCCAGGTGCTGGGCCCGGCGCACGCCGAGCGGCAGGTCGAGCAGCAGCCGGTTGAAGGCGTGCATCGAGCGCGGCGCGCGCAGGAAGACGAGCAGCAGCCGGCCCTGGTCGTCCTCGGCCAGGGCCACCTCGCTCCAGCGCCGCGCGCCCTGCGGCCAGGCGTTCTCCCCGGCGCCGCGGATGAGCCGCAGGTTCTGCACCACCTCGGCGTAGTCCTCGAGCAGGGCGCGCTCCGGCGCCCTGTCCAGATCGAGCAGGCGGGCCGGGGCGAGCCCGGCCCGGCGCGGCCCGAGCACCAGGGCCTGGTGGTAGCTCTTGACCCAGGTGGCGCTGTGCAGGCGCTGCCCACGCCGGACGTGGCCCACGTGGGTGCGGCCGTCGGTGGCGAACATGCCCAGGTTGGCGACCACGCTGAGCTGGTGCTCGCGCGCCCAGTCGGCCGCGCTGCGCGGCTCGAGCTGGAGCTCGCCCGCGAGCAGCAGCCGCAGCGGCGCCACGGCCGGGTCGAGCCGCACCAGGTGCAGCTCGCCCTGCCCGGCCCCGGGCTGGCCCGCGAGATCGACCCGCGCGTACTCCACCCCGGGCTGCAGCGCCCGGAAGCCGATCCGCGCGGGGGGCGCGACGGGCTCCGCGCCGCGCGCGGCTGCGGTCAGAACCAGGAGCCCGAGCAGCGCTCCGGCGCACGGGTGGCGGTGGAGGAAGGTCCGCATGCCCGCCCATGCTACCCCAGGCACACGGCCCACTTGAAGCCCGGCCTCCGCCCGGGGTAGACCTGGCCAGGCGGCGGCGTCCGCAGGAGGTGCCCGATGGAGCCGAAGAGACCCGGGGAGCTCGCCAGCGGCCTGGTCCCCTCCACGGCCGTGGAGCTGGCCGAGCTGGTGGCCTACCAGCCGGGCGCGGTGGTCAGCCGCACCTTGCTCCAGCGCCCGGGCGGCACGCTGACCGTGTTCGCCTTCGATCAGGGCCAAGCCCTGTCGGAGCACACCGCGCCCTTCGACGCCCTGGTGCAGGTGCTGGACGGGGAGACGGAGCTGGTCATCGGCGGCCAGCCCGTGCGCGTGGTCAAGGGGCAGATCGCGCTCATGCCGGCGAACGTGCCCCACGGCGTCCGGGCCGTGCAGCGCTTCAAGATGCTGCTCAGCATGATCCGCGGCGGCTGACCGGGCTCACAGCGGGACGCCCGGGGCGGGGTGACGCCGGCGGCGCGGCCGGCGGCGGCGGCCGGCGGGCTGGCCCGCGGCCGGTGGCGTGCTCCCGGGCCGCGCGGCGGCCGCGGCGGGTCGGCCGGAGCTGGTGGCGTACGGGTTCCGCCCGGGGGTCGCGTCGGGCCTGCGGTCGGTGCGGCCGTCCTGGCGGCTCTCGCGGCGGCGCTCCTGGCCCGCCTCGGCGCGCGCCCGGGACTCCGCGGCCTCGGACTTGCGCAGCGCCTTCTCCCGGGAGCGCGCGCGCTCCTCGGCCTTGCGCTTGCGGATCTCGGCGATGCGCACCCCGATGGGCACCTCGAAGCGCTCCGCGGGCCGGTGGTCGTAGTCGAAGCCGGGCAGCTTCAGGCGCGGCAGGCGGTGGCCGAGGTGGCGCTCGATCTGGGCCAGGTCGCCCTCCTCCTCGCGCGCCACCAGGGTGATGGCCACGCCGGTGCGATCGACCCGCGCGGTCCGCCCCACCCGGTGGATGTAGTCCTCGGCCATGTGCGGCACGTCCACGTTGACCACCAGCGCCAGGGCCTCCACGTCGATGCCCCGGGCGGCGATGTCGGTGGCCACCATGACCCGGAAGGTTCCGTCCTTGAAGCCGGCCAGGGCCTCGGTGCGCCGGGTCTGGCTGCGGTTGCCGTGGATGCGGGTGCAGGGCACCCCGCGGCGCTCGAGCATCTCGGCCAGGCGGTTGGCCCGGTGCTTGGTGCGGGTGAAGGCCAGCACGCTGTCGTACTTGCCGATCTTGAGGATGGCGGCCAGGAGATCCGGCTTGAGGTCGTCCGCCACCGGGTAGACCTCGTGGGTGATGCCCCTGGCCGGGGCGCTCTTGCGCTCGATGTTGAGCGCCACCGGCTGGTGCAGGAGCTCCCGCGAGAGCGCCACGATGGGCGCCGGCATGGTGGCCGAGAACAGCATGCCCTGCCGGCGGGTCGGCAGCTGCGCCAGCACCCGCTTCACGTCCGGCAGGAAGCCCATGTCCAGCATGCGGTCGGCCTCGTCGATGACCAGGATCTCCAGGCCGGACAGGCGGGCGTAGTCGTGCTGCATGTGGTCGAGCAGCCGGCCCGGGGTGGCCACGATCACGTCCACCCCGCGGCGGAAGGCGTCCACCTGGGGAGACATGCCCACCCCGCCGAACACGGAGGCCGCGCGCAGCCGGGTGTGCTGGGCGAGCAGGTTGAGGTGCTCGGCGATCTGGGCGGCCAGCTCACGGGTCGGGGCCAGCACCAGCGCCCGGGTCACCCCGCGCGGCTTGCCGAGCAGGCGGTGCAGGATGGGCAGCCCGAAGGCGGCCGTCTTGCCCGAGCCGGTGGCGGCCGCCCCCAGCACGTCGCGCCCGTCGAGCAGCGGCCGGATGGCCACGGACTGGATGGCGGTGGGGCGCTCGAACCCCAGCTCGCGCACGGCGCGCAGCAGCGCGGCATCGAGGCCCATGTCGTCGAAGGTCGAGGTCGTGGGAACGGGCGCAGACGTCATGCCGGGGTGACTCCTCGCGCCGCGGACCGCGGCGGCTGCCCCTGGATACAGGCTCCCGGGAGAAACCGCAAGGATCTCAGGGGCCGCGCCGCCCTCGGCCGAGGAGCCCCAGGGCCAGGAGGCCGAGGGCCAGCCCCTGGCCGACCGCCTGCCCGGCGCTCGCGCAGCCGGCGTCCGCGTCCTGGCCACCTGGGTGCTCGAGCTCGTCCTGGCCGTCGGGCGGCGGGCCCTCGAGCAGGCGCTGCACCTCCGCGGCCGGGGCGTCGCTCGCCTCCAGCCAGGCGCGCACCTCGTCCGAGAACACCCCCAGGCGCACCTCCTCGGCCGAGGCGGCCACGGCCTCGGAGAGCAGCGCGGGCCCCTGGCCCGGGCCGAACTCGGCCTCGTCCAGCGCGCGCACCATCTGGGCCAGCTCCAGGGTCCGGCGATCGTCGCCCCAGGCGAAGGGGAAGGTCAGGGCCGAGACGGCGTCGTTGTTCGCGGCCAGCATCTGCGCGCGCAGCTTGCCGAGGGTCTCGAGCGTCACCGGGCAGCCCTCGCCCCCGCCGCGCGCCGCGCACCAGTCGTCGGCCGCGCGCTGCATCAGGGCCAGCAGCCCGTCGTCGAAGGTCCCCCAGCTCCAGGCGCCCGGCTCGGCGTCGAGCCCCCAGCCGAGCAGCAGCTCGAGCGGGCAGCTGAGCTGCGGGTAGCCCTCGTGCTCACCGAGCAGGCTGAAGGCCAGGGAGGCGTCCCGCACCAGGTGGCGGGCGGCGTCTCCGTGGGGGCTGATGTAGATGCGGTGGCCCGGTCCGTCGCCGAGGATGTGCCCGTGGTAGCCGAGCGCGAAGGAGAGCTCGCGCACGGTCAGGCTGCGGGCGACGAGCAGGCGCACGTACTCCCCGTCCTCCTCGATGCCCGGCGGGATGGTCACCCCGGCGTAGCCGGCCGTGTACCAGAGGTCCGGCCCCGGGGCGCCGGCCAGGTAGGCCTGCAGGTCGAGGCCCGTCAACACCGGGCCGCCGGCCTGACCGGCCGCCCGGGCGTCGCGGCGGGCCTGCCAGTCGACCAGCGCGTGCAGGTCCGCGCCCCAGCCGAGGGCCAGCCCGGGCCAGATCCACGCCAGGCACAGCAAGGCGAGCGCGGAGCGCATGCGTCCTCCCTGCCCACGAGGGTCGCATGGGCTCGGGCTGCGAGGCAATGCGCTGCGGGCCATGCGCCGCGGGCCATGGCGCTTGAGCCTCCATGCGCCTTGCTGCTATCGTGCCCGCATGCCCGCCCCAGCCCCCCTCGGCGTGTTCGACTCCGGCTTCGGCGGCCTGACCATCTTCAAGCGCGTGCGCGAGCTGCTGCCGGACTACGACTACGTCTACCTGGGGGACAACGCCCGCGCGCCCTACGGCCAGCGCTCGTTCGAGGTGGTCCTGCGCTTCACCCAGGAGTGCGTGGACCACCTGTTCGCGCTCGGTTGCCCGCTGGTGGTGATCGCCTGCAACACGGCGTCCGCCAAGGCGCTGCGCAGCATCCAGCAGCGCCACCTGCCGGCCGCCTTCCCCGACCGGCGGGTGCTGGGCGTCATCCGGCCCACGGTGGAGGCCATCGCCGGCCACACCCGGACCGGCCAGGTGGCCGTGTGGGCCACCCCCGGCACGGTGCGCTCGGAGAGCTTCCCGCTCGAGATCGCCCACCACGCGCCGGGCGTCCGGCTCACCCAGCAGGCCTGTCCGCTGCTGGTGCCGCTGGTCGAGGCCGGCGAGCTGGAGGGGCCCGGCCTGGATCACTTCATCTCGAAGTACTGGCAGGAGACCGCGGCCCGGGCAGCGGCCGCGGGCGCGGCGCCCGACCTGCTGCTGCTCGCCTGTACCCACTACCCGCTCATCCAGCCGCGCATCCGCGCCCTGGTGCCGCCCGGGGTGGCGCTGCTCGCCCAGGACGCGCTGGTGGCCCCCAGCCTGGCCGACTACCTCCGGCGCCACCCGGACATGGACCGGCGCCTCAGCCGGGGCGGCTCCTGCCGCTACCTGACGACCGACGTGGCCGATCACTTCGACCGCCTGGCCGAGGTGTTCCTGGGCCAGCCGGTCGCCTCGGAGAAGCTCGCGCTGTAGGGATCGGCCGGGCCGTCAGCCGCCCAGCACCGGGCGGATGGCCGTCCGCACGCTCTCGCGCACGGCCTCGTCGGTGAACACGGGCAGGTTGCCGGGCACCTTGGCCTGGGGCACGCCGGACCTCACCAGCCGCTCGATGGCCGGGAGCGCCTTGTCGCGGAACTCCTGCAGCCGGGTGCGGATCTTCTCCTCGGTGTCGTCCGAGCGCTGGATCACCTTGGCCCCGCAGGCGCTGCAGGTGCCGTCGGCCTTGGGCGGCTTGTGCTCCAGGTGGAACACCTTGCCGCAGGCCTTGCTCGAGCAGATGCGCCGGCCCACGGTGCGCTTCACGATGGCCTCGTCCTCGTTGTCCACCACCAGCACGAGATCCAGCTTCGTGCCGCACTCCTTCACCAGCGCCAGCAGGAAGTCGGACTGCTCGGGCGTGCGCGGGTAGCCGTCCAGCACCAGGCCCTTGCCGCCCGCGGCGCGGAAGGCGGCCGCCAGCAGCTCGTTGGTGATGGGGTCCGGGACGAACTTGCCCCGGTCCACGTACTGGGCGGCCTTGAAGCCGAGCACGGCCGAGGCGAGCTCCACCTTGGCCTTCTTGGCGGCCGCGCGCAGCGCCTTCTGGATGTCCTGGTCGGGCGCCAGCGCGCCGTCCCGCCACAGGCCGGCCAGCGCGCTCTCGTCGCCGAGCGCCTCGCGCACCTTGCCGTAGGCGCCCAGGTACTCGCGGAAGATGTTGCCGGTCGAGAGCTGCTTCAGCCCGTAGAGCTGGAGGAGCACGTCGATGCGCGGCTGCTTGCCGGCCCCGCTCTTGCCCGCCACCACGATGTTCTGCACCTGCATGGTCTCTCGCCTCCTCGGGTTCGTTCCGGGCCTGGAGGCTACACCGGACGGTGGAGGCGATCAATCGGCGCGCGGCCATTGAGCCCGGCGGGCGGCCGGGGATAGGATGGGCCCGGGAGGCCCCGTGGACATCTTCGTGCTCAGCCTGGTGCTGGTCCTGCTGCTCGCGCTCAACGCCTTCTACGTGCTGGCCGAGTTCGCCATCGTCAAGGTGCGCCCTTCGCGCGTGGCCGAGCTCGAGGACCAGGGTGACCCCCGGGCGCGCACCCTGGCCGAGGTCCTCAAGCACATGGACGAGTACCTGGGGGTGTGCCAGCTCGGCATCACCTTCGCCAGCGTGGCCCTGGGCATGGTGGGCACCAAGCTCACCGAGGCCATCATGGGCCACCCGGACCATTCCCTGTGGACCTACACGCTGGCCATCGCCGCCTCCTACCTGCTGGTCTCCGGCGCGCACATCGTGCTGGGCGAGCAGGTGCCCAAGTCGGCCGCCATCCGCATCGCCGACCGGGCCGCGCTGGCCTGCGCCAAGCCGCTGCGCATCTCGCGGGCGGTGTTCTTCCCCGTGCTGTGGCTGCTGACCATGGCCGCCCGCGGGGTGCTGCGCCTGCTGGGCATGTCGCGCGCGGCGGTCGGCTCCCAGCCCAGCGAGAACGAGCTGCGGCTCATCCTCGAGAAGAGCCAGGAGCGGGGGCTGATGAGCTTCCGCAGGCTGCTGTTCATGGAGAACGTGTTCGACTTCGGCCGGCTCATCGCCCGGGACGCCATGCGCCCGCGCTCGAGCGTGCGCGCGCTCGACGCCCGCCAGCCCTGGGCCCACAACCTCGAGGTCATCCGGGCCACCCGCTTCACCCGCTACCCGCTGGTGACCGGGGACGGGGACAAGCCGGTCGGCTTCGTGCACCTGAAGGACCTGATCATCCGCCCCGTGGAGGGGGAGCCGGATCTCCGCAAGCTGGTGCGCCCCATGCTCACCACGACCGAGGCCACGCCGCTCGAGGGGCTGCTGGCCGAGATGCAGCGCCGCCGGCTGCACCTGGCCCTGGTGACCGGCGCGGAGGGCCGCTGGACCGGGTTCATCACCCTGGAGGACGTGATCGAGGAGCTGGTGGGCACCATCCGCGACGAGTTCGAGGACGAGGAGCCCGCGCGCCTGTCCGACAGCCTGGCCGCCGATCGCATCCACCTCTCGGTCGCGGGCGACTCCCCCATCGCCGCCCTGCGCGCGGCCCTGGCCACCATGCCGCCCGAGTCGCTGCCCATGCCGGCCGAGCAGATCATCAAGGCCATCGAGGAGCGCGAGCACCTGGTCAGCACCTACCTGGGGGACGGGGTGGGCATGCCGCACGCCCGCGTCAACGGCCTGCAGAAGCCCTTCATGCTGGTGCTGCGCATCCCCGAGGGGGTGCCCTGCGTCGGGACCACCGAGAAGGGCAGGCTGCTGTTCGTGCTGCTCACCCCGGCCGGCCAGCCGCGCGTGCACCAGCAGCTCCAGTCCGTCATCGTCACCCTGGTCAACGAGAGCGAGTTCGTCAAGGAGCGCCTGCTGACCGCCAGCACGCAGGCCGAGGTGCTGGACGTGCTGCGCACGGCCGAGCAGGCCGTGCTGGACTGAGCGCGCAGAAGAGGAGGCCGCCGTGGGACACCTGGGACAGCTGAAGGCGGAGTACCGGGCGCTCGTCCAGCGCCTGGACGCGAGCTTCATGCCCTTCCCGGCGCCGGAGGACGAGCGCGCCTTCGCGGGCTTCCGCGAGGCGCTCGAGATCCTCTACCGGCCCGAGGACGCGGCGCTGGCCGCCCGCATGCCGCACAAGCCCGCCCGGCTGGAGGAGCTGGCCGCGCGCCTGGGGCTGCCGGCCGCGGAGCTCGCCCCGCGGCTCGAGGAGCTGTGCGAGCGCGGGCTGGTCATGGATCTCATCCACCCCAAGAGCGGAGAGGTCCGCTTCATGCTCTCCCCGCCGCTGGGCGGCTTCCTCGAGTTCTCCATGATGCGGGCCCAGGATCACATCCCCAAGAAGCGCCTGGCCGAGGCGCTCGAGGCGTACCTGCTGGGCGACGACACCTTCGCCCGCGAGCTGTTCGCCCGGCCGACCAAGTTCGGCCGGGCGCTGGCCGACGAGGGCGGCCTCGGGGACGCGCCCGAGGTGCTCGACTGGGAGCGGGCCAGCGCGGTGATCGCGGAGGCCAGCCACCGGGCGGTCAGCCTGTGCTACTGCCGCCACCTGGCCGAGCACCTGGGCCCGCGCTGCGACGCCCCGCTGGACGTGTGCCTGTCGCTGGGCAGCGGGGCCGACTTCGTGGTGCGGCGCGGCTTCGGCCGGGCGATCGAGCGCCAGGAGGCGCAGGCCATCCTCGAGGCCAGCCGCGAGGCCGGGCTGGTGCAGCTCGCCGACAACGTGCAGCGCCGGCCGGTCTTCCTGTGCAACTGCTGCGGCTGCTGCTGCGAGCAGCTCCAGGCCATCCGCCGCCACGGCCTGCCGGCGGTGAACCCGAGCGGCTTCCAGCCCACGTCCGACCCGGCCGCCTGCAAGGGCTGCGGCCGCTGCGCCCGCTCCTGCCCCATCGGCGCCATCGCGCTCGAGCCCACGCCCGGGGTGGCCAAGCGCCGCCAGGTGCTGGCCCCGGTGGTCGATCTCGAGCGCTGCATCGGCTGCGGGGTGTGCGCGCGCGCCTGCCCGCAGCACGCGCTCTCGCTCGTGCGCCGGCCGAAGCAGCCCACCGTGCCGGCCAGCGCCTTCGAGCGCGTGACCGCCATGGCGCTCGAGCGCGGCAACCTGGGCGCGCTCCTGTTCGACGACGCCGGGGCGGGCGGGCGCTTCCTGGGCAAGGTGCTCGACGCCCTCACCCGCCTGCCGGCGGCGCAGCGCGCGCTGGCCCAGACGCAGGTCCGCTCCCGCTTCCTGGGCTTCTTCCTCGGCAAGAAGACGTGACTGGACTACCTTGACCCACCCACACGCCCGCGCGCACAATCGATCTGTCAGCGGACCAGCCAACGGCGGGCGGATTGTCTCGGGGATGGATCCCTCGCCGGCGGCGCCACCCGGGAGGGACGTATGATCGGGACGGCGGCGAAGCGGCGCGGGTTCGACTCATCGAAGGCCTGTTCCTTGCAGGGGGGGCGTCACGGTAGCCCATCCGGGCTCCAGCTCGTCCTGCCGCTGCTCTTGCCGCTCGCCGTCCTCATCTCTCCGCTGACCGCACCCGCGGCCGTGCCGTGCGACGAGCCGCTCGTCCAGGTCGCGTACGAGGCCGACACCCTGCCCGAGGACGATCCTGTCGCCCCTTGGATCGCCAACGTCACAGGCGACGTGCTGGCCTTCGTCGAGAGCGGCATCCTGACCATCGTGGCCCAGGCCAACGGCTCGGTCGTCTACGACCGCGGCGAGGAGCGCATGGCGAACTCCGATGCCTACGCCTTCTCGGCCCGCGTGTGGCTCGAACAGACGCAACCCGACGCAAGCCGGGCGGGGATCCTCATCGGGGGGAAGGACGGCATCAAGTCCCCGCGGATCATCCTGTTCGACTGGCCGGACTACGGCCGGCGCTTCGTGCGGCTGGAGACCCTGTCCTGGCCAGCGCCCGAGGTGGAGCTCGACTGGAGCGAGCCGCACGCCTACCGGCTGGAGGTGGTCCGCGCCGGCCTGGCCCGGGTGTACGTGGACGGCAACCTGATCATCGAGCACCCCTACGCGGACCTCACCGATTGCACGCCAGGAGAAGAGAGCTTCGGTTTGAGCCAGTTCGGCATGGCCGAGAGCATCGTGCACTGGGACTGGGTGCGTTACGAGTTCTGCGCCTCGCCCGCGGGGCCCGAGAACCAGACTCCCGTGGCCGAAGCCGGCGAAGCCCAGGAGGTCTACGAGGGCGACTGGGTGACGCTGGACGCGACCGGGAGCGCGGATCCCGAGGGTCAGGAGATCGGGCTGCTGTGGACCCAGACCGAGGGGCCGCGGGTGAAGCTCGACGAGCCTTCCTCGGCCACGCCCGGGTTCTTTGCCCCGGAGGCGCCGGACGGGACCCCGCTGGGTTTCAAGCTGCTGGTCATGGATCCGGAGGGCGCCACGGGCGCGGACGAGGTGCTGGTCCTGGTCCGCTCCCGCCTGCCCGACCAGGGGGTCTCCAGCCTGCTCTCCGCGGTGAGCACGGCGCCCATCCCTCAGGGCCAGCGGCGGCGCCTCGCCCGGCTGCTCGAGGAGGCGATGGAGGCCACGACCTGCCTGGCCAAGGAAGAGGCGCTGAGAGGATTTCTCGAGGAGGTGGGGAGGGCCGGCCGATGGCTGCCGACCGATCTGGCCGATGCCTGGGCGGCGGCCGGTCAGGAACTGCTCGCCGAGGTCGGGCCCTGCGCCAAGAGCTGCCGGGAGGAAGGCGGCATCGAGGGCACGAACCTGGCGCTGACTTCGCTCGGGGCGAGGCCTGTGCCTGGTCCCACAGGATCGACGGCGTGCGCGGGCTGCACCGGGGCCGGGCTCGCGCTCGACGGGGACGAGGGCACGGCCTGGGTCGCGCCAGGCGAGGGCTCGGAGCTGGTGGTGGACCTCGGAGCGCGGCAGGTCATCAAGGGCGCCCGGGTGGTCGGCCCCTTCCCGCAGGCCTACCGGCTGGAGATCTGGAACGATCTCACCTCGGCCTGGGAGCAGGTGGCCCATCGCACCCAGGCGGTGAAGGTGGGGCTCGAGGACTTCTGCGACACGCAGACCCGGTTCGTACGCTTCGTCAACGAGGGCACCGAGGGCAGCGGGGACACGGTGGTCAGCGAGCTCGAGGTGTACGGGACCGCGCTCCGCCAACCGCGGACGGTGTGGCCCGGCAACGACCCCTCGTTGACCCACGAGGTGGGTCGGGCCGAGGAGACTGCCTGGGTGGCTGGCGCGGACGAGGTGGGCTGGCTCAGCGCCGGCCCGCACACCCTGGTGAGTGCGGGCCGGCGCTGGGTACAGTTCCATGTCCAAACCGACGGACAGCGGTCGGATGGCGAACCGGTCGGCCGGGTCTTGGTCATCCGTGAGCGGGGTGGCCAGCAGTTCGTCGAGGCGGAAGGACTGGTTTGGGGGCGCCCCGCCGAGAATCCCAAGACCCTGGAATTCAAAGCCAGTGCGGACAGCCGATATTCATTCGCGGTTTACGACCATGGAGGGGTCGGTCTCATCCTCGAGAAAATCGTTCTCAAGGACCATCCCGGAGGTTTTTCGTACCAGCCGCTCACATACCTTGTAGGGCCATCGGGCCGTAGAGTCGAGGTACTGGAGCGAGAACACATCCTGCGTGACTTGGTTGTCCAGTTGCCAGGCAGTTCAGGCCAGACTCTGTTGCACGTCGAGCCGGCCAGGCCCAGTGTGCCGAACGGTCCAGCAAGCACTATGGGACCCGGGGTTCACCTGACGACCGACACCCCACTGAGTGACACACGACACCTGCGGGTTCGCATGCCAATCGACATCCAGGCGCTGCAGCTCGCAGGCGCCAACGGCAGGGACCTACTCCTTGAGGTTTCCGGGGACGACGGAAGGATCCAGACTCTCGGAGGGAACCTGGGGCGATGGTGGCGGATCCCCACGGTTCCAATGGAACCGTTAGACATTGAGCTGAGGCCGGCTCTGGAACTCGACATGCCGACATTCGGGTTTGCCGATCCGGGAGGTCCTGCGCCTGTACCTTCCGGATTCGCAGCGGATCACGAAGCCTACAATCTCCTGCACTACACCCTCAATGATCATTTCGGATCCCCTGTCGCGGTCGACTCGAGCCTCAATGGCAATGCAGGGCGCCTCATCGGAGACGCACAATTCATCGCGGGCGGCGTCTACGGCGGCGCTATCGCGTTCCGGGCAGGCAGGCTGGAGGCGGATATCGGGCTCATCCCCAAAGCATTCTCGATCGAGATGTGGCTCCGAATCGACACACTCGGCGCTGGCGAGCGTACCATCGTCGCAGCGCAAACCGTGAACTTCAGGCTCGTGGCCGAGCGATCACTGGCTGCTGGTGGCGCAGTCAACATCCTTCACCTGGAGGTCTACGACGCGAACCGAAGCGACTATCTGCGGGTCGCGACCACCACAGACGATACATCCCCGGGTTCGGGATGGCATCACGTGGTGGCACTATACGACGGCCATTTCAAGGGACGCATCTACGTGGACGGCCGTGTCAACCGGAACGGGATCAACGTGTTCGATTCCTCTCTGGGTCACCAAATCACGGCGGCAGACATCCAGACCGGGCCAGGCTGGCCCCGAGCACCGGGCACGACAATTCGGCCGTTCGTTCTCGGCCGGCCGGCTGGAATGATCGAGTATCGGACCTTCACCGGCGCGATGGATGAGGTTCGCTTTTCCGACCTGACCCGCTTTCGGACCGCGAATGCGCCCTCATGCCCGCCGAGGTGCCGGCCCGGAGAGCACGGCAACCAGGATCCCAACGCGATGGGGAATCGGTATCACCTAGAGGGGAATGACTGGTATACTCCAGTGCAAGGAATGCACGATCAGAACTTTCCTTTCCGTTTCCCCTATATCCAGGACGTGACAGACCACTCCGCCCTCGTCGTGTGGCGAAGCCAGTGCGAGCCCAAGTACATTCACCTTCCCAATGGGGCTGATATCGTATTCCTGCCGACCATGACCTTCTGTCTGGGCGAGGCCGGGAAACCGATGGACAAGTGCTCAGCCGTGCTGCCCTCAGCTGGTGTGAGCGACAAGGACAAGTATCCGGACTGCCAATACGCCATCAGATTGTCTGACCTACGCCCATCGACCTGGTACCACTATAAGGTCCGGGAAGACACTGTGGTCTATGGCGACCTTCCTCACTTCTGGGATTTCGAACTGGCCACGGATGCCCACTTCCGAACCGCGCCGCTGGCATCTGACGATCCTCTGGAGTTCGTAGCGTTCGGGGACTTCGCACCCCAAGTCGAGAACGATATCCTCGGAATCGCCAAGTGCTTCATCGAACGATCCTTTGACAGCAGCATCTGTTGCAGCGAGGAGTGCGTGATCAAGCGCGAGCCATACGAGGACTCGATGGTTGCCAGCGAGTTAGCACAGATGACGATGCCCGACTTCGGCGAAGCGCCAGACTTCTGGCTCGCCCCAGGCGACCTAGCCCAGACGACCTACAACGCGGACAACTTCGAGGCGTATGTCTTCGGCGAGTTCAACCGTGTGAAGGGCTACCCGCAGGGCGGCGCCATCCTAAGCAACGGCTTCATGATGGGGGTCCCACTCTATGCTGCGCTGGGTAATCACAACTGGAGCGGGTGCTACCACAGCGAGTTCAGCTTCTGGACGCTAATGCTCTTCATTCTCAGCGGTGGAATCCACGGCACGGAGGAGCCGCCAGACTGGTTCAAGGGCAAGTGGGTCGTCGAGGGTGGAGATGCCTCCGTTCAGATGAACAACCTGTTCCCTCCGTATCGACACCTGGAGAGCCAGCTCTATCGACGATTCAAGTACGGTGCATCCTCATACTCTTTCGACTATGGCAATATGCATATCGTCTCGTTGGGCGGTGCCCACGAGGCGCATTTCCTGAAGGCGCCCGCAACCGACATGACCACGGTTCACGACCCTGAAGTCGACAAGGCAGCTCACATCGGAGAATGGAACTACCAGATTGACTCCAGTTGGGTCGAACGTCTCGGCCTTTCTGGAAAAGAGAAAGACGCCGAACAGATGGTCTGGCTTAAAAGAGATCTGTTCCCCTATTCGAAGGATGACGAGATCTGGAAGGTCGTGTTCCTTCACGCACCCCTCGTTCGCTCGTACTGGATGGAGGAAGACCAACAGGATCCTGTACGCGCACGCTTGCTCCTTTTCCTCCAGGAAGCCTGCGTTGACCTGATCCTCAGCGGGCATAAACATGAATACAGGAGGGAACCCACTGGGCCGACAATTCAAGAGAGACTCAACGTCCAAACGGACGAGGACCAATGGGCAGCTCACTTCATCCTTGGTACAGGCGGGTACTGCCACTACCAAGATCCGAAATGCCCCGCAGAAACCTGGGGTGCCCCGCGCTTCTTTGTGGACGGGAATGCGCTATTCGTTTTCTACCACGATATTGCGCCAGCCTCGGGCTGCGATAGCTGCCTTTTGCTCAAGGGGGTCGAGGGCATACCGAAGAGCGAGTGTAGACCCCTCTCCGAGTTTCCCGAGCACGAGTGTGCCTCTCACCAAGAGGGTGAGGCGTGCTTGAGCCAAGGGACTGGTCTTGGGGATCTGCAGGGACGGTGCATGCGTCCCAGGCTGTCCTGGTGGGGAGTGGTCGACTGTCCGTCCGACATGGAGGGCAATGCTTTCGTGCCATGGCTCGACCTCAGATGCATTCCTCTGGCCACACACCAGGATTGAGAACATGTCTGTCGCCAACAGAACCAACGGCCGCCTGACCGATCGCCCGAGCGAAGGACCCGTCCTGTGCTTCGCTTGTCTCGCCCTCATCGCGTCATTACCCGCATGCGATTCGGGCTCGGGTCCCCCCGTCAACCTGGTCGATGTCGGCGAGGACGTCGATGACGTGTTCCGGCTCGCTTTCGCCGACCACGGCAAGCAGGCGTTCGTCAACTTCCGCAAGACCTCCGTCACCGGGCCCATCGAGGACTGGCACGACTGGCTGGCTGTCATCGACGTCGGGGGCTGGGTCCCCATCCATGAATTCGAGGCCGACTCCACGATCGGGAACGGTTTCTCCTGCGCGGACGATCACGTCGTCATCTTCGATGTGGATCGCCAGGCTCAGGACGGGCTCGAGTACACGCTCGAGGCATGGGACATCGCGCAGGACGTTCAACTCGCCACGCACGTCGGCACCGAGTGGCCGCTTCCCCATGATTCACCCTGGGGACCCACCTGGCCCCATCTCTACGAGTGCGATCCCGGCCCCAACACCATGTTCTTCCGGCTGCACAAGGACCGGGTGATCGCCCTCGATGGCACGACCGGAGAGCTGCTCAGGGCGTACCTCGACCCAGGGCAGACCGCGTACTTCGACTTCTTCATCCAGCCGGCGCAAGATCGCCTTGTCTGGGTCGAGTACCAGGCGATCACCGCAATCGACACGGAGTTCCCCGCCGAGGTCCGCGTGTACCGGCTGTCCACGGCGGAGCTCCTGGGCGCAGTGGACATCATGCAAGGCGCCATCCTCGTGGCGCCAGCGGAGTACCTGTATCTGGACGAGGACCACATCGCCATGCTCACGGGCGCCATCCCCAACGTGTGCACCGGGATCACCATGAAGCTGGTGGATCTGACGGGCCCCAGCATCGAACAGGTCCGCTGCATCCCGGACCGTAGCTGGGGCGGCGGCTATTCCATGGGGGAGAATGGTCTGGCGGTGGTGGTGGGAGCGGAGCGCTCCGACGGCTGCTGGGAAATCCGGAGCATGGACCTCGGCACCGGCGAGGATCTTGGGCGCAAGGCATTGTGCGCATTCGCCTGGCCAGGGTATGACGCATTCCGCGAAATCGGGCGGATACTCGTCTCTGACACTGGTGGTTCGCGGGAAGCATGGACGGTCCTCGGGTTTCCGGGCTTCGAGAACGTGGCGACGGGCTCCTGGCCTACCACTTGGGACGCCTGGAAATTCGTGAAGAGCGAGGGTTGGGTCGCGCAGCAGAGCTACCACACCGACGACTTCGGTCTGTTCGACATCATCGCCGGCAGACAACTCGAACTCGGTCACCTCTGCGAGGGAGTCGTGCAAGGGGCGATTCGCGTGGATCCGACCGAGCGATGGGCGGCAACGCTCTGCTCCGGCGACCGCCCGGGGCTTGCAGTTGTCGATCTGGACGACTACAGACCCACACCCTAGCCACCCCGGACTAGGCGGCATCGATGAATCCGAGGCACCATCAGCCCACGCGAAAAACACAAGCTTGACTTGCGCGGGGGATCGGCGTAGAAGTGCCCGCGTAACTACTGCAGGCGCCCCATCTGCCCAAGCCCGCGTGACGTTCACGCCCCTTTGCATGATGCCGTAGCGTTTGCCGTCGTCCTGGACGTACCAGGAGAAGGTGTTTCCCTATGATGCGTTTCGAAGAGCTGAAGTTGATCCAACCCCTGCTCGCGGCCGTGCAGAAGCAAGGCTACGACGTCCCCACGCCCATCCAGGCGAAGGCCATCCCGGAGGTCCTGGCCGGCCACGACGTGCTGGGTTGCGCCCAGACCGGCACCGGCAAGACGGCGGCCTTCGCGCTGCCCATCCTGCAGAACCTGGTCGAGCACCCCGTCGCCGGCGCGCCGCGCCCCATCCGGGTGCTGGTGCTCACCCCCACCCGCGAGCTGGCCGCCCAGGTCGAGGAGAGCTTCAAGACCTACGGCGCGAACACGTCGCTCCGCACCGCGGTCCTGTTCGGCGGGGTCGGCCAGTCGCCCCAGGTCGCGGCGCTGCGCGCCGGGGTGGACGTGCTGGTGGCCACCCCCGGCCGGCTGCTCGACCTCATGAACCAGGGCCACGTGCGCCTCGACCGGGTCGGGGTGTTCGTGCTGGACGAGGCCGACCGCATGCTCGACATGGGCTTCATCCACGACATCCGCCGGGTGGCGGCGGCGCTCCCCAGGGCGCGCCAGACGCTGCTGTTCTCCGCCACCCTGCTGCCCGAGATCCGCGAGCTGGCCGGCTTCCTGCTGTCCCGCCCGGTGAGCGTCTCGGTGACGCCCGCGGCCACCCCGGTCGAGGCCATCGCCCAGCGCGTGCACTTCGTGGAGAAGGGCGACAAGCCGGCGCTCCTGGCCCACATGCTGGTGGAGCCCGGGATCTTCCGCGCGCTGGTCTTCACCCGCACCAAGCACGGCGCGGACAAGGTGGTGAAGTGCCTGGCCCGGGCCGGCATCCAGGCCGCGGCCATCCACGGCAACAAGTCCCAGGGCAAGCGCGAGCGGGCGCTGGACGGCTTCAGGGACGGCAGCCAGCGGGTGCTGGTGGCCACCGACATCGCCGCGCGCGGGCTGGACGTCGAGGACATTAGCGCGGTGTTCAACTACGACCTGCCGCACGAGCCCGAGGTGTACGTGCACCGCATCGGCCGCACCGGTCGCGCGGGCGCGAGCGGGCTGGCCATCTCGTTCTGCGCGAGCGAGGAGCGCGACGATCTGCGCGCCATCGAGCGGCTCATCCACCACCGGCTGCCCGAGGCGCCGCTGCCCGCGGGCGTGAAGCCCATCCCGGCCCCCCGCGAGGTGCCCGGCTCCCGGGGCCAGCGGCCGCGCAGCCAGCAGGCGCAGGGCAACCGGCCGCGGGGCGACCGCCCCCAGGGCAGCCGCCCGCAGGCGGGCCGCTCCCAGGGCAGGCCGCCCCAGGGCAACCGCTCCCGGCCCTCGGCCTCGCAGGGCCAGCGCAGGTTCTCCCCGACCCTGCAGGCCCTGCGGTCGCGGCAGAAAACTGAGAATGCCCAGGGTTTTCTGGGCCAGGACGAGCCGGGGCCCAACCCCTACCGATCCGCAACCCGCTGATCCATCATTGAGTTAGAGCAAGGCCCGGGGCTGGCCCGGGCCTTGCTGCACAGGGCGTCGAACCCGACGCCCGATGGAGGTGGGACCATGTGGACGAGGACGTGGAAGAGCGCGCTGGCGGGCCTGACCCTGGCCGGGATGCTCGCGGGCTGCGGCAGCGGCAACGGCGAGCCCGCGGACCCCGGGGACGAGCTGCGCTCGGACCAGGCCCGCATCACCGATCCGCAGGTCCCGCCCGCGGACCTGGAGGCGCTGGTGGCCGGGGACACCGAGTTCGCGCTGGCCGCCTACCGCGAGCTCCGGGCCACGTACACCGGCAACCTGTTCTTCTCGCCCCACTCGATCTCCATCGCGCTGGCCATGACCTGGGCCGGGGCGCGCGGGGCGACGGCCGACGAGATGGCCGCGGCCCTGTCCTTCGAGCTCCCGCAGGAGCGCCTGCACCCGGCCTTCGACCTGCTCGACCTCGAGCTGATGAGCCGGGCCCAGGCGGCCGAGAGCGACGAGCGGCCCTTCGTGCTGAGGGTCGTCAACCAGCTCTTCGGCCTGCGCGGCTACCCCTTCGAGGCCGCCTTCCTGGACACGCTGGCCCTGTACTACGGGGCGGGCCTGCGCCTGATGGACTTCGACCTCGCGCCCGAGGCCTGTCGCCTGGGCATCAACGACTGGGTGGCCGGGCAGACCCACGAGCGCATCCTGGACCTCATCCCGGCGGGCTGCATCGACGAGCTCACCCGGCTGGTGCTGGTCAACGCCATCTACTTCAGCGCCGCCTGGGACTCGCCCTTCGAGCTCGAGGACACGGCGCCGGGCCCCTTCACCCTGCTGGACGGCACCGCGCTCGAGGTGCCCGTGATGCACCAGGGGTTGAGCGCGCCCGGGCTGCAGGGCGACGGCTTCCAGGCGGTGGAGCTGCCCTACGACGGGGAGCTCACCTCCATGGTGGTGATCGCGCCAGACGCCGGCACCTTCGCGGACTTCGAGGCCGGCCTGAGCGCCGAGAGCCTGGACGCCATCCTGGCCTCCCTGACCGGCAAGAGCGTCACCCTGAGCATGCCGCGCTGGACCTTCACCTCGCAGAGCCTGAAGCTCAAGGAGCTGCTCGCGGCGCTGGGGATGGAGGTGGCCTTCACCTCGGCGGCCGACTTCAACGGCATGGCCAACACGGACGAGCTCTACATCGGCGAGGTGATCCACAAGGCCTTCGTGGCGGTGGACGAGGCGGGCACCGAGGCGGCCGCGGCCACGGCGGTGATCATGGAGGGCGGCAGCGCACCCGAGTTCCTGACCGTCACCCTGGACCGGCCCTTCATCTACCTGATCCGCGATCGCGAGACCGGCGCGATCCTGTTCCTCGGCCGCACCCTCGATCCGCGCGGCTAGCGACCATGAAACCGGCCCGAGGGGTGTCCCCCGAAGGGCCGAGGACTGTCTGAGCCTCCGACCCAGCCAGCGCGGGTGGGGGCCTCGATCAATCCCTACCGAACTAACCTCCCCTTGGGGAGGTCGTCCCTGCGAAGCAGGGAAGTTCCGCAGGCCCGGAGCGGGGACACCCCGAGGACCGAAGCGTAGGCAGCTACCTCGACGTGGAGCCCGGTCTCGGCTCGAGCGGTTGCTGCTCCCAGGGGCTCAGGCCCGAGCGGATCGCCTCGGCCACCCTGGCCATCAGCTCGTCGCGCGCCTCCACACCGAGCCCGGCCACCTCGATGGGCGGGTGGACCTGGATGCGCACCCGCCCGGGCAGGAGCCGCTTGGTGCGGTTCGGGAGCACGTGGCGCGAGCCGGAGATGCTGACCGGCAGGATGGGCAGGCCGAGCTCGAGCGCCAGCATGAAGCCGCCCTTCTTGAACTCGCGCAGCCGCCCGCTGGTGCTGCGGGTGCCCTCGGGGAAGATCATCACCGACACCCCGCCCTCGAGCAGCCCACGCGCGGCGCGCAGGCTGGCGATGGCCTTCTCCCGGTCCGAGCGATCGATGAAGATGTGCCCCACCCCGGCGCAGCCCCAGCCCAGGAAGGGCACCTTGCGCAGCTCCTGCTTCATCACCCAGCGGAACTGGCGCCCCCAGAAGCCGTAGAAGGCCAGGATGTCGAAGTGGCTCTGGTGGTTGCTCATGATGACGTAGGAGCGCTTCGGATCCGCGCGCTCCCGGCCCCGCACGCTCACCCAGGTGAAGTTCATCAGGCACAGGCACCAGGCCCACACCGTCCCGCAGTGGAAGGCCACCCGGCGGCTGGCGAAGCTGGTCAGCACCGCCAGGCAGCCCCACAGCAGCGTGGTCACCAGCAGGAAGGGGATGAACACCAGCCAGGTCCAGGGGAAGTACAGCCAGCGCAGCACGGTGCGCCGGGAATGGCCGGGCTCACGCTCGACAGCGACCACAGGCTGGACCGAGTTGGAGGTGTTCTCCATACGGCTGTCGATGTTAACCAGATGGTTCACGATGTCAACCATGTGGTTAAGGGGTGGTCCCCTGGGTCCTCGGCTACTCCCACGAGGCGCGGGGCTGTACAATGGGACGGCCCTGATGAACCAAGGAGATCGCATGCACCGCCCCACCTGGCCCACGCTGGCAGGCCTGCTCGCGCTGCTCGCCGGTGTCCTGCCAGCCTGCGACGACGGCACCGGTTGCACCCTGGACGCGGACTGTGGCCCGGAGGAGGTCTGCCGCCAGGGCCTCTGCCTGCCCGCGGATTCCTGCGAGGGGCTCACCTGCCCGCCGGAGCAGGCCTGCGCGGCCGGGAGCTGCTACCCCCGGGACTGCGCCTCGCGCACCTGCCCCGGCGTGGGCGAGGTGTGCGTCGAGGAGGAGTGCACCGCGGCGGTCTGCTTCGGGGTGAGCTGCCCCGCGGGTGAGCGCTGCGCCCAGGGCGCCTGCTACCCCACCCGCTGCGGCGACGCGCCCTGCCCGGGCGCCGACGAGGTGTGCGTGGACGGCGCGTGCGTCCAGGACACCTGCGTGGGGGTGTCCTGCCCTGCGGGCACGCTGTGCGCGGGCGGCCACTGCTTCCCCCAGGACTGCCCGTCCACCACCTGCGAGGAGCACGAGGTGTGCGTGGAGTCCGCGTGCGTGGATCCGGCCTGCGCCGGCGTGGTGTGCGCCGACGGGGGGACCTGCCGGGACGGTGAGTGCCCCGGGCCGTGTCCGGCCGAGCCGTGCGGCCCGGACAACCAGTGCGCCGAGGCCGCCTGCGAGACCGGGACGGTTCGTTGCCTGTGGGACGAACTGCAGGGCCAGGCGGCCTGGCTGGCCGAGGGCATGGCCTGCAACGATCAGGACGACTGCAGCCTGGGCGATCGTTGCCAGGCGGGCGCCTGCCTGGGCACGCCGCTCGCCTGCGACCAGCCGCCCGCGGCCACCTGCCGTGGCGACGAGCGGGTTGGTTACGCCCTCCAGGGCAGCTGCGCGGACGGCGTGTGCAGCTACGAGGAGAGCGTGACCCCCTGCGAGTTCGGCTGCCAGGGCGGCGCCTGCCTGGGCCCCCCCTGCGGCAGCGGCCAGTGCGACCCGGGCGAGGAGTGCGTGGCGGACGCTTGCCGCTGCGGCGGCGTGGGTCCGGACTGCGTGGGCGAGCTCGTGTGCTGCGGGACGGAGTGCGTCGATCCGGCCACGAGCCCGCTGCACTGCGGCGGGTGCGCCCGGCCCTGCGGCGACCAGGCGGGCTGCGCCGGCGGCCACTGCGCCTGCCTGCCTGGCTTCGGCAACTGCGACGGGAGCTGGGACTCGGGCTGCGAGACCTCGCTGGGCACCGGCGCGAGCTGCCTGTTCTGCGGCGACGCCTGCGACGACGGCCAGGCCTGCACCCAGGACGCGTGCGTGCCCGGTCAGGGCTGCAGCTCCCAGCCGGGGCCGGACGGCGAGCCCTGCGGCGCGGCCTGGTGCGACGGCCTCCGCCTCACCGGGCCGGTGTGCCAGGGCGGCGCCTGCGCGGCGGAGGCGCTGATCGAGGACTGCGACGACGGCCTGGCCTGCAGCCTGGACGGCTGCAACGCGGCCCTCGGCTGCCAGCGGACGGACGCCGCGGACGGCTCGCCGTGCGGGGCGGCCACCTGCGACGGGCTCCGGCGGATCGAGCCGCGCTGCCAGGCGGGCGCGTGCCAGGCGAACGCGCTGCTCGAGGACTGCGCGGACCAGGATCCCTGCACCGACGAGGCCTGCGATCCGGCCCAGGGCTGCTCGGCGGGCTTCAACCAGGCCCCCTGCGACGACCAGGACGCCTGCAGCCTGGGCGACGCCTGCCTGCAGGGCAGCTGCCAGCCGGGCGCGGGGCGGCCGGACGGGGACGGCGACGGCCACCCGCCGCTCGACTGCGCGGGCGACGACTGCGACGACGGGGACGCGGAGGTCCACCCGGGCGCGCCCGACGGCCCGCTCGAGGGCCCGCAGTGCCTGGACGGTCGTGACAACGACTGCGACGGGCCGATCGACGAGGGCTGCAGCTGCGACGCGGCCGGCTGGCGCCTGGAGCCCGTGGACACCGTCGGCGACGTGGGTGGAGACCCGTCCCTGGCCATCGACGCCCAGGGCGTGCTCCACGCCGCCTACCGGGACGAGAGCAACAACGACCTGCGCTACGCCGTGCACGCACCGCTCGGGCACTGGTCGATCCAGGCGGTCGACCAGAGCGGCAACGTCGGCCAGCACGGCGCGCTCGCGGTGGACGGGGCCGGGGTGCTGCACGTGGCCTACTACGACGCCACGCGCTCCTCGCTGCGCTACGGCCGCAGGGCGCCCGGCGGGGGCTGGGATCTCCAGGAGGTGGACAACACCGCCGGCGTGGGCCAGCACGCCGCCCTGGCCCTGGGCGCCGGGGGCGAGGTGTTCGTCGCCTACCACGACGCCGGCGCCACCTCGCTCAAGCTGGCGGTGCGCGACCCAGCCGGCTTCTGGACCGTCGAGCTGGTGGACAACGCCGCCTCGGTGGGCACGGACGCCTCCATCGCCGTGGCCGGCGACGACGTGTGGATCGCCTACCGCGACGCCTCGGCCAACGACCTCAAGGTGGCGCTGCGCCGGGGCGGGACGACGAGCGTCGAGACCGCCGAGTCCACCAACAACGTGGGCAACGACACCGCCATCGGGGTGCTGTCGACGGGCGTGGTGGTGGTGGCCCACCACGACGCGACCGGCACCGCGCTGCGGCTGAGCAGCCGGGCGCTCGACGGCACCTGGACCAGCTCGGAGCTCGACAACGCGGCCAACGTCGGCCAGCACGCCGCCCTGGTGGTGGCGCCCGACGACGGCATCCACATCGTGCACTACGACGCGACCGCGACCGACATGAAGTACGTCCACGGCGCCGTCGGCGGCGCCTGGACCAGCGCGGCCATCCCCTCGGCCCACAACCTCGGGCAGTACGCCTCCCTGGCCATGGACCCGGCCGGCGGGCTATGGGCCGCGGCCTACGACAGCTCCGACAACGATCTGGTCGTGCTGCACCTCGCCCCGGGCGCACAGGCCTGGGAGCGCGCCACGGTCGACACACCGGGCGACCGCGGCTCGTACACCTCGATCGCCGTGGGCCCGGAGGGCGCGGTCCACGTGGCCTACCGGGACGCGACCGGCGACGATCTGCTGCTGGCCTGCCTGCAGATCGGCCACCTGTGGCTGAGCGAGCCGGTGGACACCGCCGGGGACGTGGGCACGGACAGCTCCATCGCCGTGTCCGCCGCCGGCGAGGTGGCCATCGCCTACCGCGACGCGAGCAACTCCGCCCTCAAGGTGGCCCGGCGCACCGGGCCGGGTGCGGCCTGGCTCGTGGAGCAGGTGGACAACGCGGCCAACGTGGGCGACGACGCCTCGATCGCCCCTGACGGCCAGGGCGGCTGGGTGGTGGCCTACCGGGACGAGACCAGCTCCGCGCTCAAGCTGGCCCGGCTCGGCGCCGGCCAGCCCGCCTGGACCCTCGAGACCGTGGACAACACCGACAACATGGGCCTGCACGCCGCCGTGGGCGTGGATCCCGCCGGCGTGGTGTGGATCTCCTACTACGACGCGACGTCCGACAACCTGCGGGTGGTCCACGGGGTGCCCGGCACGGGCTGGGCATTCGACATGGTGGACACCACGGGCAACGTGGGCACCTACACCTCCCTGGTCATCGACGCGGACGGCCTGCCGCAGGTAGCCTACCGGGACGAGAGCGGAGGCTGGCTCAAGGTGGCCACCCGCCTGGCCGCCGGGGGCTGGTCGCTGGCCGTCGTCGACGCCTCGGCCGACGTGGGCCTGTACACGGCCATCGCCGCCGGCCCGGGCGGCGCCCTGCGGGTGGCCTACCAGGGCCGGGTCCCGGTCTACGACATCAACGGCAACCTGATCGGCTACTCCACCCACCTGCGGGTCGCCGAGCGGCACCAGGGCGCCTGGAGCTTCAACCAGCTCCCCGGACCGGCCTCGCTGGGAACCGGCAACGCCATCGCCCTGGACCCGCTGGGCCGGGTCCACGTGCTCTCGCGCGACGGCACCGACAACAACCTGCTGCACCTGGTGCGGCTGCCCTGAAGGGGACGAGATGACAGCACCACTGATCACCGCCGAGCTGCGCGGCCACGTCTACTGGATCGGCCTGAACCGAGCCGAGAAGCGCAACGCCTTCAACCTGGCCATGCTGCGCGGGCTGGCCGAGGCCTTCGACGCCTTCGAGCACGAGCCCGAGGCGCGCTGCGCGCTGCTCCACGCCCACGGCGAGCACTTCACCGGCGGCCTCGACCTCGGCGAGGTCGGCCCGGCGGTCGCCCAGGGCGAGACGCTCATGCCCGCGGGGCTCGTCGACCCCATGGACTGTCACCCGCCCCGCCGCACCAAGCCGGTGGTCATGGCCGCGCAGGGCTGGTGCCTGACCATCGGGGTCGAGCTGCTGCTCGCCAGCGACATCCGCCTGTGCGCCCGCGGCGCCCGCTTCTCCCAGCTCGAGGTCGGCCGCGGCATCATGCCCTTCGGCGGCGCCACCCTGCGTTTCCCCCGCCAGTGCGGCTGGGGCAACGCCATGCGCCACATGCTGACCGGCGACTTCTTCGACGCCGACGAGGCGCACCGCATCGGCCTGGTGCAGGAGGTGACCGCGCCGGGCGAGCTGCTCGCGCGCGCCCAGGCCCTGGCCGAGGAGGTGGCCGCCCAGGCGCCGCTCGCCGTGCAGGCCACCCTGCGCAACTGCCGCCTGGCGCTCGAGCAGGGCGACGCGGCCGCGGTGGCAGCCTTCGAGCCCGAGCTCAAGGCGCTCCTGCAGACCGAGGACGCCATGGAGGGGGTGCGCTCCTTCCTCGAGCGCCGCAAGGCCAGCTTCCAGGGCAAGTAGGCCTCAGCCCTCCAGGACCTCGCGCACCTTGCGGGCCAGCTCCTGCGGGCTGTAGGGCTTGGGCACGAAGTGCAGCCCGTCCTCCAGCACCCCGTGGTGGAACACGTCGTCCTCCAGGTAGCCGGAGGTGAACAGCACCCGGGTCTCCGGGTGGCGGGCGCGGATCTCGCCGGCCAGCTGGCGGCCGTTCATGCCCGGCATGATCACGTCCGTCAGCAGCAGGTGGAGCGGGGCCGGGGTCCTCTCCGCCAGGGCGCAGGCCGCCGCGCCGTCGGCGGCCGACAGCACCCGGTAGCCGAAGCGCTCGAGCACCCGCACCGCGAGCGCGCGCACGTGCGGATCGTCCTCCACCACCAGCACCGTCTCCTGCCCGCCGCGGGCGGCGTCCAGCTCCGGGCGCGCGGCCAGCGGCTCGGGCTCCTGCTGGAGCCGCGGCAGGAAGATGTCGAAGGTCGAGCCCTCGCCGGGCGTCGAGCGCAGGCGCACGTCCCCGCCGGCCTGGCGCACGGCCCCGAGCACCGTGGACAGCCCCAGGCCGGTGCTCTGCCCGTGGGGCTTGGTGGTGAAGAAGGGCTCGAACACGCGCGCCTGCAGCTCCTCGGCGATGCCGCAGCCGGTGTCGGCGACCGTCAGGCGCACGTACCGGCCGGGGGGCAGCGGCGGGCCCTCCTCGCCGCCCGGCGCGCCCAGCTCCACCTCGCCGGTCTCGACGCACAGCTTGCCGCCGTCCGGCATGGCGTCGCGGGCGTTGACCGCCAGGTTCACCAGGATCTGCTCGAGCTGGCCGGGATCGATGCGGACCCGGCCGAGCCCGGGCGGCAGGACCAGGCGCAGCTCCACGTGCTCGCCGATCAGCCGGGCCAGCATCTTGTGGAGCGCCAGGATGCGCTCGTTCAGATCCAGCACCCGGGGCTCCACCACCCGCTTGCGCGAGAAGGCCAGGAGCTGCCCGGTCAACGCGGCGGCGCTCTCGGCCGCCCGGCGCACCTCGAGCAGGCCGTCCCGGCCGGGCGCGGCCGCGGGCAGCTCGAGCAGCGCCAGCTCCAGGTGGCCCAGGATGCCGGTCAACAGGTTGTTGAAGTCGTGCGCCACCCCGCCGGCCAGCCGGCCGAGGGCCTCCATCTTGCCGGCCTGCCGGAGCTCGCCCTCCAGCCGCGCGCGCTCCTCCTCGGCCCGCTTCTTCTCGGTGATGTCCCGGAAGAAGGCGGTCATCCGCCGCGGGCCGGTCTGGAAGGCGATCACCTCGAAGGCGCCGGACACGCGCTCGTCCTGGTACTGGACGAGCTCCTTCTCCCAGCGCCCGCCCTCGTCCGCCACCAGCTTGTAGCGGCTGGGCACCTCGGTCTCGATCAGGCTGGGGAAGGCGGTCTCGATCGACATGCCCACGTAGCGCCGATGGTCCACGCCCAGGATGCGATCCGCGGCCGGGTTGCCCGCCACGAACACCAGCCGGTCGTTCGCGTCGAGCTCGTAGGTGTGGGTGCCCCAGGGGATGTTGTCGATGATCTGGCGCAGGCGAGCCTCGGCCTCCCGCAGCGCCTCCAGCGCGCGCTCGCGCCCGTCACGCGGATCCTGCTCCCGATCGGACAAGGCCCTGGCCCTCCCGGCACGCCCCGCGCTCGAAGTCCATCCCGTGGAGGCTCCACGCTACCGCGTCGGTCAGGCGGCCGCAAGACCCCGGTCCCGGCCCTCAGGCCCTCAGGCGCACGACCGGGATGGCCTCGGCGATGCCCTTCATGCGCGCCGCCTCCCGCCGCGGCGCCAGGCCCGCGGCCAGGCTGGCCGCCTCCACGCCGGGCGCCGCGTAGGTCTCCGCCGTGCAAACGATCTCGCGGGCCTCGGCCAGGCCCTGAACCCGCGCGGCCAGGTTGACCGTGCGGCCGAAGTAGTCCAGCCGATCGTTCAGCTCGACCGCGATGCACGGCCCGGCGTGCAGCCCGATCTTCAGCACCAGCTCCTCGCGCCCGCCCAGGCGCCCGAGCGCGCGGTTCATGGCCACGGCCGCCTCCAGGGCGGGCTGAGGCTCGGCGAAGGAGGCCATGATCGCGTCCCCGATGGTCTTGACCACCGCGCCGCCGTGCGCGGCCACCGCCTCGCGCAGGCTGTCGAAGTGCTGACGCACCAGGTCGAAGGCCCGCAGGTCTCCGATGCGCTCGTACATCTCGGTCGAGCTCTTGAGATCGGTGAACAGCAGGGTCAGGCTCTTGAGCTCCAGGCCGCCCTCGGAGGGGATGCTCTCGGCCCGGAACAGCTCGCGGAACACCTGCGAGGTGAGCAGGCGCTTGCCGGTCAGGTAGGGCCTCAGGGTGTGGGCAGGCGGCGCCGCGCAGTGGCGTTCCTCGGGCGGCGGGAGGGGATCCGGGAAGAGCAGCAGCAGGGCGGCGTGCCGCGCGCGGTTCTGCAACGAGAGGACCGCGCGGCCCGCGCCGACCCGGCCCTGCTCGGGCACGGCCCGATCTTCGAGCAGCTCGGCGCGCAGCTCCCGCGCGCCGCCCTGGACGGCCTCGAAGTGGAGTGCGGCGTGGTTGGCCGGCGAGAGCAGGACGTAGCGGCCGGGCGCCAGGCTGATCGCCACGGTCTGGGACTCGCCGCGGGCCACCCGCCCGGACCAGATCGTCTTCTCGCCGATGAACCTGCGCAGCAGGCTGTCCTGGCCCAGGCTCGAGGAGAACAGCACCGCGAACCCATCCCGGCCCACATCCAGGGCCTCGGGCTCGTGGAAGCGCAGGTGGCGCACGGACGGCGAGGCGGTGAACGCCACCTCGACGTTGTCGTCCAGCAGGCCCGCCACGGGAATCTGGCAGAGGTTGCAGCGCTGCTCGCGCGCCAGGCTGCGCAGGCCGGCGGCGGTGGTCAGGAACGAGGCGCAGGCCGGGCACAGCACGCCCCAGCTGAATTCGAGGACGCCGGCGTGGGTCGCGTGCAGGAACAGATCGATGGCGGTCCGCTCGTCGAGACCCGCGGTCACGGCGTAGCGCAGCGGGCTCATCCTGTAGAGCTGCTCCTCCGGAGCGGCGCGCAGGTGCTCGGCGAAACGCGCCAGCGCCCCCGGGGAAAACTGCCCGCCGGCCTGCACCGCAGCCAGCCTGGCCTCGAGATCGGACGCCGCCATGCCAACCTCCCGGGATGAGAATAGAAAAACCTAGCGCCGAAGGGATGTCGGGCACAAGATGGGCCCAACCAGAAGGAGGGGTCCATGGGAACCGAGGCACATCGTTTCACCTTCTTCCGTTCCGGAGGCGTGGACCAGGTGGTGCTGCGCACCGGGGCCGATCTCCTGGCCCTCGAGCAGCTCGACCGCAAGCTGTGGGTGGCCCTCTCCATGCCCACGCACGGGATCGAGTTCGACACGCGCACCCTGGAGCTGCTCGACACCGACCACGACGGGCGCATCCGCGCCCCCGAGCTGCTGGCCGGAGTGGCGCTCGTGCAGGCGGCGCTGCGCGACCCGGAGCTGCTGCTCCAGGGGACCGCGAGCCTGCGCCTGGCGGACATGCGCGAGGGCGAGCTGCTCGACGCGGCCCGCGGGCTGCTGAAGGCGGCGGGCAAGGCCGGGGCCGACGCCCTGGAGCTCGAGCCGGTCGAGGCCGCGGTCAAGGCCCAGGCCAGCGCGCGGCTCAACGGCGACGGGGTGGTGCCGCCCGCCAGCGCCCCGGACGAGAAGCTCAAGAAGGCCATCGAGGAGCTGGTCGCGCTGTTCGGCGGCGCGGACGACAAGGGCGGCGCCAAGGGCATCGACAAGCCCACCCTGGAGGCGCTGGACGCCCAGGCCAAGGCGCTGTCCGCCTGGCAGGCCAAGGGCCTCGCCGAGGCCGCCCTGCACCCCCTGGCCGCGGGCACGGACGCGGCCGCCGCCGCCCTGCAGGCGGTGCGCGCCAAGATCGAGGACTACTTCCTGCGCTGCCGCCTGGCCGCCTACGACACCCGGGCCGGGGCGATCATGCAGGGCGCCGAGGACGCGCTCAAGGCCCTGGCCGTGACCGAGCTCGCCGCGGGCTCCGCGGGGCTCAAGGCGCTGCCGCTCGCGCGCGTGGCGCCCGGCCAGCCGCTGCCGCTGTCGGAGGGGCTGAACCCGGCCTGGGCCGAGGCGCTGCGCGCGCTCCGGGACCGCGCGGTGCGGCCGCTGCTGGGGGCCAGCGCGGACAGCCTGGACGAGGCCGGCTTCCGCGCGCTGTGCGCGGCCCTCGACCCCTACCTGGCGCACCTGGCGTCCCGGCCGGCCACGCGGCTGACCGAGCTGTCCCCGGCGCGGCTGGCCGAGCTCACCGCGCCCGAGCTGCGCGCGGCCCTGGGGAAGCTGGTCGAGGAGGACTCGGCCCGGGCCCCGGAGGCCGCCCTGCCGACAAAGCTGGAGACCCTGCTGCGGCTCAAGCGCGACCTCGTGCGCCTGGCCCACAACTTCGTCAACTTCGGCGACTTCTACGGCCAGCGCAAGGCCGCCTTCAAGGTCGGCACGCTCTACCTGGACGGCAAGAGCATGGACCTGTGCGTGGACGTGACCGACGCGGCCAAGCACGCCACCATGGCGCCCATGTCCTCCACCTTCCTGCTCTACTGCGACTGCACGCGGGCGGGGTGCGCCAAGCGCACCATCGCCGCGGCCCTGACCGAGGGCAACCCGGACAACTTGCTGGTGGGCCGGAACGGGGTGTTCTACGACCGCCAGGGGCGCGACTGGGACGCCACCGTGACCCGCATCGTGTCCCAGCCCATCAGCATTCGCCAGGCCTTCTGGTCGCCCTACAAGAAGCTGGCCCGCATGATCGAGGAGCAGGCCGCCAAGCGCGCGGCCGCGGCCGAGGAGGCCTCCACCGCCAAGCTGGGCGCGACGGCCGAGGGCGTGGTCAACGCGGACAAGGCCAAGCCCGCCGCGCCGGCCGACAAGCCCAAGCCCAAGATCGACGTGGGCACGGTGGCCGCCATCGGCGTGGCCGTGGGCGGCATCGGCGCCATGGTGACCGGCATCCTGAGCGCCTTCATGGGCCTGGGCATATGGATGCCGGTCGGCTTCCTGGGGCTGCTGCTCGTGTTCTCCGGGCCCAGCATGGTGCTGGCCTACCAGAAGCTCCGCCAGCGCAACCTGGGCCCGGTGCTGGACGCCAACGGCTGGGCCATCAACGTGCCGGTCAAGATCAACATCCCCTTCGGCCGGTCGCTGACCGCGGTGGCCGCCCTGCCCAAGGGCGCCAGCCGCACCACGCGCGATCCCTTCGCCGAGAAGAAGAAGCCCTGGTGGCTGTACATCACGCTCGCCGCCCTGGTCGTGCTGGCGTTGCTCTGGTACCTGGGCAAGCTGGACGGCTTCCTGCCCGAGGCCGCCCGCTCCACCGCGCTGCTGGGGGCGAACGCCCCGGCCGCGAGCGGGGAGGCGCCGGCCGCCCCCGCGCCGCCCGCCGCGCCCGCCGCGCCAGCCCCCGCGCCCTGATCCAGGGACAATCCCCCCGGCCCGCGTGTTAACCAGGCGGAGGTGGAGCCATGCGACACGAGGCGCTCCTGGTCTCTGGCCTGGCCCTGGGCCTGCTCGCGGGCTGCGGCGAGGAGGGTCCCCCGCCCGAGGCGGCGGTGCGGGCCACGCGCGATCTGGGCCTGGTGGAGAGCGCGGCCAGCATCCGCGGCCGGGACGGGGGCTACAGCCTGCTGCGGGACGGCCAGGCGGTGTTCTTCTTCGGAGACACCATCCTGGCCTCCCCGGGCGAGGACGGCTCCAGCTGGCGCAACAACACCTGCGCCGCCAGCGCGGATCTCGACGCCCGGGACGGGCTCGGCGGGTTCGTCGAGCGCGAGGACGCCCTGGGCGCGCCCGTGGAGTGCTTCCCGCGGACGGCCCAGGAGGCTGCCTTCAACCTGGCCCACCAGGGGGACCCCTGCCAGACGGAGCCCTGCGGCGCGCGCTACGCGGTCTGGCCCGGGGCGGTGGTGGACGATCCGGAGCGCGCGCGGGCGCTCGCCTTCTACCACCTGATCTACGCCGAGCCCGGGGACTTCAACTTCTCGCGGGTGGGCAGCTCGCTGGCGGTCTGGCCGGACGGCCAGGCAGCGCCCGAGCGGCCGGAGCTGGCCCCGGGCGCCGAGCACCCGACCCAGCTGTTCCCGCTCTCCGATCCGGCCTTCGGCTCGGCCGCCCTGGTCGACCAGGATCGGCTGTACGCCTACGCCTGCGAGACGGACTGGGTGGCCAAGCCCTGCCGGCTCGGGCGGGCGCCGCTCGCGGACGCGCTCGACCGCGCGCGCTGGGAGTTCTGGGCCGGGGAGGCGGGCTGGGTGGACGAGCCCGCGCGGGCGGAGCCGGTCATGGAGGGCAACGACATGCTGGCGGTCGGCTGGAACCGGCACCTCGAGCGCTTCCTGGCGGTCTACAACCAGCCGATGGATCACCGGGTCATGCTGCGCACCGCCCCGCGGCCCGAGGGGCCGTGGAGCGCGCCGCTCGAGGCCTTCGAGTGCCTGGCGCCGACCGAGGGCTCGGGCTGGATCTACGACGCCCTGCCCCACCCCGAGCTCGCGCGCGAGGACGGCCGGGTGCAGTACCTGACCTTCTCCCGCGCCACGGGTTTCCTGATGTCCGAGCTGCGCCTGGTGGAGCTCGAGCTGGAGTGAGTCAGGCCCGCCCGGGAATCGCACCTTCCCTCCAAAGCGGTTACAATGCCGGCACCGGACGGCGCGGTCCCTGCGAGGTGAAGGCATGCGCGCGATCTCCCGTGTGATCCTGGTCCTGGCCAGCGGCCTGGCGGCCGCGTGCGGCGGTGGGGACGGAGGGCCCGAGACCGACCTGCCCATGGAGCTGCCCTTCGCCTACTCCCGGCCCGACGTGGGCGCGCCGCTCAGCCAGGCCGAGATCGCCGACTTCACCGCCGAGATCACCGGGCTGTGGCGCCGGGTGGACTACTTCACCTGGCTGCTGGAGACCACCCACGGCGTGGACGCGTCCACCGGCCTGCCGGACTACCAGATCTGGTGGCACGACGTGGACGCGGTGAAGACGGGCGACCTGGTCACCTTCAAGAACGCCGCCCGCCACGGCGGCAGCCACAACAACGCCGAGCCCACCTCGCTGGCGCTCACCCAGGCCATCGCCGGCCACCTGCTGACCGGCGATCCGGTCATGGGGGAAGCGGTCGAGCAGCTCGCCAGGAGCTTCACCGCGGTCATGGAGGGCTTCGTCCACGACCCGGCCGATCCGCTGCACTTCCTGATGAGCCGCAACATCGTGGCCCAGAACCACGCCTTCACCCTGCCCAGCGGCAAGCGCAAGGCCGTCGACTACTCCGAGTGGTTCACCACCTACGAGGGCTGGAACGCGAACCGGGTGCACTACCCCGACAACCCCACCTGGGGCGACCTGTACGTGACCACCATGCGCTCCAAGGACGACCTGCCCTGGATGTACCGGGCCACGGCCTGGCTCCCGTACGTCGTCGAGCTCAGCCCGGCGCCCGAGGTGCGCGAGGCGGCCGCGGAGGCGCTCGCGCACATGCAGGGCTTCGCCCAGGACATCGTGGACTCGGGCTGGCTCATCCGCACCAAGGACGCCCAGGGCCAGCCCTACGTGCCCGACCAGGATCTGGCCACGTTCGTCGGCTACACCCTCGCGTTCCCGGACGCCGAGTGCGACGCGCGCCTGGCCACCGCGCTGGTGGCCGGCGGCACCCCGCTCGACCAGGACTGCGGCAGCGGCCAGGGCAGCCCCTACGATCTCATCGCCTGCAGCGGTCACTACTACAACTACTCCATCGTGGACGGCTTCCACCTGAACGCGGTGCACCTGAGCCTGACCCGGGGCCAGCCAGCCATGGCGCGCGAGCTGCTGGATGGCCTGGTCACGCGGCTCGAGCGCTACCAGGATCCCGCCAGCGGCGAGCCCGGCCAGAGCGATCCGAGCTGGGGCCGCGACCTGTCGGTGCTGCTGCTGGAGGCGGCCGCGCTCGGCCTGCCGCTCACCTCCCGGGAGGCCCGCGAGGTGCAGCGCTACCTGCTGGGCGCGGTGGAGCTGTACAGCGCCTTCCCCAACTGGGACCTGTGGGACGCGGGGGTGCCGGACGGGGTGTACGACTTCAGGAGCGGCTTCCAGCCCGCCCGGGTCCCGGAGGCGGTGCGGGTCGAGGAGCTCACCCTGCTGCTCGAGTACTGCTGGTCGCCCTTCCGCAACCCGGCCGGGGCGGCCCTCGTCGACTGCGCCGTGGTGGCCGACCCGGCCCGCTGGGGCGAGGGGCGTTGATGGCCGCGGACGACCTGCAGGTCACGCCGCGGGTGCGGCGGCTGGCGTTCCGCATCGGCGGCATGCTGCTGGCGCTGCTCGCGCTGGCCGGCCTGGAGTGGCTGAACGAGACCACGGGTCCGGACTACGCCCTGTCGTTCCTGTACCTGGCGCCGGTGGGCCTGACCGCCTGGTGGTTCGGGCGCGCGGCGGCGGTGGTGGTGGGGCTGTGCGCGGCCGCGGCCTGGTTCCTCTCGGAGCTGGCCTGGCGCCCGATCGACACGCCCATGGCGGTGCTGTGGAACACCCTCTCGCTGCTGGTCATCTTCGTCAGCGTGGGCCTGCTGGTGGGCCGCATCCGGCGCGATCGCGAGGCGATCCTGGCGGCCAACCGCAGGCTGTCGGAGCTGCTGGCCAGCGAGGCCACGCTGGCGCGCACCGATCCCATCACCGAGCTGCCCAACTGGCGCGCCTTCGAGGAGCAGCTCGGGCGCGAGATCGCCCGCGCCCGGCGGATCGGGCAGCCGCTGGGGGTGGGCTACCTGGATCTCGACAACTTCAAGCGGGTCAACGATCGCTTCGGCCACGGGGCCGGCGACGCCCTGCTGCGCAAGATCGCCCTGACCCTGCGGACGGCGCTGCGCCCCGAGGACGCCCTGGCGCGCATGGGCGGCGACGAGTTCGCCTTCGTGCTGTCCGAGCCCCGGCCCGAGGCGCTGGAGGAGATCGGCGCCCGCCTGGTCGCGCAGGTGCGGGCGCTGGCCGAGGCCTACCCGGGTACCGACCTCGGGGCCAGCGTCGGGCTGGCCTGGGGCCCGACCCAGGGCCGCGGGCAGGAGGAGCTCATCCAGCGCGCGGACCAGGCCATGTACCAGGCCAAGCACGCGGGCAAGAACCGCGTCCAGGTGGTATCCTACGAACCCAGCCTCCCGATCCCCGGGGGGCATGAAAGGAGCCCGCGATGAAGATCGGCGTGCGCAACAACCTGGTCGGCAAGGTGACCCAGATCAAGAAGGGCACGGTGATGTGCCAGGTCAAGGTCGCGGTGCCGGCCAAGAGCGTGATGGAGTCGGTCATGACCCTCGACTCGCTCAAGGCGCTGGCGCTGAAGAAGGGCGACAAGGTGCGCATCCTGGTCAAGGCCGTCAGCGTGCTGCTCATCAAGGACTGAGCGCGCCGTGGATCCCCAGGCTCCCGCGCGTCGCGCGCGCCAGCGGGGCCGGCTGCGGGCCTTCCTGGAGCGGCACCGCAGCCCGCGCCTGATGGTGCTGCTCATGGTCACCGCCACCGGGGCGGCCGGCCTGCTGGCCAGCTTCCTGGCGCTGCGGGCGGGGCTGATCTGGCCGCTGGCCCGCTGGCCCCTGGCCGTGGTCCTGGCCTACGGCGCCTTCCTGCTCCTGGTCCGGCTGTGGCTCGTGCACGAGGGCAGCCGCCAGACCGTGGCCCGCGCGCTGGGCGGCGAGGAGCCCGAGCCCGAGCCCTTCCCCGGAGCCCACCGGGACAAGGGCTCCTCGGGCGACGGCATCGACCTGCCCCTCGACGGCGACGAGGGCACCGCGATCCTGATGCTGCTGGTGGCCGCGGTGGTCGCGCTCGGCGCGGGCATCTACGTGGTGGTGATCGCGCCGGAGCTGCTGACCGAGGTGCTGCTCGACGCCGCGGTGAGCGCGGGCCTGTACCACCGGCTGCGCGGGACCCCGGGCGGGGACTGGCTGACCACGGCCTGGCGCCGCACCCGCACCCCATTCCTGCTGGTGCTCGCGTTCTTCACCCTGGCCGGGCTGCTCCTCCAACTCGCCCTCCCCGAGGCGCACTCGCTGCGCGAGGTGATCAGGCACCTCTCCGGCTAGCATGGAACCCACGCTGCCCCAGCCGGAGAGCTGTCCCCACCGCCCGCCCTGCGGGGGCTGCCCGCTGCTCGAGCTCACGCCGGACCAGGCCGCGGAGCAGAAGCGCGCGCGGGTGGCTGGCGCCTTCGCCCGCTTCCCGGCCCTGGCAGGGCTGGAGGTGGCCGCCTGCGAGCCGGCCCCGGCGCGCTTCGGCTACCGCACCCGGCTGAAGCTCGCCTGCGCGCCCGGCCGCGGCCGGCTGCGGGTCGGCCTCTTCCGCCCCGGCACGCACGAGGTGCTGGATCTGCCGGGCTGCCGGGTGGCCCACCCGGACCTGCTGCCCATCCTCGAGGCGCTGCGCGAGCTGGCTCCCCAGGCCGGCGCGGCGCTGCGGCACGTGGACGCGCGCTGGTCGCTCCTCGAGCGGCGGGCGCACCTGACCCTGGTGGCCGAGGCGCGGGTCCCGCGCGCCCCGCTGCTCGCGCTGGCCGGGGCGCTGCGGGCGCGCTGCCCCGCGCTGGCCGGGGTGGGGCTCCGCCGCACGGGCGGCCGCACCCCGCGGGCCCTGTCGGGCGGCACCGAGCCGCTGCTCGGCGAGCCGGCGCTCGTCGAGGCGCTGGCCGGGCGCCGCTTCAACCTGTCGCCCGGGGCCTTCTTCCAGGTGGATCCGCGGGCGGCGGAGCGGCTGCACGCGGTGGTGCGCGCCTGGCTCGCGGACCCGGCCGCCGGCCCGGCCCGCCTGCTGGTCGATCTGTTCGCCGGCGTGGGGGCCTTCGCGCTCGATCTCGCGGACACGGCGCAGCGCGCGCTGGCGGTCGAGGCGGTGGCCGAGGCGGCCGAGGACGCCCGCCGGAGCGCGGCCCTGTCGGAGCTCCCGCTCGAGGTGATCACCCGACGGGTGGAGGACTTCGCGGACGAGCTCCAGCGCCTGGCCCCGGACCGGCTGGTGCTGGATCCGCCCCGCCGGGGGGTGGAGGCCGGGGTGCTGCGCGCGGTCGGCCTGGGCGCGCCGGCCCGCGCGGCCTACGTGGCCTGCGATCCCGAGACGGCCGCCCGCGACGTGGAGGCGCTGCTCGCCTTCGGGCTGGCCCCGCGCCGGGTGGTGCCGGTGGATCTCTTCGCCGGCACGGCCGAGGTGGAGTGCGTGGTGCTGCTCGAGCGCGCGCCCGGGGCCTTCCGGCCCGCGGTGCTGGCGCGCGGCGCGGACTGGGCGGTGGCGGTGAAGCCCGCGCTGCTGCCCACCCACCCCCAGGCGCCGGGCGAGCCCAACCTGCGGGACGCGCTGCGACGCTCTCTGGGGAGCGCGGATCTGCAGCCGGTGCACCGCCTGGACGTGGGCACCTCGGGCCCGGTGCTGTTCGCCCGCGCGGAGGCCCTGTCCGCGCTCGGCCAGGCCTTCGAGGCCGGCGAGGTGGACAAGGAGTACCTGGCCCTGGTGCGCGGGGTGCCGCACAAGCGCGGGCGCGTCCGCGGCGGCGAGGACGACGGCGGACCGGACGAGGAGACCAGCTTCCGGCGGGAGGACGTGGTGGGCGGCTACGGCCTGCTGCGGGTGAGCCCGCGCACCGGCAAGCGCCACCAGATCCGCCGCCACCTGGCGCGCATCGGCCACCCCATCCTGGGCGACGCGCGCCACGGCGAGCCGCGCGCCAACCGCTTCCTGGCCGAGACCTGCGCGCTCGGCCGTCCCTTCCTGCACCTGGCTCGCCTGGCCTTCCCGGCCCCGGACGGCGCGCGGATCGAGGTCCTCTGCCCGCTGCCGCCCGAGCTCGAGCTGGTGCTCGAGCGCCTGCGGCGCCTGCGCGCCGGCGCCGCACCCTCGACGGACGACGACTGAGGCTCAGCCCCGCCGGCGGAGGCCGAGGGCCGCGAGCAGCCCGAGCAACCCGAGCAGCCCCTCGGGCCGCCCCGCGCCGCAGGCGCAGTCCCAGAACCCCCCGTCCTCCGCCTCCGCCACGCAGGTCTCGACCGCCTGGGACGGGGCCGCCTCCTCGTTCCAGGCCAGATCGCGGGAGCGGGCCCGGAAGCTGTAGCAGGAGCCGGGCTCGCCCTGGAAGGTGGCCGCGAGGCCGGGGGCGCGGTAGAGCCACACCTCCTCGGCCCCGCCGTCGCTGGAGACGAGCACGGTCGTGTCGGCGTGGCCGGCGCCCTCGTCCGCGACCGTCCAGGCCAGCTCGAAGGTCGCGGGCGACTCCGCGGCGAGCGGGGCGAGGGTGGTCACGGGCGGGTCGAGGTCGATGCGGTTCGACCAGGTGTTGGTGGCGATGGGGGCGTTCGCGTCGAACACGATCTCGGCCGCGGCCGCGATGCGATCACCCGTGGCGAGCCCGGGCCGTGCGCTCGCCCAGAAGGTGACGAAGCCCTCGCCGGCCGGGTGGTTCACGTCGGGCGGCAAGAAGCCGGCCAGGGGATCGTCGGGTGGGGCCAGGGTGGCCGGATCCAGGCTGCGGAAGGTCCACGCGAGCTCCCCGGCCACGGCGTCGTAGCCCGCCTGCACCTCGACCAGCAGCTCCTGGGCCGGGCGCAGGTCGACCCGGGTGGAGATGCCCGCGCCGCCCTGCTCGGGGGTAATGAGCCGCTCGCCGAAGCCCGCCGGCCCGAGCGCCAGGCTGGCCGGATCGAGCTCCGCGGGGAACGGCACCCGCACGCGCACCTCCTGGGCCGGGGCGGAGGCGGTCGCCAGGTTCTCGAAGGTGACCGTGTAGGCGAAGGGGGAGTCCCCGCGCAGGTCGCGCTCCGGCCCGGCCCCGGGCGGCCCGGAGAGCTCGTTGGGATCCATGGCCAGCACGGCCAGGAAGGCCGAGCCCACCGAGCCGAGCAGGCCTCCGCAGGCCGCCAGCAGCTGCGCCCCGGTCGACAGGAGCTGCAGCCCGGCGATGGCCGCCTCGAGCAGCTTGAGCTCCGGGACCACGGTCCCGGCGCAGGACAGCCCGGCGCTCAGCCAGCCCATGGTCATGTCGGCGGCCTGGAAGGCCCGATCGGCCCCCTCGGGCGCCTCGCGCGCGTCCTGCTCCAGCGCGTCCATGGTGCTGATGGCGTTGGAGGCCACGCCCGTCAGGCACTCGCTGCCCAGCGCGATCCCGAGCGCCTTCTCGAGCGCGGCGGCCGCCAGCGCGTCCAGGACCGCGCTGACGCAGTCGCCCTCACCGTCGCTCCCGGGCTCCGGCCGGAGCGAGGACACCGTGACCCCCAGGTTCGAGGCCCCCTCGTCGCGAGGCCGCAGGCGGAAGCGGTACTCCCACGGCCGCCCGGGCGGCAGCAGCGGCTTGTAGATGGGGACCACGGCGCCTCCGCCCTCGGAGGCCGGGAAGCTCACCGGGACGCTCTCGGGCGAGTAGCCGCTGGGCTCCCCCCCGGGCGGCCAGGGGCGCTCGAGCGGGTCCACGGAGGTGAAGTCGCACCCGGGCGGCAGGTGCAGCCAGATCACCAGGGACACCGCGTCCACGTTGCCGAGGTTGCCGAGGACCAGGGTGTAGCCCTGCTCGTAGTCCACGCGCACGGTCATGCGGCCGAGCAGCTCGGTCCACAGCCTGGGCGGCACCCCGGCCTCGACGGTGAAGCACCCGGCGCAGAGCTGCAGCGGCGAGCCGGCGCTCTCGACCGCCACGTCCCAGGCCCCGCGGGCCACGCCGCGCAGATCGAAGGTGACGCGGGCCGAGCGCCCGTCCGCGGCCTCCGCCACCGACCAGGCCTCCAGGCTCGTCTGGCCCGCGCGGCGCAGCTCGACCACGCTGCCCGGGGCGAAGCTCCCCCCGCGCAGCCACACCGTCACCAGGCCGATGTCGCCGCCGGTGTCCGGCTGCGGCTCGAGCGAGGTCGGCGCGCCGCACACGTCCGGCACCCCGTCCCCGTCCTCGTCCGCCTCGCGCGGCGGGACGCGCGCGAGCAGGGTGAGCCCGCCGTCGGGGTTGGGGAAGGGATCCTCGAGGCTGGCCAGCTCGAGCGCCCCGTCGGCGTCGAGGTCCAGGGCCGCCAGCCCCACCGGGCGCACGCCGCTCTCGAAGCTGACCGAGGCGTGGAAGTCTCCCGCGCCGGAGTTCTCGAGCACGGTCAGGGTGTCGCCCCCCATGTCCGCGCTGACCAGGTCGAGGTCGCCGTCCGCGTCCAGGTCGGCGGCGATCAGCGCGTGCGGCTGCCAGCCGGTGGCGAAGAGCTCCGACGCGCCGAAGGAGCCCAGCCCGTCGTTGCGCAGGAGGCGCACCTTGCTGGGGTCGTCGACGCCGGGCGCCATGTCGTGGACCAGGGCCAGGTCGAGATCGCCGTCCCCGTCCAGGTCCGCCAGCAGCGGCGAGGACGGCAGCGACCCCGCCGGGTACGATCCGGCCAGCTCGAGGCCGGCCAGCCCGTCGTTCCTGAGCACCTGCGCCTCGCCCTCCGCGCCGCCGGTGCAGATCACGACCACATCCGCGTCGGCGTCCCCGTCGAGGTCGCCCGCGGCCAGGCCGCTCGGGGTGGCGCAGGTCGCCAGGCTCGGCAGGGCCAGCAGCGTCCCGTCCCCCTGGTTCAGGCGGATCTCGAGCCGGTCCTCGGCCCAGACCGCGGAGATCACGTCCAGGGTCGCGCCGGCGTCCCCGTCGAGGTCCGCCACCGCGAGCGCGCCCGGCGGCAGGGCGCCGAGCGGCGGGTAGAGCACGGCCGCGCCCAGGGAGCCCCCGCCGAGGTTGGGCAGCACGCTCAGCCCATCGTAGCTCGTCACCAGCACCTCGGGCCGCCCGTCCCCGTCGAGATCGGCGAGCCGCAGCCCCTGGGGGCTGGAGGGCCCGGCGAAGGCCTGGGAGGGCTGGAACCCCCCGGCGCCGTCGCCGCGCAGCACGATCACCGGCAACGCGCCCTCGCCGAGGGTCGCCACCAGATCGGTCACGCCGTCGGCGTCGACGTCGCCGGCGGCCAGGAAGGCAGGTCCGACGCCCAGCGGGGTACGGCCCGCGCCGGCGTAGCTGAGCGGGAAGATCTCGCACACGTCCAGCGCGCCGTCCGCGTCGCAGTCGGCGGCGCCCCAGATAGCGATGTCGTCCTCGTCCTGGCGCGTGTTGTGATCGCAGTCGGTCGCCCGCGCGCGATCGGCCGCCAGGCCGCAGGCGAGCGCACACAGGATCAGAACGGGGCTCTTCAGGCTGCGCATGGGAACACCTCCTCCGGGTTGTCGCGCGGGAATCCTAGATCCGTGGGGAGGCCGGGACAAGCCCGGCGGGAGCTCAGCAGTGCGGCGACCAGAGCGCCTTCAGCAGCGCGGAGACCTGGGGCTCGTCGGCGAACACCTCGGCCACCTCGGGCGCGTCGACCAGGAGGTCCAGCACGGCCGCGGAGGCCTTGGCCAGGGCGGCCGGGCCGGGATCGTCGGGCAGGCCCTGCAGCAGATCGGCCAGCTTGGAGGCCAGGGAGACCCGCGCGCGCTGGTTGACCGGCTCGAGGGCGCCCTCGTCCAGCAGGCTCTCGACCAGCAGGGCGCTGCGGCGCTCGAGGTCGTCCTCGGGCTTCGGGGCCGGCGCCGCGGCGGGCACGAGCTTGCGCATCTTCTGCGGGTGGGCCACGCCCCGGCGCCTGAGGTCGGTGAAGGGGAACACGCCGTCGTCGTGGAGCGTCTGCGCCACCAGCTCCGCGCCGACCTTGCGGCAAGACTCGACCTCGCTGGCGGCCAGGCCGATGGCCAGGAGCAGCCGCCCGCGGGCGCCGGCGTGCTCGAACGCGTCCGCGGGCATGCCGAACGAGGTGAACAGGAGCCCGGTGAGCTTCGAGCCGGGCAGCGCCGGCAGGTCGATCACCTGGCCGGGCACGAAGGTGCTGCCGAGGCTCTGGCGGCCGAGCGCGGACAGCAGGGCCGGCGCCCAGGCGGCCGGCCCCTCGGTGCAAAGCATCAGCTCCACCTGCCCGCCGCCCTCCTGGGCGGGCTGGGCCGAGCCCACCAGGCCCAGGGTCACGTGGGCCAGGCCGCCGTGGTAGCCCGACAGCGTGGCCACGTCCGCGCCCCCGCCCTCGCCGAGCGGCGGCTCGGAACGCAGCGCCTCCCCCGGCACCGCGCCCAGCAGCTTGGCCAGGGCCGCCACGTATCGCTTCGCGTCCTTGTCGCCCTTGCTCGCCCTGGCCATGGCTTTTCCATACTACGAACGGGGGGTTCTTGGAAAGACACCGCCGCCCGGCGAGCGTCCGCCGGGGGGGCGCGGGGCGGCCCTCAGAAGGTGGCCTCGAAGGTGTAGAAGAAGGTGCGCCCGAACCCGTCGCGCACCGAGTTCAGGTTGCGGCGCACGAACTCGGGCACCAGCACCTCCTCGTCCAGCACGTTCTTCAGCGACAGGCTGTGGCGGAAGAAGCTCCCCTCGTAGGCCAGGTTGAGATCCCAGGTCACCTGGGCGGGCAGGTCCTCGTCCGGGGCGCCGCGCGGGCCCACCAGGTTGAGCACGGTCGAGGCGCTGAAGCCGAAGAAGCGCTTGCCCAGGCCGACGGACAGCTCGTGGGCGGGGATGTAGCGGAAGTTGTAGTGGCCGTCGTCGTTCTGCTCGTCACCCTGGTCGCCGTGCACGAAGGTGTAGGTCACGAAGGCATCCAGGATGTCCGGATCCGTGTAGCGCAGCTCCAGCTCCAGGCCCCAGGCGGTGAAGGCGTCGCCGTTGACGTACATGTAGGTCAGGTCGGCCGGATCGTCCGGGTTACGCCGCACCCGGAAGATCTTGTTGTCGTACTCGGCCCAGTAGCCCAGCACCTGGGCGAAGAAGCCGTGGGTGCCGATCAGGTAGGCCAGCTCCACCGTGGTGGCCTCCTCCGGGTCCAGGTCGGTGTTGCCGTACACCGTGCCCGGGGTGGTCTCGAAGTACAGCTCGAACAGGGTCGGGGCGCGGAAGCTCTGGCCGGCGATCAGCTTCAGCGAGGATCCCTCGAACACGTTGTACACCAGCGCCCCGCGCGCCGAGACGTTGGAGGAGGACTCCTGGTTGTCGGTCCAGCGCACGCCGCCCATCAGGGTCAGCGGCACGGACGGCACCAGCGGCTCGAGCATGAACTTGGCCTGGCCGAACACGGAGATCTCGTACACCCCGCTGTCGGCCATCTGGTTGTCGTCCGTGACCGCCCGATCTAGGGTGGTGTAGTTGGCGTACTCCACGCTGCGCCGGTAGTCGCCGTCCACGCCCAGCTCGAAGTGCAGGTAGTCGAGCGGCTTCACCACGGCCTGTAGCGCGCCGCCCGTGCGCCAGCCGGTGATCTTGGAGCGGATGTTGTCGGCGGCGGTGCGCCCCAGGTCGCGGTGCTGCCAGTCGAACAGGGCGCGGAAGCGCAGATCGACCATGTCGGCGAGGTCCACCTGGTAGGAGTAGGCGCCCAGGTACCCCTCGACCTCGTGCCCCCTGTCCACCCCGGCGCTCCAGCGCGGGGTCACGCCCAGGTAGCTCTCCTCGCCGTGGAACCCGTTGAACGCCAGGGTGTGGCTGCCCCAGCCCGTCTTGTAGCTCGCCCCCAGGTTGAAGTCGGCCCCCCGCAGGTACTCCTCGTACACGCCGTAGACGTCCTGCTCGTCGACGAAGCCGTAGGGCTTGCCGCGCTCGTCCGTGCCGGAGGCGCTGAAGGTCAGCGCCAGGTCCTCGGTGCGGTAGTAGTAGGCGCCGGTGCCGCGGATGAGCCCGTGGTCCCCGATCGTCCCGGACACGACGCCGCCGTGGCCCTCGAAGCGGCGGTCCTGGGCCTTGCGCATCACCACGTTGACCACGCCCGAGTAGGCGTTGGTGCCGTACAGCACCGAGGCCGGCCCGCGCAGGACCTCGATGCGCTCGACCTCGTCGATCGCCAGGCGGTCGAGGCTGCCCTCGCCGGTCACCGCGTTCCAGGCCGGGATCCCGTCCACCAGCACCAGCACCTTGTTGGCGTAGTGGTCCTGCAGCACGCCGCGCAGGACCGGGATCTGGCGCTTGAGGTGGGTGCGCATGATGCTCACCCCGGCCAGGGTCTCCAGGGCCTCGGACACCCGGCGAAAGCCGTAGAGCTGCAGGGTGGCCCGATCGAGGATGGAGACGATCGAGGGGGTGTCGTAGAGGCTCTCGGCCTGGATGGCCGAGACCTGCACCTTGAGCAGGTCCTCGATGGACAGGTCGGCGAAGTCGCCCTCGGCTGCGGCGCCTGCCTCGGGCTTGGCCTCCGGCTTGGTCTCGGCCTCCGCCCCGGGGGCGGGCTCGCTCGCCTCGCCTTCGTCCCCGGCCAGGGCGGCCGGGGCGATCAGCGGCAAGACCGTCCAGAGAAAAATCCGAAAATACCCGGTACTCATCGTCTCTCTCTCCTGCTTGAGATGGGGTACAGCGGCCAGAGCCAGGTCAAAATAGGAATCGACGGGAGAAAATCGCGGAGAACATTCGCGCTCTGTACCCTATTCGAGCGAGGCGGTCAAGATCCGACTTGGGGAGTCTGGAGGCGCCGCTCAGCGTCCACGCCGGCGGGGGTGCTCGGCGTGGACCGCGGTGTGCAGCCCGCCGCGCACGCGGTAGTCGAGCACCAGGCTCATCCGGCGCGGGGCCACGGCGGCCACCAGGTCGGCCAGGATGCGCGCGGCCGCGTGCTCCTGGACGATGCCGACCTGGCGGTAGGAGAGCAAGTAGAGTTTCAGCGACTTGAGCTCGAGCAGCTTCCGGGACGGGACGTAGCGCACCTCCAGCCGGCCGAGATCGGGCAGGCCCGTCCAGGGGCACAGCGCGCTGAACTCCTCGGTGTCCACCCGCACCTCGATCTCCGTGCCCTGCCGCTCGTAGGGGAAGGCGAGCAGCAGCTCGGGCCGGATGGCCTCCTCGCCCGAGACAGCGATCTTCACCTTCGAGTCCAGCTCCCGGTACTTCCTGCCCATGTCCGCCTTGCGCTTGCCCATACCGCCCTCCAGTCGTGAGCCTGCCCGATCCCCTCCCTCCATTTCAAGATCGCCCTTGAGCACGCCCTTTCACACGTCCCTGATCACCTGCCTCCGCCGGGTACCCACCGGTCGCAGAGGATTTCCTCGAGGGTAAGATCGGAGGCAGGCCGGGCAGCAGCCCTCCTTCCCAGCTTCCCTGCTTCCCAGCTTCCCTGCTTCTCTGCTTCCCTCCTGCCCTGTCGCCCTGCCGCCTCCTGCCCTTCCCCCCCACCCTCATGGAAAAGCGACCCCGGCGCCCGGACGAAGGCACGTGATCAGGGACGTGGAGGAGAGCGTACGCTACGCCGCGCGTGGCCTTGCATTTGAAGGGATGGATTGTACCGGGCAGGGCTGGTAGCATCGGCCCGGGCAGGCAGCGGATCGTACGAGATCTTCTGCCCTCGAGGGATGCCGGTACGCCTGTCACCATCGGTCCCCGGCATGTCCCAGTCCGCGCTTGCCCCTACAGGTACGGGCGAAAGCCCGGGGGTTCGAATCCCCATGGCAAGGCGGCGGGCCCTCCGGGGCCCGACCGGCGCGCGCCGGGAGGCAGTTTAGCTCCACCGTGTCTTCGGGCCCTGCAGGCCCCCGGATACCGGCCAGACCCAGACGGCGTCCAGGCCGGGCGGACCGCTCGCCCGACCGACCCGCCGCGCGGGCCCGGCCTCAAGGGAGCCTCCGCCCGCGGAGACGGGGCGCGCGTCCGGGCAGGTCCCGGGGGGCAAGCCGTCTCACGCGGACGGGAGGAGATCGCATGGCCAGCATCCACATCGCCGAGCACGAGCTGGGCTTTCTCTACCGCCAGGGCCGGTTCGACCGGCTGCTGGAGCCCGGCGAGCACCGGGTCTGGCTGCGGGCCGGGGTCGAGGTGCGCCGCGCCTCGCTGCTCGAGCCGCGCCTGGCCTTCCCGGACGCCGAGTTCCTGGTGAAGCACGCCGAGGTGGCCAGCCGGGTGCAGACCGTGCGCCTGAAGGACAGCGAGCGCGGGCTGCTGCTCAAGGACGGCAACTTCCAGGCCCTGCTCGGGCCCGGGCTGCACGTGCTGCTCAAGTCCCCGGCCGCCGCCTTCCAGGTGGAGGTGGTGGACATCTCCGGCGTGGAGCTCACCCACCCGCGGCGCGAGCAGATCCTGCGCGCGCCCAACGCCAGGGACTTCGTGGTCGAGCACCTGGTCCCCGACGGGCACCGCGGGCTGCTCTACCACGACCAGCGCCCCCAGCGCCTGCTGGAGCCCGGCCGCTACCAGTTCTGGACCGGTCTGGTCCAGGTCCAGGTGGCCCTGGTGGACGTGCGCGAGCAGAACCTCGAGGTGCAGGGCCAGGAGCTGATGAGCCGCGACAAGGTCTCGCTGCGCCTGAACCTGAGCGCGCGCTTCAAGGTCGCCGACCCCGAGCGCGCCGTCCGCCAGCAGGCCGACGCCAAGGAGGCGCTCTACCGTGAGCTGCAGCTCGCGCTGCGCAACGAGGTGGGCGCGCGCACGCTGGACGAGCTGCTCGAGCAGAAGGAGGCCGTGGGCCAGGCCGTGCTCGCGCGCGTGCGCGAGCCGGCCGCCGGGCTCGGGCTCACGCTGCTCGGCGCCGGGGTGCGGGACGTGATCCTGCCGGGCGAGATGCGCGCCATCCTGAACCAGGTGATCGAGGCCGAGCGGCGCGCGCAGGCCACCATGATCCAGCGCCGGGAGGAGACCGCCGCCACGCGGGCGCTGCTCAACACGGCCCGGCTCCTGGAGGGGAACCCGGTGCTGCTCCGGCTCAAGGAACTGGAGACGGTCGAGCGCCTGGCCGAAAAGGTGGGCAGCCTGTCGGTCCACGGCGGGCTGGATGGCCTGCTCGAGGGGCTGCTGCAGGCCGCGCGCCTGGGTCCGAGCAAGGGGTGAAGCCCGAACCTCTCCCAAAAGCAAACGTTCGGAGCCACTCTCGTGGCCCGTCGCTTTGTCCCATCAGCCTAATTACTGTGCGTTCCATCCTGCAGTTCAAGTGCAGGCAAACTATCCAACGATGCATTCACACCTGCGATGCCAAGAGAGTTTACCCTCTGCACTGCCTGACATGCCTCGTCATATCCCGCATTTTTTAGCGCAATTCTCAATGCAATCATTCTATTGACTCTTGCGACCAACGTCTAACGACCATGTAGTCTGAGGCCTGAATGGCGGAACGCGCTTCGAATCATCTCCGCCTGCGTTCCCTCGAGGGCCTCATGGACCCGTTCCTCGAGGTGCCCGATGTCCTTCGGCACGAAGTT